>Ga0209526_10002077_pt1 | contig 13465 bp, 14 predicted proteins | sample JacPinW_OM2H0_M1_FD_188566 | JGI IMG/M metagenome (GOLD analysis project Ga0209526, IMG submission 188566) | Forest soil microbial communities from Algoma, Ontario, Canada - Jack Pine, Ontario site 1_JW_OM2H0_M1 (SPAdes) (version 2) | ecosystem: Environmental > Terrestrial > Soil > Boreal... | reverse complement strand
TCGGCAGCGAGCATGGCATGGTTGCCCTCCGAGAGGAGGAAGCCCGCGGTTTGCGGATCGAGCGGTGAGGCGACCCGCTCGTTGAGAAAGGCATCGAACGCTTCGCCGGCGCGCTCGCGCGCCTCGATCGCTCCCCGGCGCGCCGGTTCGAGGCTCGCGGGCGGCTCGAAGTCGAGCACGCGGTCGAACGCCCCCTCGAGGTAATTGGAGACGGCACGATAGAACCCGGCCACGGCGCGACCAAACTCCCGTCGCGCGCCGCGCGGCCAGAGGAGCAGGCCGACCAGGATGCTGATCGAGGCGCCCACGGCCACGTCTTCGATGCGCACCAGGCCCACCTGCCAGCCGGCGGGCGAAATGAGGTTGAAGATGATAATCAGGTTGATCGTGAAGGCCGCCTGGCTCGCGATGAATCCGACGGTGGTAGCCGCGTAGGCCGCGAGGAAGATCGCGAAGGGCAGTGCCACCCACATCACCAACGGGTGATTGCCGGCGAGCACGGCGAAAATTCCGCCAATCACGACCCCGATCACGTTCCCCGCCAAAGCCTGGAGCGTGGTACGGCCGGTGCCGAGCGCGGTGGAGCGCAACACCTGCAGCGTTCCGAGCACGACCCAGAACGCGTGCGAGAGTCCAAGGCTGCGGGCGAGCCAGACGGCGAGGGCCAGGCCGACCGCCACCCGGAGACTGTGTTGCAGGACCGTGGATGACGGAGCGAGGTGCGTTCGAATGGCTCGAAACACCCTGGTGATCGTGCCACTGACCCCTTCGAGGCGCGGGGCGGAGACCGGCAGAACGATCTCTTCCTCGGGCCGGCCGCCCACGGCGATGACGGCATTGCTGCCGAGCGAGATCGCGAGATATGACATGACGCGCAGCGTGTGATCGACGTCGAGGCCGCCGAGGACCTGATCGGCGGGACGGCCGGCGCGCAGTTGCTCGCTGGCCCAACGATCGAGGGCCACCCGGTGGCGTTCGCGGGCCGCCTCCACGGCACGTAGATCAGGGGGCCCGCCGCCGGTCAGGACGTCGGCGCTCGAACGCAGGGCCGACACCGTCGCCCCAATCAGATGATCGGTTTCCTCGATGCCCGGTGGGGTGGCGCTGCGTGTCTGCTCGAAGGGGTGTTCCACGATGTCGACCATCTGCTGCAACTCGATCAGCAGCTGGACGAACGCACGATCACGGCGCGTCGGACCGGCCGGGCGCTTGGCGGTGGCGACATATTGTTGACGGGCCAGCGCCTCCGCGCTCCGGGCCGCCTCCAGCAGTCGCGGCAGATCTCGATCGGCGGCGCCCGGTCGAAGCCCATCGACGAGGTTCGCGACGGCAAGACACGCCTTGGCCGCGTGCTGCCGCAACTTGACGCGCTCGAAGCGCGGCCAGAGGAAGACGGCGGCAAGGGTCGCGAGGATCCCGGCGAATGCCCAACCAGCAATGCGCGGGGGCACCGCGCTCGCGGGTGCGGGAACCGACAACGCGATCACGAACGCCAGCAGCAGGCCGGTTTGCGCCGCCGCGATATAGCCGCCGAAGACACTGGCAAACGAGATCGCAAAGCCGACCAGCAGCATCATGGCACCCGCGAGGACGACGTTCTGCGAGACCAGCGTGCCGAGCGCGATCAGCACCGCCCCCACCAGGGTCGCGGTCAGATACGCGATCGCTCGCGGCCGGCGCAGTCCGCCGAAATCGGACATCACCAGCAGGGCAAAACCGCCGAAGACCATGAAGATGACGTTCTGCGTGTCGTGGAGCACGAACTGGCCAAAACCAAAGGCCAACGGGATGACGATGGCGGCCCGCGCCGCGCGCCGCAGTCCTGCCCGGCCGGGATCGCGCGGCGCTTTGAGCGCGTTTGCCAGCCGGCGGCGGGACGCCGGCGTTTCCGCAGGCGCCGACACGATGCCGCTAGCCATCATCTATTCCTACACCAGTCGGCGCGTGGGCCGCGCTCACTCGAAAGTAGGGCCGCGCCCGCCACCTGTCAGGGGATGCTTCATGGGCGGCAAACCGCTACAGTCAAAACATGACCGGCCTATGGGCTGTCCTCATCACGACCTTCCTGGCTTCGGCGGTGGAAGCGATCGAGATGGTGACGATCGTGGTCGGCGTGGGCGCAACCCGCGGTTGGCGCTCGACCCTGATCGGCGCCGCTTCCGGGTTTGGCGTCCTGGCGGTGGTCGTGGTCGTGCTCGGCGCCGCTCTCAGTCGGGTGCCCATCGGCCCGTTGCGCTTGATCGTCGGTGCGCTCTTGCTGACGTTCGGACTGCAGTGGTTTCGCAAAGGCATCATGCGAGTTGCGGCGCGAGGTCTGGCCGGCATCGGCGGCCAGGACCCCCATGAAGCCGCCGAGTGGACGGGCCCCGGCATGGACTGGACCGCCTGGTTCCTGGCCTTCAAAGGCGTCGTGCTCGAAGGGCTGGAGGTCGCCTTCATCGTGGTCACCTTCGGTGCCGGCGCGGGCCACTTCGTTGGAGCGGTGGTCGGCGGCGTCGGGGCTGTCGTCATCGTCGGAGGGATCGGGCTTGCCCTGCACCAGACCGTTCGACGGATTCCACGCAGCCTGCTTCAACTGATCGTCGGGGTTCTGCTCAGCACCTTCGGCACCTTCTGGGCAATCGAGGGGCTCGGGATCAACTGGCCGGGTGGCGATGCCGCGATCCCCGGGTTGCTGATTCTCTATGTGGCGACGGCACTGGTCTACATCAGCCTCGAGCGGAACCGGGCCCTCGGCCTGCGTCCGGCGGCCTAGCCGATGCCCCCGCCCTTTTCGTGGATCGTCGCCGTCGCCAAGTTCTTGTACGACTTCATCGTCGGTGATGACTGGACGGTCGCGGCTGCCGTCGGCATCGGGCTGATTGTGTCGGCCATCCTGAACGTCAATAACCTCCCTGCCTGGTGGCTGATCCCGGTGATCGTCGTGGTGATGCTCGGCGTCAGCCTGCGGCGGGCGAGCCGAACGCACTAGTGAGCGTGATCGCCGTCGTCGGGCTGGCGACGATGGGCATGAACCTTGCCCGCAACCTCGCGCGAAATGGCTTCGCGGTTTCTGTCTATAACCGGACCACGTCGCGCGTCGACGACTTCATGAAGCAATACGGATCGGAGGGCGCCTTCACGGCCGCGCGCACACCGCAACAACTGGTGGCGCAGTTGGATAAGCCGCGCCGGATCCTGATGATGGTCAAAGCCGGGACGCCGGTCGACGAGACCATCGACCACCTCGCACCATACCTGGAGGCCGGCGACATCCTGATCGACGGTGGCAACTCCTATTTCCTGGACACCGTACGTCGCGGCAAAGCGCTGGAAGCTCAAGGCCTTCGCTTCATTGGCACCGGCGTGTCCGGCGGCGAGGAAGGCGCGCTACTCGGCCCCAGCATCATGCCGGGCGGCGCCCGCGACGCGTACACCCAAGTGGAGCCGATGCTGACGAAGATCAGCGCCCACGTGGATGGCGAACCGTGCTGCACCTACATCGGCCCTGGCGGTGCCGGCCACTACGTGAAGATGGTCCACAACGGCATCGAGTACGCGGACATCCAGCTGATCGCCGAGGCGTACGACCTGCTGAGTCATGCGCTCAACCTGGGCGCTGACGAGCTCTCGCGCATCTTTGCGGAGTGGAACAAGGGTGATCTCGAGTCCTACCTGATCCAGATCACGTCGGAGGTCCTGGGCAAGCGCGATCGCGCGACGGGACGTCCGCTCGTCGACGTCATCCTCGACGAGGCCGCGCAGAAGGGGACCGGCAAATGGGCGTCGCAGTCCGCGCTCGACCTCGGGATCCCGGTGACCGCGATCACCGAGGCCGTCTTTGCTCGATTCCTGTCGGCCCTCAAGGCCGACCGTCAGCTGGCCTCGCGGACGCTCGCCGGTCCTAACGGCGCGATGCGCGCGGCTGCGCCCTCATCGCTGATCGACGATGTGCGCAGCGCGCTCTACGCTTCGAAGATGGTGGCCTACGCCCAGGGATTCGAACAGATGCAAGCGGCATCGAATGAGTACTCGTGGGACTTGGAACTGGGGTCAATCGCCCGGATCTGGCGAGGCGGCTGTATCATCCGCGCCCGCTTCCTCAACCGGATCACGGACGCCTACGCGGCGGAGCCCGGCTTGAAGAACCTGTTGCTGGCGCCCTACTTCCGCGATGCCATGGCATCGGCGCAGGATGCGTGGCGCCGCGTCGTCGGCGTCGCGGTCGACCGCGGCATCCCGGTGCCGGCCTTCAGCTCATCACTGGCCTACTACGATGCTTATCGTCGCGAACGCCTGCCGGCGAATCTGGTGCAGGGCTTACGCGACTACTTCGGCGCCCACACCTACAAGCGCATCGATCGCGCGGGATCATTCCACACGCGCTGGTCCCAGGACGGGGAGGAAGTTCCGGTCCGCTAACCGATTCCCGGACTCGAGTTCAATGTTCGAGTCCGCCACGGGCCTACGAAGCTTACGACCGTTTCCGGATGGGTGCGATTTCGGTTCGCGACTTCGGTCATGTCGTGGGAATCGGGTCGCAACAACAATGCTCGTTCTCGGGCAGCGTGCTCAGATCTGCTCGCCATTATGCGGGGTAGCGCATACCTCGACATCTTGGCCGTACCCGTAGCTGGCGCGGTTCACCGCCAGTTCGTGCACATCGTTCGCAAGCAGCCGCCAGCGGGTGGAGTCCAGCCGAAAAGGAGCCGCCACGGCGGCCCAGGAGACGCTCCGTCCGCCGCGCCGCGCAGGGTTCCCCTACCGAGCTAGGGCGGAGACCTGCTGAGTGTCGTATCGGGCTCGCAGTGAACCGATCGCGTCCGCATCGGGCGGGCCGGGACGTCGCAAAATCTCGGCCAGCTCTTCGAAGTAGCGTTCGTGGCCCGGCGGAGAACTGATGAACAAAATCCTGGCTGGCTTGTCGGTGTCGTTCCAGAAGCGATGGGCCGCCCCCTTCGGCACGAACATGAAGCTGCCTGGCCCTATCGCGTTGCCGGTCTCGACACCGACCTGCAAGTTGAGCGAGCCCTCGAGGACGTAGAAAGTTTCCTCGATCGCGGTGTGGATATGGGCGCCGACATCGAATCCCGGCGCCACCGTTAGCTCGAAAACGGACATGTGGTCGGAGTCGTCCGCGCCCACCTTGAGCACAATGCCGCCGCCGATCGGATGCCCGGCCCCGGGCTGCATCAGGTTGCTCCGCTCCATCTCGCCAACCTCCCTTTTCATCTTGCTGTCCTCCGATTCGCGCAGCGTACCGGATGACGTGGCCAACGAGCCGGTCGAGAACCTCTACATTAAGAAGTCAGCGTTTCAGGGTAAGGCTCCGAGCGAGATTCAAGTCCGCATCGACGCTTTGTAGAGCCCGTTCGATCCAAATGGAGGTTTCATGATGCGCCCGCAACACGTCGAGGTCCGTCGCCGGGAAATCGCGCTTCAAGTCACCAAGCCGCCCATCGAGCAGGCTACCGTACTACGCAAGTTCGCGGTGAGCTAAGGTGTCGATAGGAATCGACTGGTTTGATGTTGTCTTGGAGATTCTGGCGATGGTCGCTGTGATCGTGGCCGTGACCGCAATCGTCTTCTACACTTGGCGATTTCTACAGCGTCTGACCCGTAATCGCTAGTAGAGCCGTCACCTTTTCAACGGCCAGGTTTGAGCCCCCCTCCGCCCGGCTTCCGCCGCATAGAGAAAAGGTTCGCGTTGGATCGATTTGCGATGCTCAGAGCCGTCGATGACATGACCAACACCAACATCCTCGTCTCCAGCCGCCTCATCATCCTCGCGGCCGTCGTGGTCGTGCTGATCGTGGGCGCGGTCCTCCTCGTCCTGCTAGTTCGGGATCGGTAGGCAAAAAAGAAATACCCGGCCTCGGAGTGGGTTAGCTTCCGAAGCCGGGTCTTGTTGTCGTCGTTCCACGTTTCGATTAGTGTCCGCCACGGGCTAAATTCCACAACTGGACAGGTCGCATCGCGTTCATGCCGCTCCGGCGAAGCCGGATTGGTCAGTTACGCACCTCGCGAAATCCGGCCGCCGTAAAGTCGCGTTCGAAGGCGAGCGTGTCCCTGATTCGTAGCGATCGCATAAGAGCGAAGCTGGTTGCGTCGACAAAGGAGTATTCGCGCTCGTCCTGGCGACGCAACCAGCGCAGAGCCGCCGTCTCCAGATCCGGAGACACAACGAGGAGTCGCAGCCGCGGTGAGCGGTCGATGGAGTCCAGGAAATCAACCGCGGAACGATGCCCGGCTCGGCGGCGAAGAAAAGTCCCGGTCTCTCCGCGGACGTGGTTACTCGTCAGAAGGGGTTCGGCCGCGTGCTTAGCCAGGAGCGTTCGCGCCAGTCCGTGCGAGCTGTCCCGGCGGTTCCGGAGCGCCACCCAGAACGACGTGTCGACGAATATCACCGATAAACGATGTCGTCAATCCCGGCCGGCTCGAAGTCGTCAGCACCGGCCATCCGGCCAATCGGATCCGCCGAGAGCGGCGGGAGCGGCTTGAGGCGCTCCCGAACAAAGAGCCGGACCAAGGCGGCTTTGGACGTTCGCGCCTCGAGCGCCGCGCGCTCCAACTCGGCGTCGACCTCCTCTTCGATCATGATCTGAAGGCGTTTCACGCTATGAGAATACAGCAGCTTTCAGGCGCTGCTGTAACATTTGCGCCGTCGCTGCGGACCAATGACTATGAGGCCGACGACAATGCGGTGCCCAGCGGAATCGATTGGCAATTACCAGCGGGGTCGACCAACCAATGAAGCGCAGCAAATCCATCGGAATCGACCGAGCCATCCGCGTGGAGCTCAAATTCAGGCGTTTTGTGTCCCGGCCAATCGTATGTTCTGCAGCCAGCAACTGAGACCTGATACCGGCCTGGAACAATGCTGACTGAAAAGTCGCCACTGCTATCGGGCGTCGCCTGAATTGTTCGCCAAGGCAATGCTGGTTGTCGGATCGTAACTCTGTTACGCGCAGGGCCAAAGTAGCAGCTCTGAGGGCAGCCCGTTGATTGGCCAATGGAACCAGCAACCCGGATCGGGCTACCTCGGACAACGGACCCAACCGCCAGGCTAAGACCAGCCACCAGTACCACCGCTACCGCCGTACCGAGAATCACCCCGCGTCGAGCCGATGCGAACGAGCCCATACCTGTTATGACGTGGCCCGATCTGAATCCTCGCTGGCCCCACGCCGACGTTTGGGTGATCTATTGCTCACAGAAGGACTGATGCGTTTTCAGTGACCATTTAGGAGGGCGACTCTGCGGCTCGCATGTTTTGGAGCGGACCGCCTCCGACAGACCGTTGGGACACCCGCCAAATTCAAATGTTCGATTAGTGTCCGCCACGGGCTAGCACCGAACCTACGACAGCCGTGGGAACTTTCGTGCGGCCCAGCCGTTGTACAGGCGATGCGTAAGGCCGTCGTAGTACTTACCGGGATTGCGCTGGCCGGGATTCTCGTTTTTGCTGCGGTTCGAGTGTTGCATCCGGCGATCGGCCCGTCGCTGCGAAACGTTTCAGCGGAACGGCTCTCCCAGTCCGGGATTGTGATGCTCAACCCGTTCCCCTGGGACGGGCCCCAGGTCTCACGAGCCCAGGCCGAACAAACCGCGTTGAAGCAGGGGCCGGGCGGTAGCGTCGTCCAAACAGTCCTGGCCGAAGTAGTTCTCACAAATCCTTCGCCCGCGAAGCCACGTCTGTGCTGGGTCGTGAGTTTGCCCAGCTCGCAAATTGTGTCGAGTGGGCCGCCCGGCAGCCAGCGACGAACCGCCGACTGGTACATCATCCTGATCGACGCACACTCCGGCGAATTCATCCAAGGCTCAGCCGGCGGCTAAACCCTGGGCTACTCGACGCTTTCCCTTTATGCACAAGAAACCCTCCCGTCTCGGGAGGGTTTCGACGAGTCGCTGAATGCCCTGCCTGTCAGTCGTTGTTCCCGCCGATCGAGTACTTACCGATAACGGAGAACACGTGTGCTGTGGTTGTCGGACCAACCACCCAAGCTGCGCGGAACCCGGCCAGCGCATGCGTCCCGCTCTGATAGGTGCACAAACCGGTGCCGGTGCTGTAGTAAAAGTCGCAGTGCCCCCTCGCCGTGCTCTTCTTTCCGGCCGCGGTCGCCGCCGTCGTCAGGACAACGTCACTATCGATGCGCATCGGGTCAGGGAAAATCGCCGGAACGCTGATGTACTTGACTGTGGCGCCCTGCAGCAATGGGACATTCCCACTCATCACGCAGGTGAAGAGTGGCGGCGTCAAATGGGGTGCACAGAGCTTCTGGCCGACGAAGAAGGCATTCTTCGAGCCGTCTTTTGCGGCCACCGTCGACGACGCGACGAGCGTGCTAACGACAATGGCGCCGGCGAAGACGGCGATAAATCGCATGAGCTGACGCATGACTGGAAGCCTCCTTACTGATCCCCCGGGCCTGACGTGGTGACCTGACCCTACGCTTGGGGGAAAGCATTGTCAACGCAAGCACCCGCTAGCGCGACGTGCTTTAGGCTTGAGCTGTTCGGAAGACGATGAAACACAAACTTCTCGACCTGATCAAGGCCGGGCGCGACAAGGAGGAGTCAGACCTCCTGCCCTACGTTAACGATTCACCGGCTGACGAGGCCGGACGCTGGTCGGCCAAGGACCAGCTCGCCCATCTGACGGCCTGGCGGCAGGTTGCCGTCGCCGAGATGGATGCGGTACGAACCGGAGCCGCGGGCCCGGACGTGTCTGATGACGATGACGTCGAGAATGCAAAGACTTACAAGAAGACGCACCAGCAGCCGGCGGCGCTGCTCCGCGAGGCCGGCGTCAGGTCCTGGGATCAGCTTGCGGCGGCCGTCGGGGCCTGCTCCGACCCCGACCTGGAGAAGCCGCGCCTGCGCCGCCCAAAGCAGCCGCTCTGGCAAGCGATTCCTAACAACACCTATTACCATCTCGCGGAACACCTTGCCTACTGGCACAGCGACCGGGGCGACGATGCCGCAGCCGAGAACGCCGCGAAATGGGGCTATGACCTGGCCACTTCGACGTTTCCGGACAATCGGTCGCGTGGCGTCGCCGCCTACAATCTCGGCTGCTTTTACGCGAAACACGGCCGAGCGGCGGAGGCGCTGCCGTACCTACGCACGGGCCTTGAACTGCGTCCCGATCTGCGTGACTGGGCCAAGCAGGATACGGATCTCGATCCGATCCGCACCACCCCGGAGCTCGCTAGCCTGATACGCGACGGGGGCTAGCTGGCGGCGCGGAGCTCGCTCAGAAGGGGCGAGCCAATCAGGGCGTCAGCCGTGGCGCTGTTGGTCGCCAGCGGCACGTTGCAGACATTGCAGATTCGGAGCAGTGTCTGGATGTCGGGTTCGTGGGGATGTCGATAGAGCGGATCGACCATGAAGATGACGCCGTCGATCTCGCCCTCGACGACGCGGCTCGCGATCTGCACGTCGCCGCCAAGCGGCCCGGATTCAACGTATTCGACCTCGAGCCCAACCTTGTCCTTAAGGAGCTTGCCGGTCGAACTCGTCGCTACCAGCTGAAACTCGGCCAGCCGATCGCGATTGAAGGTGGCAAAGGCAACCAGGTCGGCCTTTTTGCCGTCGTGGGCGATGATCGCAAGTCGAGGAATTCGTGACATAGGGTCGCAGTCTACAGTTCCCGGGTTAAACGGAGGTTAAACACTTGAATGGCCTGGTCCGCGGCGGCCATGCCACACTTGGGTTGTGGCAGAACAGCCGCCGGCGCTGTTGTTCGATCTCGATGGGACGCTGGTCGACAGCGTCTATCAGCACGTGCTCGCCTGGCACGAAGTCCTTGGGAACGCGGGAATGGAGCTGTCGGTGTGGCGGATCCACCGGCGCATCGGGATGAGCGGTGGCCTGTTCGTCAACGCCTTACTGCGGGAGACGGGCAAGCGGCTCACTCCGGAGGAGGCCAAGCGGCTGCTCTCCCAACATGGCGACGCCTTCGTCCGGCGTTTAGGGGAGGTCCGCCCTCTTCCTGGCGCCCACGACCTGCTGAGCCGGCTGACGAAGCAGCGTGTGCCCTGGGCGATCGCCACCAGCGGCAGCATCAAAACTGCCGGTCCGTCGATCAAGCTGCTCGGTGTCGAGCCCCAGGTCGTGATCACCCGTGACGACGTCGCCCACGCCAAGCCCGATCCTGACCTGTTCCTGGCGGCCGCCGCCAAGCTGGGAGTCGACATCACCAACTCCATCGTTTTCGGCGACAGCGTCTGGGACCTGCTGGCGGCGCGGCGAGCGCGCGCATTGGGCGTCGGCCTGCTCTCGGGCGGATACGGGCGCGAAGAGCTACAGTCGGCCGGGGCGTACCGGGTCTACGAAGACCCGCGCGACCTGTTGGTGCACCTCGACGAAGTCGGCGTGCGAGAACCAGCGGGCTGAGTAGGGAACCGTTGTCGGCGACGGCGCAGCGGGGCGTCCCGCGCATCTTGTACCTCGGCCCCTTCGCGACCATGGCCGATCGCTTCGCGGTGGCCCCGCTGCTGATCCCAATGGCCGTCAGCTACCACGTCTCGCTTGCGGCCGTTTCCGGGGTCGCGAGCCTCTACTACCTCGCCTACGGCCTGTTGCCGCCTGCCTACGGTGTTCTCGCGGATCGCTTCGGACGGGTGCGCGTCATCAGGGCGGCGCTTGTGGGAACCGCGGTCGCGGACGTGCTCTCCGCTCTATCGCCGAATCTCACCGCCTTGCTGGTGGCTCGCTTCATCACCGGCGGCATCGCGTGCGGCGTCATGCCCACGACGCTGGTCTATCTTGCGGACCGTTTCCCGTTCACCGTGCGCCAGCAGGCGATCACCAACGTGCTCGTCTTCGTCGCTCTCGGCACCGCGGCCGGCACGCTCGGGGCGGGTCTGACCGCCCACGCACTCACCTGGCGCGTCTTCTTCCTGTTCCCTGGTGCAATCGCGGTGGGGGTGGCGATCGCCCTTCGCCGAGTCCCCGAGTCGCTCGTCACTCGGTCGAGTCAGAATCCGCTGCGGCAGGTGGCCGGCGTGTTGCGGCACGGCTGGGCGCTGTTTTTGCTGGCGGTTGCCGTCCTGGTCGGTGCCGTGATGTTCGGCTTCATCACCTACCTGGCGCCCGCGCTCGAAGCGACCGGACAGAGCCCGGCGATTGCCGGCGTCGTAGTCGCAACGTACGGCCTCTCCGTCCTGATCTGCACCCGCGCCTTTCGCTACGTGGCGCGGCGGACACCGGCGGCGTTGATCCTCGCCGGAGGCGCCACCATGTTGCTGATTGGATACCTGGTTGCGGCAACGGCCCAGAGTGTCCCCGCCATCCTTGCGGCCAGTGTTCTCGCCGGCGGTGCCTACGCGTTCATGCAGTCGACCTTTCAGACGTGGGCGACCGACGTCGTGCCGGAGGCTCGTGCAACCGCCACCTCGTTGTTTGCAACGGCGATTTTCACCGGCGCCGCGGTGGCCACGTCAGGGGTAGCGGGGCTGGCCGGCGCCCATCGATACTCGAGCCTGTTCACCATCGCCGCCATCGTCACCCTCCCGGTACTTATCATCGGCAGCCTCGCGCGCTGGCGCTATCCGGGATCTGACGCGATCGATGAGGCACCGCCCGGCAGCCAGATCGGTTGATGCCGCTGGGCGTCGATCGCCCATTTCAGGGTCTCGACCACGTGGCGGAGATGCTGGCGCATGGCGGCCTCACTGGCATCAGGATCCCGGCCGGCCAGCGCTTCGACGATGGCTTCGTGCTCGCGCAGCGAGCTTGCGGTGCGCCCTGGTCGCAGGATCGTCCGGTACTGAAACCGGATGCTCTGAGATTTGAGGTTAGCCAGCAGCCGGCCGGCTGTCCCGTGATCGGCGATCGCCCAGATCCGCTGGTGGAACTCGGCGTTGAGCCCTGAGTAGCCCATCGGATCACCCTGCGCCAGCCGTTCCCGCATCCGGACGATCGAGCGGCGAAGATCCCGAAGGTCGGTGGCGCTGACGCGCTGGGCGGCGTGACGGACGATCAGCTGTTCGAGGATTACGCGGACCTCCTCGATCTCCAGCGCCTCGCGATCGGACACCAGGCGGACTCGGGCGCCACGGTTAGGCTCGCGGGTGACCAGCCCCTCCTGGTCGAGCCGGACGAGGGCGGCGCGGATCGCGCTGCGCCCGGCGTCCAGCCGAATCGCGAGGTCAGCTTCGACCAGGCGCTCATTGGGGTGAAAGCCGCCGCTCACGATCTCATTGCGCAAGCGTCGGTAGGCGTCGGTGCTGCGGTCCTGGACTGCCGGGGTCTCACGACCTGGGGCGGCGGGCGACGAGCGCCTCGGTGGGTGGGCGACGACGGGAGTTTTCAATGCGGCCCCTCTTGTGCGATTATGCCTAATATTGTCGACAATCCCGCAAACAATCTCGCTCACGGAGGGGAAGACGTCATGGTAGATAGGCGCTTGCGTCGGTTCCTCGCATTGCCTGCGTCGGCCTTGGTTCTGGCGCTGACAGCTTGCGGCGGCAGCAGCGGCGGCTCCACGGGGACTGGGCTTGGTTCAGGGGATCTTCTCGTGGGCGTACTGGCGCCCTTTAGCGGCGTGGACGCAAACCTGGGTCCCGCCTATTACGCGGCCTGCCTGGCGGCGGCGCCCGCGATCAACAACAACGGAGGCGTTGGCGGTCGCCACGTCACCTGTCAGAAGTTCGATACGCGCGGCGAGCCGGCAGACGCGGCGCCTGCGGCCAATCAGATGATTGCCAGCAACTCGAACTTGATGGCAGTCGTCGGCTGTACGTCGGACGAAGCCTCTGCCGTGGCGCCGATTATGGACAGGGCGCATACCCCGATGTTCTGCATGACCGGACAGTCCGAGTTCAACAAGACGAAACTGGCGTACTTCCACCGCCTGGTGCCGGCTGACATCTACGACGCCTACGCCATGGTCGGCTGGATCATGTACGGCCCCAACCACCCGACCTGGAACAAGGTCGCCCTGGTCTTTGGCGATGACATCGGCTCGCAGGCCTTCGTCCAGCCCGCGACCAACGCGCTCAAACACTTTGGGAAGACGGTCCAGAACTTTCCGATTCACCTCGGTGCGTCGTCATTCCGGACCGAGGTGCAGAGCATGTTGAACTTCAAGCCGGACGTCATCCTCACTGAGGCGCTCGGTTCGGCCGGCACCTACCTTGGCGAGGCGAAAGTGCAAAATGGCGGGCAGACGATCCCCTTCATCGGAACCTCGGCGACGATTGACCCGGCATGGTTCAAGGATGTGAAGTCGACCATCGGCGTCAACGACGTCGTGCAGTATTACCGCGGCGTCGACCTCGGCTACACGTTCTCCGGAACCGCCTACGACGAGTTCAAGGCCAACCTGCAGGTCGCGGCATCGACGTTTTCCGACGCGCCGACGTACGGCCAGCGAGGGTCAACGCTGCACCTGTACGACGGCATCATCATGACCGCGCTGGCCATGGTCGCGACCAACAGCAAGGACCCGACCGTCTACAACCCGAAGATCAAGGAGATC
>Ga0209526_10002076_pt1 | contig 13468 bp, 9 predicted proteins | sample JacPinW_OM2H0_M1_FD_188566 | JGI IMG/M metagenome (GOLD analysis project Ga0209526, IMG submission 188566) | Forest soil microbial communities from Algoma, Ontario, Canada - Jack Pine, Ontario site 1_JW_OM2H0_M1 (SPAdes) (version 2) | ecosystem: Environmental > Terrestrial > Soil > Boreal... | reverse complement strand
CTCCTGGATCTTTCAGCTTCAAAAATCCTAACCCCAACTATTTTTCCCTTGAAGACCGATAGAAAGTCTACCGAAGATGCTCCAACCCAGCACTTCGTACTGGGCTACTTTCATTCGGTCCCTGCGGGACGGGCCTCAGCTATCTGTCATTTGTCATTTGCCCCTCGCCCCTATTTGGCTCCCAGACTGATTCCTTCGATGAAGAATCGCTGAAAGAAGAGGAACACTACGATCACGGGCAACACGACAAGACAGGAAGCTGCCATCAGCAGATTGAATTGGATTCCATGCATCGTTTTAAAAAAGGTGAGACCCAGCGACAACGTATACAATTTGTCGTTTTGCAGATAGATGAGCGGACCAAGGAAATCGTTCCACGCGTTGACGCCAGCTAGTAGCCCGACCACGACTAACGCTGGCCGGGCCAACGGTAAGATAATACGATACATGATTTGGAACTCGTTGGCTCCATCAATTCTCGCCGCCTCCGATATGTCACCAGGAATTTGCAACATGAATTGACGCAAAAGAAAGATAAAGAAGGGATTTCCGAAAAAAGTAGGCAAGATGAGTGGTAGAAAGGAATTTACTAACCCAAGTTTGGCGAAGAATGAGAACATAGGAACCATCGTGATAGGATTCACCGGGAATTGGATGAATATGAAAATGGATGCAATTACCGGATAAAAGAGCAGATCACGTCCGGTCCATTTAATCCGCGAGAATCCATAGGCAATAACAAAGTTTGACAGCACACTTCCTAGGACGGTCAGCGAAGCATAGAAGATGGTGTTTTCCAGGTAGGAGAGAAAAGGAAATGTTCGGGTTGCTTGATCGAAGTTTTGCCAGACGGTTTCGTGAGGCCAAAGTGTTGGTGGGAAATTGGCTAGTTCCCGATCTGACTTGAGAGCGGTGACGAGCATCCAATACATCGGTGAGATATAGAAGAGGCTCATCCCAATAAGAAAGATCCTCGATACCAGCGGCTGGAGTGAAGCCGATCGCTTGGTTTGAATAGGGCCTTCCATATCGCTTATTCCAGGTGGTAGTTAACCCAGTATTTCGAGGACCAGAAGATCGTCACGGCGAGGACTACATTGATAATGAAGAGGATTCCTGAAACTGCGGCGGCCAAACCGACTTGGCTATACTCGAATGCATTCTTGTAAATGTACAGGGCGGTGAACATTGTGGAGTTCAACGGGCCGCCGTCGGTCATGATATAGGCCGGCACAAAAACCTGCAGGCCGAGACCGATCCCGATGATGATATCGTAAAGAATGGTTGGGGTGAGTAATGGTAGGGTGATGTACCAAAATTTCTTCCAGGGACCCGCGCCGTCCAGGGAGGCGGCATCATACAAACGCGCAGGAATCGCGCGGAGAGCGGTGAGGAAAACCAACCCAAATTGGCCGGCCCCAAATTGCGCAACCAGGACGATTGCAAGTTTTGACCAGCGGGTGTCACCGAGCCAGTTGATCGCCGGAATATGCAGCAGACCGAGGAGATAGTTGAACAACCCGAATCGCGGATTCAACAACCAGATTAACATCATCGCCAGCGCGAAGATTGGCGCAATGCTCGGGATGTACAATAAGGCTCGGTACAGTGTAACCTCGCGAACCTTTTGGTTCATCGCCATAGCCAGCGTAATCGCTACGGCAACGCCCAATGGAACGGCCAGCAATACGTAGTAAAAGGTGTTATACAGCGAAGTCCAGAAAAGCGGGTCTTTAAGCAGCTGCTGATAATTCCGGAACCCAATCCATTCCGGTTCGCCAAAGCCAGAATATTGAGTCATCCCGAGGTGGAAGTTGGACAACACCGGATAGAGCAGAAACAGGAAGAAACCAACGATCCATGGACTAATAAACAGAAGTCCCAAAAGTAAGTTCCGGAGGTCCCCTGAGATGATCCGTCGCCGGCTTTTCTTCATCGTATCGCTTAGTCGTGCTCTACGACTGTTGTTTCGGTAGGGCGAAAGCCTGATGCGGCCTCAGCCGGATCGGCCCGAGCCGTGGGTGGCTATTCCGAAGATTTTTGTTTGCAATGATTCGTACTGAATTGACGAACATCGCAAACAAGGGCCAAACGGCGATCAATACCCTGCGGCCATGGCTCAAACCCGGCGCGAACCACCAAACAGACGTCGCGACCTTACCTTCGCGCCGAGGTTTTCGCCCTACCATTGGGGGTGAAATGAGCATCGGGAGGATTTGGTCGCTTTCGCCCTACCGTTTCCCCTACTTACAAAACCGATCCATCTGCGGCTGGACCTCATCCACGACCGCTTTTAGAGCGGCGTCGGGCGTTTGGCTGTTCGTGATGACGGATTCCTCTGCTTCTTTCAACTTGTCCCAATACAACGCGCCGACCGGCAGCGGCGGCCGAGACTTCGAGACCGGGAGCAAGCTCAGAAAAAATTCATACTCCGGCGCATACAGATCTTTGCGCTGCTGCAGACTTTTCAAGGTAGGCAGCGACGCTGCTTCTTTTACCAGGAACGTTTGACCTTCTTCCCCCGTTATCGAACGCAATAGCTGGTAAGCGGCGTCTACATTTTTGGTTCCTTGAAGGATCGCTACCGACCAACCGCCCGACCAGGATGTCTTCAAACCGTTCGGTGCCGGAATGTAGGTCACGCCGTACTCGAGATTGGGAGCAGCGTCCTTCATCGCAGCGAACACCCAATTCCCAGTGATTATGAATGCAACTTTCCCGGTGAAGAAGGGCATCTGCGCCGGCGGCAGCGTTCCCGTGCTGGGCCATTGCCAATAAGTATCCACGAAGGTCCGGGCTTTTTGCGGATCCAATGCTTTCGCCCAATCATACAAAAATTGGTAACCTTTGACTACTCCAGGGTCGGTTGCCGTCACCTTGCAACCAGCGAAATCAAAGAAGCTCCCAGCAAAGGCGTATCCCCAGGTATATCCCCAGCCTTGTTCGAGCCACGGTACAAACCCGATCCGCGTATAGGCGCCCGTTGAGTCGGTTTGATTAAGCTTGAGCGCGATCTCCTTAAAGCGATCGGGTGCAATCGGCCCTCGTGCCGGATCGAATTCAGCCAGGTCGATGCCGGCTTCCTTGAGAATTTGTTTGTTGTAAAAGAGCACGCGGGCATCGGTGTTGGTCGGAACGGCGTAAACTTTCTTCTGATAACTTACTTCCTGCCATGGTCCCTCGGTGTATTCCTGGCTGAGGTCTTTTCCTTCCTTCTTGATTAAAGGGGTTAAATCAGTCAACAAACCGGCTGCTGCTCGCTGTGCAACGGTGAACCGGTCAATCACGGCAAGATCCGGACCGGCGCCGCTTCGGACTGCGGTCATAAGCTTGGCCACGTCGGTTTCGGATCCGGGAACGACCTCAACATTAACCTTGATGCCCGGATTTTTCTGGGCGAATGCTTCGGCCGCTTTTTGATAAGCACCCTTTTCGTGGGCATCAAGCGAGGAAGGAAGCCAGAGTTTAAGTTGAGTTTGTCCATAAGCTCCTGCCGAAAGCCAGAGGCAAGAACAGATCGCTATTAATGTTTTATAATTCATTTTCATCGGGGGGGAATGAGTTTCGGATTGAAAAAGGAACCAGCACGTGGATTGAGTATCACTCCTTTGATAGACAACCCTTACAACTACGAAACTGAATTGGTCGGTCAAGAATTGATCCGGTGGAGATTCGTCGCGATTCCCTTCAACAGTCGTTAAGACGGCTCTCAAACCGCCTGCTGGAACTGGGCGCCTGGCGCGATCGAGATTGGATCCCGATCGCTAATGGTGAATTTCGGGTCGATCCCGATGCTCCGTGGCGTCCCATTCGATCAGGCGACCAGTGGCCAATCCAAGCCGAACCGATCGAGTTCCGTTTCAATGTGTCGATCCCGGAACACTGGAAAGGACATCCTGTCGATTGCCGTTTTCGTTTAGGCGGTGAAGCGCTTCTCTTCGTCGATGGTTCGCCCGTCGGCGGTTTAAACTCGTTTCATGATGAACATCTGGTACTGAGTTCTGCCATGGGCGGAGAAACCCTCCATTTCGGGGCTGAAGCGGTTTCTCATGGCTTATTCGGCACACCAACTGCCGAACCCCGGATCGAGTTGGCCGCTGTACTGATCCCGGAATGCGACGTGCGATTACTCTACTACGACTTCGCGGCGGCGTTAGATGCCGCCCATTATCACTATTTCGCCGGCCGACCGGCAATAACGGAGTCGGTTCTGCAAGCACTCCATCGGGCTTTTGTTCGGATTTCGCTACCACGAAGCGAGACTGAAGAATACCTGGCCCGTATTGCTACGACCTCGCAAAACCGCTCTGCCGAGAATTTTTATGGCAACGAGGAGAGCCTGGTTTCGCTTTGGGAAAGGTGGAAATTTCGGTCACCCACCAGCTCGCTGACGATTGAACAACTTCAGCAGTTGCGTGAAGTAAGAGAGCAATTTGGCAAAGAGCTCGGCGAAATTCGAACCCGTCTGCCAGCCGAAGGAGGTGTGTGGCTGACCGGTCACGCCCACATCGATCTTGCCTGGCTTTGGCCACTGGACGAGACGCGGAGGAAAGCCCGCCGAACATTTCACACCGTAATCGGGCTGATGGATCGATACCCGGAGCTCTATTTTAATCAATCGAGTGCGCAGCTTTACGCCTGGATCGAGCACGACGATCCAACGCTGTTTGAAAGAATTCGGGCCCTTGTGCAGGCCGGTCGTTGGGAACTGGTGGGCGGGATGTGGGTTGAACCCGATGGCAATCTGCCAGCCGGCGAGTCCTGGGTCCGTCAGCTCCTGTTTGGCCAACGATACTTCGAAAGCCGATTTGGCCGGCGCGCCAAAGTTGCCTGGTTACCAGATTCGTTCGGGTTCACCGGAGGTCTTCCCCAACTGCTTGTCTCTGCCGGGATTCCTTACTTTTTTACTCACAAATTAACCTGGAACGAGCGAAACCCTTTCCCTTACGATCTCTATTGGTGGGAGGGTATCGACGGCAGTCGCGTTCTTGCCCACAGCTTCACCAACCCGGACTCCGGCTACAATGCTCGGGTCACGGCGCGGGAGGTGGGCGAGACCTGGCGCAATTTCAGGGGCAAACAGATACACGACTTCAGTTTACTTGCGTTCGGCCATGGCGACGGCGGTGGTGGCCCCAGCGAAGAGATGTTGGAGCGCGTTGCGCGGCTGAACGATTTTCCAGGTTTACCGCGTCTCAAGATTGGACCGGTCACCGAATTTTACGAAAGTATTTCGACGCCATCATTACCGGTTTGGATAGGGGAGCAATACCTCGAATACCATCGCGCCACTTTCACGACGCAAGCGCGGGTCAAATCCCTGCATCGGCGATTGGAACACGCGCTGGTCGAAACCGAAACATCAGTAACTCTGGCGTACGTCTGGCACCAGCGACGTTATCCGCTCGAAGAATTGCGTCGTCTTTGGCAGACACTCCTGCTCAATGAGTTTCATGATATTCTGCCAGGATCGAGCATTCATTCAGTTTATGAGACCGCGCACCGCCAGTTAGCTGCAGCCTTGGACGAAACTGAGCGGCTCCGCCAAGATGCATTGGCGCCGATCGAAATTGCTCCGGAAAAACAGCCAAACACGGGAGGCCACGCCTCCTCGTCCGACGTAGCCTATTCGACCGGCTTGGCCTCTCCGCGTGAATCCGGCGACATCAGATCCTCGCACGCCGACCAAGGTCTGGTATGGAATCTCCAGCTACATGATCGACCGTTGGTTGCGGAAATAGAGGGTACAGAGAGCGAGGTAGTTATCAATGTAAACGGACTCGAACTGCCCACCCAACGCCTGGAAGGCAACCGCCGGCTGGTCGCCGCTGCCGATGTCATCGTTCCAGCTCTGAGCGCCCTCTCCTTCCACTGGATTCGCGGCGAGCCGGTAGCAGTCGCTTCGCCGGTTCGAGTTGATAGTCAGGAAATCGAAAACGAGAACCTGCGCGTTCGGATACATGACAATGGAACTCTTGCTTCGATCTACGATAAAATTCACCGAAGAGAAGTCTTGGCTGATCGAGGAAATCAGCTCTGGTTATTTACGGATATGCCCCGGCAGTTCGACGCCTGGGACATTGATTTCTCGTACGCGGATGAGGGTCTGGAAATTGTCGCCGAACACCCGCCGGAAATAATCGAGCACGGTCCGTTGCGGGCCGCGCTGAGAGTCGTTCGTCGCCACGACAACATCGAGATTGTCCAGGACTATCGACTTACCACGCAGTCGCGAGTTCTAGAGATTCATACCAGAGTTCGCTGGCGAGGAAGGAGACGATTTCTGCGAGCTCTTTTTCCACTTGCGATCCGGACTCATGAAATTTGGGCAGAGACAGCTTTTGGCGCGGTCGCTCGGCCGAATCATCGTAACACTCCGTGGGATCAAGCTCGTTTTGAAATACCAGCCCATCGTTGGGTGGACCTGAGCGAACCAAGTTATGGGGTCAGCTTACTGAACAACGGGAAGTATGGTCATAGCGCACAGGGAAACATCTTAGGAATCAGCTTGTTGCGTTCCCCAATCTATCCCGATCCCTATGCCGATGAAGGTGACCACGAATTCGGTTACGCGATCTATCCGCATGCTGGCGACTGGCGAAATGGGACTGTGCAGGCGGCTGAGGATATGCAATGGCCGCTCAGGGTTACCGGGGTACATGGATCGGCAGTCCGGCCTTCGCTTTTTCGGTTTAAGGAAAATCCTCTGAAATTCGCGTGCTTGAAAAAGGCCGAAGATTCCGACGATGTAATCTTACGGCTATACGAACCTTACGGAAACCGGGGCCAAACGACTTTAGAAACTGCCCTCCCACTAAAAAAAGCTGCAATCGTCAATATCTTGGAAGAACAAGCCAACGAACTGATAGTCGAAGACGAACGACGAATCACCGTTTCGTTCACACCGTTCCAGGTGATTTCGCTCAAGCTCACTTTTGCACGGTAGGGCGAAACCCGACTCCGCCAGGCCTACGTCGCGGCCAAGCTCAATGGTGCTGGCTTAAGCTCGGAACTCGGGCGCGCCGTAGTCCGCGAAGGCGGCAGATCCGGCAAGGATCTGTGAGCCTGGAACAAGCGGCAGCGGCCGGTCCGTCGGCAACTTCGTTAGCGGCGACTAACCTGTCCGCTATTGGCCGACCGATCCTGAGTAACCCGAACAACCGGCGAGGTTTCTGCCCAGCCGAGAGGGTGATCAAACTCTGTTAGGCAGACAAGAGAACCCGGAATCTAGAGAACTTGGAGTTGCTTTTGGTCTTCGGTGGAGTCCGCCGCGACGCAACTATTTGTGAAATTGGCGCAATGGCTCTTGGCGTTGCGCGTTCGTTCTGACACAATCTGGCCCTTCTGACGGTACCGAGCTGGATGTTCGTGCGGTCTGAAATGTGCCGAGGTCAAATCCGATTACCCCAGACTTTGCCATAACCATTTAGGAATTTGTCGTAGGAAATCGTTTCTTCTGGCCAGGATTCGGTCGGAAAGAGGCCTCTGAACATGACTTGGAAATGAAGGTAATCTCTATTCGGTCACTTGGCGCAATCGCGCCGGGTACTGCCCTGGCTTGCACGCTCCTGGTTGTGGCCTGCAAAAAGGAGAAGATCAGCGTCGCGCCAATCCAGACCATCGAGGTGACTGCGGTAAAGGTTGAGCCGCGTGATGTGCCGATCACATTCGAATGGGTCGCCCAAACGGAGAGCTCGCGACAGGTCGAGATTCGAGCCCGCGTCGAGGGTATTTTGGAAAAGCGCGTCTATAAGGAGGGTGCGGTCGTCCAGGAAGGTCAAGTGATGTTCGAGATGGAGCGCAAACCATTCGAGGCGCGCCTCAACGCGGCCAAGGCGGAGCTTGGTCAACAGGACGCACGTCTGGCCAATGCGCGGCAAACGCTCGAGCGAATGCAGGACCTATCGGAAAAGAAAGTAGTTAGTCGCCAGGACCTCGATGACGCCACCAACTCGGAACGGGGGGCGGCAGCTGCAGTCGAGGCTGCCAAAGCCAAGGTCGCAGAAGCAGAGCTCAATCTTGGTTACACGACCATCCGCGCACCGATCACGGGGCTGTCATCGTTCGCGACCAAGCACGACGGCAGCTACATCGGCGCCGGGGCAGACAGTATGCTGACTTACGTTGCCGCACTCGATCCGATGCGGATAAACTTTAGCATATCTGAGAATCAGGTTTTGCGTATCCGGGAAGAGGTCAAAACCGGACGGCTCGTCGTTCCACCAGATAATTCCTTCGATGTGGAAGTAATACTAGCCGATGGGACGGTCCATCCGAAGAAAGGCGAACTCACATTTTCAGATTTGGCTTTCAATCGCGAGACCGGGACCTTTCTGGTGAGAGCTGAAGTGCCAAATCCAGAGGGCGATCTGCGCCCCGGCCAATTTGTGCGCGCCCGCCTCCTTGGTGCAGTGCGCCCCAAAGCTATCCTTGTACCCAAGCGCGCCGTCCTTCAAGGGGCGCAGGGAAGCTTTGTCTGGATCGTAGGGGCGGATGGGAAAGCGGAGCTGCGCCCGCTTGAGCTCGGTGATTGGCATGGTGACGATTGGTTTGTCAACGAAGGGTTACAAGGTGGCGAGATGGTGGTGGTCGATGGAGGCATCAAAATCCTTCCCGGTGCGACACTCAAAGTCGTCGAACCGGCTGTTCAGTTAGGAACAAAATAGAATGCCGCTATGATTTCTCGATTTTGTATCCAGCGGCCGATCTTCGCCATTGTCCTTTCCCTTGTCATAGTTATTGCTGGCCTCGGCGCGATGATGAGTCTGCCGATTGCGCAGTATCCAGAAATCTCACCGCCGGTAGTCACGGTTTCCACTTCGTACCCTGGCGCCGACGCTGACACTATCGCACAGGCGGTAGCGGCGCCGATCGAGACGCAGGTGAACGGGGTGGATAACATGTTATACATGGACTCTTCCTGCTCTTCGGCGGGCCAGTATTCTCTCTCAGTTTCTTTCCAGGTCGGTACTAATCCCGACACCGCGCAGGTTCAGGTACAAAACCGTGTAAGTCTTGCTCTGCCGTCCCTCCCTGACACCGTGCAGCGGGGTGGTGTGCGGACAGAAAAAAGGTCGAGCACTTTTCTGATGATTATCGGCATCTATTCGCCGGATGGGCGCTACGATGCGGAATACGTTGGCAATTATGCCAATCTCTATGTGCTTGACGCAATCAAGCGCATTCCCGGCGCGAATCAGGCAGCTGTCCTCGGCACCCCTGATCTAGCGATGCGAATTTGGCTGAAGCCCGATCGGATGGCCAGTCTTGGCATCACGCCGAGCGACATCGCTCAAGCGGTCGCGACGCAAAACCAGCAGTTTGGTGCTGGCAGTGTCGGCCGCTCGCCAACCAATGGTCCGGTAGCCATGACCTTTCCAGTGGTGACTGAAGGTCGCTTCAGCACGCCGCAGGAATTTGAAGATATTATCTTGCGAGCAGACCCGAACGGCGTGGCCATCGTGCGACTCAAAGATGTCGGTCGTGCGGAAGTCGGTCTCAAGGATTATCTGCTACGGTCCAAACTGAACGGCAAGCCAGCCACCCTGATTGCCATCTATCAGCAACCCGGCTCGAACGCGCTAGCTGTCGCCAAGAACGTGCGCCAGACGGTCGGTGAGTTAAAAGGCAAGTTCCCTCAGGGACTGGACTATACGGTCTCGCTCGATACGACGAAGTTCGTCAAGGCATCGATCAAAGAGGTGGAGCACACGCTATTCGAGGCCGTTCTCCTGGTTCTAGCGGTCGTATTTCTTTTTTTACAGAACTTTCGGGCAACGATTATCCCTACGCTCGCGGTCGTTGTTTCGTTATTAGGGACGTTCATCGGGATGATGGCGTTAGGTTTCTCGATCAATCTCCTTACGCTCTTCGGTTTGGTCGTCGCAATCGGGATCGTGGTCGACGATGCTATCGTGGTTGTCGAGGCCGTTGAGCACAACATGGCGGCGCGTCAGCTCTCTGCCCGCGACGCAGCTTTTCGCGCGATGGAAGAAGTCTCCGGACCAGTGATTGCCGTCGTGCTGGTGCTGGCCGCAGTCTTCCTGCCGACGGCCGCAATCAGCGGCACAACCGGGCAGCTCTACAAACAGTTCGCTGTCACTATCGCCGTCTCGGTCGCTATCTCCGGATTTGTCGCATTGACTCTTACACCAGCGCTTTGTTCTCTTTGGCTCAAGCCCCATCATGGTCCGCGTGGGGTTTTTTTTGGCTGGTTTAATCGCGGCTTCGATCGAGTAACCAATCTCTATGGAGCTGGCGTAAGCCAGGCGATCCGCCGGTGGCTTCTGGCGCTCGTTCTACTCGCGGTGATGCTGTTCTGCACCTGGCGGCTTTTCAACGCTGTGCCCGGCAGTTTCGTGCCGCCTGAAGATCAAGGCTACGTATTGGTTGCCGCAATTCTGCCCGACGGCGCGAGCCTCGACCGCGCGGAGAAGGTTTCGGATAGTGTGTCGGAAATTTTCAGCAAGGAGCCCGCGGTGAAAGATTCTTCGGTGCTGGCGGGCTATAGCCTACTTGACGGCCAATTTAAGACTAGGGCCGGGACTCTGTTTGTATCATTGAAAGATTTTGACGAAAGGAAAGGCGCGGAAAACAGCGCCTTTGCTCTGATCGATCGGGTGCGGCCAAAGCTGGCTGCGATCAAAGAGGCGATAATTATCCCGGTCAACCCACCGTCGATTCCTGGCCTTGGCGCGCAAGGTGGATTCGAGTTTTGGATTCAAAGTCGTGGACAGGGCGATGCGACGCAACTCCAGGAAGTCGTACGCGCATTCTTGGCTAAGGCCAGCCAGCGACCTGAACTGGCGGATCTCAGCGCAACCTTAGACGCTGCATCCCGTCAACTCCGTTTGCAAGTGGACCGGGCGAAGGCCGAAACCCTCGGCGTTCCGGTGCCGGACGTCTATGACGCAGTGCAAACGCTATTCGGTTCGTTGTTTGCCAGCCAATACAACAAATACAGTAGGGTCTGGCAGGTTGTGCTCCAAGCGGAAGCCCAATACCGCTCCGACCCCGGTGACATCGAGAATATCTACGTCCGCAGCCGGTCGAACCACATGGTGCCACTTTCCGCAGTGGTAACGACTCACTACAGTGTTGGGCCAGATCTTATCCAGCGTTTCAACAACTTCCTCTCCGTTCGCGTCAACGGTAATGCGGCCAAGGGATTCAGTTCCGGTCAGGCGATCGCAGCAATGGAAACCGTAGCTCGCGAGGCCCTGCCAGACGGTTATACCTATCAATGGTCAGGCCAGGCACTCGAGGAGAAGAAATCAGGATCATCTTCGATTCTCGTCTTCGTGTTTGGCGTGGTGTTCGTCTTCCTCATTCTCGCTGCCCAATACGAATCCTGGGGACTACCGATGGCCGTCATCACCGCAGTGCCGTTCGCTATTTTCGGGGCGATTTTGGGTGTCTGGCTGCGCGGGCTGGAAAACGATGTCTATTTTCAAATTGGTTTGGTGACGCTGGTCGGACTTGCCGCCAAGAACGCCATCCTCATTGTTGAATTTGCCGTTCTTAGGCGTCGTGAAGGATTATCCATTCGGGAGGCAGCCATCGATGCCGCACGGCTGCGACTTCGGCCGATCATCATGACCTCGCTCGCTTTCATTTTCGGCATGGTGCCGATGTTCATCGCCGGGGGGGCTGGGGCGAATTCGCGGCACTCCGTCGCTACGGGCATCATCGGCGGAATGATTATTGCCAGCTCGATCGCTCTCTTCTTTATACCGATGTTCTTTTACCTTATCCAACGTTCCGGCGAACAGTTCGCTTCCGCGAAAAATAGTTCAGCCAAGATGCCCCCGGCACCGGAAAGAACATCCGACGGTCTACCGGCCACCGGAGGATAGGATTGGTAGCGTGAAAGCAGATTCGTCCCGCAGCTGCCCATCCGCCTCAGGTTAAAAGGAATCGATCAGGATCGCTGTTGGTTATTTAGAGAAAGTCAGTCCCGCAGGGACCCAAAGAAAGTAGCCCAGTACGAAGTGCTGGGAGATGATACAAGAAGAGATGTCCGTCCCGCCAGGGACGATAGAAGCGTTTGGCTTTCGTTCACTCGCATGCAGCTTCACCAGCGTAAGTTACCGTCGATCGTCGGGACGGATCGCTTTTTCTGAATCCTAACCCAGCACTTCGTCCTGGGCTACTTTCTTTGGGTCCCTGCGGGACCAATCTCGGATACTCCCAGGCCTCATGTTGAGGCATGTTAGGCAACTGGGACAGAAACTTACGATCCCAGTTGCCACTTGTTAATCCTGGCCTAAAAATAGGTATACGCTCGCTTCCGGTTTTGCTATTTCTGATTTGTTACCTTTTGTCCCGGTCTCTCAGCTAGCAAGTAGAATTTTCGGCCGGATCGGTTTAATGATTTTGGCACTTAGCTGCAAAACTTCATTTCTTTCGCATGTCCGCGACTCATTTAGCGCTACTCCGAGGTATCAACCTTGGCCCCAAGAATAAGATTCCGATGCCAGACTTGGCGGAGGTCTTCACTAAAGCCGGATGCAAAGACGTACGGACCTATATTCAGAGTGGAAATGTGATCTTCGAAGCGATTCCGGAAATTTCAATCCGGCTGCCAGAGCTGATCGCGAAGGAAATTCAGAAGCGTTTCGGTCATAAGGTTCCGGTAATGCTGCGAACGACTGGGGAGATGCGCGAGGTGGTTCGCGAGAATCCATTCTTCAAGGAAGGAGCAGCAGAGGATATAGTTCACGTTATGTTCCTGGCGGATCTGCCAAAACCCGGCGCAGCGAAGAGCCTTGATCCAGATCGATCTCCACCAAACCGGTTCATGGTTCGGGGAAAAGAGATTTATCTACTATTTCCCGCTGGTTTCGCGCGGACTAAACTTACAAGCTCCTATTTTGATTCAAAGTTGGGGACGATCGGCACAGTAAGAAGTTGGCGTACGGTGACCAAGCTTTTTGAACTTATGAAAGAAAGAGAGCTCACGCCAAGACGCAGAGACGTCAAGTAGTTGGCCGGTCCTTTGGGCTCAAGAGCCAGAGAGTATTTTGATTTCCGCGCCTGCGCGATTGGATGTTAGTCGCTACTATCACCGGCGCGGTCGGCATTTTCTTGGGCAGTTACAACGATAACCGTAACGGCGGTTCGACCCTCTATACTGTAGATGGGATAGATGCCCGCAACTCAAATGGTGCGTCAGATTTGGGGTGAGCGGGTCTTACAGAGTGGCGACGAACTGCCAGACAGTACTGCCTATGGCCCCGCGTCCGTTTGGTTTGCTATCTGCTATTTGTCATTTGCCATTTGGGTGGTCGGCCCGACCTGCCCAGCCGTTCTTCCGTCCATCGGGCAAGCCGTACAAAGGGTAGGCCAAGAAGCAGGTATATAAACGCCACCAATAGGCCGGCGCCGAAATAGTCGAATGTTTCGGTGGCAAGCCGGTGGTAAGCGCCGGTTAGCTCGACCATAGTGAGCGCCGAGACGAGCGAAGAAC
>Ga0209526_10002075_pt1 | contig 13474 bp, 11 predicted proteins | sample JacPinW_OM2H0_M1_FD_188566 | JGI IMG/M metagenome (GOLD analysis project Ga0209526, IMG submission 188566) | Forest soil microbial communities from Algoma, Ontario, Canada - Jack Pine, Ontario site 1_JW_OM2H0_M1 (SPAdes) (version 2) | ecosystem: Environmental > Terrestrial > Soil > Boreal... | reverse complement strand
GGCGAGCCTTGCGGGATCGATCGCGACCATCCACCGCGGGCGCCCCAGGTCGTAAAAGCGCATCGTGAAGTGGCCGTCCCCACAGCCAACGTCGACCACCGTCCGATTCTCGAGGTTCACCAGGTCGAGCATCAGCTCCGACCAGCGAGCGGTGGCGAGCCGGCTGCTCAACCGGTCTTCCAGCGCGTAGATGTAGCCGCCTTCGGCGGCGACATCCCTGTCGAAGATTTCCGGAGCGTTGGCCCGGGCGCTCATGAACGCAGTCCCGACCCGACGGGGTGGCGGGGCTGCAGCGCGCGCATCGCCGTCTGAGCGAGTGCATTGCGGTCGAGGCCATGCAGCCGCTGCAAGTATTCCTGGCTCCCTGACCGGCCGTCCCCTACGCCTCGGACACCGCAGCGAACCAGACGGCAACCAGTGCCCTTCTCGGCGAGCAATTCGGACACCACGGAACCGAGGCCGCCGCTCACGTAGTGCGCCTCGATGGTGATGGCAACGGAGAAGTGCCGGAGGAGCTCCAGCAAATCGGTTTCCGGTGTCGGGTTCAGGCTGGAAACCACCGCCACCGTGGCCCCGACGCCGCTTTCGGCAAGCAGCTCGGCGGCGCCCGCGACCTCGGATGTGATGGCGCCCATCGAGATCAGGAGAACGTCCGGACCCTCTCGGACGATGGTGGCTCGACCAAGCTCGAAACGGCCGCCGAGGCCTGGCACGACCGTGCGGTCGTCCTTGCCAAGACGGTAGTAGATCGGGCCGGCCAGATCCCAGGTGGCCAGCAGCGCGCGGCGGGCCTGCTCGTGGTCGGCGGGGGCAATCACGGTCAGGCCAGGCTGCACCCTCATCACCGCCACGTCCTCCAGCCCATGGTGGGAGATTCCAGCCGTGCCGTACTCGAATCCGCCGCCGACTCCAACCACGCGGACCGGGAGCCGCTGCTGCACGGGCCCGTTGCGGATGAACTCGTAAGGGCGCAGGGAGGCGAAAGTAGCAATCGAGTAGAGAAACGGGATGAAGCCCGCGTCCGCCAGGCCGGTGGCCAGACCGACCATGTTCTGCTCGGCCACGCCGACGTTGAGAAACTGCCCTGGCACACGGTCTGAGAACGGCTCCAGCGCCATGAACCCGAGGTCGGCGGTCAGGAGCAGCACCCGTGGGTCGTACTCGCCGACCTCGGCCAGCGTGCGGGCGAATGCCGCTCTCATGGCAGCAGAGCTATCTGAGACAGGGCCAGCTCGTATTGCTCATCAGACATGGGCAGGTAGTGCCACTCCACCCGTCGCTCCATGAATGAGACACCGCGGCCGAAGACGGTATGGGCAACGACGCAGTGTGGCAGCCCGTCGGTGATGTCCAGGCCCTCGATGACGTCGGCGACCGCCTCGGACGAGGTGCCGTCGACGTCGTGCGCGTCCCACCCGAAAGAGCGCCAGCGTTCAGCCATGTTTCCGATCGAAAGCACCTGCCGGGTGTATCCCAGGGCCTGCTGACCGTTCAGGTCGATGACGGCGACCAGGTTGGAGAGGCGGTGGTGGGCGGCGAAGATCGCTGACTCCCAAATGGAGCCCTCGTTACACTCGGCGTCGCTGAGCAGGACGAAGGCGCGCCTCGAGGAGCGCTGCAGCCGTGCGGCCAGAGCGGCGCCCGCGCCCATGGCCAGTCCCTGGCCCAGGGAGCCGGTAGAGAAGTCGACGCCACGCAGGGCGCGTTCGGGATGGACACCCAGCAGGCTGTCGTCGGCACAGTAGGAATCGAGCTCCTCGGCACCGAGCCACCCCTTCAGGTGCATGGCGGCGTAGACGGCAAGCACCGCGTGACCCTTGGAAACGACCACGCGATCGCGGTCAGGATCATCTGGGTTGGTGTGCTTGAGGGCCCGCCCGTAGAGGGCCGCAATGAGGTCGGCGATGGAGAGGGCGGACCCGACGTGCCCCACGTTGGCGCGTCTGGACTGCTCGAGCACGAGCCGCCTCACGTCGTACGGCGTGACGTTCCTGGCGATGACAGGCGGGTTGCTAGCGCGCGTCATGACCGCTCTCGAGATCGGTGGCGGGCCGTCGAGCGACCGCGTAGAGATTGCCCAGAGGCAGTCTCATGGACAGGCGGGCGACCGGCTCGCGGGCTGCTGCGTCCCGCAAGCGGGATTTGATCGCCGCCGGCAGCGGCAGCAGGTGGACCAGGTGTCGCAGGCTGACCGTGTTGAGAGCGGTGCCTGTCTCCAGCGTCTCGAACCCGTGCTTGCGCAGCAGGAGCCGCATCGTGTGGGGGGTGTACAGGTAGCAGTGTTCGATGTCGATGATCGGGCTCCGCTCGCCGAGCAACCGAGCCGACAGCGCGCGGACGTTGTGGTGAAGGCACAGAAGGATGCCGCCCTCGGCCAGCACCCTCAGGCACTCGTCCAGGATGGCGCCCGGCTCAGGTAGGTGATCGAAGACCTGGAACATGCAGATGAGATCGAACTGGCCGGGGGCGAACAGACCGGGGCGCATGACGTCCGAGACGATGCACTCCCGAATAGATGAGTCGGCGAGAGCGCGTGCATCGCGGCTGGGCTCCACTCCACAAACGGTTTGAAACCCCTGGGCCAGCGCCTCTTCGAGGAGGAAGCCGTTCCCGCAGCCGACCTCCAGGATCCGCCGGGGCGGCCGGGAGGCCAGTCGAGCGGCCAGCGACAGATAGCGGCCGTATGTCCTGCGGAGGTGCGGAGTCTCCGACGCATAGTCGAAGCCGCTTCGCTCGTAAAGCCTCGAAAGGGTCGCCTGATCAGCGACTGGATCGGAACGGACCAAGCCGCAAGAGCGGCACCGGACCATCCGGTAGCGCAGCCTGTCTGGGAGACGCCGGGCAGAGAAGACGCGACGGTTGAAAGAAGTCTCGTCGAACGCCGGAGGATACAGCTCTGTGGCGGGTGCGTCCGGACCGCAGATGGCGCAGCACGTGGGCCGTAAAGTGAGCGACTCTTGGTCAGACTCGATCATCGGAGTCCGCAGACGGTTGGTTCAGGATCGAGTCGACGATGTAGGGTGGTCGCCGTTTGACCTCGTCGTAGATGTGGGCCAGGTATGAGCCGATGATGCTGAGGCACAGCAACTGAATGCCTCCAATCAGAAGGATCAGCAGAATCACCGTCGTGAGTCCGCTGGGGGCGCTGCTGGGATGGAGGATCTTCACCGCTGCCTGCAGGATGATCGCCACAAAGGCCGCGCCAACTGTGATCAGTCCGAGCCAGGTGATGAGCTCCAGAGGCACGTAAGAGAAGGAGAGAATCGCCTGACGTGCCCAGGCCAGATTCCGCATGAAGGAGTTGGTGGTCCGGCCGAACATTCGCTCCGGCCGGACGTATTCCACGCCGACCTGTTTGAAGCCCACCCACGCCCGGAGTCCCCTTATGAACCGGTTTCGCTCCGGAAGAGCGTTCATCGCGGTGACCACACGGCGATCGATGAGCGAGAAGTCGCCGGCGTCGACCGGGATCCTGACATAGGCGGTGGTCCGGAAGAGCCGGTAGAACGCCTTGTAGAGGAAGCGCATATGAGTGGCCGCCTCCCGGGTGACCCTGACACCGTAGACGACGTCGTGTCCCTCTCGCCAGCGCCGAAAGAATTGCTCGATCAGCTCCGGCGGATCCTGAAGATCACCGTCCATGAGGACGACGGCATCTCCCGTGCTGATCCGCATGCCGCTGGTGAAGGCGCTCTGCGAGCCGAAGTTTCGACTGTGGTTGACGACGACCACGTCAGGGTCGCACGCGGCCAGGTCGCGAAGTATCTCGGCCGCGTCGTCGGGGCTACCGTCGTTGACGAAGATGATCTCGCCTGAGACGTCAAGGCGCTCGAACACCTGCCGCAGGCGCTGGTGCATGATCGGGACCGCCTCTGCATCGCGGTAGCAGGCGATGACGGCGCTCAGCTTGGTCCTCCGCCCATGGGTGATCATGCCGCCCGCGTTCACAAGCTCACCATGAGTCGGTGACCACAAACTGGAGATGGTCCGGTAGCTGGTGGTAATGGACGCCGTCGGCGTCGAGGATCTCGATCGTCACCGTGTGGATCCCGGGCTTGAGGCCGTTGGTGGAGATGTCGACGGCAAAGCCGGAACCTGTCGAAGAGGGGTCTTGGGTGGCCAGCGCGGCGTCGGGGCGGCCTATGCCGTAGACGCCTGGTAAGTCGAATTGGCCATCCACCCGGGCGATCGCTCCCTGGCCGGCAGCGTGCCTGACCGGGTCGAAGGCCCAGCCTTCAATGCGCATCGTCGCGCCCTGGGGCCCTCGCGGCCAGGCGATGCCTTTCACCGGGTCGAGCGACGACCGGTAGCCGCCGACGAGCAGCACCTTCCCGGCCAGGTCGGCCTGGGTGACGTGCAGGCCGTGACCGTAGTAACGGCTTTGCAGTGCCTTCAGCGAGTAGTAAGAGCCGGCGGCGGCATAAGCGAGCAGGCCGATGAGCACCAGGCCCGACAACAGGGACTGACCCCACCGGCTTCTCAGTGCCTTGGGGGCATGCACTACGCCCACCGCAAAGGCGGGTAGGAGGTAGGGGATCCAGTTGCGCCCCTGAGGTCCGAACGTTGAGTTGGTCAGCCAGTAGACCGCGAACATGAACATGGTGAACAGCAGGTAGCTGTTGAGGAACGGGTCGGCTGTGGCCATGCGCAATGCCCAGCGCCAGCGGCCCCGTCTCGCCACGGCGATCAGCCTGGTGGCGACGGCCTCCAGCCGCACGAGCATGAGGAGGAGCAGGAGTATCGTCGCCCCGGTCTCCAGGTCTCGGACGAGCTGCGTCACCCGTATCGAATGGATCACGACCGGCACGTCGAGCCAGCCGAAAGTTCCCCAGTAGCTGTTCACTGTCGAGCCCAGGTAGTAGTTGTTGAAGGCATCATGGATGCTGCTCACCGTGTACCAGAAGAGGGGAGCCGGGCCTTCTGCCAGTGCGTGCATCGGAGTCGCAGCCGAGACGTTCGCTGTCCCCTCCGTCTGCGTGACGCCGCCGACGTAAGGAAAGCGGGGCGTGGCCAGGATCCAGGTCTGAACGAGGCCGAGCGCCACGGAGGCCGGCGCCAGGACCACCAGCGCCAACAGGAAACGGGTCAATCGGCGGCCCCCGCCGGCGTGGAGCCTTTCCGCGAGGACGACAGCGAGCACTGGGCCCAGTACGCAGAAATAGAACTGGTACTTGGTCACCAAAAGGGCGCCAAGGGCGAGGCTTAGCAGTGCCAGCCAGCGCAGCCGGAAGCCGCTTCGCCGCCCGCGCAGGGTGAGGTAGATGCACAGCGTCACCAGCGTGAAACTGAGGTTGTCAGGCTGAATGTAGGAGGCGACGAACGAGGTCAGGGGGAAGAAGCCGATCGCGGCCGTAAGAGCGAGCGCCAGTGGTGGTCGCAGGTGCAGTTCGCGAGCGACGGAATAGGTGAGAATGAGAGTGAGCGCAAGCAGGAGGACTGACAACATCCTGGCCGCGAAGAAGAGGCCCGTCAGGCCCAGGCCGAGCGGAGCCAGCAGGTGCAGCCAGGCGGCGACCAGTGCGTAGTACCCGAAGGGATAGAACGACGTCAGATAGGGATTCTTCTCCGGCTCGAAACCGGTTGGGACCACGGGCGCCTGACGATCCAGCGCCCGATAGTAGGGGTCGCTTCCGTAGCCAGGCTGCACTTTGATCTGGCTCTGGGATATGAGATCGTAGAAGCCGGTCTGGCGCATCAGATACTGCGAATAGGGGTGCGCGTAGCCGTAGTAGTTGTACGTGTCGCGGTCGCGCAGGTTGACCAGGCCGTGGCTGTAGATGGTCAGCGCGTAGTCCAGGTGGCTCGGTTCGTCGGGTGCCTGATAGACCGGGACGAGAAATACCCACCGGAGGGCCAGCAGGCAGGCGCCGCAGACAATGCCGGCCAGGACTGCGTAGGGGAGCAGAGCAGGCAAGCGGCGACCGGCCCGAACCCGCGACGATCGGCGCGTTTCCGCCAGGCCCGTTGAAATGGTTTGGGTAACGGGGGGACGCCAGCCCAACTCATGATCACCTGCTGAGTTCATGGCGACGAGCGGAGCGCCCTCATGGAGCCCTACCACGCAATAGCAGGGCGTCGCGCGGGTTCTGGATATCGGTGCCCGATCAGCGACGGCGAGTCAGGTCGCTTCACACAGGACCGTCAAAACCGCAGCGACAACTGGTCCAAAGGCATGAATTGATACCCCTGTCATGAGCCATGCACGTGGAGCAAGCGTCGAACGCCAGCTCCGAGCCAGGCACTCTAGCAGGTCTGGCCGGAATCCGACTCGGCCGATCGAGCGTCACGACATGAGGTCGAGATGAGTGGCTTTGGCCTGTCGAGGGTCAGCAGAGCCTGTCGGGTGGCGGCTAGCTCTGCCAGATCGTGAAGGCGGGAGTTGCCTGCGGCCGACCCCAGTCGTCTGGGTAGGAGACCCAGACAGTTTCGAGCTGCCGGGCACCCGGAACCGGCTCGCTGCCTCTGGTGACGATGATCATGCCGGGGGCCACCGGCACCGTGTCACCGGCAAAGGCGTTCACGGCGGCGATGCCGCTCTGCCGGAAGTCGCCCACGTCCTCGTTCGCGAAGAACGCGAACTCCACCTCGAGAACCTGGGGGTCGCCGCTCTGGGCAGCGAAAAGGTTGGGGCTGAGCTGTATCCGGCCCCCGTGGGCGAAGCGCAGGCTGTCCTGGGCCGCCTGCTGGAAGCCGGCAACCTGCCAGTCCGACATCCGCCCCGGCAGGCGGGTGAAGTAGTCGGACAGGAACCAGAGCGACTGGAACACCAGCAGGCCTATCAGGCCGGCGGCGAGCAGCCGCTCCCGAGCCAGCAGGGGCGCCAGAGTCCAGGCGCCGAGCATTGCGAGAGTCAGGTAGAAGGGGACCGCTTCCAGGTTGCGCAGGCCGTGCGAGAAGTCTGCCGTCAGCGCGCCCGGGATGGGCGCCAACAGAACGCCGAGGAGGACCAGGCGCCAGAAGCGGTCGCCACGCAGCCTCCAGAGCGAGACCAGTCCGACCACAATGAGCGGCGCCAGGATCGCCAGGAACTCTCCGCCCAGCACCCATGGCGCCTGCTGGAACAGGTATTCAGGCGAGAACCCGCTCGTGTAGACGCGCCAGGTTCGGCCGAGGTTCTCCGAGAGCGGATGCCCGGGCAACCACACGCTGACCACCTGGTAGCGTGCGGTGAGCGCGTCCGGATGCGCCTTGAGGAAGAACATCATCGGGACCGTCGCCAGCGTCGCGCCCAGCGCGGCTCCGGCCAGCAGCATGACGCGTGGCCGGGGAAGCTCAGAGACCACCAGGGCGACGCAGAGCAGAGGCGCGAACAGCCAAGCGGAGATGTAGGCGTAGACGGAGAGGCCGAGTGCGAACCCGGCCGCGAGTGCCACGAACCAGCGCCCGGAGCGGTCGGCCTCGTGCCACAGCAGCAGGAATGCTGCCAGCACAGTTGGCAGGCTGACCGGCTCGAAGGCGAAGCGGCCGGTCGTGAAGAGCCAGGGCGTGACCGATGCGACCAGAAACGTCGCCACCGCCAGCCAGCGGCTGCGGAACAGGCGCCACGCCAGGAGGGCCAGGAACAGGGCGGTCAGGAGCGAAAAGGTGGCCGCGACCGTCCGCGCCTGGACGACCCCCACGCCGAATACCTTGAACGCCAGCGCCATGACATAGATGAACAGCGAAGCTCGCCAGGTGCCGAACGACTGGAAGAAGACCGGCATGAGCACGCCGTGGCTGTCGCGGCCGTCTGTCTCGATGCCCTTAGCGTCGTAGGCGACCGAGGCCTCATCCGAGAAGAAGCCGGGCGGCACATCCTGCAGTGCAACGTAGTGCAGCCCGACGACCACCCCCACGAGCAGGACGGTTCCAATCGTGAGCCCATGGACGCGAGTCAGCTGAGCCACATGTCGAAGATCACCGGTCCCGGACTCAGCCGTGGCGGTCACGGGCGGCAACCATATCACGCGTGTCCGGAGAGCTGAGAAGGCCGTCAACTGTGATCTGCCCTTAACCAGGAGGTCGGCGCCTCGTCGCCGGCGATCCTGAGCATCCACTCTGCATGGTCTTTCTGATCTTCATAGCGATTGCCATCCTCGGCTTCTTGATCCAATTCGGGATCTCGCGTCGAGGTCGCTCGCCGCAACGGGCGCTCGACCTCCTCCTGCGCTGGTCCTTCGGCGTCACGGTCGGTCTGGTCGGCGTGTTCAACTTCCTCGGCCACACTTTCGAGGCTCGACAGGTCGCCGAACAGATCGGCTTTCCTCCTGGGAACCCGTTCCAGTGGGAGGTGGCGTGGGCCAACCTCGGAATCGGAGTGACGGGCCTGATCGCGATCGTGCGCCGGGATTTCTGGTGGCCGGCGGCCATCATGAGCGCGATCTTTTCCTGGGGCGCCGCTTGGGGCCACATCTATCAGCTGGTGGTCAATGGCAACCACCACCCCTACAACGCCGGCCCCATTCTGTACACCGCCATCCTGCTGCCGCTGGCGATTCTGTGTCTGCTAGTGGCCTACCATCTGGTCGGCGTCAGGGGTGGGGGAGAGCAGCCGGGCGGAACCCGAGTGGCCGCTCAGCAACTGGGACACCCGGGCTGAGCCGCTAGCGCTGAATCGCCCTTCTTTAGTTCCGCCCGGTCGACGGCGGGGCCGGTACTGGAGGAGGGATCGACGACACGAATTCGTAGGCTCCGATGTCGCAGCGGGGGCCCTGCGGGCGCGACGTCCCTCGCTGGTCTGTTCCCGGCGGTGGACAGGCCGGATCGCCCGCGTTGATGGCAGGGCTGGTTGCCAACAAAGCCATCGTCTGGGTCGAGCCACCGTTGTTGCCCAACGGCAGCAGGTTGGGATCGGTGTTCGGCTGGTCCCCGGGACCGGCCAGCGTGCAGGTGTTCGCGGTGTCGATGTTGTAGCCCTGCGAGGTGACGCTTCCGGTGCAGTTGGACGGGGTGTAGGCGAGGATGGTGTTGTGCAGGCCCAACGAGGAGGTCGCCGCGACGAAGACCCCCGCTCCCGTTGGTGCCGAGTTGCCGGCGATGGTGGCGCTGCTGACGCTGAGGGACGACGAGCCAGTGTAGAGGCCGCCTCCGCTGTCTGCGGAGTTGCCCGCCAGCGTGCTGTTGGTGATAGATCCGCTCGAGGAGTTCATGAAGATGCCGCCGCCAAATCCGGTGAGGGCGGTTGCGTGGGAGCGGTTGGTGCTCACGGTGCTGCGGGAGACAGTCAGCTGTGAGGAGATGACTGCCAGGCCTCCACCGGACCCCGTCGACTGATTGCCACCGACTGTGCTGTCGGCAAGCGAGGCCGTGGCTGCAGAGACGAACATTCCTCCGCCTCCGCCTTGCGTCGCAGTGTTATTGGAGAGATTCACTCCCATCAGTGACACGGGACCGCTGGCGTAGATGCCGCCGCCATCCTGTCCGGCCGTGTTGTTCGTGATCGAGGTCCCGGTGGCGGTCAAGCTGTTCCCGGCACCCGTGTTGACATATATACCACCGCCGTTGGTGGCCGCCGTGTTGCCGGTGACCGAACCCCCTTGGATTATCAGCGGTCCGCTGGTGAAGATGCCGCCGCCGAACAGGCACGTGACGCCGCCGTTGTTGGTGACTGAGACGTTGTGGAGACCAAGGCTGCCACTGTTGTTGATGGCGCCGCCTGAGCCGAAGAAGCATTTGTTGCCTGAGAGGGTGAGGTTGTTGAGGGTCAATCCCGCCCCCACAACCGTGGTTATCGCGCCCCCTCCGATGATGTTGCTGCTGTTCTGAATGTTCAGGCTGCTGATGGTTACCGGCGAGGTCGCGACGACGCGCAGCACGCCAAGGATCGCGCTCGTGCCGTCGATTGTCGCGGCCGCCGCCCCGGTGGTCTGGATCGTGGTGGCCGTATTGATGTCGATCTGTGGGTTGCCGGACCCGAAGACGATGACCAGTCCGCTGGTCACATTGATGGTCGAGCCCGGGTTGACGTTTGCGTTCTGCACGGCCAGCCGAAGGGTGCAGGTCGTACTACCCGCAGCACAGCTTCCGACCGTCGTGTCGGCCCCGCTTGTGACCGTGTAGGTGGGGGCAGCCAGCGCCGCCCGTGGCAGCGTGCCGGCCGCCAGGACCAGTGAGATGACCAGTGCCGCTGCGACGACGGACCAGGACGGCAGGCGCCGATGAGCCAACAAGGTGACCTCCTAACCTCCGCGATGGAGAAACCCCCGACTGCCGGGGAACGGGCGCCGCGCGGCCGCCCGACAGCCATGCCGATCGCAACTATTAGCAATTCGCCGGGGCAGCGTCAAAAAACGTGTTCGGAGGCAAGCGCCGAACGCGTGGAGCGGTCCCGGGCTGATCGCCGACAATCTGGACCAGCCCCGTCTACGGGTGAAACGGAGCCGCGCCCCCCGCGTGGCCACCGCGGAGCCGAGGAGGGACGATGACCAAGCTCAGGTTCAACCAGCCACTCTCAATGGAGGGAGGCACGACCTTCAACTTCGTCACCGACGGCGTTGAGTCCGCTCTGGAGCAAGCAAAGGAGGCGGCCGGCGACAAGGTTGTGATGCTGAGCGGCGGGCCCCTTTGACGTCGACTACCTGCGCTTAGCGGGGATCGCGGCGTCGAGTAAGGCCACGACCGCGGTGTGCACCGCGTTCGCCGCGCCGGCGCGATCCTGATCCATTCGCGCGGCGACCGCAGCGCCGTCGTAAAGAAGGGATAGCTGTCTGCCCAAATGCCTGGCGTCCCTCGCGCCGGCTGCCTCAGCAAGATCGGTAAAGAGAGACTGGAGCCAGGCACGGTACTCGTCAGCAACGACTTCGCTTGCATCGCCGGGACGCGCCTCGGCAGCGGCGCTGATGAACCTGCATCCGCGAAACTCTGTCCCCGTCATCAACTCTTCGATCTCGCTGAACACGCCAAGGAGGCGCTCTCTCGGCGTTTCGCGTGCGGCCAGAACGCGCGCGACGCGCTCCTGGCGTCGGCGGAAGTGCTTCTGAAGGTATGCGCGGACGAGCTCGTCCTTGCTGCCGAAGGTGCTATACAGAGAGGCCTTTGCGACGCCGGCCCGTTCGACAATGCGGTCAATACCGACCACGTGCACGCCTTCCGCGTAGAACAGCTCGTCGGCGGCGTCAAGCAAGCGGTCCCTTGCGGACGGGCGGTTTGAGGCCTTCGGTTCGAGGGCGGCGGCGCGTCCGGTGGTCTTCGCAACCATGGCTCTACTTTAACCGACCGGTCTGTCTACCTAACCAGGCAGGCAGCTTCTCGCGACGGCGACGCCTTCTGGATGCAGCCAGGAACGACACGATGATCGATGCCAGCACGAGCATTGCCGCTTTGGGCGGCAGTTTCGGACGTCCTATCGTCCCTACCCAGTTACTCACGTCGACCCTTCACACCCGCAGGTATCCCCCGTTGACCCAGTAGATGATCGCGCCCGCGTACGCGGCCGGGTCTTCCTCCCAGGCGTTGTGGCCGGTCGGAAACACGTGAAGTTCCGAGTGACTGAGCCTCTGGTCTAGCAGCCGCGCATCGGAGGCCAAGCCGTAGGGGTCGTCGCGGCCGACCAGGATTTGCACCGGCGTCTCGAGAGACGGCAGCCGAGGAGCGAGCGCCTCGAGGTCCGAGGGGTAGCTCTGAACGTACGCAACAGACTGCGCGAACCGGTCGCCGGAGTAGGACTTCACGTAGTCGTCTCTGACGATGGTTGGCACGTCGTAGTTCTTGATGGCTCCGACGGACTGCCTGATGACGTCCGCGGGATCGAGTTCCTTGAAGGGCTCAATGCTGCCGGCTTCGATGAAGGTCTTGAGCAGACCGTCCACCTGGAGCGGAAAGGTTGCCCCGCCGGCCCCGACGACGATGCTGCTGAAAGCCTCCGGATGGGTGACCGCTGCCCAAAGCAAGGCGCCCGTGCCGACGTCGGGGCCGACCACGTGCGGCACGTCGATGTCAAAGCTCGACATCATCCGGATGACGAACTCGCCCATGGCGCGTGTTGACAGGAGGTCTGGGCGTCCCTGGGACCGACCAAAGCCGGGGAGGTCGGCTGCCACCAGGGAGAACCTTTCGGCGAGGCGCTGCCACGTGGGCAGGTAGGCGTAGATGCTTTCTGGCCAGGGGCTCAGCAGCGCAACCGTCTCCGCCCCGGGCTTCGGACTCGTGGCGTAGCGGATCGCCAGCCCGTCCAGCGTGGTGAACTCTGGCCTGATCAGGTCGCGGTCGGATAGGACATTCATGGCGGCTCCTTTGCTCGGCTAACCAGACCGATCTGTCTGCTCTTCGTATCATACAGACCGTTCTGTCTGGCGTCCACCAAAATTGAAGGAGACTTCCCCAATGCCAGACCATCGGATTTAGAGCCGCCGCCGGCTTTCAAACGAGTACCGGCGAACGACCTGGTTCGCTTTCGGGATGTGATGATGGCCGCGGTGATCGGGGCCGGCAGGTTCGGCTGATTACTCTGGGTTGAGTGCGATCACCGCTGAGCCCCGGAATCGCCCGCGTCGAAGGTCCTCGAGAGCCTGGTTGGCTGATTCCAGCGGGTAGGACTGCACCTGAGTTTGCACGGGCACCTTCGGTGCCAGTGCCAGAAACTCCTGTCCGTCCTGACGCGTGAGGTTGGCGACGGAGCGAACCTGGCGCTCCTGCCAGAGCAGGTCATACGGAAAGCTCGGGATGTCGCTCATATGGATGCCCGCGCAGACGACCACCCCTCCGGGCGCGAGGGCACGCAGAGCCATGGGAACCAGCGCGCCGACCGGGGCGAAGATGATGGCTGCATCGAGCTGCTCGGGCGGCAGCGTCGCGGAGTCGCCCGCCCAGGTGGCTCCCAGGTCCAGAGCGAACTGCTGTGTCTCGCTGTCCCCCGGAGACGTGAAGGCGAACACCTCCTGACCTCGATGACGGGCCACCTGAGTGATGATGTGCGCCGAGGAGCCGAACCCGTACAGTCCGAGGCGCGGCGCATCTCCGGCCATGAGGAGAGAGCGATACCCGATCAGGCCGGCGCAAAGCAGGGGTGCAACCTGCTGATCCGAATAGTCATCAGGTAGCGGGAAGCAGAATCGTTCGTCGGCCACGGCGTACTCGGCGTAGCCGCCGTCGATCTGATAGCCGGTGAACCGTGCGTTGAGACAGAGGTTCTCCAAGCCGCGCCGGCAGAACCGGCAGCTGCCGTCGGTCCAGCCCAGCCAGGGCACACCGACGCGCTGGCCGAGCTCAAAGCGCTCCACCGACCGGCCCGCAGCGAGCACCCTCCCCACGATTTGGTGGCCGATGATCAGTGGAAGCTTCGGCTGGTCCAGCTCGCCGTCGACTACGTGCAGATCGGTTCGGCAGACGCCGCAGGCCGCCACCCGCAACAGCACCTGGCCGGGTCCCGCCGCCGGTTCCGGCAGTTGCCTGGGCTGCAGCGGCTGCCTGGGTGCATCGAGCACCATCGCGAGCATGCTGACGGGATAGTACCCACTCGCGACCGCACTGTTCGGTGACCGCTGGCGATGTTGCCTCG
>Ga0209526_10002074_pt1 | contig 13474 bp, 2 predicted proteins | sample JacPinW_OM2H0_M1_FD_188566 | JGI IMG/M metagenome (GOLD analysis project Ga0209526, IMG submission 188566) | Forest soil microbial communities from Algoma, Ontario, Canada - Jack Pine, Ontario site 1_JW_OM2H0_M1 (SPAdes) (version 2) | ecosystem: Environmental > Terrestrial > Soil > Boreal... | reverse complement strand
GCTTCTTCCGGTGCGGCGCGGAGACCCGCGGCGCTTGCGATCGCCGCCACGCCCTCGCAACCGCGCGCCTCCAAGGGCCAGAGAGTTCCCATCACTGTCCGGATCTCCAACGCGGGAGAGGTCGACGTGCCCGCGGCGGTGCTGTCGATCGCGGCGGGTGGCTCGGGCCTGGTGCTCGACGGGTCGGGCGCTCCGGTCACGACACTGCAGCTGCCGCCCACATCGGTCCCGGCAGGGGGCTCGGTCACTCTCTCGCCGGTCGGGCTCGGCAATTCCGTCGCGCCGGCGAGCTTCGCCCTCTCCGTATCGGGGAACGATGCCGTCTCCGGAGCGCCGGTCAGCGCTTCGGCGACGGTCGGGTTCGACGTCCAGGCAGGAACGCTGTTGTCGGTGTCCGCTGTCTCCGGTCCTGCGCGGCTGGTGAGCGGCCAGTCCGCCGTCCTGGACGTCCTGGTGAACAACAACGGCGATGTCGATGCAGTCTCCCTTTCGCCCTCGACGCAGGTCTCGGGACCCATCAGCGGGGGTTCTCCATCGCCTGGCTCCGTCGCGCGGCTTGCAGCGGGCGCATCCCTGCACTTCTCCATCCCTGTGCTCGCCGGCACGCCCGCGGGAAGCGCCAGCGTGACCGTCAGGGCCTCGGCGCAGGATGGGAACGGCGCCGGCCCTGTCACCGCTTCGAGAAGCCTCGGCGTCGTCATCCACGACCCGCCCCGGATCACCGCCTCCTTCACGGGGTCGCTGCCCGCTACCGCCACGGAAGGCCAGGTGCTTCCGGCGATGTTGCATCTCAGCGCTGCCGGACCGCCCTCTGCGGACGCCCAGCTCGCCGCTTCGCCGTCGTTCACCATCTCCGGTAACGGCACTGCCTCGGCACAGGCGCCTTGCGCTTTGCCTTGCGCCTTGCCGGCGGGAGGAACGATGGACATTCCCGTCCAGATCACCGCCGGGACCGCCGGCTCTCTCCAACTCTCCGCCTCCTTTGCCCAGGCGGTCGTCGACGCCGATCAGGGCGCACCGGTCAGCGTCGCCTCAGTCTCGACCACCGCAGTTCAGGTGCAGAGCCCTGGAGCGCTGGCCATCCAGATCCGCGCGCCGCAACTCGTCGAGGGATTCAACGCGACGCTCACGGTAGAGGTCTCCAACACCGGTGGCGCGGAGGTCTCCGGCCTCACGCTCGGCGCGCTCGATGTGACCAACGCGGCTGGCGCGGTGGTCTCGCACGCGCCCGCGACCCTTCCTCCCGGACCGCTGGCCGGCGGCGCGCGCGCCTCGTTCACATTCGACGTGGTGCCCCCACCGGGCGCGGGGACGCTGACCGTCCACGTCCGCGTCACCGGTACCGAGACCAACACCTCCGCTCAGCGCATCGGCGAGGTGACCTCCGCGCCGCCGTTCCCGGTGCTGCGGCCGGGGGACCTGCTCGCGGACCTGCGCGGGCTGCCGGCGACCGCGTCGGTCGGACAGGCCCTGACGCTACTCGTGGTAGTGACCAACAGCGGCCAGACCGCCGTCACCGGAGTGATGGCGTCTCTTTCGCAGCGCGGCAGCCCAACCGATGGCAGCCTCACCATCACCGGTCCCGCGGAGCCGGCGCAAAACCTCGCGGCGAGCGCCTCGGCGTCCTTCACCTTCAAAGCGACGGTGGCCGCGGCGGGGCCGGTGCACCTCACCGCCAGCGCATCAGGCACGCTGCAGGGCGGCGGCGCCGCCGCCGTTTCGCCCTCCTCCGGCGATCTGATCGCGCAAGTGCCTGCGCAACTGACCGCGACGCTGACGCCCGATCGCACGCGGGTGAGCATCGGCCAGGCGCTCCGGCTGACGCTCTTGGTGCAGAACACGGGCGCGACGGATGCCGTCAATGTCTCGGCCGCCGCGCCCGCCACGGCCTCGGGGACGACGGCGGCGATCGGCGCGATCACCCCGGTCGCGGCGGGCACCGTCGCCGTGCTGCGCGCGGGCCAGAGCGCATCGTTCATCTGGAGCACGTCAGCGACGTCGGCGGGCCAGGCGATATTCGTCTCCAGCGCACAGGGTACCGACGGGAACGACGCGACGATGAAGCCGTCGACAGGCACGGTCACCAGTCCTACCGTGCAGGCGCAGACGCCCGGCAAGCTCGTGCTCTCCGCGACGGCGGGACCGGCGCGAGTGTCTGCGGGCCTGCAGCGGGCCTCGCTGACCCTGACCACGACGAACTCCGGCGGCGCCGACGTGACGCTGGCCGCCTTGCCCTCGCCGACGGTGCTCACGACGGGCAGCGCGGCCGTGGCGCTCGCTTCCCAGCCCGCCTCCGCGGCGGGCCTGGTCCTGCACTCTGGTGAGAGCCGCGACTTCATCTGGACTTTCGATGCGTCGGGAAGCGGTACCGTCTACTGGCAAGCCTCCGCGACAGCCACCGAGTCGAACACCAGCGAAACCCTCGCGCCCGCGCCGGTGACCAGCGGAACCATCGCGGTCGACCCTCCCGCAGCGCTGGCGCTTTCGCTGACGGCGTCGCCGCTCAGCGTCTCCGCCGGCGTGCAGCGGGTTCAGGTCGCGCTGACCTGCACGAATCCGGGGGGGGCATCGCTGCGGCTAGACGCGCTTCCCGCTCCAGCGGCGCTGACCACCGGAACGGCAGCGGTGGCGGTGGCCAGCTCCCCTCCGCCCGCGGCGGGCACGGTGCTCACGGGAGGCGCATCGCAGACCTTCACCTGGACGTACGACGTCTCCGGCAGCGGCACGATCACCTTCTCCTCCGCTGCGAGCGGGACGGACACCAACAGCGGGACCGTGGTGCGCCCGCCGGCGGCGACGGCGCCTGCCGTGCAAGTGCAGGCCCCAGCCGCGCTCTCGGCGACGGCGGCGGCATCGCCCGCGCGGGTGTCGGCCGGTTTGCAACAGGTATCGTTCGTGCTCACGCTGCAGAACACCGGCGGCGCGGGCGTGCGACTGGACGCCCTGCCTGCCCCGGTGGTGACGACAGGGGGAACCGCAGCCGCGGCGCTCTCGTCGTCGCCTCCGTCTCCCGCAGGGGATGTGCTCGGCGGCGGAGCGACGAGGACCTTCACCTGGGTCTGGAACGTGTCGGGCAGCGGCACGCTCGGCTTCTCCGTTTCGTCCAGCGGCACCGACACCAACGCCGGCACCACGATCGGTCCGATCTCAGCCGCGAGCCAGGCGGTCACCGTGCAGGCGCCTGGAGGGCTCTCCGTCTCCGCTTCGGTCTCTCCCGCCAGCGCGTCGGCGAACCAGAACCTGGTCTCCTTTACGCTGCTCGCGCGCAACACAGGCGGCGCCGACGTGAAGCTCGACGCGCTTCCGGCGCCCACGGTCGCTTCGACCGGCACCGCCGGCGCCGCCGTCTCCGTCGCTCCTGCCTCAGCGGCCGGGACCGTGCTCGCCGGCGGCTCCTCGGCCAGCTTCACCTGGCAGTACAGCGTCTCCGGCAGCGGCACGCTCTCGTTCACCGGCTCGGCATCGGGCGTGGAGGCGAACACGCAAGGCGCTCTCAAGCCGGCGCCGGTCACCTCCTCGCCCGTGACGGTCCAGCAGCCCGGCCGGCTGTCGCTGTCAGCCAGCGCCACTCCCGCGCAGGTCTCGGCCGGTCTGCAACAGATCTCGCTCTCGCTCTCCGTGCAGAACATCGGCGAAGCGGACGTAGTGCTGGACGCGCTGCCCCTCCCCGCCGTGACGCCGACCGGGAGCGCGTCCGCGAACGTGGCGACGTCTCCCGCCGGCACCGCGGGCACCGTGGTGCCGGGCGGCGTGACGAAGACCTTCAACTGGACCTGGAACGTGGGCGGCGTGGGGACCGTCAGCTTCACCGCATCGGCGACGGGACGCGACGGCAACAGCGCCAACGCCGTTGCGCCGGCGCCGGCTCCGGCCGGACCGGTGACGGTGCAGACCTCGGGAGCGCTCTCGCTCTCCATCGCGGCCAGCCCGACGCAGGTTTCCGCCGGGCTCCAGCAAGTCTCGGTAACGCTTTCGGCGACGAACACCGGTGGCGCATCGGTCATCCTCAACGCGCTGTCTTTGCCCTCGGTCGCAGTCTCGGGGAGCGCGGCGGCCGCTCTCGTTTCCTCGCCCGCCTCGCCTGCCGGCAACGCCCTGACCGGAGGAGCGACCCGCTCGTTCGTCTGGACGTATTCGATCTCCGGCTCCGGCACGCTGGCATTCACGGCGGGCGCCAGCGGCAAAGAAGGGAACACCGGCAACACCATCGCGCCCACGCCGGTCACTTCGCCGACCGTCGTGGTGCAGGCGCCGGCAATGCTCTCCCTCACCGCCTCGGCGACGCCGGCGATGACCTCGGCGGGACTGCAGCGGTTGTCATTCGCGCTCGCGCTCAGCAACGGCGGCGGAGCCGCGGTGCGCCTGAATGCGCTGCCCTCACCCGTCGTCTCGACGACGGGGAGCGCAGCCGCGACGGTGGCATCCGCTCCCGCCTCGCCGGCAGGGACGCTGCTCGCCGGGGGCGCATCGGCGACGTTCACCTGGCAGTACGACGTCTCGGGAAGCGGCACGCTCTCGTTCTCCGGCTCTGCGAGCGGGAGCGACGCAAACAGCGGCACCGCGCTTGCGCCGGCACCAGCGTCAGCGGGCCCGAACACCATTCAACAGCCTGCGAAGCTCTCGCTCTCCGCCTCGCTGAACCTCTCCACGCTCTCCGCCGGCGTGCAGCAGCTGCAACTCACGCTGAACGCCACCAACGGCGGCGCGGCAGGAGTGGTGCTGGCGGCGCTCCCCACGCCATCCGTCACCACCATCGGCACGGCGAGCGCCTCGATCTCCTCGAGTCCCGCTTCGCCGGCAGGCAGCGTGCTCGGCGGCGGCGCGATGCGGTCGTTCGTCTGGACCTACTCGGTCGCCGGGAGCGGGACCCTTTCCTTCACCGCATCGGCTTCCGGCACCGACGCCAACGCGGGCACCGCGGTGGCTGCGCCGGCCGCGACCGCCGGTCCCACCACCGTGCAGAAGCCGGCGAGCGTCGCGATCGCTTCGGTGAACGCCACGCCTACACTCGTTCACCTCGGCGAAGCCATCGACGTGGCGGTGGCCGTGCGCAACGACGGAGAGGCCGCGGCGCTCCTCGTGCAGCTCTCGGGCGTCTCGGCGAGCGCCACCGCCCTCCAGGCCGGCCCGCTTCCCGCGGCGCAGACCGTCCCTGGCAATGGCAGCGCCGTGTTTCACATCGCCTTCACCGCGCAGTCCGAGGGAACCTTCACCCTGACGACCGGCGCAACGGGCACCGAGGCCAACGCCGGAACTACCATCAGCGCGGCCGCCGTCACCTCGGCGGCGATCAACATCACCGCCGTCCACGTGGTAATCACCTCCCCGGACAGCAGCGCGACGCTGCAGGGCGGCCGATCTCTCACCGCCGTGGCCAGCGCCTGGAACACCGCGGGCGCGGCGATCACCCAGCTGTCGCTCTCGGCCACGGGTCCCGGCACGGTCGCCGCGCCGGCCAGCATCTCCGGAACGCGCCCGACGGTCGGGTCGAGCTTCTCCGTATCGGGGAACGCAGGCGCCGCGGCCGGCAGCACCATCACGCTCGTGGCCAGCGCGACCGACGCTGCCGGAGCGATCGTCTCCTCGGACCCCGTGGTGATCACCATCGGCCCTCCGGTCACGCTCGCGCTTCGCTGCCGTCCCCTGCCTCAGATCAACCTTGCCCAGGGCCAGTCGGCGGAGGCGCGGCTGGAAGCGCAGCTCAGCGACGGAACGTTTACAGACGCGACCTTGTCCGCCGCATGGTCGTCGTCTGCTCCGGGCATCGCCACGGTCTCGGGTGGCGTGGTCAAGGGCGTCGCCGCGGGAGACGCCGTGGCGACCGGTACCTACGGCGGTGTCTCCGCCACTTGCCCTGTGCACGTCGCGGCCGCCCCGCCGAGCTACAGCATGCTGCCGCCAGATCCCATCCTGCTCGGCCTCTCCGGCAAGTTGCAGCTCCGCTTCGTCCAGTCCTTGCCGGCTGCACGGCCCAACACCAACGTTCCCGGAGCAGTCTGGTCAACCGACAACGCATCCGTCGCCACGGTCAGCGGCGGGCTGGTTACAGGCGTGAGCACCGGCAAGGCGATCATCCAGGCCTGCGTCAACGTGATCAACTGCGCCAGCACGCTCGCGTTCGTCGGGGACTCGCTGGACACCGGAGCGCCGCCCGGAGTGCCGCCCGTAGTGCCGCCCGCAAAGCTGCCTTACCAGCGATACGCGATCGGCAACGCGCAGACCTTCACCTCGCTCATCCTGCGCGCGGGTACCGTGACAGCTCTCGCCGACGCGGCCGTCGGACTGACGCTCAGCGTGGGCTCCTTCAATCTCGAGGCCGGGGCGGTACTGGTCGGCGATGGACGAAGCGCGCCCGGCGCAGTCCCTGACGGCAGCATCACGACCACCGGCGAAGGCGGCGATGGCTCCTCCGGCGCGGGAGGAGGCGGCGGTGGAGGGGGCGGCGGCAGCAACTTCTGCGGTGGGTTCAACTGCGGCGGCGGAGGCGCATCGGCGGGCCAGGCCGGCCAGAGCGCCGGACTGGGCACGACTTCGGGAGGCGGCAACGGCGCGACCTCTTCGACCGGCGGTGCCGGCGCGCCCGGAGGAGGACTTCTCATCCTCTCGCCAAGCCCCGGAGATGCCGGCGGAGGAGGCGGCGGTGGGGGCAAGGGCGGCCGCGGCGGCGCGCTCTCCGCCGGCACCTTCTCCAGCGCGGGCGGCGGGCTGGGCGTCCTCGACGGCAGGACGGGCGGCGGAGGAGGAGGCGGCGGCAACGCCAACTCCGGCGGCAGCCCCGGAGGAGGAGGAGGCGGCGGCGGCGGCGCCATCCTCTTCAAGGGCAACGCTTCTGCCTCCATCCGCCTGGACGGGCTTGTCTCGCTCGAGGGAGGCGGCGGCGGAATGTTGCGCTCCACGGCCAACGCGAGCCCGGGCGGCGCGGGGGCCGGCGGGTCATTCTTCATCGACGCGAGCGCGGGAACGGTGACCGGCACCGGCACCATCTCGGTGCGCGGCGGTGCCGGCGGCAGCGGCTCCACAGGCGGCACTTGCGGCGGCGGAGGAGGAGGTGGCGGTGGAGCCCTTCAGATCTCCGCGCCGATGGCGGGACCCCAACTCGTCACGCTCGTCGAAGGCGGGGCGGGCGGCGCTCCCTGCGGCGGCGGCGGACAGCGCGGTGAAGCCGGAGGTGCCGGCCTGCTCAAGCGACCCTGAGCGGACGCGGCCCTTCGCCTAACAGCCAGTCGTGACAGGCGAACAGGCAGGGCTTGCCCGCTCGAAGACCCGTGTCCAGGTTCGCGCCGTCGGCGTATCCAACCACCCATTCGCGGATGGAAGCGATGGCCTTTGCCCACCGATCACTCTCGTTCCTGATTCCGTCAGCCCTGGCTGCCAGCGCCGCTCTTGCCACGCAGACTGGGGAGAAATCCCCATCGGGCAGCGTGGCCCCGGGGCGCGCGATCAAAGCCTTCGCCAACTTGCCATTGTCGTTCGAGCCCAACCAGGGCCAGACCGAACCCCAGGTGAAATTCCTCTCCCGTGGCGCTGGTCACACCCTCTTCTTGACGCAGTCGAAGGCGGTGCTCCTCGTCGCTCGATTCGAGCGGGGACCCCTCGAAACCTGGAACACCGAGCCGCGGACGAGCGGAACCGTGCTCGGCATGTCGTTCATCGGTGCGAGGCGCAATCCCCAAGTCCTGGGGGAGGAGGAGCTGCCTGGCAAGGTCAACTACCTGGTTGGAAGCAATGCCAGGACCTGGCGAACGAACATCGCCACTTATGCCAGGGTCACCTATCGCGATCTGTATCCCGGCATCGACCTGACCTACTACGGTCGCGAAGGGCAACTGGAATACGACTTCGTGGTGCGACCTGGCGCCGATCTGCGCCGTATCCTGGTTGGCTTCAGCGGAGCGGAGAAGCTCGAGGTGGATGCCCAGGGCGATCTCCTTCTGCGCACGGGTCCAGACGTGATTCGCCAACGCAAGCCGATTGCCTATCAAGAAGTGAACGGCATGCGCCGGGAGATCCCCGTCAGCTATGTCCTCAAAGGCGCGCACCGCGTCGCCTTCAAAGTGGCCGCCCATGACTCCAGCCGGCCGCTGATCATCGATCCAGCGCTCTTCTATTCCACGTATCTGGGCGGCAGCATCAGAGATGGCGGTCAGGGCATCGCGGTGGACAGCGCGGGGAACGCCTATGTGACGGGCCTCAGCAACTCGCCCGACTTTCCCACCGCCGGCGCGTTCCAGGGCACCCTCGCCGGCGGCTTCGATGCCTTCGTGACGAAGATCAATGCTGTAGGATCCGCGCTCGTCTATTCGACCTACCTGGGCGGCAGCGGCGACGATTACGGACTGGGCATCGCGGTGGACGCCGCGGGCAATGCCTCACTGACGGGCTCCACCAACTCGCTGAACTTCCCCACCACGCTGGCCGCCTTCCAGCGGGCGCCCGGCGGTTCTGCCGACGCCTTCGTGACGAAGCTCAACTCGAGCGGATCTGCGCTGATCTACTCTACGTACCTGGGCGGCAGCGGCGATGATGTTGGCCAAGGGATCAAGCTCGACAGCCTTGGCAACGCGTACGTGACGGGCTCCACCTCGTCGGCCGACTTTCCCACCATGGCCGCCTTCCAGGGGACGCTCGCCGGCTCTTTCGACGCTTTCGTGACCAAGCTCAACCTGGCCGGGTCCGCGCCGCTCCTCTACTCGACTTACCTGGGCGGCAGCAGCGATGACCGCGGCTTCGGCGTGGCCGTGGACAGCACGGGCAACGCGTACGTGACGGGCTACACCACTTCGACCGACTTCCCCACCACCTCCGGCGCCCTGCAAACCGCCAATGCCGGCGGCTCCGATGGCTTCATGATCAAGTTGAATCCTGCCGGCTCACTGAGCTACTCCACCTATCTGGGCGGCAGCGGGCAGGACATCGGCCAGGCCATCGCCGTGAACGCCGCGGGCAGTGCCTTCGTGACCGGCAGGACTTCGGGCAACTTTCCCACCACCGCCGGCGCCTTTCAGAGCGCTTTCGGCGGCGGCGTCAATGACGCCTTCGTCACCAGATTGAACCCGTCCGGCTCCACGCCGCTGGTCTATTCCACGTACCTCGGTGGCAGCGGCGATGATGTGGGCTACGGCATCGCCTTGGATGGCTCGGACGACGCCTACGTCACCGGCTACACCAATTCGCTCAACTTCCCCACCACGGCCGGCGTGTTCCAGACCACGTTCGGGGGCGGCCTCTTCGACGCGTTCGTCACCAAGCTGAACCCAGCCGGCTCCGCGCCGCTGCTCTACTCCACCTATCTGGGTGGCGGCGGCGCGGACGCTGCCCAGGGCATCGCCGTCGATGCGTTGCTCAACGCCTACGTGACTGGTTTCACCGGTTCGACGAACTTCCCCACCACTCCCGGCGCCTTCCAGACCACGCTCCGCGGCAGCGTCTTCAACGCCTTCGTGACCAAGATCGCCGAGGTGCAACTCGAGCAGTGCCCCGCCGACGGTCAAGGCGAATGTGAGCAGACGGGCGGGCAGGGCACCGTCGACGACCACGACGACGGCAATCAGGGTCAGGGGACTTTCAGCTTCATCGTCAGGCGACCCAGCACGACCCAGCGCATCAGCGGCGGCTTGCAGTTCGTGAATCCCGCGACCGGCACGGACGTCCGCAGCGTGACGCTGAGCTCGCTGCTGATCAGCGGCAATTCAGCCATCATCGCCGGCACCTGCACGAACAGCGGAGCGCCATGCACCTTCCTCGCCGACGTGACCGACAGCGGCCCGACCGGCAGCGGAGACACCTTCACCATCTCCATTTCGGGTGGGCCCGCCAGGGGCGGCCCGCTTCGCAGCGGCAAGATCCAGGTGCGTGCCCGCTAGGAGACACGGGGTCCTCGTGTCGATTCGCGGGACCGGCTGCGCCGTGGATACTGCGCGGCACCGGAGGGAGAGATGACGCTTGCCGCGCTGTTCTTGGTCGCCGCAGCTCACAGTTGCCCCGCCGACTTGAGCGCCTGGCGCCAGCTGCTGGGCGCGGAGTGGGTCGACTGCCACCAGATCGGCGATCTGACCACGACCGGCAATCCCTTCACCGATCCCCAGAGCCTGACCGGCATGGGCTTCCCACCTCCCGGCTCGGGCACGCTGAACTCCCACTCTACGAATCCAACCTCCCCGCCGGTGAGCGGAATCCAGATCGACGGCTACTTCCCCGACGCGTGCAACGCTTTCCAGGCCGAGCCCGCGCTCACCGCAAAGGACGGGTCGCCCTTCATTCCCGGCTGTACGCCGCCGCCGATCGTGGGGCAGACCTGCTTCTCGCAGTGTCACCACGACGCGCAGTTCGTCATCCGCATCCCTGACGGCTGGGACGGACATCTCCTGACTGCGGGCACCCCAGGCATCCGCGACGCCTTCGCCAGCGACTTCATCCTCTCCGACCATGCGCTCGAGAGGTCGTGGGCGTACGTGTCGCAGGACAAGGGCAACATGGGCGCGAACTTCTTCCGCGCCGGCGGCGACGAGACGGACAGCAGCGGCACGCCCTGGGTCCCCGGCGCGGCGGTACACGAATGGACGTTCCGCATGCGTCAGGCGACTGCGGCTGCTCGCGCGTTGCTGAATGCCGTCGCGCCGCAGTATGGGCTGAACAGCGTGACGCGATCGTATGCGGCCGGCATCTCGAATGGCGGGTACCAGACCCGGCGCGCCATCGAGACGGACTTCCGGCACCAACGCCTCTACGACGGCGGCGTGGACTGGGAAGGCACCCTCTTCCTGCCGGCACTGCCGCCAGGTATCCAGACACAGACGCCGACCACCGGATACAACCTCTTCACGTACCTGCCGACCGCCCTCCTCAATTATCCCGGCGACGTGCTCGGCTTGCCGCCATCAGTAGCGGCGCTCGCGGCAGTGGGGTTCAACCCGCAATCGCAGCCTCTCTGGGCCTATCACTGGTCGATCTACTGGGGGCTCACGCAGAAGATCTACCGGCTCGAGTTCGATCCCGAGTACACGGGCTATACCTGCTCGGATCCGCTGGGAATCGGTCCGGCCTGCGTGTCGCCGCCGGTGCTCACCGTGCCGCCGACCGATCCTGACGCGCTCTACGATTACCGGATGCGCATCGAGCAGAACCCCGCCATCCTGGCTCGCATCCAGGAGGTGGCGAACACCGGGAACATCCAGCGGCCGCTCATCACGCTTCACGGCGATCAGGATTCGCTGCTCCCCATCGCCACCGACTCCGACATCTACTCGCAGCTGGTGGCCAGGGCGCGCAAGTCGTCGCGCTACCGCTACTACGTGGTGCAGGGCGGAAATCACGTCGATCCCCAGTACGACGACCACGCGGGGATCGACTCGTATGGCGACACCGTGCTCCGGCCGATGCTGCCCTGCGTGCGCGCAGCAATCGACGCGCTGGCAGCCTGGGTCGAGCGAGGACAACCTCCGCCGCCGAGCCACACCATCGCGCGGCCACAAGGAGCGCCCCCCTCAGCACTGGCAAACTCCTGCAGCCTTCAATGAGGGCCGCTCAACGCGCCGAAGGCGCCGATTCCTTCTCCGCCGCGTACAGATGCCCGCTTACCGGAGTGCGGCTGGCCACCAGCGCCAAGTACTCGCAAGTGCTCAGGCAGAAGGCCGATGACCGGACCATCCGAAGTGATACGAACAGGCAATCATTGATCACGTGCTGGGCGTGCAAGTGGGGCGAAATAGCGATCGTGCCCACGAAATTATCTCCCGCCTGACGCGACGATGCAGGGCGCTCGCCTGATAACAAATGATCGGCGCAGTGCCATCAGCGCCAGTTGTGAATTTCGACCAGCGGACAAGGTTTCCGCACGAGCTTGAAAACCACCGACTGCTTGGCTATGGGTACCGCCCTCAGGGCACACATCGTCCTCTGTTGAGAAGGAGGATCACGATGTCCCGATACGTCCGTAGCCGTGCTTTGATCGCCGCGGCGGGCACCGTCGCGATCGTCGCCGCGCTCGTCCTCAGGCCAGCGGGAGCGGCACCGTCGCAAGAGCAAGAGCAAGAGCAAGAGGATGACGGCTGCTTCGGCGGACCACCGATCGGCCCTGCCTGCGGAACGCTTACGGAGGCGGACCTCCGCAGTCTGGTCGCGCACCTGACGCTGGCGCAGAAGGTTGGGCTGGTGCATGGTCAAGCCGAGACGACGGATCCGCAGTTCGGCTGTGGGAACACGGGTCAGCCGAACGCTTTCCCGGTGATCAACCCGGGTGCGACGGGCGCCGCGCTCGTCGCCGGTTGCGTCGGACAGGCCGGAATCAACAATGGCGTGAAGAGTCTGGGCATCCCGCCGCTTCGGCAGACGGACGGCCCTGCCGGCGTGCGGCTCAGCCACCAAGAGACGGGTCTGCCCGCGCCCGTGGGCTTGACCGCCACCTTCGACCGGTCCGCGGCGAAAGCCTACGGCGTCGTGATCGGCCGCGAGGGTCGTGCGACGAATCAGGACGTTCTCTATGCGCCGATGATCAACCAGGTCGCGTTCGTCACCGCGGGACGCAACTTCGAGACCCTCGGCGAGGATCCGTTCCTCGCGGGCGAGCTCGTCGCTCACGAGACGCGCGGTGTCCAGAGCCAAGGGCTGATCGTGACGCTCAAGCACCTGGCGATGAACGACTTCGAGAACGCGCGCACGAACACTGCGGTCAAGCTGGACGAGCGGATGCTCCACGAGCTCGAGCTGCAGGCTTTCGAGAAGGGCATCGAGGACGGGCATGCCGGGGCGATCATGTGCGCGTACAGCCGCATCAGCCAGTCGGACACGGGCTTCGACACGTACTCGTGCGGAAACAACCTCCTGCTCAACACCGCCGCGCGCGGACAGCTCGGCTTCACCGGCTGGGTGCTCACCGACTTCGGCGCCATCCACCGCCTGAGCGACCTCCTCTACGGCACCGACTCGGCGATGCCGAACGGCAACGTCGCCGGAATCCGCGACGAACCCGACCCCGGCAACCTTGCCGACCCGCCCTTCAACGCCAACGTCTTCGCCAACGGCGCCGGCTTCCCAGGCGGCGCGCCCGGCAGCGGCAAGACGCTGACGCAGGCGGTCCTGAATGGGACGAACGCAATCCCGGTCAACGGGAACTATCCGCCGATCCCGGCCGTGAGCGGCGCCGAGTGGGCGGCGGCACTCGACCGGGCCGTCTTCCACATCCTCACGTCGATGAACCGCGCGCGGCTGCTCGAGGGGACGCCCTACGGCTCGGAGAGCAACGGTTGTACGGGCGCGGCGGCGAACTGCACGCCGTTCGTCCCGGCGCGTCTCGATCTGCAGGCACTGATGGCGCCCGACTTCGCGATCGCGAAGGACGTAGCCGAGAAGAGCGCGACGCTGTTGAAGAACGATGACGGCGCGCTGCCGCTGCGAAGCTCGGACTTCGCGGGCAACGGCGTCGTCGTGATGGGCCCGACGGCGACGGCCACTTACGTTGGCGGCGGCGGCAGCGCGC
>Ga0209526_10002072_pt1 | contig 13479 bp, 14 predicted proteins | sample JacPinW_OM2H0_M1_FD_188566 | JGI IMG/M metagenome (GOLD analysis project Ga0209526, IMG submission 188566) | Forest soil microbial communities from Algoma, Ontario, Canada - Jack Pine, Ontario site 1_JW_OM2H0_M1 (SPAdes) (version 2) | ecosystem: Environmental > Terrestrial > Soil > Boreal... | reverse complement strand
AGCAGCAATTCCGGGTTGAGGCCGTCCTTCACCATATTCGGCGTGCCCCATTCGGAGGTGATCATGGTGTCGTGTCCGAGATGCCACCAGAAGTCGTACGCCAGATTCTGGGGGCCGCGCTCCTTCTCCCACGGGCCCTTCAGCTCAAACGTATTCGCATCCATCAGGAAGATGCCGCCAGGACCATCGCCGCTGGCCGAACCAAGCGCGCTGCCATAGATGCCGTCGGGGCCACAATGAATGGTATGTGGCGATGTGTAGCCCGTCTTTTTAATGAACTCGTCAGGCTCGATCACTTTCACGATCTTGGGATGGTGAGGGTCCGTTTTCGTATCCAGGATGTGAATCCGCGACGATCCGATGCCCGGTACGATCAGGTAACGACGCTCCATATGCGGGTGCGGGTTATGCGGGCAGAGACACGCGCTGCATGCGTTCCAACCGAAGTGATGCAACTCGTTATCGTCGTGGGGAAAATCTACCTGGCCGACGAACTGGCCATAAGTGGAGGAACGCGGATCGACGTCAATAACGCCCATGGCGTCGCGCTTCCCGGTCTTGCCAACGTTGAGCAAAGAGACGTAGGCGACGCCTTCCGGCGCGGCTTGCATCGCCATGCGCGGCGAAGGATAAAAGGTTGGATCTGGCAGCAACGACATATTCATATTCTCCTTTGGCAAAGAGTCACGGCGAAGGACTTGACCCAGCTAGGTTCCACACGGTGTGACGCAGTCACGACCGGTACAAACAAGCCAACATAAACGACTCCCGGGAGGAAATATAGAAAGGTTGCGGTGGCAAACGCTGACCGGGATCCCAGTATCTGCGTCTACAGCCGAAAGCCCGTGCACCCGCACTTCGGTTATTGTAAGCATAAATCGTCCGCCCATGACTGGACTACCGGTCCCCCTGCTTGCGTCCAGTCGCTTATGGGGCGAGCCCCGTCTCTACAGACGACCGCATGCTATACTTTTTAAGCATCTTTCCTGTCAAATCAGTAGACGGAGGACAGTATCGACAAACGTTTTATCCGCATGAACGAGCGCATCCGGGCGCGCGAAATTCGCGTGATCGGTGACGAAGGGGAACAGATTGGCGTGATGCCTCCCTTCGAGGCGCTCAAGATGGCCCGCGAAAGAAACCTGGACCTGGTGGAGATTTCCCCAACCGCGCAACCTCCGGTTTGCCGCATCATGGACTATGGGAAATTCCTGTACCAGAACGAAAAGCGCGAGCGCGAAGCCAAGAAAAAACAGAAAACCATTACGGTCAAAGAAGTGAAGTTTCGTATCAACGTGGACGATCACGACTACGAAACCAAAAAGAATCACGTATTGCGCTTCCTCGACGAGGGCGACAAGGTGAAAGCGACCATCTTCTTCCGCGGACGCGAAATGACGCGGCAAAGCCTGGGCCGCCAGATTCTGGAACGTCTGATCAAGGACGTTGACCAGAAAGGTTTGGTGGAGTTCCGTCCGCGGCAGGAAGGCAACACGCTGCATTTGATTCTGGCGCCGAACAAGAAGGAAGGCGGAGCGAAAGAAAAACCGGCTCCTCCGAAGCCCGCACCACCTCCCGCGTCGCGGGGCGGCGCGCAGACAGCGTAAAATCGGCATTTAGCACTTGGCGCTTAGCATTTAGTCCTCAGGGGCGATGCGCTAGGTAGGTTTTGGCTAAATGCTAATTGCTAAATGCTAATAGCTGAGGTTCTATGCCTAAACTGAAAACACACAAAGGCGCTGCCAAGCGCTTCAAGAAAACCGGGACGGGAAAGATAAAGCGGCACAAAGCGTTTCTCCGCCACATCCTGACCTCGAAGGCCAAGAAGCGCAAGAAAAAGCTGGGGAACTCCGTGTTGGTAAGCGACGCGGATTTCAAAAAAGTGAAGCGCATGATCCCGTACTAAAGGGAATGGAGCGACGGGCGTCCCCGCCCGTCCATAACGAGTTTTTTACAATCAAGTCTGCGGAGCAAAATGCCCCGCAGCGGCGCGTGAAGAGGTCGGGCTTCAGAAATCCCGTTCCCACCCCAGAACGGCAAAACCGGCCGTTCCGGGGGCCCCGGTTTGGGTAGAAGCCTCCTTACCTCCAGCCGCCAGACGAACTAAAAAAGGAGAGCACCATGCCTCGTGTAAAACGCGGAACCAAACGCCGCGCCAAGCGCAAAAAGATTCTTGAACGCGCCAGTGGATATTTCCTAACTAAATCCAAACTTTACCGCTCGGCGAAAGAAGCCGTCGAGCGCGGGCTGAAGTTTGCCTACTCCGGCCGCAAGCAGAAGAAGCGCCAGTACCGGTCGATTTGGATCGTGCGCATCGGCGCCGCCGCCCGCTTGAACGGATTGAACTACAACCAGTTCATCAGCGGGCTGAAGAAGGCCGGCGTGGAACTGGACCGCAAGATCCTGGCGGATTTGGCGGTGAAGGATCCGGCAGGATTCGGACATCTGGCGGAGCAGGCGAAGAAGGCGAACGCAGCGGCAGCATAGAATGCAGCTGTCAGTTGTCAGCTCTCAGCCATCAGCTTTCAGTCTTAATTTAATCTTGTCATCCTGAGCGAAGCGAAGGACCCCTACTCCCGGCACACATTTTCGGATGAGTAGGGGTCCCTCCCTTCGCTCGGGATGACAATTTCCTTAAGAGCTTTTGAGAAACATGCCTTACACCGTTCCCAAACTGACCGGCTTCTCGACCTCGGCTCTCGATGGCGCCGTGCGCGAGCTTCTGTCCGCACTCGAGCAAGAGTCGGCAGCGGTCGGCTCCGAGAATGACTGGAAAGCCTTCCGCGATCGCTGGATGGCGCGCAAGAACGGCGTCCTCGCCCAACTCAATGCTCTGTGGCTGAAAGCCGCGCCAGGAGCGAATAAGCGCGACGTCGGGCAGCGCGTCAACGAACTGAAGACCAAAGTTGAGCAGGTGGTCGATGCGACGCTCGCTCGCATTCAGGGCGGGGCTTCCTCGGGCAAACTTGCCGCCGAGCGTCTCGACATCACGCTCCCCGGCATTCGTCGTCCGATCGGCGTGGAACATCCCGTCATCAAGACGATGAACGAAATCGTTGGTGTCTTTCGCAATCTCGGCTACTCGGTCGAGGAAGGTCCCGAGATTGAAACTGATTACTACAACTTCGAGGCGCTGAACTTTCCGCCGAACCATCCCGCGCGCGATACGCAGGACACGCTGTTCATCGCCGGGCAGGAATCGAAGCCGCTGCGCGACCGCCTGCTGCTGCGCACACATACTTCGCCGGTGCAGATCCGGACGATGCAGAAGATGAAGCCGCCGGTGCGCGTGGTGTGTCCGGGCAAAGTCCACCGCAATGACGCGCCCGACGCGACGCACTCGCCTATCTTTCACCAGGTCGAAGGTCTCGCGGTCGACACCAACATCACGTTCTGCGATCTAAAGGGCACGCTCGACCATGCCATGAAAGCGCTGTTCGGGTCGAGCGTGAAGACGCGCTTCTATCCGTCGTTTTTTCCGTTTACCGAGCCGAGCGCCGACGTGCAGATCAGTTGCATCTTCTGCGATGGCAAGGGTGTGCGTGACGGTGCTCCGTGCAGGAACTGCAAGACCAGCGGATGGATTGAGCTGCTCGGCTGCGGCATGGTCGATCCGAATGTGTATGGCTTCGTGGATTACGATCCAGCAAAAGTTTCGGGATTCGCCTTCGGCATGGGCGTGGAACGGATTGCGATTCTGAAGTATGGCGTGGACGATATTCAGCTGTTCTTCCAGGGTAATGTGCGGTTTCTGGAGCAGTTTGGGTAGAAGCTTTTGGCTGTTAGCTCTTAGCTTTTGGCGATTCCAAGCCGTCGTCTGAGAGCCGAGGGCCGAGAGCTACGAGCTAAAAGCCTCTTTCAATGAAAATCTCTCCTCAATGGCTGCGCGACTTCGTTGACATCCCAGTCGACTACATCCGGCTTGCGGACGAACTCACTCTCGCGGGCGTTGCCGTTGAAGGTATTTCCGGCGAAGGCGACAACGCTGTCTTCGAGATGGAGATCACGACTAACCGTCCCGATGCGATGAATCATTATGGCGTGGCTCGTGAGGCCTCGGCGCTTTACGATTTGCCGCTCAAGCCGATCGAACCGAAGCTGCCGCCGTCGCAAGGCAAATCCGACGTCACGATTGCTATTCAGGAGCCTGACCTGTGTCCGCGCTTCACGGCGCGCGAGATTCGCGGCGTCACCATTAAGTCGTCACCGGCCAACATTGCCAGCCGTCTGCAGTTGCTCGATCAACGGCCCATCAGCAACGCGGTCGACGCTACCAACTACGTCTTGTGGGAGAGTGGCAAGCCCACCCACGTTTTCGATCTCGATCTGCTCGAAGGACGCCGCTTGGTGATTCGCAAAGCTCGGGCCGGCGAAACGCTGAAGACTCTGGATGGCGTAGAGCGCAAGCTTTCCACCGAAGATCTCGTCGTTGCCGACGCAAAAAAACCGGTGGGACTGGCCGGCGTGATGGGCGGCTTCGACACGATGATCACCGAGAAGACGAAGAATATCCTGATCGAATCCGCGTGGTGGGACCCGGTCACAGTGCGCCGGATGTCGAAGCGGCACGGCATTCACACCGACGCTTCGCACCGATTCGAGCGCGGCGCCGATTTCGAATCGACCGTCGCTTCGACGAACCGGGTTGCAGAGTTGATACTCGCTTCGGGCGGCGGCACCCTTGTCGGCGACGTGATCGATGTGATCGCCCGCAAGCTTGATTTGGCTCCGGTGGAGCTCGATCTGCGGGAAGTGCAACGAATTCTCGGCGAGAAACTCAGCACGATTGAGATCAGTCGCATCCTTACACGTCTCGGTTTCGCGATGTTGGCAGGCGGCGAAGAGAGGTACCTCGTCCACATTCCCAGCTGGCGCCTCGATATCGAGCGCGAGATCGACGTCATCGAGGAACTGGCGCGCTTGCATGGCTACGACAAGTTTTCAAACACGCTTCCCGCCTACAGCGGCGAGGTTCGGGAGCTGCCCGATGCGCACAAAGATGCTCGGCTGCGCTCTGGACTGCTGGCACTCGGTTACAGCGAAACCATTTCGCTGACCTTCATTTCAAAAGACGACGCCCGGCGCTTTTCGACCGCGCCCGAACTCGACCTCGAGAACCCGATTAGCGACGAGGCTTCGGTGATGCGCACATCGATGGTTCCGAGCATGCTCAACATGCTGGCCTACAACCTGAATCGCGGCAGCGATAATGTTCGCCTGTTCGAATCTGGAAATGTATTTGAGGCTTCGGGCGCAGACTCAAAGTTAGTGGAAAAGTCGCTGGAACTGAAGCGCATCTCAATCGGTGCGACCGGGAACGTGGATGCGGAGGTCGTACGCGGACTAGTCCCAGGCGCGGCGGCGCGTCCGTTTTCATTCTTCGACCTGAAAGGCGACATCGAAAGCCTGCTCGCCCCCTTCAGCCATTGGACACTCTACTACGATGCGCAGACGGCCGATTACTATCATCCCGGACGCTCGGCCCGCGCCCTGCTGGATGGCGCTACTGTCGCCCAGTTTGGCCAGATTCATCCCGATGTGGTCGCAGCCCGCAAACTGCGGCAGGATGTTTTTGTCGCCGAGATCTACCTCGACCGTCTCTACCAGCACGATCTGCGCCAGGTGCGTTATGAAGCGTTGCCGCGCTTCCCCGCCGTCGAGCGCGACTTCTCCTTTGTGTTTGATGACGGCGTGGAGTTCGAGAAGATTCACCAGAGCGTTAGCGGATTGGGCATCTCTGAGTTGCGCAGCTTCGTCCCGGTAGAGATCTTCCGCGGCGAAAAAGTCGGCGCGGGCAAGTACTCGATTCTGATGCGAGCCAAGCTCCAGTCAAGCGAGCACACCCTGCGCGACGACGAAGTGGCGCAGTGGGCGACGCAGATTGCGAAGGCGCTGGAAGGGCTTGGCGGCGTGCAGAGGGCGTAGGGTTATTTATTTGATGAATCTAGCTCCTAGCGGTTGGTTACGCCCGGCTCAAGCCCTAGCTCCAGCCTTAGTTTGTTTGGCGAACATTTTGCAGCGTTCGATAGAAGCCCGTGACTGACGCCTTGTCGCCATCGAACCAGCCATAGAAATCGTTTCGCGGGGTCGTACAAACGATGAACTGAATGTCATCATCCCCAGGCTCTCGCAGCCTTCCAGGAATGTACTCCGAACAGGTAATCGTTCCTTTCCCCAATGGCAGCGTACGAGTCGAGATTATCTTGTCGTTCGGTAGGAAGCGGTGTCGCCGGTCACCGAGCGGGGCCGCATAAAACGACATGTTTGCTATACGCGGTTCCCGCTGCCAATATGCAGTCGCACCCGCTCGGAGGACGCCTTTAGAATGAAACGCCGCCACGGACGACCATGTATGGCTACTGCCGATATCTGGTTCGTCGGTCCTGACGACCCAGTTGGCCGGTATCGAAACCCGATAGCCTAGTAACCTGCCGGAACCCGGGTGGAAAGGTGCGACACAACAGCCCACGTTTCGGGGAAGAACAAAAGCGCGATCATCATGATCGCGGTTGGAATCCAGATCGCCCAACGTTTCGCGGCCTTGATCCGCTTGATGTAATCGATCCGCGGGCGTGTCCGGAGCGTGAGCCATTTTCCGCCTTGCTGTGGTTGTAACGCTCTCTCGTGATTCGTCGGTGGACGATGTATCCACATGCGCCGCTTAAGAGAAGTCCCACTAGGAACAGAATGAAGCCAGTGCGACTGGGCCAGGAGTAGGCGGGAATCATCCCCACCAACATGACCTGGACCAAGAGGTAACCTGTGAAGGCGACGAAAAAGAGCTTCTCAGAATCTGAGTCGTTAGGTGAGAGGTTTTAACAATTATAAGACTATAGACACCGAAAGGCGGTTGCCACCAGTGCGGTGGCCTGTTCACAAAAGGAGAACTCCCAAAGGTCAGCGGTTGGCCATCGTGCGAATCGTTCCCAATCCCCGCAATCGTTCGTCGGCCGTAACCAGAGTCAAATCTAAGACCTCGGCGGTGGCGGCGAGAATCCGGTCGGCGGGGTCCTGATGCAGGGATAATTGCCTGGCCACGAGAGCGATCTCATGGGTGAGTGGAGCCTCGCGGGTGCCGGCGGTAGCTCGTGCCAGCCATTCCGTCAGGTTTCCGTCAATCTCGAATCTCCCCTTGTAGTGCAACGTGAGGGCCTCATAGGTACTGATCGGCGAGAGCCAAAGTTCGTTGGCTTCGTCTTTCAGTTGCTGCAGAACCCGCCGCCCGAGCCGTTTTGGATCGCTCAGCGTCCACAACCAGATGTGGGTATCAAGTAGCAGCCTCAATCGCGCAGGACCTCCCACTCATCTTCATTGGTGGCCGGCGAAACGATGTCGCCCTTGATCCTCATCGAATTCTTCATCGATCCGATCCACGACGAGCGCTCTTCGACCGAGGTTGGCGGCACGACCTCAGCTACGGGCTTTCCAAAGCGCGTTACGCGGATCGGTGCCTTCGTCGATCGGACGCGCTCGAGCACGGCGAGACACTTGGCTTTGAATTCCGAGATGGCGATTTCCTGCATGGCGTTCCTCTGGTGGTCATTCTGCCATCCTATGGTCAGTTTGTTAGACCATAGTAAAAATGCGCACTGCGGGCTTCGCCCGCTGGACAGCCGAGGGCGGCTGTCCCTCCCTGAGCGTTTCTTGTGCTAGGCTGCTTCGCATGACCCAAGTTTCGGCCCATCCCAAGCACTTTCTTTCCGACAAGGTTGAGCATTTTACCGAGTCCGTGATTCGCGAGATGACTCGGCAGGCAATGCAATATGACGCCGTTAATCTGGCGCAGGGCTTCCCCGATTTTTCCGCGCCCGCCGAAATCAAGCGCGCCGCGCAGGAAGCGATCGCCGCCGACGTGAATCAGTATGCCATCACCTGGGGTGCGAAGAGCCTGCGGGCTGCGATTGCCCGGCAGATGCGGGAGTCGCAGGGGATCGAGGTCGATCCGGAAAAAGAAATTGTGGTGTGCTGCGGTTCGACTGAAGCGATGATCGCGACCCTGCTGGCGGTGTGCAATAAGGGCGACGAGGTGGTGGTCTTCGAGCCCTACTACGAGAACTATGGGCCGGACACGATTCTGAGCGGAGCCAAGCCGCGTTTCGTCAGTTTGCGTCCACCGCACGCGTCCCACGGCGAGTGGACGTTCGACGAACAGGAATTGCGCGAGGCTTTTCAACACAAGACCAGTCAACACCTGACCAAAGCCATCATCGTTAACACGCCAAACAACCCTACCGGCAAGGTGTTCAGCCGGAAAGAACTGGAACTGATTCGCGACCTGTGCGTCGAATACAATGTGCTTGCCATCACCGACGAAATCTACGAGCACATTCTCTACGATGGCTCGGAGCACATTTCTCTCGCGCGGCTCGACGGCATGCGCGAGCGTACGATCACCATCAATGGGCTCTCAAAAAGTTACAGCGTTACGGGATGGCGCGTCGGCTGGGCGGTGGCACCTCCGGCGATTACGAACGCGATCCGCAAGGTGCATGATTTCCTGACGGTGGGCGCGCCCGCGCCTTTGCAGGAGGCGGGCGCGGCGGCGTTAAGCATGCCTGTCAGTTACTACCGCGAACTGGCCGACCGGTATCGCACGCGGCGAGATCATCTGATTCCGGCGCTCGAGAAAGCCGGTTTCCGCTGTTACCTTCCGCGAGGCGCGTATTACGTAATGACTGACATCAGCGCCTTCGGGTTCGCGAACGATGTGGAGTTCGCGGCTTACCTGGTAAGAGAAATCGGCATCGCGTGCGTGCCCGGATCGAGTTTCTACAAGCATCCGAAAGACGGATCCCAACAGGTACGTTTCGCCTTCTGCAAGAAGCCTGAGACACTGGATGAGGCGGCGCGACGGCTGGAAAAGCTGCGGTCGCGTGTGTAGAGACGCGGCTTGCCGCCTCCACGGAAGTGCAGGGGTTGCAACGCAATACACGGGGTGCGGCGGGGTGCGGCAAAAGTAGCGGTTCTTCCACAGCAAACTGCGCTATACTTCGCCTCAACGCTGAAATATTCCCCGAAAGCGAGTGGTGCCCATGTCCGTGAAAACCGTGGAAGAGGTATCTGCGCAGGTTCCGCCTGAAGATTTTCAGGCGCTGGAAGAGAAAGTTTATCGCACCATTGAGCTGTACAAGGCCGCCAAAGAAGCCCGGACTACCGCCGAGCGCGACGTGAAGCGGCTGCGGGAGCAACTCGAAGAGCGCGAGGAAGAAAACGAGACCATGCGCCGCGAACTGGTGCAAATGCGCAAGGATCGCGAAGACATACGAACCCGGGTCGAAAAAATGTTGGGCCAGATGGAAAGCCTGACGCATGAGCAGGCGGCAAGTTGAACGATGTTGGCAACTAAAAGACGGCGGCAAATATCCGCCGGACAGTCATCTGGCGAGATAGTAATCCGGCGAGGAGTGACATGGCCACTGCGAGCAAAGAACCTCCGACCAAGGATGCGGCGACGAAATCTGTTCCGGCCAAAGACGTCCCGGCTGCAAATGCCGTCAGCGGCAGTAGCAGTAATAGTGTGCGCGTCGAAATCTTCGACCAGGTGTACAACCTGCGGGGCTCTGACGCGGACTACATTCTGAAGCTTGCCGAGTACGTGGACGCCAAGATGCGCGCGGTATCCGAGCAGACCGCAACCGTCGATTCTGTGCGGCTGGCGGTGCTGGCGGCGCTGAACATTGCGGATGAGTATCATCTCCTGAAGCGGGGAGTCGAGACGCCTTCGCCGGATGTGCGGCGGCGCGCCATCAAATTGGCAAACGCGCTTGACGACGTTTTACAAGATACCCGGCGCACGGGCTGAAGTCGGTAGTAACTTGGGGTTCATCGTCAAGGCACACTCCTAGCGCAACTGCTAGCAAACTTCCTGCCAACTATTTTGCATTTTCCCCTTGCGAATCCGCTCCGGGTTTCCTAGCATCGAATCTGAAAAGCCGATCCTACAAGGTTGGTGATGGTGGTAACCGATTTTTGAACCAATGCCGAATGAACGGGGACTCGACTCGCAAAAAGATCCGGTGTGCCATGTTCCGTCATGCGGAAAGGCCTAATGGGTCGCGGCGGGTTCCCACCGTCTGAGACGGGTTCATTCTCGGCCCACCACACGGCCCAGTGGGTTGGCTTTTTACATCAGTTCTCAGGACGACGTTTGTTTCCCTGAGACCTGACACCTGAGACCTTTCCCCTCTGCTAGACTCTCTCTAGAACTCAACCAACATTTGGAGCATCTAAACTAACGTGTTCCCTCGACTTTTTCACATTGGCAGTTTCTACCTGCCTACCTACGGTGTCCTGGTCGCTTCGGGGGTGCTGATCGGGCTCTGGATCAGCGTCCGCAATTCGGAGAAGCAGGGCATCAACGGCGACGATGCCTGGAATCTTGGCATCCTCGTTGTTCTCGCCGGAATTATCGGGGCGAAAATTCTTTACATCATCAACGACTGGAGCGCTTACGCCAACAACTGGCGGGAGATTTTCAGCCTCAACACGCTGCAGGCGGGAGGCGTGTTTTCCGGCGGACTGATTGCCGCCCTCCTCACGGCGGTCTGGTACATGCGGCGCCATCACATGCCGATGTTGCGGACCACGGATGGTTTCGCTCCGGGACTTGCGTTTGGCCACGTCCTCGGACGTTTCGGTTGTTTCTCAGCGGGCTGCTGCTACGGCAAACCGACCAATCACTTCTGGGGCGTGATTTTCACGAATCCTTTGGCGAATGCCGTCAGTGGAACTCCGCTCGGCAAGAGGATTGAGCCGACACAACTGATCGAAGCCGCCGCCGAGTTTTTCAATTTCCTGCTGCTGACCTGGCTGCTCGGTCGAAAGAAATTCGATGGGCAGGTGTGGGGCACCTTCATGATCCTGTACGGAATCGAGCGTTACTTCATCGAGTTCCTGCGCGACGATCCCGGACGCGGCGAAGTCTTCGGCGGACTGATGACGGGAACGCAGTTGATTTCGATTCTGCTGGTCGTCGGCGGTGGATTGATCTGGTGGCTGAAGAGCAGCACTCAGCACTCAGCCCTTAGCCCTCAGAAATCGGGCTCTGCGCTTTAGGCTCCAAAACTCCTTAAAACTCTCCTTGCACTTGCGGGCTGAGTACTGATTGCTGAATGCTTGCTTTCCCCATCACGCTGACCTCATCGCCCGAAGCCGCAGGGCAGCGTCTGGACCAATATCTCGCGACCCAACTTTCAGAGGTCAGTCACGCAGAAGTCAGCCGCGCCCGCGTCCAGCAACTCATCGAGAAGGGCGAGGTGCTGGTGAACCGGACGGCGGCGAAGGCGTCGCTGCGGCTGAAGGGTGAAGAGCAGATCACCGTCACCGGGCCGCCGCACGCTCCACCTCTGCGCGCCATTCCGGAAGAAATTGCGCTCGACATCGTCTATGAAGACGACGACCTGGCAATCATCAACAAGCCTGCGGGCATGATGGTGCACGCCGGAGCGGGAGCGACCGAAGATGCGCGTAACCGCGGAACACTGGTCAATGCGCTGCTGCATCACTTTAAGAAACTGTCCTCGGTCGGCGGCGAACTGCGTCCGGGGATCGTGCATCGCCTGGATCGGGCGACCAGCGGGCTGATGGTGGTGGCGAAGAACGACGAATCCCATCGCCGGCTGGCGAAGCAGTTCAGTGGGCGCGAGGTGCACAAGACCTATATCGCGCTGGTGCACGGCTGGCCGAAGCAGGATCGCGGCACAATTCAAAGCGCGATCAGCCGCCACTCGCAGCGGCGCACGCGGATGACGACGCGGGGCTTCGGTGGCCGCGAGGCGGTGACCCATTACGTCGTGCAGCGAAAGGTCGATTCGCCTTACGGCAAGTTTGCGCTGGTCGAACTCAAGATCGAGACGGGACGCACGCACCAGATTCGCGTGCATATGTCGTCGCTCGGGCATCCCGTGGTGGGCGACGCGCTCTATGGCGCGCCCGGCGAATTGCGGTCGCAGTCGAACAAACGCCGGGCGGCAGGCATGCCCGCGACGCTTGCGCTGGATAGAAATTTTCTGCATTCGGCGGTACTTGAGCTGACGCATCCCCGGACGAAGGAACTGCTCAAATTCTCCCGGCCGTTGCCGGAGGATTTGGAGAACTTGCTGGATAGCCTCGAAAATGCTCCTCGGTAGTGTGAAGGTCCACGGCGCAACCTCTCCGTAGAGACGCGGCTTGCCGCGTCTCCCCCGCGAGCGTTGCCGCTGCCAGCGGAGACCTGGCAAGCCACGTCTCGACGGGGAATTTCTCTGTCCGCTCCCGCACGGGTAAGGGGGCTATAATGATGAAATCAATTCTGATCAAACTGTCCTGATGAAATCGCGCATTTTTCTGCTTCTGGTCGCTTTTCATATACTAGCTGGCTCTCTCCTCGGCCAGACGGCGAAGCCTGCTTCCACGCCGCCGCCCGCGGGTACGCCAACCCCTTCGACACCGGCTTCTGGCACATCGACTCCCACTGCAAAGACGCCGGCCGGGCAGGCTCCGGCGCAGCCGGGAAATCCACCAAAGTCTGACTCAGCAAAGTCTGACTCCGACGAATCCGTCGCGACCATCGTCCATGTCGTCAACGAAGTTCGCGTGGTGTTCACCGTTACCGACCGGCACGGCCGCTACATAAAGGACCTGAAGAGAGACGACTTTAAAGTGATCGACGATCAAAAACCAGCGGAGCTGCGCAGCTTCCGCAGCGAGACCGATCTGCCGCTGCAAGTGGGGTTGCTGGTGGACGCAAGCAACTCGGTGCGCGACCGCTTCAAGTTCGAGCAGGAAGCGGCAATCGAGTTTCTGAATGCCATCATTCGTCCGCGCTATGACAAGGCATTCGTGGTCGGCTTCGACGCTACGCCTGAAGTTACGCAGGATTTCACCGACAACACGGAGGGCCTATCCGCCGGCGTGCGAATGTTGCGGGCGGGCGGCGGCACGGCGATGTATGACGCGCTCTACTTTGCCTGCCGTGACAAACTGTTGAAGCAGGAACAGACGGGCTCGGTGCGCCGCGCCATTATTCTGCTCAGCGACGGCGAAGATAACCTGAGCCACGTAACCCGTGAGGAAGCCATCGAAATGGCGCAGCGCGCGGACGTGATCGTTTACACCATCAGCACGAACATCAGCGGCATGAAGGGAAAGGGCGACAAGGTGCTGGAGCGTATCGCGGATGCGACCGGCGGCCGCGCCTTCTTTCCGTTCCAGATGCGCGACGTGTCGGATGCGTTTCTCTCCATTCAAGAGGAGTTGCGCAGCCAGTATGCTGTGGCCTACAAGCCGGCGGATTTTGCCGCGGATGGACGCTACCGCACGATTGCAATCCTGGCGCAGGACAAAGGAATGAAGGTGCGCACCCGCAAGGGATACTACGCACCGAAGCAGTAACCAGGAATGTGAGCTCCTCGCCAAAACACCATTATCTCTATGCCTGGATATTCGGGGACTCCGCTCGCGAAAAAGTTGGGCATCAAGGAGAATTTCCGTACGGCCCTG
>Ga0209526_10002070_pt1 | contig 13489 bp, 4 predicted proteins | sample JacPinW_OM2H0_M1_FD_188566 | JGI IMG/M metagenome (GOLD analysis project Ga0209526, IMG submission 188566) | Forest soil microbial communities from Algoma, Ontario, Canada - Jack Pine, Ontario site 1_JW_OM2H0_M1 (SPAdes) (version 2) | ecosystem: Environmental > Terrestrial > Soil > Boreal... | reverse complement strand
CAAATTCTTCTTCGCCCGCCAAGCAGTCAAGCCAAAACAAGTCGATGCGCAAGAACCTGCCAAACTTCGGCGAGGCGACTACGACTCTGTACCGCGGCGGCCAGCCCTCCAAGGAGGGCTTTCGCACCCTGGCAAAAATGGGGATCAACATCGTGGTAGACCTGCGTGGCTCGCGCGATAGTGAGCGCAAGATCGTCACCCGTCTCGGCATGCAGTACGTGCCACTCCCCTGGCGGTGCCCGTTTCCAAAAGATAAAACATTCGCGCAATTCCTCACCTTGCTGCGCAAGAATCCAGGTAAGAAGATTTTCGTACACTGCCGCATAGGGGACGACCGCACGGGAATGATGATTGCCTCCTTCCGTATGGCCGAACAGGGCTGGTCTGCCGAGAAAGCCGAAAAAGAAATGGAGAAGTTTGGCTTTTCCTTCGCTCATCGACGTCTGATTTGCCCGGGCTTGTCTTCCTATGAAGAGAAATTTCCCCAGCGCTTTAAGAGCAGCCCCGCATTCCGGGACCTGCGTTAGCAGATTGTGTTTAGGTTTCTGGCACCGCAATAGCAGTACATCGAGGATGTCGGTCAACCATGTGCCGCCCGCGAGACCCTTCTCCTGCACACGCCTGGCTTCAGCCCCGTAGAAATTACCAGTCTTCCCAAAAAACAATCGCCACTGGGCCCTCCATTTCACGGCCCGGGGTCAGTGCTGCGGAGGGCTAAGTCGTCTGCGTAATAGCTCCCATGCGCGACATAGGTATGCAGGTGTGCATAAAGGGACAGGCAACCGCCTTCCCGGCCTGTACGATGCAACCGTGGTGAAGCTGGGGATCGTCGCGCAAGCCAGTCCACCAAGCCGGCGCACAACTACCAGGGAACGCGGAGCACGCGATGACATCTAGAGAAGGAAAAGTTCAACTGAGGCTCCCGATCGGCTTGGTGATGTGCCTGTTCCTCACCGAAACCGCGGCGAATGTTTCTTTCGCTCAAGAGATATCCGTGGCGCCGCTCACGTCAGATCAGATCGTGCAAAGAATGGTGGAAAGGAACGAGCAGCGCGCCCAAGCCCTGGAGAGTTACCGCGGGACCCGCGTTTATAATCTCGAATATCACGGATTGGCGAGTAAGAGCGCCACACTGGTTGTGGCGATGACCTACCGGCGGCCTGACGAAAAGAAATTCTGCATCGTATCAGAGAGCGGCTCAGAACTCTTGCAGGGACGAGTCTTGAAGCGACTTCTCGAAGCAGAGGTAGAGGCCACGCAGGAGGAACAACGCCGGCAGACGGCGATGGGTCCAAAAAACTACGTATTCCGCCTAGTAACCTATGAGCGGACAGGTGATCAAGGTTTTTATATCCTCGAAGTTACGCCGCGATTCAAGAATAAATTCCTGTTCCGAGGCCGGATTTGGGTAGAAGGCCAGGACTTCGCTGTGGCGCGCATGGAAGGCGAACCATCCAAAAACCCCTCGTGGTGGACGAAGCGAAATGCAATCCACATCACCTATGAAAAGATAGGCGAATTCTGGCTACCGACGCGAAATGAAACCAATACGCAAGTGCGCATTGTGGGGAGTTCCTTGCTGACAATCGTTTATCGGGACTACGAAATCCCGAACGCGGGCGTCATGCAGGTCACCGCAACTTCAGGAAGCATGCTCGGCTGCCCTGGGGAGTTGGCAACGTTATCCCAGACTCAACGCTAACGCCGATCTTGTTTTCAACAGCGCTTCCCCCAAAGTGCCGACTCCACCCCTACAGTGAGACAAATATTTTGGGCACAGTTTCCGTGAGTTAACTTTCCCGAATCAGAAGTTTTCCAGCAGCCACATGTTGCCATTTGTAGTCCAGCCGTCGAATGCCAAGTGCCGGCCATCGGGAGACGGATGTGAGAGTGTTTCAGCAGAACCTCCGGTATTCTCCCACAGGGCATGCGCATTGCCGTGAAGATCCACGTGCAATACTTCTCTTCCGTTCCGGATGCCGGCGGTAACAAACAAGCTTTTTCCGTCTGCGGCCCAGATCAAAGACTGCAGATTGCTCCAGCCTTTAACTCGGACCTGCTGCAGTACTTGTCCGCTTAAGGAGAGAATGTAGATCGGGCCTGCCGACGTTCGAGTTGCGGCAACACGGGCGCCATCGGGAGAGAGGTCTAGATACCAACTGTCGTCATTCGCAACCAGAGCGAATCGAAAGAGCTCACGACCGCGCCCTTTGGTGGGATCCAAAACTGTGACGGCCATTTGTTTGCCATCCTCGATCGGCTCACCGATCACACAGAACCCAGAGGGAGACCTCGCGCAGGTGAGCAAGCTCCAAGGCCTGGCAATGAATAATCGCTGCGACGGTCCGCCGGTAACGGAGGCCCGCGTGACTGGTTCTGGTCCTTTTCCTGGCGGCGCTCCCTTTTCTCCGATTCCAAGATAGACAATACTCTTGCCGTCCGGAGTTACCCGAAGGTTTCGGCCGTAACCTTCGGTCACGACGGGTTCTGCAATGTCCTGGTTCAGCGACTGTCTGTAAATCCCATGACTTCCGGGTCGAATGAAGAAAATTGCCTTGCTGTCGGGTGTCCAATCGGCCACACCTTCCGAGTTCTCACTTAAAGGAAAATGTCTTGGCCTGAGGATGCGCGTCCCGCCCTCCGCCAAATCAGCCAAGAACGAAGTTTGTTTTCCGGCCCATTTTAGGAAGGCGAGCTTCTTGCCGTCTGCCGTAATGCTCAGGCCGCCCATGCAGAACCCGGACCAATTGGTGCGTCGTGTGGGTTCCCCGATCGGTGTGCCCGTATGCGCATCAAGCGGCATTTCCCAGAAGTTGCAAGCGCTGCCAAAAAAGGATTCGGGCTCCGCCACCGAGTACAGGAGTCGTCCATCGGCTAACCAGAACAGATCATTCACGTTCTTCATTTCAGTGGGCCCAAATAAGGCCGTGGGAGGCCCGCTTTTTAGATCGCGGCTCAGGAGAGTATCCCCGGACTGGTCGGTCTTGATGTACAGAACTCGCTTTGCGTCCCCCGACCAACTGAGCCCGCCAATGGAGCTCTCCTCATCGGTGTCGAAAAGTTTTCGCGCCTGCTCGCCGCTCGGCTCCATCAGCCAAATTTCACGATCGCCAAGCCTGCCCTTGTTCGTTCCAAAGCCGATCAAAGAACCATCCGGAGAAACGGAATATGCAACCGCATTGTCGCGAATCTTTTGTGGCGGTCCACCCAGGACGGAACACATCCAAATGCTCGAACCCTCTGAGTTCCAGGACTGAGCACCCTGCCCGGGCGGATGAGCGTTAGCAACAAACTTAGTGCTATTGGGAAACCACGTCCCGATAATCTCCCAGTCCACTTCCTTGCCTTTAAGATCCTTAGGCTGAGGGATGACGCGTGTCTCGCCTGTCGCGACGAGTTGGATGCGCATCCCCTTCGCGTCACTGTATGCCAGGTATTTGCCATCGGGAGAAATTGCCCCGGCCAGGACTCGATTCTCGAAAGAATTTGTGGTGAGTTGGCGAAGCTTCAGCTCTGGTGTAGATTGCTTGGCGGTCGGTTTGAATTGAGCAAACCAGAGAATTGCGCTTCCGATCGACAGTGCAGCGACGACAATGGCTGCCATTGCCCACGTTTGTGCCCGGTGCCTCGGCGCTCTCTCCTGTCTTAAGCTCCTCAAGTCGGCGCGCATTTCCGCCGCGGACTGATAGCGTGCTTCACGATCCTTCGCTAGCGCCGTGTCAATTATTTTTCCGAGTTTCGCAGGAAGCTCGGGATTCAGGTCCCGCGCTGGAGTGGGCATTTGCCTGAGGATGGCTTCATGAAGGACTGCTGCGGTGTCACCTGTAAATGCGCGTTGCCCTGTCGCCATTTCGTAAAGGACCAAGCCGAAGGAAAATAAGTCCGTACGCGCATCCAATTTTTCGCCGCGTACTTGCTCCGGCGACATATAGCCTGCGGTCCCGATGGCCAATCCCGTCCGGCTAAGAGACAGATCGGAAGTCGTGAGGGCTGCAGCTTCGCGCAACGTTTCGTGCGGATCGTTGTCGTCGGGCTGTCCCGTCTGGTTGCTTCCCGCCGCCGCCGCAACGGTACCGAGTTTGGCAAGACCGAAGTCCAAGATTTTGGCTTGCCCCTGCGTTGTGATGAAAATATTTGCCGGCTTGATGTCACGGTGGATGATTCCCTGACGGTGCGCCGCGTCTAACCCTTCGCTGATCTGAATGGCCAGATCAAGCAATATTTCGGCCTCGAGAGGCGGTTTACCCGGCAACGCACGAAAGATCACCTCCCGCAGTGTCTCTCCTTCCAGCAGCTCCATCACGATGAAGGGTTTTTCTTCGTGTTCTTCGATCTCGTGAATCGTGCAAATATGGAGATGGTTCAGGGCCGATGCCGTGCGGGCTTCGCGCTCGAACCGATTGAGTGCGGCAGGATCGCTGGCCAGTTCCTCGGGCAGGAACTTCAGCGCGACACGGCGTCCTAGTTTCAGGTCCTCCGCCTTGTACACCACGCCCATCCCGCCACCGCCGAGGACTTCCAGCACCCGGTAATGGGACACCTTTTTCCCGATCAGGCTTCGATCAAAGCGTGGTTGGCTCCCTGCTCTGGCCTCGACCGTTGCTGGCGCCGCGGCCTCTCTAGGCCTCTCCACCCATTCCACACGTACCCTCCAGCGATAGCCGCGGCGAGCAAGAGTTTCGATGTAATGGGGTTCTTCAGCAGAATCGCGCAGCAGCTGGCGCAATCGGTTTATGGCCGCGCTGATACTGTGCTCGAATTCAACAATGGTCCCGTTCGGCCAGAGAGCGTCTTGAATTTCTTCCCGCGTGACCAGGTCGCCGGGACGTTCGAGCAGCATGGTGAGGATCCGGAATGGCTGCTCGGCTAGACTGACTGGCCTTTCTCCGGCACGGCACAGTTCACCGGCACGAAGGTCAAGTTCGAAACCTTCGAAACGGGCTATCCTGTGGGAACTCTCAACCTTGCCCAAAAACCACCTCGGAATTTTTGGGATTCTATCATGCCGGAAGACCCTTCTTTTCGCGTAGTGGAGTCGTTGAAGGCCGCCTGATTTCCGAAAAACATATAGCCCTCTCCAATCGTCACCTCCTGTAAGCGATTGGTGATAAAGCAGATTCGCCTGTGAGCTCGAAATGACCCCGTTTTGACCCTCCTTGCATTGAGGGATTTCCAGAGTCCACACAAGCTGGCTGCCAGAGAAAACGAGTGCAGTCTGACGTGCCGACAAAAAAAGATGACCCGAGGCGAAGGGTCCATGCCTAGGCCTGTGACGGAGCGAACCAGTAACAACGCGGCCAGGAGGAGTCATGAAAACGTTACTCTCAGTTCTAACTTTTCTATGCGGATTGTGTCTCTTGGCTGGCTGCGGCGGTGGCAATTCTACGACTCCTCCTCCCCCTGCGATCACCGTCGATCTCAGTCCCAATTCGGCCCAGGCCCTGGACGTGAACCAAAGCGACTCGTTCACAGCCACGGTAAGCAATGATTCCAGCAATCAAGGCGTCAACTGGACGGTTACTTGCCCGGCGGGAGTGAACACATGCGGAGCCATGCTGCAAAGCAAGACGGCCAGCGGCACGCCGAATAAGTACATCGCCCCGACCAATGTCACTTCATCGGAGACGGTGACCTTAACTGCTTCATCCATCGCCGATTCCACGCGGTCGAAGTCCGTTCGAGTCACTGTCAATCCCGCACTGTCCTTGGTCAATCCGCCTCCGGTGCAGCAGCAATCTGTCAACGCAGGGCGGCCTTTTTCGCTTAATCTCATGAACTTTGTGCAAGGCGGAACGCCCCCTTTCACATGGTCGATCACCTCTGGAGCACTCCCGGCTGGTTTGAGTCTTAAAGCCAGCAGCGGGATGATCACAGGCACCCCATCCACCCCCGCTGCGGCGCGCGTTTTCGTATTCACTTGCACGGACTCCGGGAATCCTCCCACTCTCCTTCCCGGGGACCTGGAGATGTCTCTCACTATCAATGCGCCAGGCTCGCTGACCATCACTTCCGGATCACCGCCAAACGGGATTGTCGGCATCCCCTACGGCGGTACGCATTTCGTGAGTGGGCACAGCTTTACGGGCTTTCCGCTGAACGCTACGGGGGGTCAGCCAAGCTATACATGGAGCTGGACCGCAGCCCAGGGCTCCTCGTTGCCATCCGGCTTGAATCTTTCGCTGCTCTACATCTCCGGCGGTAGCACTCGTTGCTGCGTGTATGTTCTTGCCATTGCGGGTACGCCGACCACCGCCGGGACTTACAAAGTAATGGTAACCGTAACGGATTCGGGATCGCCTGCAGCGATCGCTAGTGCCAACTACACGATCGTAATCAGCAATTCATCATCTGCTGCTGCGAGCGCGATGACTGAACCATCGTCCCGGGAACGACACACGCGTTACAAGCTCATCGACGTGGGTACACTCGGCGGCCCCAATAGCAATACCGCCCGGCCATTTTTCGAAGGTGTGGTCGTGCCGTCTCTCAACCAAAAAGGAACCTTCGTGGGGCAGGCGGAAACCTCAACTCCCGACTCGTTTAGTCCAAACTGCTTCCACCCCGACTGCTATGTTTCTCATGCGATCAAATGGGAGGACGGTGTTCGCACCGACCTTGGGGTTCTGCCTGGACCAGCGGGTTTGAGCTCGGCAACTACGTGGATCGGCGGCAACGGGCTGATCGTCGGATTTTCGGAGAATGGAGAAGTAGATCCTTTCACAGGCGTACAGTCCTTGCACGGCGTCCTCTGGAAGCATGGCAGGATCTTCGACCTTGGAACCTTGAAGGCCGGATACGAAAGTGTAGCCAGCGCAATCAACGACTGGGGAGAAGCAGTCGGATACGCTAACAACGCCATTCCCGACGCCAAGTCCCTTGCGGGAATGGGATCGCAGACGCGAGCAGTCGCCTGGTGGGACGGTGAAATACATGACCTGGGCACCCTGGGCGGCGCCGACGCTGTAGCACTTTATGTGAATGATTTGGGGCAGATCGCTGGGCAATCCTATACAGCGAGTTCGCTTCCACCGCCGATTCCGCACTGTGGTGACTTTCCACTATCTCTTCATGCGTTCATTTGGGAAAACAGCAAAATGACGGATCTTGAGACACTAGGAGGCACGTGTGCGTTCACCTATGCTCTCAACAACCGTGGGCAAATCGTAGGTCAAGCCAATCTCAAGGGAGACCAAGAGTCTCATCCTTTCCTCTGGGAACATGGAGTCATGAAAGACTTGGGAGCACTCGGCGGAACCTACGGCTACGCCAGCTGGCTGAACGACAAAGGCGAAGTTGTCGGTAGCGCATCGAATCGAGGGGATCAGGCGCTCCTCTCGTTTCTTTGGATGGACGGAGTGATGTCCAACCTGGGAACGCTGAATGGGGATTCGTGCAGCGCTGCGGATGCCATCAATTTCCACGGCCAAGTGGTAGGCGGTTCGGGTTTTTACGACGCCCCATATTTTCCTGCCTGCACAGATACGGTCGAACATGCGGTCCTTTGGGAGAACGGCGAGGCTCTTGATCTGAACACGCTTGTCACGTCCCACACCGACCTGACGCTGAGCGAAGCGACTTTCATTAACGATCGCGGCGAGATCAGCGGCTTCGGGACACTGGCCAATGGCGAGACGCACGCATTCGTGCTGATTCCGTGTGACGGGAAGCATGCCGAAGTTATGGGCTGTGACTACAGCTTGGTCGACTCGAGCGATGCGCCTCAAGTTCGGCTGGAGCAAACCTGGCAAGCAACGGACGCAGTTGCAAGTACAACCAAATTGTCTCCAGCCGAAGCGAACGGCAAACAGCGTGTCCCACTGCTGAATCGTCGTCAGAAGTTAGCAGAGTTACCGCCAAAATAACCCAAGAGCGGCATTCGCAATGTGCGGTAGGGGATGTTCAGATACCGAATATTCATTTCATGCAATTGGTTGGGGTGAACTTCTTGTGAAATCAGCAACTAAACTTACGGAGTTTAAAAATGATAGGCACAGTAAATGGCTGCCGTGCCGCTTGCCACTATTAATTGCAGCTTGACACAAGAGAAGAGAGTAGTATTGCGGCTACGTTTGCAGGGTCGTAGTGCCCCGGTGAAAAGATCGGCTCGGAGTTGTGGTTTCGCTTCGATGAGATGGAAGCTCCCAATCCAGCTCTTGGTAACCCTCTCCTTGGTCCTCTGTCCAACCCGCGATTCACATGCTCAAACAACGACTTCTGGCGGATTAACCGGCGTGGTGAGCGATCCAAGCCACGCGGTGGTGCCCGATGCGTCTGTGCTACTCAGGGACAACAGCAAGGGAACGATCCAAACTGCCCAAACCGACAGTGACGGTATCTACCGATTCTTCTTCCTGGCGCCGGGAAGATACACACTGGCCGTGTCACATGGCGGCTTTCGGGAGCAGAGCTACGACGTCCATGTATTGCTCGGGCCGCCAGGGACACTGAACGTCACGCTGGAAATTGCAAGAGGAAGCGCGACGGTCGAGGTAACGGGTGAGGTTCCCTTGCTGCAGGCGGAGAACGGCGACGTCGCCACGACGATGGGTGTATTGCAGATCTCGCAAGTGCCCAGCCCCGGAAACGACCTGACCTACATCGCGCAAACCGCACCCGGCGCGATCATGAATACGGACACGATCGGCGTCGGTTACCTTGGCAACTTTTCTATTTTGGGGATGCCGGGCACTTCCAATCTGTTCACCTTAAACGGAATGAACAACAACAATATTCAGGTGAATACCAACAACAGCGGAGTCATGGGGATGATGCTGGGCCAAAACGAGGTGCAAGAAGCGACCATCGTCAGCGATGGTTATTCCGGTCAATTCGGCGGCGCCGCGGGGGCCAGCATCAACTACCTGACAAAATCCGGCGGCAATGATTTTCATGGAAACGCGACGTACTACTGGAATGGAAGCGCGTTGAATGCCAACGATTGGATCGACAACGCGCAGGGAAACCCGCGCCCCTTCGATATCGCCAATCAGTGGGGAGGCTCCATAGGTGGTCCGATTAAAAAGGATAAGCTGTTCTTCTTTTTTGACACGGAGGGCATGCGCCTCGTACTTCCGTTTAGTAATTGGGTAGTTCTGCCCAGCGCAAAATTCCAATCCGCAACCATGGCCAATATTGACTCAATCTTTGGACCGATATCGGCGTCGCACAAGTTTTACCAGCAGATATTCAACGTATACAACAGCGCGCCAGGGGCGAGTGCGGCGACTCCCGGCAACTTCAATCCTCAAGATCCGACGGGCTGCAACGGTTGGGAGGGACCAGGCGGTCTGGGCACAACGGAAGCTTGCGCGGTGCATTTCTTCGAGAACGTTTATCGGCCGTCCAGCGAATCGATCGTGTCGGGCCGGGTGGATTGGAACATTGGTGCCAGCGATCGCATATTCCTGCTGGTGCAGTACGACCATGGGCAACGTGCCGCATACGTCGATCCGATCAGCCCGTTCTTCAATGCATACACCCATCAGCCATGGTGGCAAGGCCAACTCAGCGAGACACATACCATTGGCCCCACGGCGGCGAATCAATTTCTATTTGCGGGAACTTACATAAACCAAGTTTCAAGTGTTGCGAATTCAGCGCAAACTCAGGCTGCTTTTCCGACCGTGTTGAACTGGTTTAACGCGGGCAGTCCGTTCACAACGTTAGGGGGCTGGGACTTCGTCTATGCGTTGCCTACCGGTTCAAAAACAATTTCCTACCAGATATCCGACGACTTGGTGAAGACACGCGGCAAGCATAAATTTGGCTTTGGAGCGAACTTCTTGCGAACCTATTTCACAGGGTCTGGTTACAATTGGAGTGGCACGGGACAATTACTCCCGCAAACGATTGACGCGTTTTTTTACGGAGGCGTAAACCCCTCCAATGCCAGCAAGGATTTCACCGCTCTTTACCAAACTTATCCCCCGGTAACATGGAACCGCTTCGCTTTCTATAGTCTGGGGCTGTACGGGCAGGAAGAGTGGCATGCTCGCGCCAATTTGACGCTTACGCTCGCTTTGCGTGCCGATCATCAGTCCAATCCGGTTTGTGAAACTCGCTGCTTCGCGCGCCTTTCCGGACCATTTGATTCCATTAGCCATGACCCGGGTCAGCCCTACAATCAAGCGATAGTGGTTAATCAGAAACAAGCTTTCTTGAATACGGACAGCATGGTGTGGTCGCCGCGGTTCAGTTTTGCGTGGCAGCCCTTCGGCGTCTCTCACAATAGCGTCCTGCGCGGCGGCGTCGGTATTTTCTACGATCCGGTCCCCGGCGCCATCGGGGTAGGTTTAGCTTACAACTCGCCGCTCTTCAATAGTTTCGCTCCAAGCGGTTACAACCTCGCTCCCGGTGAAACCAACAGCCTGTCCCAGAATGCCTACAACTCCAATGCAGCCTTTTCGAAAGGCTTTGCCACCGGGCAAACCCTTGCGCAGATCCAGGCCGCAAATCCAAACTTCACTCCCCCGGGCTTTCAGACTCCGGCAAATACGATGCATTCGCCGCAATATCAAAAATGGAGTTTGCAAGCCCAGCAAAGTTTCGGTGCTTCGAGATCCTTGACGATCGGTTACTTTGGCAATCACGGGATCCACGAGTTTTTTTATAATCCGAACGCCAATGTATTTGGATTCGGATCCTTCCCCAAGGCGGTGTGCAGCAGCCCGCCGGTTGCTCCATGCGCGGATGCGCGATTTGCCGGCGTCACGCAGTATGAGACGCAAGCCATATCCAACTACAACGGCATGGTCGTTTCTTTCGAACAGCGGTTTACGCGGTGGGGAAGCGGGATCTTTCAGGCCAACTATACCTACGGACACGCGCTCGACGAGGTGTCTAACGGGGGCCTTGCGCCATTTGCTTTCGGCAGTTCCGTTTTCCCGCAGGATGCCAGCAATCTTCGCGGAAGCTACGGGGCAGCGGATAACGATGTGCGCCATTCCTTCAACGCAAACTACGTCTGGGAAGTTCCGCTTAAAAAGGCGTTACGCGGCCATGGCCCGGATTATCTGGTGAACGGATGGCAGCTCTCGGGAACTATCTTCGCTCGCACAGCTTTTCCCTACACCGTGATTGACTTCGCGGAAACCGGCAATCTGATAAACAACAATTTCTTTGGAACAATCTATTCCTTGCCGGTTGCTCCTCTTGGTCCCGCGGGACCCTGCGGGAAAGGCGCGGTCATTCCTGCGTCACCGGTTCCCTGCCTACCGGCAGAAGTGCTGGGCGATGGTTTACCGAATCCCGGCGCATTGTTTGTGCAGACAGGTTGCGAGACCGGATTCAACACGGGAAATTTGCCCGGTCCGACCGGCCCCTGTGGCGGCCCGCGGGTGAGTTTTGCGCAAGGCCGCAACCGCTTTCGCGGACCGAGCTACTTCAACACGGACTTCGCGGTCATGAAAAATTCGAAGATTCCGCGTTGGGAAAATGGCGTGCTGAGTATCGGCTTCCAGTTTTTCAATCTCTTCAACCATGCCAATTTTGGATTTCCCGATAACTGGAGTTCGGATGCGGGCTTTGGGCAGATTTTCTATCAAGAGCAGGCTCCGACCAGCATTCTCGGATCAGGACTGAACGCGAATGTTTCTCCCCGAATGATCCAAGTAAGGGTCCAACTCCAATTCTGATGAGTAGAGCAAGATGGAGTGGGAAGGCAGGTCGCAAAACAGCATCACCGCCACTTTAGAAATTTTCCATCATCCACATGTTGGCGCTCAGCTTCCAATCATAAATTGCCAGATGGCGACCATCGGGAGACGGCACTCCGGCACATCTGTCGCTATTGCTTCTCCATAAGAGCTTGGCTTTGCCCTTTAAATCCACATGCAAGAGTTCGCTGCCGCTGTTTGTGATGTTGGAAACAAATAGCCCGTTCCCGTCCGCTGACCATTGAAGCCACCGCATGTTATCTAAGTCTTTCGCTCGGATGACCCGGGTTTGTTGGTTCCGCAAGGAGCGAATTTGTATCGGGCCTTCGGGGCCTGGCGCCACGGCGAGACGCGTGCCATCGGGAGAAATGTTCCAGAGCAAATTGTGCCGAATTGTTTCATAGGACGGACTTAGGTCAAGCCTCACAAGTTCAGTGCCTCGGCCTTTGATAGGGTCGAAGGATGTGATGATCATCTGTTTGTGATCGCTCGTTTGCTCCCCGACCGCACACAAGGTAGACGGGGGCCTAGCACAGGCGCTGGAACTCCATTCACGCATTGGAAATATCAATTGCGGCGTGCCTCCGGTGATGGGAACTCGCATAAGTTGTATCGTCTCGCCTCCGGTGGTCGGCCAAACCTGGAGGATGACCCACTGACCATCGGGACTCACTGTAGCCTCTTCTAATAAGCCGCCTGCTGCCGAGGCCACGATAGGTTCTTGCGTATCCGCGTTCAGGGACTGCTTATAAAGGCTGTAATAGTCAGCGCGATTTTGAGTGACAATGACCGCCTTGCTGTCGGCGGTCCAATCCAAGACAGCGTCGTCACCCCCGTCTTCCAAAGTGAAGCGTCTCGCATTGACGACACGCGTCCCACCCGCTTCGAGATCAGCGAGATAGGGAGTGCCACGGGCTGAGGATTCCAGAAATGCGACTCGCTTGCCGTCTGCAGTCGCGCTTGGACCATTCATCCACCATCCGACCCAATTCGTCAGCCGTCTCGGTTTTTCGATAAGCTCACCGCTGCGCGTGTCAAGCCTCTCTATCCAGTAATTGCAAGGCGTATCAGGCCGCACGTTAGCGCCGCCACAAGGATCGGAGTAAATCAATCGTCCGTCGGGCAGCCAAGCACCATCACCCATTTTTTTCGTCTCGGCAGTTGGAAATAGCGTGATGATTGGTCCACCTTTCAGATCACCGCTCACCACGGCGTCATTGGAGGCCTCGCAGGGTGCGCCGCTCCTGACGTAGATTACTCGTTGCCCATCGGGTGCCCAACTGAGTGCAGCGAGACAGTTGGTTTCGCCGCCATCAAAGAGCTTCCGGGCCTGCTCGCCGCTTGGCCCCATGAGCCAGATTTCACGCTCGCCAAATCTGCCCTTGTTTGTTCCAAAAGAGATGAAAGAGCCGTCTGGGGAAACAGACCAGGCAATCGCATTGTCGCGAAGCTTACGAGATCCACTACCCTGCACGGGAACCAGCCAGATACTGCTGGTTTGTGATGACCAAGCGCTTGGATTTTCACTCGCCGGATGAGCGTTCGCAACAAACCGCTTGCTGTCTGGAAACCATGCAGTGGACAAGATTTCCCAGGTCACACTGTTCTTCGTAAGCCCCTCTGGAGGAGGAATGGACTGAGACTCGTCGCTTCCCATGAGCTTGACATGCAGTCCTTTCGTGTCCGCGTACGCCAAGTATTTGCCGTCGGGCGAAATCGACCCGCCGGTTACCGGGTTCTCGGAGGAATTGATGGTGAGTTGCTGAAGCTTCAGGTCCGGTAGTGTCGACGGCGGATGCTTCTTGATCCACACAACTGCCGAGACTAGAAAAAGA
>Ga0209526_10002069_pt1 | contig 13493 bp, 13 predicted proteins | sample JacPinW_OM2H0_M1_FD_188566 | JGI IMG/M metagenome (GOLD analysis project Ga0209526, IMG submission 188566) | Forest soil microbial communities from Algoma, Ontario, Canada - Jack Pine, Ontario site 1_JW_OM2H0_M1 (SPAdes) (version 2) | ecosystem: Environmental > Terrestrial > Soil > Boreal... | reverse complement strand
CGCTCGATCCGATCATCGAATGGCTCGCCAATAACGGTGCCGATGGGTGGGACCTCGATCCCATCGAGCACGCGAGGCGTCGTGAACGATGCTTCGTCTATATGACGATCGCGAGTGCCTTCGCGGCCGTTCGTGCGCGGCGCCGAAGGTCGAAATCGTGTGTGGAGTGCATTGGGTACACGACGACGAACCGACGCCGCGGATCGGTGCGGGTTTACACAAGGCGCCCTAAGTGGTAACGGCCCCCAATCTGCATCGAGATTGTGGCGCTATGGTTGTGCAGTCGGGCTGATCCGGGTGGGTTGAGAGGCTGATCGGCTGAAGCTGGCTCGTAATGCGGCGTGCCTGGCGAACTGTCGGCAACATGTTTTCCCAAGGGGGGGCCTCAAGTAAAACAGCATGATCATGTATGGAGCATTTTACTGTATTTTGCACTATCTTGGTATATATATATATACCAAGATAGTGATGCGTTTCACCGTCCAGATGTGGACGAAATCCGGAGGCGACGAGATGAGTACGAAAAGCGGTACGGTGGAGGTCGACGGTGGGGCTACATCAGCACTGGCGAACTCGCCCAGCGATCGGGGGTCGGCGAGAAGATAATGTAGCGTTGGCAGAAACAAGGAGTTCTATCAGCGCCGGTCAAGATCGGTCGCGTGCGACTCTTCCGAGAGGACGGCGGACCGCATGGCTGCCGAGCCATGAGAGCAATTTATAAAAGGAAACCTGCCGAATTTCAGTCCAGGCGAACTTCATATGGAGATCGGCAATACATGTCAGATTGGTTAGATCATCCCCAATGGCCAAGATCATTCTATAGAATTCAGCGGCTAAATGACAGTGGTCGATTTTTCAAGTTATTTCTCGCGAGAAGAACACTCAAATAGGTGTGGCGGGTGTTGCAATCTTGATTGGATTTACGGATATCTCTGAGAATTAGGCCAGAGGAGACCAAAATACTCAAACATTGGCTCGGGACTTGCACCCAGGAACGGCATCAGGGATTCGGATGGAAATCTCGATCTACAGTCTCCTGGGAAGGCGCGACGCGAGCAACCGACACGGTGGCGGTCATTGACGTGTTCCGCGCTTTCAACACGATCTTGCGCTTGGTAACGAAGACAACACCATGCGTCCGGTTGATATGCTTGCGGGCCGGCTGCGACGATCCAGGCTTTTCCATAACGTCACAACCGGCAATCTCGCTTGGCTCGGCATAAGCGCCGGCACGTAACCCAAGGTCACGTAACGGTCGATCGCCAACAAATCCGGCGCGCGCCGCACACCCGACCAGGCAAGCAACGGCTTTATCTCGGAGCCGAAGAGGAAGCCTCGGCAGTTGGGAGCAAAATAGAGCGGTTTTTTGCCAACCTGATCGCGGGCGAGGACGAGACGCTGCGATCCTCGGTCCCAAATCGCCCGCGCGAACATCCCGCGCAACCGGGAAAAGATCTTCGTCCCTCCGGCGCGCCAGCCGTTGACGATGAACTCGGTGTCGCTGCGGCTGCGGAATGGATAGCCGAGCGCGCCCAGCTCCTGACGGATCTCAGCAAAGTTGTAGACTTCACCATTGTACGTGATCCAGGCGGTCTGGTCAGCGCTTGCCAATCGGCTGATGGCCGGCGGGCGAGAGGTCGATAATCGACAACAGGGCATGGGCAAGACCGGCCCGGCTATCTGTCCAAACGCCCTCGTCATCCGGACCGCGGTGCCGTAGCATCGCGATCATCGCCCAGAGGCGGGATTCGGCCGTTTTGCCGGCGAGCGTAGCTTCGGGCAGAAGAAATCCGCTGATGCCGCACATTCGCTCTCGTCCTACGGCTGGCTAAAATGAGATGTACGACTGGCTTCGTCTGAAGGTGACATCCGGGCGAACTAGATTTCGACCCGAAATGCCGACGTCATGGGCAAATTGGTTTGCTTGAAACGGCATTGAGCCTGACCGGGCCGAGGAGGCTCGTCTTTGCGGTCTCCTCTTGGGTCAACAAGGCGAAAGCAAATCAACCTGACGGCACCAAGGATCGCGCCGATTACATCCCCACCGCGACGGACAAGTCGGAACAGACCGGTTTCACTCTGATCGAGGTCTTGGTAGCGCTGGTTCTCTTGGGCATGGTGGTGGCGATCATTTTTGGCAGTCTAGGCCAGGTCGTCGATGCCCGCAGTCGTCTCAGGCCTTATTTGGACCAGGCAGAAGAGACCGCGCTCGTCGCCAGTTGGTTCCGACAAACGGTTCAAGCTCTCGTCGCCGATTATGAGACAGGCAAAGATCGTTTTGCCGCCACCGCCGATGGGTTCTCGGGCTTGACTGCTTCGCCGTTGATCGGACCGCCTGGTACTCCAACGGCGTTTCATTGGTTATTGAAGCACGATCCCCACGCGGATGTCACCTTTCTAGAATACGCGGAGCGGGCGTCGAACACCATTCGGGTTGCCGGCTGGAGCGGTCACGGTATTGCCTTAAGTTATTATGGTCGGGACCAGGAATGGTATCGCGCCTGGCCGCCGGCCCCCCTGGAGGAATCGAAGGGAGCTCCGCAACTTCCTCAGCTCGTCCGCCTTAGTGGGTTTGCTCCCGACCTGTATCCGACGATCGTCGCCGCACCGCGGTCGTCAGCGGTGCCGCGTACGCTCCCGCCGAGTTTTCTGAGCGGGACCTATTCGCAAAATTAGCTGCAAAAGGGTCATCCGTAACAACAAGGAGGTCTCCGCTCGGCTCGCCCCGCCTGTGTGACGCTGCCCTAGTGTCCCATTGTCGTCCCAGCGAAAGCCCGGACCCATTTTCGCCATGGATACCGGCCTTCGCCGGTATGACACGGAGGGAAGGGTCGATGAAACGAACTTCGGAATCGGGACACTGGTGCTCAGACCCGTTCAAAGATTCCTCAGGCGACAGCGGGCCAATGCTGCCATCAAAAATGCGGTCACACCGGCGAGGGGTCACGGGAAGACGAGGAGGGCGATGCTGCAGTGAACCGTCTGAATGCACCTGATCACTAGCGGGCGCCCAGGCCTCCGAGGGTCGGACCGGAGTCTCGGACGCGTCGATAGCCGATCTGACGAAGAGTAAAGCGCGCCAATACCAAATCCGACTGCTCTTCGACCCGAACGTCGCTCTGATAGAGACCTATTTGATAAAGACTGCCCGCACGATCGATCACCGGCGTCAGCGCCGCGCTTGTCCAGCTGACGGTGTAAGGTCCGAGATCAACCTTTCCAGTTTCTCGCACCATTGGATTGACGAGGGTCATGACCTCGAGAGCGTTCACCGTTACCTGAGCCGATGCATTGGAACGTCCGACGCGGTAGGCCGAGCTCAGGATGTTCCCGACGAGCGCAAATATCGCGACGGTAGTACCCGCCAGGATCGCGATCGCGACGAGTCCCTCCAGCAGCCCGAACCCCTCCTGACCGCTCTTTGACGGGCTGTCGGCGCGCCCCGCGGGCGGCGCTATCACATCGCCTCCGGCCGACAATATGGGGCCTGCAGCCGATAGGTTTGCTGGCCGGCGGGAAAATTCAGGTGAACCGTTCCCCCGGTACAGATCCCGTCATATCGGAACGCAATCGGCGGCTCGACGTTCAACACCCAACCCGAAGGGAGCTCGATAGGAGACGGCTCGGCGGCGTTGGGTACAGGATTGGTCGATCGCAGAATGACCGTGCGGCCGCTACGGCGCGCTGTGCTGCCCAACTCGGAGAGCGCATCCTCAAAGCGTTGCTGCCGCATCGAAAATGCCAGACGCTCGACCCATGTCGTCAGCCTCGGCAGAGCAAAGCTCAGGCTCAAGCCAACAACCGCTAGCGCGATCACCAGCTCGATCAGCGTGAACCCCTGGTCAACTCGAGGGCAGCAAACCAACCGCTTCACCGCCGGGTTTTCCTGTTGGTCCGTAGCTGTACAAAGTGATCACATTCAGTTGATGGCCTGTCGGGTTGTATTGATATGGGTTTCCCCAAGGGTCGAGCGGCACTTCTCCTTCCAGGTAGGGTCCGTGCCATCGCACCCGGAGCGAGGGTTCCGAGGGTGCCCGAACCAATAGATCCAGCCCCTCTTCGGCGGTCGGATAGCGCCCGATGTCGAGCCGCATCGTATCGAGCGAGGTTTTCAGCATTCGGACTTGGGTCTGAGCCGTGGTCACCTTCGAATCTTCAAGCCGCTCGAACAGTCGCGGGCCAACCAGCGCCCCGAGCAATCCGATAATGGCCAGCACAACCAGCAGTTCGAGGAGGCTAAAGCCGGTTTCGCTGCGCCCGCTACCGTTTCCGCGCAGGCGAGCTGTCCCATGGCAGGCGACGCGATCCTCAAAGCCGGACATTGTTGATGCTCGCGATTGCAGTAAACAACGAGATTACGATCGCGCCGATAACGACACCGATTACCAGAATAGCCGCAGGCTCAAGCAGCGCCAGGACCCTTTTGATGCGGTCGCGCCCCTTCTGCTCGGCCAGTGCTGCGGCAGATTTCAACATCTCCGCAAGACGGCCAGAGCGCTCCCCAACCCGAATAAGGTTGACCAGGGTCTCGTCAAAAATCCCGTAATCCTCGAGTGCCATGCCGAGCGCACTGCCGCCCCGCACCGCCCGCTCCACTTGCACAAGGCGACCCTTGAGGCTCTCCACCCGAAGCGAGTTGCGCGCCAGCGCCAAACTTTGAACGAGCGGGATCCGGTTCTGTAGCAGCGTGGCCAACATCGCCGTCCAGCGTCCTGCTTCCGCCTCCAAAAAAAATCGGCCCAAGAGTGGCAGGCGAATGCCGAGCTCTTGCAGCTGAACGCGGAATGGCGGCCTTTGCCACAGCAAATAGAAAGATGCCGCCACCAGCATACCTAGCCCCGCCAGCGAATAGACATTATCGCGCAGAAACAGCCCGATCGCGAAAATGGCGTGAGGGAATGCCGGCAACAATTCCCATCGGCCTTTCAGCATCGCCGCAAAGCGGGGGACCACGAACATAAAAATGAAAAGGGTAGAGGCAATCCCCATCGACACCAGAAACATCGGATAAATCAGGGCATTGCGGATATCTTTGCGCACCCTATCGTCGAATTGGAGCTGAAGGCTAGCGTCCTTGAGGCCGCCGCTCAACGAGCCCGTCTCGTTGCCGGCTTCGATCAGTTGATAGACATATGCGGGAAAGGTCGTGATGTTGCCGCGTACCGCCTCCGGGAGGTTCACCCCGCGGCGCAGATCGCGGCCAAGGTTGGTCAGGCCGTCGCCGAACACCTGAAAGGCCGGAGACCGAGCGGCGATGTCCACCGCTTCGCTGAGGCTCACCCCGGCCTCGATCAATATCGCGATTTCGTTTAGCAAGCGGATGTGATCCTCGGGATTGGCCCGCTTTCTCAATACCAGACGACGACGCCTCGCTTGCGCGGCGATAGCCAGCGACAGCGGCGTCAACCCGCGCCGTTTTAGTTCCCGCAGCGCCGCTCGCTCATGCTCGGCGACGAGCTCCCCATTTACACTGTGTCCGACGCTGGTCAGTGCATCGTACATAAAGGTCGGCATCGCGGGCCCCGACTCAGAGCCCAGCGGCTCCGCCGGTCACCCTGAAGACCTCATCGAGACTGGTCTCCGCTCGCCAGGCCTTCGCGATGCCATCCTCCCTAAGGGTCCGCACACCCTGCCGTCGGGCCGTCTCGCGCATTTCTTGCGCCGAGCCGCGGCGCAATATGGCATCGTGAATATCGGAGTTCACACTGACCATCTCGTAAAGGCCGAGTCGACCCTTGAACCCCGAGCCGAAGCATTCGCGGCATCCAATCGGGCGCCGCCACCGCGGGCGTCCCTCGAAGAGCTCCGGCACTCGCTCTCGGAGATCTTCGATTTGCTCCCGGACCTCGCCAGAAACCTCGTCCGGCTCGGCGCAATTGAGACACAATCGACGCGAAAGCCTTTGCGCCATGACCAGACGAACGGCGGATGCGACGAGAAATGGCTCGACCCCCATATCGACGAGCCGGGTGAAAGCGCTGAGCGAATCGTTGGTGTGCAGGGTCGAGAACACCATGTGCCCGGTCAATGCCGCCTGCACCGCGATCTGCGCGGTTTCCAGATCGCGGATCTCTCCGACCATGATCTTGTCCGGATCCTGACGCAGGATGGCACGCAAGGCACGCGCGAAGGTATATCCGATATCGGGTTGAGCCTGGACTTGGCTGACGCCCTTTACAGAATATTCGACCGGCTCCTCGACCGTGACAATCTTGCTCGAACCGTCGTTGATCCTCTCGAGCGTCGCATAAAGCGTCGTCGATTTCCCCGATCCGGTCGGCCCGGTAATCAAGATGATGCCATGCGGCTCGCGGATCCAATAATCGAACAGCGCAAGATCGCTCTGCGACATCCCAAGGCGATCGAGCCGAAACTGCTTCCGCTCCTTCGGCAAGAGGCGCAGCACCAGAGACTCGCCCCAGGTGCTCGGCAGCGATGCGACGCGGATATCGACCATTTCCCCGCTGAGGCGCACCGCCAGCCGTCCGTCTTGCGGCAGCCGCCGCTCGGCAATGTCCATACCGGAGACGAGCTTGATCCGCGAAGCGACCGCGGCGAACCGGTCTGTAGGTAGGGTCAATCGGGTTTGCAGCACGCCGTCGAGGCGAAAGCGCACCCTGAAATCGTGTTCGGCGGGCTCTACGTGGATGTCTGAAGCCCCTTCATCGAAGGCCTGCCCGATCAGATTGTTCACCAGCTCGATAACCGGCGCTTCTTCAGCGAGTTCTCGCAAATGGCCGATCTCGTCCGACAGGTTGTGCCCGTCGGCGGCGAGGCGCTGTTGCACCCGGTCGAGCGCCCGGTCGAGGACTTGAGCGGGGACAAGGCCCCAGCGGGTAGAGGTCTGCGGATAACCTGTGGCAACAAACTCCTGGAGATCCATCATCAGCGGATCCCTGGCGGCGATCCACAACTCGCCATCGGCGAACCATGGCAGGGCCTCTTGATCGACCCACCAATCGACCGGATAGCCTGATGGCTTGATGGCGTCGAGATATGATGCCGTATCCGCAGGAAGATCGTTTTCCCCGAGCAGCGGAAGATTGAGCTGCCTACTCAGGATCGGCATCAACCGTTCTTCCGATAGTGCACCGAGCCGGACGAGGATGCTGCCAAGCCTGCCGCCATACCGCTCCTGAAACGCGAGCGCGCGCGCCAGATCGGTCTCGCCGATCAGCTCCGCCTCGATCAATAATTGACCGATCGGGAGAGCCGCGTTAAGCGGTTCCTCTGAAAGCTGCGTCGGCTCAACAGCTACGCTCCCGCCGGACCAGAGGCCTAGCCGCTCCTCCCCTTTGTCAGTCTCAATGGCCAAAGGCGGCCTGGTTAGTTGTTCCGTCACCAGCGCAAACTTGATGCGGGTTGAGGCAATGATTCGTAGCGGTTCTTGAACGACTCGGCAAGCCTTGCCGCATCTTCACCGGAGTTGACGATGTAAGGGGTGATAAAGACAAAGAGCTCACTCCGGGTTTTCATGACCTGCTGCGTTCCAAACAGGAAACCCACACCGGGAATATCCTTCAGCCCTGGGATGCCGGCGGAGGTGCTGCTGGCGTTTTCCATGATCAGCCCACCGAGAAGTACTGTCGCGCCGTCTTGCAAGGATAATTGAGTGCTAACTGTGCGCGTGTTGATGACCGGTGTGCTGAGTTGTGAAGTATTGTTTGGAACGGCTTCACTGACTTCCTGCTTGATCTCGAGATCGATCTGGTTTCCGGCATAGATCGTTGGTTTTACCGTGAGGATGACCCCGGTATCTCTGTATTGTATGCTCTGGAGTATGGCGCTGGTCCCCTGCTGCTGCAGCTGTGAGCTGGTTCCTTGGGTGGTAACTATTGGAACCTGAGCGCCCACTTGTATTTTGGCCTCTCCGCCACTGCGTGATAGAATCTTTGGTGTCGAGAGCACCTTGACACGATTATTGCTCGCCAATGCATTGAGCATCAGGCGGGTCGCTCCCGCTCTGTTAAGCACGGTAAATGTAAAGCCGGTGGAGCCGATCCCCGTCCCCGTGTTTCGAATGATCTCGTTTGGCGTAGCGCCCAAGCTTAGGATCCACTCGACGCCAAGCGTGTCATTGTTGGTCAGAGTCACTTCCGCGACGGTCGCCTCGATAATGGCCTCGCGCGGAGCCTGATCGAGGCTCTCGATCAACGGGCGGAGTTGCGCAAATTCCTCGGCGCTGCCTTGGAAGATTATAGCGTTGCGCGCGGGATCAGTCACGATTCGCCCAGGCGGCAGAGTCCCCGGGGGAGGGCCAGCGGCAGCCGCTGGGGGAGCGCCGGGAGGCGCACCCGGAGGGGGAGGAGGAGGCTGGCCCGGCGGAAGACCCGCCGCTTCGGAAGGAGCTGCCGCGGCTTGCGGCGCGTATTTTCCCTGCAGCACAGAATTCAGCACGGCCGCCAAACTTTCCGCGGTGGTATTACGCACGCGGTAAAAAAAAAGACTTCGTTGCGGATCGATTTGTGATGCGTGATCGAGATCACGAACCCATGCCTCAACATGGGTTAGCGTCTTCTGATCACCTGCGAAAACGACCAGGGTGTTGCTGGGCCTCAACGGGAGTACGACTACCGCGCCGGGATTTTGAAGGTTGGGCCCAACGAAATAACCCTCGGCCCGGAGGATATCGATCAACTTCTCGGATAATTGGGCGGCGGACCAAAACACCGGCTCGATGCGGAGGCTCCGATGCCCCGCCAGGCGAGGCTGATCCAAGGTGCCGATGACTTCACTCGCGGCTTGGACGTCCTCCGGCAGTCCGAGAATAAGAACTGCATTTGCCTGCGGAGAAGTCGAAATACGAACCTTCGTGCCCAGAGCAGTCTGCAACCAGCCGGCCATCTCGGATGCAGCCACGCTGCGCAGGCTGACATATTGAAAGATCGGCCTCATGTTTTCGGCGACATCCACAGTGCTTCGCCCCCGAATAACGCTGGGCGACTGTGACATCAGTGCTTCGTTCGGAACGATGCGCGCAAGATTGCCCGAAAAAATTATTTCTATCCCATAGTCACGCAGGACAGCGCGCGCGAGTGCGAGAATTTCGCCGGGCGACAGCGGCCGCCCGGTGCGCAAGGTCACAAGATCGTTCCGTTGGGCGATCCGCGGATCGACCTCGAAAGAGAGATGAAGAGTATCGCCGAAAACGGTATTGATAAAGGAAGGCAGGGGCATTTGCTCTATCGTCAGACTGGCGGGTGCGCCCGATAGCGCAAAAGAGCCTTCCGGACGGATCGGTGTCTCTGCCGCGCCCGGGGCGGGCGGGCCGCCGAGGATCGTGGTATGGCGAGCCCCCCCCGCGGCGATCAGAGGGCTACTCGGAACCAGTGCGGCCGGCCCCTCGTCTTTCTCCGGCAAGGTCCGCAAATCGGCTCCCGGATTCTCCACCGGGAATACACAGGCAGTAAGCACCAAGAGGCAGAGCAGACAGCAGAAATAGGCTAGCGACCCAGGCACGCGAGTTTGCCGAATCCTTCAATTTTGGGCGAACATCTTGATCGTGACGATCGCACCTTGTCGGTCTATCGTAACATTGGCGGGTTCGAGAGTGCGAACGATGCTGCCGTCGGGCAGCGTTTCTCCGGAATGCCGAATTTCGCTGCGGATAGTATTTTCGCCAGGCCGGCGAATCAGGATGATCAGATGCCGGCTTGTCTCGGTCATCACTATGCCGCCTACTCGCCATTCAATGAGAGCAGCATTTCTGGAACCTGTCGGCTGAGGCTCGGCCGAGATGGGGTTGGGCGCCAGAGCGCCAAAAGGCGGGTTCTGTGCCAATATTTGGGCATAGCTAGACATGTCGGAGGCGATGGGCTTCGGTAATAACCACGCTGGAGCAGCTGCCGCGGTGGCGGGGCGGCGACCACCATCGTCACCGCCCCACCAGCCCAGCGCGAACGCCAAAAGAACGATGCCGCCCACCCCGACGGCAATAGCGACGCGGCGGAGCGGAAGTGTCATCCTTTTTCGCTTTGCGCTCTCGGTCCAGGGCGCAGAAAAGTTCCCAGCAGCATCTCAAAGCGGGAAAACGGTACTGTCTGGACGTCCAATCTATTGACGATCAAAAGGCGATCGTAGCTGGCGATCGACCGAAGCAGCGCGAACAGGCCGTTTGCTTCGAACCTGCCTGTGATCTGGCCGGTTAGCTGACGAAGTTTCAGAGGATTGTTTGGGTTAGAATTAATACTAGTGTGGATGTCGAGCTGTCCCATACCAGCGCGGTTTGCCTGCTCGAGGATCCAGGCTTGGAAATTCGCCTGCGCAAGGCCGTCGCTCTCCGCTTCCCACAACCGCCCTTCCGCCTGGACCCTCAGCAAATCGGTTTCGGCGCGACGCTGGCGCCAGGTATCGCTGTCGCCCAGATGCTCGATAGCCCCGAGCTGACCTTGCTCGTCCGCTAGCGTTCGCCGCATTGCGGTATCGATCCGGTCCAGGACCGTGAGGCCGCCCGCCGCAAGCGTAAACGAGAGTACGACGAGTAAAATCCGAGAACGAAAGGTCGCGAGGTTGTTCCGAAGCCATTTGCTAAGCCAAGGCGGAACAGCGCGGACACTCGATAGAGTTAAGTGGTTCATTTTCGCGCGAGCCGCAATTTTATCCGCAAGCCACGTTCGCTGTCCGCGCGATCCGCGGCCACCTCAGTGAAGCCTTCGACCGAGGAATACGTCTTGACGTAGAACAGGATATCGGGTGTCGCCGGGGAAACGATGGTGAATTGCAGGTCACCGTCCTGGTAAGACCACGCGGTTATACGAGAGCCGTTGGGAGGCAGTTTCTCCGCAACCCGCGCGAAGACCGTAAATTGGGCAGGGTAAGGGTTCAGTTTTGCAAAATTTTCTAAGAATTCGCGGTTCGTCGACGCCCGGCTACGTTCGGATATGGTCGGCGCAGACACCTGTTCAGCTACACGCAGCCGGTTCTCGACAGCCGACATCGACACAGCATCATGCGCCAGCGACCCGCTGAGATAGCCATAAGCTGCCAGCAGCACACCCGCCCCTGCCATCGATGCTTCGCGACCGCGGCGCTCGATACCAATGCCCGAAGACCCTCCAGAGTTCGTCCATGGACGGCTCCGCCAAAGCGGGTTCTCGGCCGGCGGACAATCCGTTAGCGCATCAACGGCGAGACCACTCGCGCGTCGAAACTCGAGCCATTGCTCCAGCGAGGGCATCGCTGACCACCAACGGCTGGCCTGCAACTCCCCATGTGACCACAATTGCCCATCGAGACCCTCGATGCAGGCGACAAGGTGAAACCCGTCCGAGGCTCGTGTCTGCAATGCCACTTCCGGAAGGACCGCGACCCGCCCCGGTTGGACGCCCGTCGCCAACATGGCGTCACGTACCCGCGCCGCATCCCACACCCAAATTCGCGCCGCGTCTCGGGTCAGATGCGCGTGGTAGCCAACGTCCGCATAAGGGGCCCATTCCCGTGCCTTGATCGACGCGAATCCCTTGAGATCGGTTCGTGCCGCACCCGGCAAGCGGAAAACACGAAACCCGCACAAAGCTCGGCTGACGACCCAGTAGCGGCGACCGCGCCACGTCGCGGGCCTTTCAGTCCGGTCACGGTACTGTAGGTAACAGCTGTGATATCGGGAGTTCATCAGCATCGGGCTCGGTGCCGTCACTGGGCACTCGTGGCATCTCTACATCATAGTCGATGGTCCAGGGACGATCTGGTGACAGAGGCGTCTTGCGGACCGCGATGCGACGTTCGAGTGGTGAGTTCTTTGTCGAAAGCGTGAGAATAACGCCGTTCGCTGGGAAGGGAACAAACCGAGAGGGTGGGGCGTCGGAGATAGATATCCCGGTCAAGATTCCGAATTGATAGCCGCTTACGATCGGCTGCTCACGTCGCCATTCGATGACTTTTTCGACGGTTTCCGGCGTCATCCCGGGCATTAAAGATAGCAGAATCCGAGGGGCTGTATTGACATTGAACGCGCCGACGGGAGCCGTCGAGGTCACCAACGACCACAAGCTATCTTCCCTAACCAGGGCCTCCACCTTGTCCCAGTCGAGGATGCGTCGCACCTCCCAAGGCGTGCGCAGCGGGGCGTTGGCCGGCGGCTCCATACCGGCCTCTTCGTATTGCGCCGCCTCGGCTCCGTTCAGTCGCACAAAAGAGTCCGCATCGATATAATCTTGCAGTTTTGCAATGAGCGGCCCTCTGTCCTCGGCGGCGACACCGAAGATGCCGAGAAGAGCAAAGAGGTCGTCGGGCGATCCAAGGTTGAGATTGATGAGCCCGCGCATGTCCTGGAACCGCAGCACGGCATCACCGAAACGATAAGGCTGATCGTCCAAACGTATGTAATTCTCGGCCGACGGGACGCCCGCGAGCAGTCGCGCGGAGTCGGCCGACTGGAGTTGTGCGGTCGTCAACAATTCTAGACCGCGAACACTGGTTGGACGTGTCTCTATCAGATAGATCGATACCGCCTCGGCCTCAGTGATCTGCCGGTTGGCATCAACTTCCTCTCGGTTTGCCAGTGCGTTATCGAGGGCGGTTGAAACCCACCTTGTCATCACCTCGGTAACGAGCGAAAGCGCCAGGATGACAACGAGCGTGACCACCAGCGCAAAGCCACTCTCCCCATTTTGGTTGGATCGCCCTGAGATATGCGGCACAGATTCAGCGGCACTGGGCCACCTCGGGGGCGGTGACCCAGTTAGCCTTCTTCGCCTCCCCCAGCGATCCACGATCCTTTAGGGGGATTCCAGTTCTACGGCAGAGCAGAAAGATCGAGGGTCGTCGAGTTCTGCGAGATCGCTGAGAACAGAACACTCGCCGTCGGCGACAGCAATCTGACCGTCGCGTGGAGCGATCCCGCGACAAGAGTGGTACCGACGGCGCCCGCTACTGTGTCTGCCGAAAAGAACATTGCGTTGTTCCCAGGGACAGCTGTTAAGGTGCCGTTGAACTGAGTGGCGATACCGTCCCTCGTCAGTATCGCAAACACAGGGGCGGCGACACTGGTCGGATTGGCGACGCGGAAGAAGGTCGGATAGAAGTTCGCGGCGCCGAACACGTTTTGGAAATACGCCGCGCTGCCGTTGGCGGCGATGCTGCCAAATCCTCGATTGTCCGCCACCACAAAGCTGGTCGGCGTGATGTTGATAGTCGCGTCGAGCGTAACCGGAGTCGTCGGGATCTGCACAGGCGCGCCGCCAACGGTCGCACCGCTGATGATACACACCGCCCAAGTGGTGGTCGCTGTCGGAAATGCCGTTGGAAGGGGCGGAGTGAAAGTGATTGCGGTGTTTGTCGCATTTATCACGCCGGCGCCGGTGCCGGGAGCAGGCGAGACACAGGAGGCTCTAGGGTTCGCCGGGTTCACCGTTAGATAAGCCTGGGTAATCGAGAAAAAATTCCCCGAAACCGTTGCGCTGAGCGTACCCGTAGGAGCCGCGGTTAGAGGCTGGCCGGTGGCAGCATCGATAAGCTGGCGCGCGCGCGCGGATAGTTCCGAGGAAGCCCGCCGG
>Ga0209526_10002068_pt1 | contig 13494 bp, 10 predicted proteins | sample JacPinW_OM2H0_M1_FD_188566 | JGI IMG/M metagenome (GOLD analysis project Ga0209526, IMG submission 188566) | Forest soil microbial communities from Algoma, Ontario, Canada - Jack Pine, Ontario site 1_JW_OM2H0_M1 (SPAdes) (version 2) | ecosystem: Environmental > Terrestrial > Soil > Boreal... | reverse complement strand
CCTCGACCTCGGCGTCGAGATGGCCGAGCAGGCATACCTTGCCCTCATTGCCAAAGCGGATCCGGTCGCCCTGCAATAACTTTTTTGCTGGCTTGACCAGCACCTGCCAGCGCGAGCCGTCGAGCCTTTTGATCAGCGTCGCCTCGATCTTGGGTTCGGTGTCGCGGCTGATGCGGCGGCCGGAGAGTTGCGCCGGTATCACCTTGGTGTCGTTGACGACGAGCTGGTCGCCGGGCTCGAGCCATTGCGGCAGGTCGGTGATAACCCGGTCGCGCAACACGCCGTCGCCCTGCACCACCAGCATCCGCGCGGTATCGCGCGGGCTTGCCGGACGCAGCGCGATTGACGCTTGCGGCAGTTCAAAGTCGAAGAGATCGGTGCGCATTGGCTACGCCTGTCATCGCCCGCCAACGGGTCGGCGCCTCAGCGCCGCCCGATGACAGGCTCCATCGGGCGATCCAGTATCCCAGTGGCGACTATAACGCAGGCCGGTGAATACTGGATGCCCTGCCCGCGCGGGGCAAGACGTTAGAACTCACGCCGCGTCGGCGGCCATGTGTGCCTTGACGATCTTGTCCGGATTCTTCACGGGCTCGCCGCGCTTGATCTTGTCGACGTTCTCCATGCCCTCCGTCACCTTGCCCCAGACCGTGTACTGGCCGTTGAGGAAGGATGCGTCGTCGAAGCAGATGAAGAACTGGCTGTCGCCGGAATCCGGGCTTGCCGCGCGCGCCATCGAAGTCGTGCCGCGCACATGAGGTTCCTTGTTGAATTCGGCCTTCAGCTTCTTGCCGGAGCCACCGGTGCCGGTGCCCTGCGGGCAACCGGTTTGCGCCATGAAGCCCTCGATCACGCGATGGAACACGATGCCGTCGTAAAATCCCTCGCGCACCAGTTCCTTGATTCGCGCCACATGGCCCGGTGCGAGATCCGGACGCATCTCGATGGTGACGGGTCCCTGCGTGGTTTCCAGGATCAAAGTATTTTCTGATACAGCCATGCTTTTTTCTCTGTCGGTTGGGGTGGACGTTTCCTGCTGTGGAACTGGACCGCGAACGGCCGGCCGGCGACCGCGCCCGCCATTGATTCCGTAAATGGCATCGGCGTGCAGCGTTGCAACGCCTCCATCACCGCCAAACGGTATAGCAGCCGGTCGTTGTCGTCGGCTTGTTCCGATTCGTAGGTGATCCTGGGATGACCCATGATATCGCCTGACCGGTTGAAACTGACGACCACCGTGATGTCAATCGGATGGGCGCGCGACTCCGGCGGCGGCTTCCAGCAGCTATATAGTTTCGCGCGCACATCCTTGAGGTTGTCGATCTCGGCCGGCTGCGCCCGCGCGGCCGGTGCGAGCACGCCGAACGAAAGCGCCGCGGCAAGAAGGACCAGCGCATGGTGAGGCGGGCTCACCATGGCTCACTTGATGTCGGACGCGACTTGCACCTTCACCATCTTGTCGGGATCGGTGACGGCGCCGCCTGCCGATCCCGGCGGCGCCTTCTTGAGCTTGTCCACCACATCCATGCCCTGCACCACTTCGCCGATCACGGTGTACTGGCCGTCGAGGCTGCCGCCATCCGCGAACATGATGAAGAATTGCGAGTTCGCGCTATCGACGCTGTCGCCACGGCGCGCCATGCCGACGATGCCGCGCTTGAAGTGGACGTTGGAGAATTCCTGCTTCAGGTTCGGATATTTGGAGCCGCCGGTGCCGTCGAAATTCTTGCCGTCACCGGTCTGCGCCATGAAGCCGTCCATCACCCGATGGAACGGCACGTTGTTGTAAAAGCCCTCGCGCGCGAGCTGCTTGATCCGTTCGGCATGCTGGGGCGCGATATCGGTTCGGAGCTTGATGACGATGCGGCCCTTGGAGGTGTCGATGACGATCGCATTCGCCTTGTCGAGATTGGCAGGCAGCGGCTGGGCGATCGCGGGAGCCGCGCAGATCAGCGCGGCGAAAAGGGCGAGAATTCGGATCATGAAAACTCCGGATCAGTGAGCGAGAATGTTTGGCCGCCGAACGCGTGTCAGCCGGCCAGTTTGGTCTTGAGGAGGGCTGCGACCACGGGCGGCACGAAGGCCGACACGTCGCCGCCCATGGTTGCGATCTGGCGTACCAGTGTGGCGGTGATCGGGCGGACATTGGCGGAAGCCGGAACGAACACGGTATGGACTTCAGGCGCCATCGCCTCATTCATGCCGGCGATCTGCATCTCGTAGTCGAGATCGGTGCCGTCGCGCAGGCCCCGGATCATGATGGTCGCGCCATGTTGCTGTGCCGCGTTCACCGTGAGCTTGTCATAGGTGGTCGAGTCGAAGACGCAGCCGGCCTTGGACGCGATCGGCTCGAACACGTCCCGCACCATCTTCAGCCGCTCATCGACCGAAAACAGCGGCGTTTTGCTGGGATGAAGCCCAATGGCGACGATCAGCCGGTCGCACAGGGTAACGGAGTGCCTGACGACATCCAGATGGCCGTTGGTGACCGGGTCGAATGAGCCTGGATAGAGCGCGATGCGGGGCATGGGCCCCTCCCTAGCGCGCCCCGGGCGGCCCGGCAAGCCGGACCGGTTCCGGCGCGAACCAGGCTTTTATTTCCTGCCGGCCTTTGAACCACATCCGCGGGCTGCGCGTCTTACGCGCATGATCCGCCAAAGTGTGGGCGGTTTGGCGAAAAGATCATGCGCTGATTCATAAATTGGCGCGCGATCGGACGCAAAACCGGTTCCCAATTTTGCTGATCGCGCGCGGGGAAAGCCGACTTTGTTTCGTCCCGGATCGGGCCACGAAACAAAACTCCGCACCGATGAAACCATTTTCGGCTTTGGGCGAAGACCTCCCGAAACCGGCTTTGGTTAACACTCCAGCCAACGAAACGACGGGCCGCAAAGGCCCACACAGGGGACCGTCATGATCAAGGCTCTTTCAGCCATCGCTATTGCTGCATTCGTTGCCGCCGCGCTCACCGTTCTTCCCGGTTTCGCCCCCCAGGTCGAAGCCTCCACGCCGCAGCCGCTTGCTAAGGCTGACCGGCTCGATGTCCGCCCGGTAGGTCGCGACTGCTCGCAGCAGGCCTGGCCGAATTTCGAGGCCTCTTGCCTGCGCGCCGCCGTGACCAAGACGTCGATCCGCGAAGCCCGGCTGGTAACCGCCGACCGCACCCCGTAGTCGTTCGGGACTTCACCAAACCCCATGGTAATTTGCGGCGTCTCGTCGCAGACTGGTCGTTGATCGCGCCCTTCGGATGATCCGGCGGGCGCGATGCGCTTCGCCAAGTTCTTTTTCGCGATGTCCATTGGGGGTTCCGCCAGTGACCAGTTCGCCCGCCATCGCCACCGGCCATCCGAACCCGCTTCCTCTCGCAACCACCATCGGCGCCCTCGGTGTCGTCTATGGCGACATCGGCACCAGCCCCCTCTATGCGCTCAAGGAAGCGGCCAAGGCCGCCGCCCATGGCGGCGCGCTGACCCATGAAGCGATCCTGGGCGTGGCGTCGCTGATCCTGTGGGCGCTGATCCTGATCATTTCGCTGAAATACGCGCTTCTGATCCTGCGCGCCGACAACCGCGGCGAAGGCGGCATTGTCGCTTTGCTGGCGCTGCTGCACGCCCGCAACGCCGCACCGGGCACCTGGCGGGCGCAGCTGCTCATCGTCGGTCTGGTCGGCGCCGCCCTGCTCTACGGCGACGGCGCCATCACGCCGGCGATCTCCGTGCTCAGCGCGATCGAAGGCTTGAAGGTCGACGCGCCTTCGCTCGCCCATGTTGTGGTGCCGATCACCATCGTCATCCTGGTGGGGCTATTTGTCATGCAGAAGCAGGGCGCCGGCTTCATCGGGCAGATTTTTGGACCCGTCATGCTCGGATGGTTCGCCGTACTCGCCGCGCTCGGCATCCACGGCATTGTCAAGGCGCCGGCCGTTCTTGCCGCGCTGGACCCGTTCTACGCCGTCAATTTCCTGCTGCACGAGGATTTCCATATCAGCTTCGCCATCCTTGGCGCCGCCTTCCTCGCGGTGACCGGCGGCGAAGCCATGTACGCCGACATGGGGCATTTCGGCCGCGTTCCGATCCGCCTCGCCTGGTTCACCGTCGCGCTGCCGGCGCTGGTGCTCAACTATTTCGGCCAGGCGGGATTGTTGATTACGGATGCAAGCGCGATCGACAACCCGTTCTACCAACTGGCGCCGGATTGGGCGCAATATCCCCTGGTCGCCTTCGCAGCGCTCGCCACCGTGATTGCCTCGCAGGCGATCATCTCGGGTGTGTTCTCGCTGACGCAGCAGTCGATCCAGCTCGGCTTTCTGCCGCGCATGCAGATCAGGCACACGACCAGCCATGCCATGGGCCAGATCTATGTGCCGCTGGTGAACTGGCTGCTTGCGGCAGCGACGCTGGGTGCCGTGATCGGCTTCGGCACATCGGACGCGCTGGCGGGCGCCTACGGCATCGCGGTCTCGCTGTTGATGGCAATCACGACGCTGCTCGCAGCCCTGGTTGCGATTCAATGGGGCTATTCGCCGATCCTGGTCATTGCCGTCAACGGCTTCTTCCTTGTCATCGACTGCATTTTCTTCGCCGCCAATTCCACAAAACTGTTTGAAGGCGGATGGTTTCCGCTGCTGCTCGCGGCTGCCATCGCCTTCCTGATGCTGACCTGGCGCGGCGGGGTCAAACTGGTCGAGCGCGCCCGCGGCGCGCTGCGCCAGCCCGAAGAGGACCTGATCGAGACCGCGGTCAGCCGTTGCCACGCACGGCTTCCGGGAACGGCGATCTTCCTGGCATCAACGCCCAACGGCGTGCCGCTGGCGCTGACGCAATTCGTCAAGCACAATCACTGCCTGCACCAGCGCGTGATACTGGTCACCGTGCTGATTGCGGAGCAGCCGCGCATTGCCGACGAAGACCGCGCCGAGGTGATCGAGATCATCGAGGGCATCACCCGGGTGATCCTGCATTACGGCTTCATGCAATACCCGACGATCTATGAGGGGCTGACGCTCGCCTGCAGGCAGGGCAAGCTGCCCGGCATCGACCTCACCAACATCACCTATTACATCGGCCGCGAAACCATCATTCCGCGCGAGGACATTCCGGGGATGTGGCTGTGGCGCGAAACCATATTTGCGTTCCTGCAACGCAATGCGGAGCGGACCGCGGCCTTCTTCGACGTGCCCGCCCGCCAGGTCGTCGAGTTCGGGACGGAGATCGAGATCTAGATTGGGCGAATAGGGAGTAGCGAATAGCGAGTAGAAGTCCCCTACTCACTATTCGCCACTCGCTATTCGCTCCTTAACTCCCGTTCTCGCCGTTTTCCGCGTCGTCGCCGATATGCTCGACCGACACCACATGCTCGTCTTCGGCGGTGTCGAACACGATGACGCCCTGGGTCGATCGCCCGGCGATCCGGATGTCCTCGACCGGACAGCGGATCAACTGGCCCTTGTCGGTCACAAGCATGATCTGGTCACTATCCTCGACCGGGAACGACGCCACCAGCTTGCCGTTGCGGCCGTTGACCGACATCGCGACGATGCCCTTGCCGCCGCGCCCGGTGGTCCGGTACTCGAACGACGAAGAGCGCTTGCCGTAGCCGTTCTCGCTGATGGTGAGCACGAACTGCTCGGCAGCCGACATCTCGACGTAACGCTGCTCGCCGAGCTCGATGGTGCCGGCGGCCTCTTCGGTGTCGATCCCCGCCTCCTCCTCCGCACCGCCCCTTCGCACCGCATTGGCCCGGCGCAGATAAGCGGCGCGCTCCTCGGCATCGACATCCATGTGGCGCAGGATGGTGAGCGAGATCACCTTGTCGTCCTTGGGCAGTGCGATGCCGCGCACACCCATCGAGGTGCGGCCGGTAAATACCCTGACATCGGTGACCGGGAAGCGGATGCACTGGCCGCCGGCCGCGGTCAAAAGCACGTCGTCGCGCTCGGTGCAGATCTGCACGTCGACGATCGCTTCATTTTCGTCGAGCTTCATGGCGATGATGCCGGAGCGGCGGACGTCGACGAAGTCGGACAGCTTGTTGCGGCGGACATTGCCGCCGGTGGTCGCAAACATCACGTCGAGCTGGCCCCAGGAAGACTCATCCTCCGGCAGCGGCATGATGGTGGTGATGCGCTCGCCCTGCTCCAGCGGCAGGATGTTGATCAGCGCCTTGCCGCGCCCGTTCGGTGCTGCCACCGGCAGCCGCCAGACCTTTTCCTTGTAGACCTGGCCGCGCGAGGAGAAGAACAGCACCGGCGTATGGGTCGAGGCCACGAACAGGCGGCTGACGAAATCCTCCTCGCGGGTCTGCATCCCGGCGCGGCCCTTGCCGCCGCGGCGCTGCGCGCGATAGGCCGACAGCGGCACCCGCTTGGTGTAGCCGGCATGCGACACGGTGACGACCATGTCCTCGCGCTGGATCAGGTCTTCGTCCTCGACCTCGTCCTCCTGGTCGATGATGACGGTCTTGCGCGGGGTGGCGAATTCCGCCTTCACCGCTGCAAGCTCGGTCTTGATGATGGCCTGGATGCGCGCGCGCGAACGCAGGATATCGAGATAATCGTTGATTTCGAGCGCGAGCTTATCGAGCTCCTCGGAAATCTCTTCGCGTCCGAGCGCGGTCAGCCGCTGCAGCCTGATATCGAGAATGGCCTTGGCCTGTTCCAGCGATAGCCGCGCGGTGCCGTCGGGGCTGAGCCGGTGCCTCGGATCGTCGATCAGCGTGATCATCGCTGCGACCTCCTGCGCCGGCCACTCGCGCGACATCAAGGTTTCACGGGCGGTGTCGGGATCTGGCGAGGTGCGGATCACGCGGATCATTTCGTCGATATTGGCAACCGCGATGGCAAGGCCGACCAGGATGTGCGAGCGGTCGCGGGCCTTGCCGAGCAGGTACTTGGTGCGTCGCGTCACCACCTGCTCGCGGAAGCCGATGAACAGTGTCAGCAAATCCTTCAGGGTCATGGTTTGCGGACGACGGGAATCCAGCGCCAGCATGTTGGTGGCAAAATTCGTCTGCAGCGGCGTGAACCGGTAGAGCTGGTTCAGCACGACGTCGGCCATCGCATCGCGCTTGAGCTCGACGACGACCCGAACGCCTTCGCGGTTGGATTCGTCGCGCAGCTCGGAAATGCCCTCGATCTTCTTCTCGCGATGCAGTTCGCCCATGCGCTCGACCATGGTCGCCTTGTTCACCTGGTAGGGAATCTCCGTGATGATGATCGTTTCGCGATCATTCCGCCGGGTGTCGATCGTGACCTTGCCGCGCATTACGATCGAACCGCGGCCAAGATGATAGGACGAACGGATGCCCTGGCGTCCCAGGATGATGCCGCCGGTCGGGAAATCCGGCCCCGGGATGATGTTGATGAGATCGTCGATGGAAAGCGCGGGGTCGTCGATCAGCGCCACGCAGGCGTCGACGACTTCGCCGAGATTGTGCGGCGGGATGTTGGTGGCCATGCCGACCGCGATGCCGCCGGCGCCGTTGACCAGCAGATTCGGAAATCTCGCCGGCAGGACCGACGGCTCTGTTTCGGAATTGTCGTAGTTGGCCTCGAAATCGACGGTGTCCTTGTCGATATCCTCGAGGATCGCGAGCGCGGAATGCGTCAGCCGCGCTTCGGTGTATCGATAAGCCGCCGGCGGATCGCCATCGAGCGATCCGAAATTGCCCTGGCCGTCGATCAGCGGCACGCGCATGGAGAAATCCTGCGCCATGCGCACCATCGCGTCGTAAATCGACTGGTCGCCGTGGGGATGGTACTTACCGATCACGTCGCCGACGACGCGCGCGGATTTGACGTATTTCTTGTCGGGCGTGTGGCCCTGCTCGTACATCGAATACAGGATGCGCCGATGCACCGGCTTCAGGCCGTCGCGCGCATCCGGCAACGCGCGCGCCACGATCACGCTCATGGCGTAATCGAGGTAGGAGCGTTTCATCTCGTCGAGAATGGAAACGGGGCGAATGTCTGAGGGCGCCGGCGGCTCGCCGGGCTTGTCTTTTTCGTCGTCGGCCAAAGGGAAATCCGGTCAGTTTCTAGTCGAGAATCATATAGCGCATCGAAGCGTCGATAACCACCCCGGACGTCTCCGCGCCAGTGCTTTTTCCCTTCGTTTTTACAGGGACTTACGGGCTGTGCTGAAGGCTTTGGATCGCTCTCGAAAACCGCCCCCGGAACGGCCGTCCCGGCGACCCCTCCTGGCCCTAGTTCCCGAACGCCACGCTGTGCATGATCCGCCCGGGCATTAGCGTGAACAGCCCCGCGATCACCAGCGCGCCGGCAAACATCGAGATCATGATGCGGCGATGCGCGGCGACGCGGTGGGTGTGCGCCCTCCACACCGCGAGCGGCAGCAGGCATGAAGCGGGATGGCGGGCGCGGCGTCCAGCAGCGGCGCAAGATTCATGAGCGGCTCATGTTTGGCGGGAAACGTAGAAATCGTAGGGTGGGCAAGGCGAAGCGTGCCCACCATTCAAGAAGACGAACTAGAGTGACGGTGGGCACGGCGCAAACGCGCCTTTGCCCACCCTACGATTTCCCGCGCCAATATTAGAACGGGATATCGTCGTCCATGTCGCCGTTGCGCGCACCGGCCGCGACCGCGCGGCGCGGCGGGCTCGAGGGCCCGCTGGTGCCGAAATCGCCGCCGCTCTCGTCGGAGCCAAAGCTGCCGCCGCCACCGCCGCCAGAGCGGCCATCGAGCATGGTGAGGTTCGAATTGAACCCCTGCAGCACCACCTCGGTCGAGTATTTCTCGGCGCCGCTCTGGTCGGTCCATTTGCGCGTCTGCAACTGGCCTTCGATATAAACCTTGGCGCCCTTCTTCAGATATTGCTCGGCGACCTTGCAGAGCCCTTCGTTGAAGATGACGACGCGGTGCCACTCGGTCTTTTCCTTGCGCTCGCCGGTCGCCTTGTCGCGCCAGCTTTCGGAGGTCGCGACGCTCAAATTGGCGATCGGCCGCCCGTCCTGGGTCCGCCGGATCTCCGGGTCCTTGCCGAGGTTTCCGACCAGAATCACCTTGTTCACGCTGCCTGCCATCGCCGCTCTCCACTCTCGAAAATTACTGACCCGACGCCAAACGCTTTGCCTTGGCGAACGCCGCACCCTGGCGAACGCCGCCGCCAGCGCAGGTCCCTTTCAAAATGACCCTATACGCTGAAAGCCTTGGCAACGCCGGTTTGGCCCGGCTATCCACACATATAGCAACTCGTTGGCACTTGTTCCAGTTTTGTTCCGGGATTCCGACCCGGCAATCCCGGGTTGAGCGGTATCTTGATGTACTCTGGCCACAGGGCCTCGCCCAGCCCGTCCCGGTTCCCTTCTAGGTTCCCTTCCAGTTCCCTGCCCGAACCGGCAAAAGACGTGACAAATCATTAACTTCGGGAACTCGCACTTCATCGTCGCCTGTTGCATTTGGGAGACGGTAATTCCGGGTGAATCGCGTATATTTCGGTGCGAAATTGGGTGGATAGGCGCTCGCGAATTTTGAGTCGCTTCGGGGACCAACGGAAGCGGACAAGGGCCGGAGAGATCAGAATGAAAAAGATTTTGCTGGGTGCGATGGGTTTGGCCGTGGTGAGCATGACTGCGCCCGCCTCGGCTGCTGACCTTGCGGCGCGGCCTTACACCAAGGCACCGCCGCCGATGGTGGCTGCGATCTATGACTGGACTGGCTTCTACATCGGCCTCAACGGCGGTGGTGGCTGGTCCCACAAATGCTGGACCGACACCAACCGTTTGGGCGTTCTATTCCCGAACGTGTCTGAGGGTTGCCACGATGCGTCCGGCGGCATGGTTGGCGGTCAATTGGGCTACCGCTGGCAGGCCGCGAATTGGGTGTTCGGCCTCGAAGCCCAGGGCGACTGGGCCGACTTCAAGGGTTCCAACACCAGCCTGTTCTTGGCCGGCGTGACCAACCAGACCAAGATCGATGCCTTCGGCCTGTTCACAGGTCAGGTCGGTTATGCCTGGAACAACGTGCTCTGGTACGTCAAGGGCGGCGCGGCCGTGGCGAACGACAAGTATCAGGGCCTCACGACCGTCGGGTCCATCGCATTCGATCGGGTGAACGACACCCGCTGGGGCGGCGTGGTCGGAACTGGTCTCGAATTCGGCTTTGCGCCGAACTGGTCGGTCGCGGTCGAGTACGACCATATTTTCATGGGCACCCACTCTCTCAACTTCCTTTCCACTGCAACCAACACGTTCTCACGCACGGACAGCATCAAGCAGGACGTCGATATGGCCACGGTTCGCGTGAATTGGCGCTGGGGTGGCCCGGTGATCGCGAAGTACTGATATCGCCTCAACTGAATCGTTCTGAAAAGGCCGGCCTCGCGCCGGCCTTTTTGTTGCCGCTCACGCGCTGCCGCGTCGACACGTGACGGTTGCATGACGTTTTGTTCTGCCGCGGATGTGGCCTTTCGGTGACGGTATTTGCTCGCCTCTTGGTTTAGAGAATTTCAACTTGAAGTATTGAGTCGTCGGTCGAGGACAGGCGGCCTTGAGACAAAAAACCGAACCGGAATTGGAGAAGAACGTAATGATGAAAAACGCCTTGTTGGCAGCGATTGGCGTGGTGGCACTGGGAGCGGCCCCTGCGCTCGCAGCGGATCTTGCGGCGCGGCCCTACACCAAAGCGCCCCCTCTCGTCGCCCCGATCTATGATTGGAGCGGCTTCTACATCGGTCTCAACGGCGGTGGCGGCTCTAGCCACAAGTGCTGGGACCTCAACACCGTCGCCGGCGTTGCGATTGCAGCCGTGCGGGAAGGCTGTCACGACGCAACGGGCGGCCTGGTCGGCGGCCAGATTGGTTATCGCTGGCAGTCAGCGAACTGGGTGTTCGGCGTCGAAGCGCAAGGCGACTGGGCAGACCTGACCGGGTCGAACGCGAGTTCACCGGCGGCTCTGACGAACGTTATAACGAACCGCACCAAGATCGACGCGATCGGTCTGTTCACCGGCCAGGTTGGCTATGCCTGGAACAACGTGCTCTGGTACGTCAAGGGCGGCGCTGCCGTCACCGACGACAAGTACAGCGGCATTATCACCGGCACCGGTTTCGTCTTCGACTCCGTGAGCGAGACGCGTTGGGGCGGCGCCGTCGGAACCGGGCTTGAATTCGGCTTTGCTCCGAACTGGTCGGTCGGCATCGAGTACGACCACCTGTTCATGGGCAACCGCAATGTCACTTTCGGCCTTTCGTTCGCGCCCGGCTTCCCGACACGCACCGACAACATTCGTCAGGACGTGGACATGGGAACGGTCCGCATCAACTATCGCTTCGGCGGCCCGGTGGTCGCGAGGTACTGATCCTCGCGCCAACTGAATTGCTTTTCGGAAAGGCCGGCATTGCGCCGGCCTTTTTGTTTGATTTGATGGCGCTGCTGCCCACTGCTGCCATGCGCTAGTCTAGATGGTCAGCAACAAACCGTTGATGGTGTGCACACCAGACTAGAAATCCGCTCCCGTTCTTCCTATGTTCCGAGCTTACCGATTGGCGTCCGATCCCGGTTTCCGGCGAAGCGCGCCTTGCTTGTGCGCGGCTAACGCGCTTGGAATGCCGACATGGATGAAGTGCTCAGGGCGAAGCGCCAGCAGGCCAGTTCAGCGACGCGCGCGATAACCATCCGCGGCGCGCGCGAGCACAATCTGAAGAACATCGATGTCGAGATACCCCGCGACAGGCTTGTGGTGTTCACGGGGCTGTCGGGCTCCGGCAAATCCTCGCTCGCCTTCGACACCATCTATGCCGAGGGACAGCGGCGCTACGTCGAGTCGCTGTCGGCCTATGCGCGCCAGTTTCTGGAGATGATGCAGAAGCCGGACGTCGACCAGATCGACGGCTTGTCGCCGGCGATATCCATCGAGCAGAAGACCACGTCGAAGAATCCGCGTTCCACCGTCGGCACCGTCACCGAGATCTACGATTACATGCGCCTGCTATGGGCGCGCGTCGGCGTGCCCTATTCACCCGCCACCGGTCTTCCGATCGAGAGCCAGATCGTCTCGCAGATGGTCGACCGCGTGCTGGCGCTGCCGGAGGGCACGCGGCTCTATCTGCTGGCGCCCGTCGTGCGCGGCCGCAAGGGCGAATACAAAAAGGAGCTCGCCGAATACCTTAAGAAGGGATTCCAGCGGGTCAAGATCGACGGCACGTTCTATGAACTCGCCGAGGCGCCCGCGCTCGACAAGAAATTCCCGCACGACATCGACGTGGTGGTCGACCGCATCGTGGTTCGATCAGATATCGGCCAGCGGCTGGCGGAGAGCTTTGAGACCGCGCTGAAACTCGCCGAGGGGCTGGCTGTCATCGAATATGCCGATGCGCCCGCGGCTGCCGCCCCCGAGGAGAAGAAAAAGACCGCCAAAATCCACGACAAAAGCGGTCCGGAGCGGATCTTGTTCTCGGAAAAATTCGCCTGTCCGGTGTCGGGCTTCACCATTCCCGAGATCGAGCCGCGGCTGTTCTCGTTCAACAACCCCTATGGCGCCTGCCCCGCCTGCGGCGGGCTCGGCGTCGAGCAGCACATCGACGAGGACCTCGTCATTCCCGACAAGGAGCTGACCCTGCGCAAGGGCGCGATCGCGCCGTGGTCGAAGTCGTCTTCGCCCTATTACATCCAGACGCTGACCGCACTCGGCAAATTCTACAAGTTCACGCTGGACACCAAGTGGAAGGACCTGCCGAAGAAGACCCAACAAGCGATCCTGTACGGCTCCGGCGAGGACGAGATCAAGTTTTCCTATGAAGACGGCGTGCGCTCCTACGACACCAAGAAACCGTTCGAGGGCGTCATCACCAACATCAACCGCCGCTACCGCGAGACCGAAAGCGAGTGGGCGCGCGAGGAACTGGCAAAATATTTCTCCGACATTCCCTGCGCGGCCTGCAACGGCTATCGGCTGAAGCCTGAGGCCTTGTGCGTCAAGATCGGCGGCAAGCATATCGGCGAAATCTCGGAATTGTCGGTGAGGCGCGCCGGCGAATGGTTCGAGAGCGTGCCGCAATCGCTGAATACGCAGCAGAACGAGATCGCCGCCCGCGTCTTGAAGGAGATCCGCGAGCGGCTGTCGTTCCTGCTCGACGTCGGCCTCAACTATCTGACCTTGGCGCGCGCCTCCGGCACGCTTTCCGGCGGCGAAAGCCAGCGCATCCGGCTCGCCTCGCAGATCGGCTCGGGGCTGACCGGCGTGCTCTATGTGCTGGACGAGCCCTCGATTGGCCTGCACCAGCGCGACAACGCGCGGCTGCTCGAGACGCTGAAGCGGCTGCGCGACCTCGGCAATACCGTGATCGTGGTCGAGCATGACGAGGACGCCATACGTCTTGCCGATCACGTGCTCGACATCGGCCCGGGCGCCGGCATGCATGGCGGCCACATCGTGGCGCAGGGCACGCCCGCCGACATCATGAAAAATCCGGATTCGCTGACGGGAAAATACCTCACCGGCGAATTGTCGGTCGAGGTGCCGGAGCGGCGGCCGCCGA
>Ga0209526_10002067_pt1 | contig 13496 bp, 11 predicted proteins | sample JacPinW_OM2H0_M1_FD_188566 | JGI IMG/M metagenome (GOLD analysis project Ga0209526, IMG submission 188566) | Forest soil microbial communities from Algoma, Ontario, Canada - Jack Pine, Ontario site 1_JW_OM2H0_M1 (SPAdes) (version 2) | ecosystem: Environmental > Terrestrial > Soil > Boreal... | reverse complement strand
TCGCCAACGTAAATCTCGCCGGCGATCTCAAACTGCTCGGGCTTCTTGGCCGCGTCATCGTCATCGGCAACCGCGGCGAAGTGACCATCAACCCGCGCGATCTGATGTCGCGCCGCGGCTCCGTGCTGGCCTTTACCCTTTGGGCCGTCACCGAAGCGGAAACCGCGGAAATCCATGCCGGCATTATCGCCGGCCTCGAGAATGGCACCCTCCGCCCGGTCGTCGGCAAGCAAATCCCGCTGGCCGAAGCCACTCGCGCCCACAAAGAAGTTCTAGAGCCAGGGGCCTCCGGCAAGATAATCCTGGTCCCCTGACATCCGGCGGCCCCGCCACGCCAAACTAGGTCTAACGCCCCGGCAGATCACGTATAATCATGGCGCGGTGCGTTGCCCGCCGGGACGAACGAGACCTCCATGGTGCAGGCACAATTTCTATCCCCGACGCTGCTCGCGGCGCACACTGCGTCTCTCGGCCAATACTGGCACAAGTTCACCGACCCTACCTTCAAGGGCATCTACCACGCCAATTTCTTCGATCTGGCCATGATGATTCCGTACTTTCTCGTTTTGTTCGTCCTGGCGGTCTACGGTCTGCACCGTTATTGGTTGGTCTACGACTACTACGCGTACGCGAAAAATGTTCCCGGCCCGCCGCCCGAGCCTACACACTGGCCCCACGTCACGATTCAGTTGCCCATTTTCAACGAGCGCTACGTGATCGAGCGCCTGGTCGAAGCTGTTTGCCGCTTCGACTACCCGCGCGAGTTTTTCGAGGTGCAAGTTCTCGACGATTCCACCGACGAGACCCAGCAAGTCGCTCGCGACTGTGTTGACCGCTTCGCTGCGCAGGGGATGCCCATCTACTACATCCATCGCGCCAATCGCCAAGGCTACAAGGCTGGCGCGCTCGAAAATGGCTTGCAGACCGCCCAGGGGGAATTCGTCACCATCTTCGACGCCGACTTCATTCCCGAGCCCGACTTTTTGCGCCGCACTATCCCTTATTTCCAAAACGATGAAATCGGCATGGTCCAGGCCCGTTGGACCTACCTCAACCGCGACTACTCGCTGCTCACCCAGGTCGAGACGATTCTCCTCGACGGCCATTTCGTCGTCGAGCACGGCGCGCGTTCCCGCCGTGGTACCTTCTTCAACTTCAACGGCACCGCGGGCGTCTGGCGCCGCCAAGCCATCGAAGACGCTGGCGGCTGGCAGCACGACACGCTCACCGAAGACACCGATCTCTCCTACCGCGCGCAGCTCCACGGCTGGAAGTTCCTCTACCTTCCGGACATCGAGTGCGCTTCCGAGCTGCCCGTGGACATGAACAGTTTCAAAGCGCAGCAAGCCCGCTGGGCCAAGGGTCTGATGCAAACCGCCAAGAAAATCCTGCCCAAGGTGTTTGCTTCGAGCGTGCCGTGGCATGTCAAGGCCGAGGCCTTTTTCCACCTCACCGCCAATATCAGCTACCCGCTGATGGTGCTGCTCTCGACCATGCTGCTCCCCGCCATGATCGTGCGTTTCTATCAAGGCTGGTTCCAGATGGTGGTCATCGACCTGCCGCTTTTCCTGGCGTCGACGTGCTCCATCTCGAGCTTTTATCTGGTGGCGCAGAAAGAGCTGCGTCCAAAAAGCTGGTGGCGCACCTTTCTTTACATGCCCTTCGTCATGGCCACCGGGATCGGAATTTCCGTTCGGAATGCGCAGGCGGTCATCGAAGCGATTGTCGGCAAAAAGAGCGAATTCGCGCGCACCCCCAAGTACAAAATCGAGGGCAAGAAAGACACTTTCGCCACAAAAAAATACCGGAACAAAGCTGGCTGGATGCCCTACGCAGAAGTCCTTCTCGGCATCTACTTTGCCTTCACCGTCCTCTACGCCATTCTGAATGAAAATTACGCCACCGTGCCTTTTCTGCTCCTTTTCGTCTGGGGGTATCTCTACACCGGCTTCATGTCCCTCGGCCAAACCTACTTCGCCCATCTCCGCTTCGGCGTGGAAGCACCCGAAATGCGTCCCGCCGCCTCCGGCGCCCCGGGCTTTTGAACTCCGCTGAACGGTGAATGCCGGCGGTGTTGCCACCTGACACCCAGAGCCCATCCTGCTGCGCCCTACCGAGCCAATCGATTCGTCGTGCCAGATAAAAAAAGATTCCGGGAATCGCGGCGTACGCCGCAACTCCCGGAGCTTCGTGTCACGCAGTACTCACGCCATTTAGTGAGCTGTCGCACCAGAAACTGGCTTATTGGGGGGCGCTTTCCGGCGAAATCTGCAGCCGTCGTTCGCGCTTTGTCGCCGCCATCGCATAGAGCACGATCAAGCCGGTACCGGCCATCAGGATCACCACCATCGTCCCATCGACGATGGCCAGCCGAGTGAGGTCCGCTTCCTGCTTCGTGTCTTGATTGCTCCACAGCGACACCGGGACCGGGGCATCGGAATTCACTTCTTTCGCTGCCGCGGCCGCTGGCGCCGTGCGCGCAACGGCAACCTTGATCTGTGGCGTTCCCGGATTCACTGGAAAATCGGTGGGGTTCGTGTCCTGCTGGGCATGGGCGGAGCTCGCCAGCAACAGTGCGGCTCCGAGCCCCATCAACAGCACTTGCAACCGAGTCATCTTCTGGAAGTTCATGGCCCCTCACTTTTTCGAGCTTTGTGATTTCCTCTGACGCCTGGGAGGGGTGCAACCCTCGTGCCATGTTTGATCGGTGCGTCGCGGTCTAGCCGCGGAAACAGGAAGTCATTGAATAGAGAGGATTTGAGAGACCTTGAGGGTTTGGCGAGAGTGCGGACGGACGGCCATCCGAGAGGCTTGACTAGCCTCTCGGATAGTTGGCCTATCCTTTCGGATAGGGGACGGCGGGTGCGCGACCCCACCTGTGTCCATTGCTCGCTTGAGCTTTGCTACTTGAACGTAATGAGTACGATCTCTGGGCTCGAGCCCAACCGCAGCGGCGGACCCCAGGTCCCCGCGCCGCTCGATGTGTAGACCAGCATTTTGCCGATGCGGTTCAATCCGTAGACAAATTGCCGGTAAATGCGCGAGGCGATCCACGTGTACGGAACAAATTGCCCCAGATGGGTGTGCCCTGAAACTTGCAAGCTGATTCCCGCCGCTTCCGCCACACTCACCTGGTCCGGCGCGTGGGTCAGCAGCACGCTCGCCCGCGTTCGGTCCACGCCGATTGCCTCCAACACGGACCCAAAATGTCCGGCGTGGGTGGCATGGCGGTAAGGAACGCCGACAATCTGCAACCCGTCGACATCTTCCTTTTCATTGTCGAGAACCCGCGCGCCTGCGCGTCGAATGGCCTCCAGATACTTGGCCGGGTCGGTGAACTCTTCGTGATTTCCTTCCACAAAGAAGACACCCAGCGGCGGCCGCAAATCCTTCAGCGGCGCCGCTGCGCGCTCCGCGTTCACGGCCGTCCCGTCATACAAGTCGCCCGCGATCAGCACCATGTCCGGCTGCAGCCGCGTCAGCATCTTCACGATCCGCTTCGCGAAGCCCGCGTTCCAGACGTGCCCGAGGTGCAGGTCGCTGACCAGCGCCGCGACCCGCCCACGCCATGATTCCGGCAAATTCGGCAATTGGACGGTGATTCGCTTCACCCGCGTCCAAGCGGCATTGACCACGCCCGCCGCGCTCAAAACCACACCCGTGCCAAACAGCGAGCCCGCAAGCAAGCGTCCATCCACGCCCCCGCCGGCCAGACGAGCGAGTCCATAGATCACCCAGGACAGGCAAGCCGCAAAGAAGAGAAAGCTCGACGTCCCGAGCCATATCGCGGAGACGGTGTAAAACCACCGCACCAGAATATTGTGGTAACGAAAAGCCAGCAGCGAAGCCGCGAGGAAACTCACCGACAGGACCGCCAGCGTCCATTGCAGCCCCGAGATGCCCGGCGGATCGGGCGCCTGCCAAAAGAAGTCCCAGGTCCGGAAAAGAAACACATGCCCTAGGATCAGAACGAACTGAAAGACACCAATAATGACAACGATTCGGAGTCGCATCCCTCGTTGGATGCTGCCAACTGGACATTTGCCTACAGACTGTTTTGTCGGCAACCCCTAAAATAGCTGTACATCTAGGGTTATTACTGACTTAGTACCATCCTTATGCATGCCCTTCTCGTTTGTGAGTGTTCTAAGCGAACCCCGCCCATCCTGCAGAGGTCGCCTCGGCGGGTTGGCTCGCCGCAGAGATGCCCGCCCCGAAAATCGCCCAGATCGTCTACAATTCTCCCGCCATGGTGGTGGCGAGGTGAATCGATGAGTGGTCGCCCGATCCGGCGGTCGACGTGCTTGCTTGTTCTTCGACTGGCAGCATGCCTGTTGGCTTTCCTGAGTCTTTCTTATGCAGAGCCGACCCAAGCCCAGCAGCGCCGCGAGCGCGAACCGAACAGCGTTTACGCCGAGCGTCGCGCCAAGCTTGCCGCGCAGATCGAAGGACCCATCATCCTTTGGGGCTTCACCGGCCGCGAAGAATCCTCGCAAGCTTACGTTTTTGCGCAGGAAGAAAACTTCTACTATCTCACCGGCCACAACGAAGAAGGCGCGGCCCTGGTGATTCTGCCGGCGACCGGATCGAGTGCAGGGGAGGCCCTCTACCTCCCGCCGAAGGATCCCAACAAGGAAAAATGGAACGGCGTCCGCCTCTCACCGGCTGACCCCGGCATAGAGGCTCTCACCGGGTTCGCGGCGGTGAAACCCTTTCCGGAGCTGCGCGGCGAGGTCGAAAAGCTCGTGACGAGCTACGCCAACTTCTACACCATCCAGCCCTACGAAAAAGAGCTTGGCGGCTACCCGCATGAGAAGGAGGTGGTCGACTGGCTGCACCTGGCCGCCCCGGCTGCGAAACTGAAAGACATTCGCTTGCAGATCGCGGCCTTGCGCCAGATCAAATCGCTGGGCGAAATTGGCTTTCTCAAACAGGCAATCGAGTTGTCGCTCGACGCGCATCTCGAAGCGATAAAGATGATGCGGCCGGAGCTGTTTGAATATCAGATTGCCGCGAAAATGGCGGAGATTCATGCCATGGGGGGCTCGGAGGCTGAAGGCTACGCGCCGATCGTTGGGGCCGGACCGAATTCCACGGCGCTGCACTACGACAAGCTCTCCCGCAAAATCCAGGATGGCGACATCGTCGTGCTCGACGTTGGCGCGCAATATTCCGGCTATTCCGCGGACATCACGCGCACGATTCCCGCCAACGGGAAATTCACGCCGCGCCAGCGGGAAATCTACAACATCGTCCTCGGCGCGCAGAATGCGGCGCTCGCTGCTCTCAAGCCGGGCATGGATATGTGCAAAAAGGGCGACAAAAGCGTCTACAAAATCTCCTACGACTACATCAATTCGCACGGCAAGGACTTGCACGGCAAACCGTTGGGGCCATACTACATTCACGGCCTGGGCCATCATATCGGCCTCAACGTGCACGATCCGGGCGACTACTGCAGACCGTTCGAGCCGGGCATGGTCGTCACCATGGAACCGGGCATCTACATTCCGGATGAAAAACTCGGCGTGCGCATCGAAGACAACGTGCTCATCACCGCCACCGGCTACACGTTTCTGAGCGAGCGGCTGCCCCGCAACCCCGACGAAATCGAGAAAATCATGGCCGACGCTGCCAAACAACGCGCCAAGGAGCCCAAGCGGGAGAAAGGCGACGATTGACCGCCTCTCATCCGCGCCCTTATACTGTTAAAACGCGCCGGATGCGACTTTTCCGTCCGGCGTGCCTCGAGTCATTCCGCGCGCAGCCGTATGCATTACCAGCTGGCCGCTTCCGGAATTTCCGAAATTCCGCAACTTGACAGGGAGCCGCCGACCGCCCGTGGTCGCAGAAAACTATGAGCAGCGTCAAAGCCACACAACTTCGCCCCGGCATGGTTATTCAGCACGAGGGCCAGCTTTTCACGGTGTTCAGCACCGAACACCGCACCCCGGGCAACAAACGGGGGTCCATGCAGACGCGCATGAAGAATCTCCGGACCGGGGCCATTATCGACTACCGATTTCGCGCGGAAGAGTTCATCGACCGCGCGATTCTCGACGAGGTGGAATTCGAGTATCTCTACAATGAAGGCGACGAGTTCCACTTCATGAACACGGAAACCTACGAGCAGATGCACCTGACGCGGGAGCAGCTCGGTGAAACTGTCTACTACCTGATTCCCAATACGGTGGTGAAGGTGGAATTCTTCGAGGACAAGCCCATTGGCGTCGACCTGCCGGACACCATGGAACTGAAGGTCGTGCAAACCGAGCCCACGCTGCAAAAAGCAACGGCCAGCGCGGTGGGGAAGCCGGCCACGCTCGAAACCGGGCTGGTGATCCAGGTGCCCCCGTTCGTCAACGAAGGCGACAGGATCAAGGTGGACACGGCCGAAGCGCGTTACGTGCAGCGCGTGGAATAGTTTGTGAGAATTGCCGTCCTGGTACGCTCTGTTGAGGTAGAATTCAGTTCCCGCCTCCGCAGCTGGATGCGACGCAAGTCAAATTCAGAAAGAGGCATCGGAAGCGCCCCGGCCCTGTCGGGGCGCTTTTACGTTGTCCCGGCGGATTCCGTCGTGAATTTTTCGCCGACTTTTTCAGGTACCTGCTCGCCGAAGACCCGCGCGAAGATCGCGTCCACGTAGCGAAGCTGGCGCTGCAGATCGAAGGTGTGTGCCAGCGCCTTTGCATCCAGGTAGCTGGTGATGCGCGCATCGGCGGCGACCCGCTCGAAGAAATTCGTGTCGGTCTCCCAAGCGGCCATGGCGTTCTCTTGTACGGCCTTGTACGCGTCATCCCGCGGCATTCCCTTCTCCACCAGGTCCTGCAGCAACTGCCCCGAGTAGACCAGGCCGTGGGTGGAGTCGAGGTTGCGCAGCATGCGCTCCGGGAACACGCGCATGTCGCGCACGATAGCGGTCATTTTGGCGAGCATGTAGTCGATCAAAATGGTGGAATCCGGTAGGATGACGCGCTCCACCGAACTGTGCGAGATATCGCGTTCGTGCCAGAGAGCCACGTTCTCGTAGGCCGCGACCATGTTCGAACGCACCAGGCGGGCCAGGCCGCAGATCTGTTCGCAAGTGACCGGGTTGCGTTTGTGGGGCATGGCGGAGCTGCCGCGCTGCTCGCCGCCGAAGGGCTCTTCCGCTTCACGGACCTCCGTACGTTGGAGGTGGCGAATCTCCAGCGCGATTTTTTCCAGCGTCGCGGCGACCAGTGCGAGGGTGCTGAGATAGTGCGCGTGCCGGTCTCGCTGAATCACTTGCGATGCGACCGGAGCTACGTTCAACCCGAGGCGCCGGCAAATCAACTCTTCGATGTCCGGGCCGAGGTGCGAAGCGTTACCGACGGCGCCGGATATTTTCCCGACGGACAATTGCGCCGCGGCATCGCGGAAGCGGTCTTGATTGCGCTGGTTCTCCGCGAACCAGTTGGCAATTTTGAGACCGAAGGTGATGGGCTCGGCGTGGATGCCGTGTGTGCGGCCGATCTGCGGCGTGTGACGGAATTCTTGCGCACGCTGGCCGAGTACTTCGCCAAATTCTGCGAGCGCGGCTCCGATAAGTCGCGAAGCGTCCCGGATCAGAAGAGCCTGGGCGGTGTCCACAACGTCGTTGGACGTCATACCGTAATGCAGCCAGCGCGCAGCGGCGGGATCGCCGATCGATTCTCCGACGGCCATGGTGAAGGCGATAACGTCGTGCTTGACGCGCGCTTCCAGTTCGTTGATCCGCGCGACGTCGGTCTTGGCGCGGGCACGGATGGCCGCCGCGGCGTCTTTGGGCACCTGGCCGGCTTCTGCGAGTGTTTCCGTGGCGGCTAGCTCGACGTCGAGCCATCGCGCGAACTTGTTCGCGTCGCCCCAGACGCGGCCCATTTCTTCACGGGTGTAACGTGGAATCACTTTCGCTTCCTTGTGCTGGTTTGGGTGCGGCGGCTGGGTGTTGCTTTGTTGCGCCGGGCCAGCCTCACCGGCGAAGCGGGAGCGGGCTCCGCACCCCGGATCGGATTCGGCAGGCCAAATCCTTTGTAATGATACGGTATTTCCGGACGGCGCGCGAACTACGGCTATGGGCACACGGCCAGGGTAGCGACGGATCGGAACCTAACCGCAACACTGGAAAAATTCCGACAGGCTTGATGCTCACCAGCGAAGAAAGATCAAATGCAGAGACGCCGAGGACGCCGTGAGGAGCTCTTCGGCGGCGAGGAAACGCTAACGTAGAAGATCTTCGAGCTGGATGCGGCTTTCGGTTTTGGAGTCGCGGTACTTTACGATGACGGCGGCTTGGAGGGAGAGGCCCCACTTCTTGCCGAGCGGGTGCGCGACGGCGCGGGAGCCGGGGACTACGATGGTTTCCTCGGGGATGACCAAAGGCTCGGCTTCCGTGGCGGTGTACACCGCGTCTTTGACGAGATCGTAGACGGGAATAGAACGATTGAGGATGGTGCCGGTGCCTAGAACGGCGCGGCGCTTTACCACCGTGCCTTCGTAAACTCCGGCATTGCCGCCCACCAGGACTTCTTCTTCAATGATTACGGGCAACGCGCCGACGGGCTCGAGGACTCCACCGATCTGGCTGGCGGCGGAGATGTGACAGTGGTGTCCAATTTGCGCGCAACTTCCGACCAGCGCGTGCGAGTCGATCATCGTGCCTTCGCCGACGTAGGCGCCTACGTTGACAAACATGGGCGGCATACAAACTACGCCGCGCCCGATGTAGCTGCCGTCGCGAATGCTCGAGCCGCCGGGGACGATTCGAATGCCATCGGTCGGATCCATGGTGCGCACGGGATACGTGGATTTGTCCATGAACGGCTGACGCACAGAATCGACTGACATGTCCACGATGGCGCCCATGCGGAATCCGAGCAAAATCCCCTTCTTGACCCAGGCATTCGCGCGCCAGCCGGTCTTCGCTGCCGGATCGGGCTCGGCAGCGCGGATTTCGCCGCGATTCAGCGCGTCCTTGAATTCGCGAAAGAGCCGGAAGTGCTCTTCGCTGTAGTGAGCCGGCGGTTCGTCGAAGAGGCGCTCAATTTGCAGCGACAGCATGAATTCTCTCGACGAGTCCGAGCGAGGTGAGCACGCTGTGAATGCGCGCTTGATTTTCTGTTTTCGGTGGCACCAGCGGGAGGCGCCACGCCGCTTCGAGCAAGCCCATTTCTGCCATCGCGGCCTTTGCGGGGATAGGATTGGACTCCACGAAGTTTACTTCCATCAGCGGATGGTAGCGACGATGAATCTCGCGTGCGGCAGCGAAGTCTCCTTGAAGGGCAAGCCTCGTGAGCCGTGTCATTTCCGCAGGGATTTCGTTGGAGACGACCGAGACTACGCCGCGTCCACCCAGGGCGAGGAGTGGCAAAGTGATGGCGTCGTCGCCGGAGAGAACGATAAAACCGTCGGGGACGGCGTTGAGAATCGCAGCCATTTGCGAGATGTTTCCCGACGCTTCCTTGATGCCGATGATGTTGTCGATCCCGGCGAGGCGTTGCACCGTGGCGGGTTCCACGTTCACTCCCGTGCGGCCCGGTACACTGTAAAGGATAATGGGCAAAGCGATTGCAGAGGCGATCGCCTGGTAGTGCTGGTAGAGGCCTTCCTGGGTCGGCTTGTTGTAGTAGGGCGTGACGGAGAGAATGCCGTCGGCGCCGATGGCGGCAAGCTCGCGCGCGAGGGCAATGACCTCGGCGGTGTGGTAGCCTCCGGCGCCTGCGAGTACCGGAACCTTGCCCTTGGCCAGTTCGACGGTGAGCTCGACGACGCGAAGATGCTCTTCGCGAGTGAGCGTGGGGCTCTCGCCGGTAGTGCCGCAGGGAACCAGAAAATCGATACCCGCGTCGATTTGTCTTTGAATCAGATTCCGCAGCGTGGGCTCGTCGAGCGAACCGTCGCGCCGGAAAGGAGTGACCATCGCGGTGCCGCATCCTGTGAACATTCTACTTCTCCTTTTGAACTAGCCGAAGACTGCGAAAGCTGCCTACAGCGCCCGTTTTCTACAATGCGGTGTTTTGCGCCTTACCCGTCGTCTAACCTCCGGGATCCCGCGGCTACCGCACGCACGCGGACCAAGTCGGTGCCAGGCTCAGCCGGTCAGCTCGCCGAGAATGTCGCGAAACTCGAACAGCCCTTTTTTCCCAGCTACCCAGCGCGCGGCGCGCAGGGCGCCACGGGCAAATCCTTCGCGGTTGCGCGCGGTATGGCGCAGCGTGATGGTGTCTGCTGCGGAGTCGAAGCCGATTTCGTGGGTGCCGGGATGGGCTCCGGAGCGGTTGGCGCTGAGACTTATCGGGCGGTCATAGCCGGCGACGCACATTTCTTCTGTCAACTTGCGCAGCGTGCCGGAGGGCGCGTCTTTTTTTGCCGCGTGGTGGATTTCCCAGCCCCACGCTTCGTATTCGTGCTGCTTGGCGAAAAGGGCTGCAGTGTGCGTCACGGCCTGAAGAAAAAGATTCACGCCGACGGAGAAATTCGGTGCCCAGACGATGCCGGTGCCGTTCTGCGTCACGGCTTGGCGTGCAGCGGGGAGCTGCTCGAGCCAGCCGGTGGTTCCGACGGCGGCGTTTACCCCGGCGGCGGCAAGCTGGCGGATGTTGTCCGCCGCCGCGGTGGGGGTGGAAAATTCGACGGCGACATCCACGTCGCGAAGGACCGCGGGTGTGAGGCCGATGCCGTCCGGGTTGTTCTGGCTGTTGAATTGTGCGAGTACGGTGAAGCCGTACTCCGGCGCGAGCTGCTCGATCAGGCGCCCCATCTTTCCGTAGCCGACGATCGCCAGGCCCAACGTCATGAGCGGACCTGCCCTATGGCGAGAAGCTGCGTCACCATGCGCGCGTAGATCTCGACCGCTTCCGACAATGTTTTCTTCGAAATGCGCTCTTCTACGGTGTGCGCGACGTGAATGCTGCCCGGGCCGATGAGGAACGCTTTCCCCCAGGCGTCGCCAAACGTGGGGATGTCGGTCGTGAAGGCTACGACCGTGGTGGGCAGGCTGTCGAAACTCGCCAGGCGAAGCGCCGGTGTGTGCAAGACTTCGCGAGCTTTGGCGCGGCCTGCAACGGCGGCGGAAACCGCTTCGCGAAGCGGCGTGGGATCGCCAACCGTGCGGAACATGATCTCGGCTCGCGCTTCGTCGGCGACGACGTTCGGCGCGTGTCCGCCGGAGATCGTTCCGATATTCAGGGTGCTCGCGCCGAGCAGCGGTTCTCGCGGCAGGGGAATTTCGCGAATGTCGTGGAGGACGTCGAGAAGGGTGTGAATCGCGGAATGACCCAGCTCGGGATAGGCGGAGTGGGCGAGCTTTCCAAGCGCAGTAATTTCATAGCGCAGGGCGCCTTTCGCACCGAGCGCGAGGCGGTTTTCCGTCGGCTCACCGTTGATTAGAAAGCGTGAGCCGCGGGGAGTAGCAGCGGCGGCTTTGGCTCCCGCGCTGTTGCGCTCTTCGCCAACGACAATGAGCACGCCGAAATTTCGCGTGCCGGCGGCAAGGAGATTCTCTGCGGCGGCGATCATAGCCGCGATGATGCCCTTCGCGTCGCAGGCCCCCCGGCCCCAAAGGAATTCATCGTCTTCGCGGGACGGGAAGAATGGGGGCACGGTATCCATGTGCGTGGAGAGCGTGACCACCGGTTCGCCCCAGCAGGCAAAAATGTTGTCGCGCTGTGGCTCGACCGGGATGCGCTCCACTCGGCCGGAGTATCGCGCCGTGAGCGCGGAAATATGGCTAAACAGGAAGTCGCCTACCTGTTTTTCGTGGTTGGTAACGGACTCGATGTCCACGAGCGCGCGCGCTAGTTCAAAAAGATTCATATCCGCCCCGTTGTGGAGTGCGGGAGCTCGCTCCCAGCTCTGCGGCTGTCGGCCGTGGCCCGGCAACCCAGGCCAAGCCCTAGCTCCGCCGAGAAAGCCGGGACAAATCGCGGTACTCCACAGGAACGCCTTCCATCATTTTTCAGGAGGAAACGCCAGGAAAGGAAGGAACCACGAGGAAAGCGACTCGGGCTGCTGCCTCTCGATAGCGCTTCATCCGAAAAACAGGATGACAGTGGACAGGCCTTAGACCTGCCCCCCAATCGCGGCTGTGCCAGCTACCGCTGCGATTTCGGCGGACAACATGTGGCTTGCGACCTTACCGGTCCATTTACAGCGACCCAACCGGTCGACAAGCGGCCCCTTTTCGCACGGGCGTCCGACGCTGATCGGAACTGCGCGCCCGGCTACTCATGGCCTCCGCACCTCTACCAAGAACAGAAAAGAGTCTAGAGCAGCGGCGGGCGGAGTGTCAATGAAAGTTCCGATGCGTCGAATGGAAAAAACGCGTTACAAATCGAGAGGCTTGAGGGGGACTTGCTGGGAAGCGACCAGGAGCTCGCCTGTGAAAGCGCATTCGGCGGGGCGGCGGCCCAACGCTTCTTCCGCGGAAAGGCGCGCCAGATCGGGATTGTTGTTTTCCTGGGAGAGGTGCGCAAGGACCAGGTAGCGGGCTCGGGCGTCAAAGCTGTCGGGATCCGCCAAATATTCGCTGACAGCGTGATTTGACAGATGGCCGGTGCGGCTGAGCACGCGCTGCTTGACGACCCAAGGATACGGGCCGACTTTGAGCATGTCGAGGTCGTGATTGGATTCGAGCATCAGGCAATCGGCGTCGCGAAGGTGGACTTTGACCAGCTCGGGCATGTAGCCGAGATCGGTGACTAGTGCCATTTTTACGCCGTCGGTGCGGAAGGTGAAGCCGATAGGGTCCGCGGCATCATGCGGAATGGCAAAGGCATGAATTTCAATATCGCCGACGCAGAAGCGCTGGCCGGCGTGAATCGTTTCCACGCCACGGAGGCGCTTGCCCAGGGTATCAGGGAGTGCGCGATTCAGAGCGTCCATCGTCGGCTCGGTGACGTAAAGCGGCGCTTTCCACAGGCCAAGCATTTGCGGCAGGCCGTGGCAATGGTCGGTATGCTCGTGGGTGATCAGAATGCCGTCGACACGATCGAGGTCCTTTTCAATGGTGGAGAGTCGGGCGAGAGTGTCGCGCTTGCCGAGTCCGGCGTCGATGAGGAGGCGGGTCTGCTGGGTCTCGAGTAAGGTGATGTTGCCCGAGCTGCCGGACGCCAGAATGGAGATCCGCAAGCCTATCGCTTCCCCCAGAAATGCCGCAGGTCTGCCAACAGGGCCTCCTGCGCTCAAGCAAAACAAATTTCGAGAATCATGGCAGAGCGCACTGCCGACGTCAACGCGGAAAGAAAGGCGGTGTCGTATCTGCGTCCAGATCTTGAAACATTAAGGATGGTTAGCGCGATCGTCCTGGTAGGTTTACGAAAACGGTAGATACGCAGTCGCCGGCGTCAGCGCCGCCAAGCCGCTCCCGAGCTTTCGTGAGCGAGAAACTGGCCAATGATTCAAAACGTACGATGGGAAGGAAAATAGCGATGCGGTATTCCTCAGCAGGCGAGGCGGGAGCGGTCGAGGGTGAATCCGTTGAGGGGGCCAAGCGCGGT
>Ga0209526_10002066_pt1 | contig 13497 bp, 12 predicted proteins | sample JacPinW_OM2H0_M1_FD_188566 | JGI IMG/M metagenome (GOLD analysis project Ga0209526, IMG submission 188566) | Forest soil microbial communities from Algoma, Ontario, Canada - Jack Pine, Ontario site 1_JW_OM2H0_M1 (SPAdes) (version 2) | ecosystem: Environmental > Terrestrial > Soil > Boreal... | reverse complement strand
CGATCATGCCACGGGCGCTGCCTGCGTTTGCCATCGTCCCTGTTCCCCTTCCGCTCACCCCAGTAGGGCGGGTTAGTTTAGCCAGCGGAGCCGGCTCCGCTGGCGTAACCCGCCACTAGTCCGGCCAGCTCGTCCAGTTTGGCGACGGATCTGAACCGGTAGGTCGTATATGGTGGGTTACGCCGTACAAGTCGGCTCGCAGCAGCTGACTTGTGCGGCTAACCTAACCCACCCTACGAAGCAAGAAGGCACCCATGACACGCATAGCCATCATAGACCGCGACAAGATGAACCCAGAACAGGCGCGCGTATACGATGCAGCCAAGGAGTCCGGCAGCCCGCTAGGCGGCCCGTACCATGCCTATATTCGGCTGCCGAAATTGTTCGAGGCATCCCAGAATCTGAGGGGCAGTCTGTCATCCGGGCCGCTGTCCCGCCGGGAGCAGCAGATTGTGAACCTCGCGGTCGCTCGCCATTGGAATGCGCGATATCCATGGTTCGCGCAGGTGCGCAACTCGCTCGCGATCGGCATCGACCAGGCCGTGATCGATGCGATCAACGCGCGCAAGACCCCCACCCTGGCGGATGCACGCGAGCGCATGTGTTTCTTGGTGGCGAGCGAGCTCCCCGCCTACAAAGGCTTGAGCAAGGAAACATATTTCGAAGCGGAAAAGATCATGGGGGTAGAGGGCCTGGTAGCGCTGGTCGCATCTATCGGCAGCTTTTCGATGACGTGTCTTACCGCCAACTCATTCGAGATCGATCCGCCCGCTGCAAATCCCACCCCGCTCAGGGAATAGCCTGAGCGGCTCTAGCCGTGCCACTGCCCTACTCCACTTTCAGCCCAAGCTTGGCGATCAGCGCCGCCCACTTTCCTTCCTCGCGTTGAATATTGGCGGCATATGCATCCGGCGTGCTGGCGAGCGGCCCGCCGCCATCGCCAATGATGCGCTGCGTGACATCCTCGGAGGTCAGGACGGCGCGCAACGCTTTGTTCAATCGCTCAATGATTGCCCCCGGCGTTCCACCCGGGGCGGCCAGGCCGTAATACTGCACGATATCCAGCCCCCGAAGGCCGGATTCGGCGGCCGTGGGAACATCCGGGATGGCCGCGAGGCGCTCAGGCGCAGCCACCGCGATTGCATGCAGCTTGCCCGCATGGATGTTGCCGATCGCAGGCGGCAACGTGTTGAACGCGAGCATTACATGGCCGCCGACGAGATCGTTCGTGAGCGGGCCGGTGCCCTTATAGGTCACAATGGTAATGCTGGTCCCGGTCATCGCCTTGAATTGCTCGGCACCGAAGTAATTGAGAGTCGGAGGGGGCGGCGTGCCCACGGTGAGCGTGTTGGGCTGCTGTTTGGCGAGCGCAATCACATCGGCGAGCGACCGCGCGGGGACCGAAGGATTGGCCATCACCACGATAGGTACGGAGGCGATCAGCCCGACCGGTGCGAAGTCCTTGGCGACATTGTAGCCGGCGCTGGCGCTGAGACTCACGCCCGTGACCATCAAGAGCAGCGTGTAGCCGTCCGGCACCGCCTTTGCGACGTAGCGAGCGCCGATAACGGAGCCTGCACCGGGGCGGTTTTCCACCAGCACCTGTTGACCAAGAACGTCCGTGAGCTTTTGCGCGATCACACGTCCGATCGTGTCCACGCCGCCGCCAGCCGGATAAGGCACGACAAGCATAATCGTGCGTGAAGGATAGTCATCCGCGCTCGCCGCCCTGATATTAGCCGCGAGATGAAAAACGCACGCGGCAAGAAACACAGAGATGATGCGGCTCCAGCTTAATCGGCCGGTTCGTATGCGGCGGCCCATTTGGCTCTCCCATTCTGGTTGTGGGCATCTTATCCGAGCTCCGCACGGCGTCACTATGGGCCCGCAATCGATGCGGGGATCTCAGGATGTGTTTCCCGTCGACCCTGCATTGAACGGACACGGACGCGACAAAATCGGGGAATAAGGACATGCTGGATGGCCCTTCGCTCGATCCTGCACCCGACCGACTTTTCGGATCTGAGTGGCGTAGCTTTTGCCCACGCCTTGCGCATTGCGTTGGCCGCCAGGAGCAAGTTGCACCTCGTCCATGTCGCGCCGCACGACACCGGTGGCGCATTCGCCTTCCCGCATGTGCGCCAGCTGCTGGTGCAGTGGGGCCTTTCAGAAGAGGACGACCCGCCCTGGCTCATTGCGCAGCGTCTGGGGATTGAAGTCGATACGACACTCATGAAGGGGCAAGAGCCGACCCAGGGCATTCTCGCCTTTCTACGCGACAGCCCGAGCGATCTCAGCGTGCTTGCGACCCACGGACGGGATGGGCTCGAACATTGGCTCAACGGCTCCGTCTCTGAAATTGTCGCCCGTCACTCGGCCGCGCCCACGCTGTTTATTGCGCCGGGTGCACGTGGCTTCGTTTCTCAAGTGACCGGCGAGATCAATCTCCGCCGCGCGTTGGTCCCGATCGATTTTTCACCGCATCCGGAGAAGGCCATCAAAACGGTTCAACTCATCGGCAGGATGCTCACGGGCACGGAGATCGTGTTGCATCTCCTGCATATCGGGCGGACGGCTCCGTCGATCTCGACGGCGGCAATAAGCTCAAGTCGCGCGCCAGAGGTGATGCTCCGGTCGGGGAATGTGGTGAACACGATCATCGATGTGGCAATCGAGTTCGACGTCGATTTCATCAGTATGTCCACTGCAGGCCATCGCAACGTCCTGGATGTATTCCGCGGCAGCACGACCGAGCGGGTCATCCACCATGCGCCGTGCCCGGTGCTCGCCGTGCCTGCGGCATAGCTTCCGGCGCGGGACGTGCAGCAGTCGCGGAGACACCCGAGCGCGGTGCAACCCGGTGAGGATATGCTGACTACGTCGCGGCTTTCCAAGGATGCTCAGATTGCAACAGCCGCTTGCAGAACCATGTCCAAGTCCAGCATGGCACTCACTAATCTGAGGGCGTTTGTCATCCTGCTTGTCATAGCCTTTCACTCGGTTCTTGCTTATCTGGGAGCATCGCCTTCGTGGGCGATTCTGCAGGCGGCGGCCTGGCCTTCGCCGCAGTGCATAAGCTGCGCGACGAAGGCTTTGCTTTGCCGGGTGCTGTCGTGGCGCTATCGCCCTGGACCGATCTCGCCCTCACCGGGCCGTCGTTGCAATCTAACGCCGATGCGGACCCGATGATGAACGTCGGCGGGCTGCCTGTGCTTGCGAATCATTATCTGGCTGGGACCGATCCACACCATCCCTACGCCTCTCCACTCTACGGCGACCCGGCAGGGCTGCCTCCTGCGCTCATTCAGGTCGGCAGCGATGAAATCTTGCGCGACGATGCCGTGCGCATGGCCGAGAAGCTAAAAATCGCAGGATGCGATATCGAGATCGAAGTTTGGCCGCGTATGCCCCATGTATGGCAGCTCTATGCGCGCATCGTCCCGGAGGGGCGCGATGCGATAGAGCACATTGGGTATGTTCCTGCATCGCAAACTCTAGCTCGGTAGATCAAACAACTGTCGCGCCATGTCTGCTATTTTGGGGTCAAGGGGGCGCGGCTTCAAGCGAAGTCCCCTCCCCAGGAGCTCAACCAATACCGTGAAGACGGCAAGGCGCCCGTAGAGCTTGTCGTTGCTCGGAATAAGGAACCAGGGCGTTTGTTTAGTCGAAGTTTTCTCCAGCATGTCCTCGATTGCGACCTCGTAATCTGCCCAGCGTGATCGGTTCCGGAAGTCCTCATATGAGAGCTTCCACCGTTTGAGCGGATTAGTGAGGCGATCCTTGAACCGGCGGACTTGCTCCGCGGGAGTGATGTGCAGAAAGCATTTGGCGATCCGAATGCCGTCCGCGACCATGATTCGCTCGAACTGATTGATCTCCTCGTAAGCTCTCTGCCATTCCCGCTTAGTGGCAAAGCCCTCTACGCGTTCCACCAGAACACGCCCGTACCAGGAACGGTCGAACACGACGGTCTGCCCGGGATCGGGAAGCTTCTCCCAGAATCGTTGCAGATAGTGCTTGCCCTTCTCGTGCGGCAACGGTGCAGCAATCGGATAGACCGTGAAGCTTCGTGGATCCATCGCCCAGCCAAGCCTGCGCACGATGCCGCCCTTCCCCGCAGTGTCCCATCCCTCAAGCACAACCACTGCCCGCTCCCGCGTTCCGAGATAGGCTTGCTGGATTGACCGCATGGTGGACTGCATCCTTTGCAGGCGCCGCTCGTAATCGCCGAACGCAACCGTTGGATGCTTGGTGATTGCGGCCAGCCGCGGGCGTTTCGTAACGATGAGCCCCTTGGATTTCATACCTTTCTCGCATCTCCCTTGCCGCGTCGCCCCGGCTTGATCGGTATCAAGAACCTGCGCAAGGCTTCGCAGCTGCCTTGACACCGGCGAAGCAATATATGTCTTGGGCGGCAGCCTTTTGCAGTGCATTGGAGGGGTGATGCCATTCAGGATCACCATTGCCGGGGATATTGGAAGCGGCAAATCGACGATAGCAAAGCGACTGGCCGAGTTGTCCGGCGTGGAGCCGCTATCGACCGGCGGAATACAGCGGCAACTCGCGCAGGCAAGGGGCCTGAGCGTGCTTGAATTGAACAAGCTCGCCGAAGAAGACCCAAGCATCGACAAGGAAATCGACGGCTACCTTTTGGCGCTCCCCCCCGGGGAACTCGTGGTCGAATCGCGAATGGCGTGGCATTTCGTTCCCGACACCTTGAAAGTGTATTTGTACATATCCGATCGAGCCGCAGCTCGGCGCATCTTGGGAGCGCAGCGGAGCGATGAAGATTATCGCTCGATTTCCGATCCCACGCGGCCCATCCTGGCCAGGCGCGAGAGCGAGATCATCAGGTTCAAGAAATACTACAACGTCGATATAGATGAACTGCGCAATTACGACGTCGTTATCGATACTACGTTTGCGCCTGTGGATGATGTTGTAAAGCAGATCAGCGAATTCAAGGAGACCGCGAGCAAGCCGGCGTGCTTCATCGAGCCGCGCAATCTCGTCCCGACCCGGCGGATCGCCCCATCAGCTCGCCGGGAATTGCGCGACCTGGAAGAGAGCATGGGAAGGCATGGATTCGACCCCTCGAAGCCCTTACGCACCCTCTATGTGGACCATGTTTTTTACATCGTCGACGGTCATGCACGCGCCGCCGCCGCACTGAGAGCCGGAACGCAATTCGTCTCTGCCGTGCTCGCCGCATCCAACGACGAGCCCTATGTTCATGGTTCGAGCGCGCGGCAGTACGTCGCCGATGCCGTGGATCATTCGCTCATCTCGGATTGGCAGACGGCGGTCGGCTTTCGCTATCCAGAGGAGATATGGAAGGGGCGCGCCGGGTCGCACAGGCCGGCAGAATCACTGCTGCCTGGCCAAGCCGCTCGTTAGGTGCCCGCGAGGCCGGATTGTCCTTGCGCAATCCGGCAGCTGCCTTCCCGGATTTCGCTTGCGCTCAATCTGGGCTACGTATCGCCGTATCTTCGCGTGCTGGAGAAGGGCTGTTGAGAAAGGATGCAAACAATCCGTCAATGACTCGCCGCCGCGTGCTCGCGAGCGCAGCGCTCGGCGTTGGGGCGGCGCTCGCCTTGGAAGGAGGGCCAGCAATGGCGCAGATCGGCACGCCGAAAGTCTTCGTTCTCGTTCACGGTGCCTGGCACGGCGGCTGGTGCTGGCGCCGCGTATCCGGCATCTTGCAGAAGCAAGGGCACAGAGTGTTCACGCCCACCATGACCGGGCTGGGCGAACGATCGCACCTGATGAGCAAGGATGTCGTCCTCGACACCCACATCGCGGATATCGTCAATGTGATCGAATGGGAGGACCTTGCCGGCATCTGCCTGGTCGCTCATTCCTATGGCGGATGGCCCGTTTCCGGCGCCATCGAGCAGATTGGTGACCGGGTGGCATCGGTGGTCTATCTCGACGCCTTTGTGCCGGATGACGGCCAAAAATCACTCGATGTCGCGTCCGAGTTCAGCCGCAAGGGAACCTTGGAAGCGATCGCCAACGGCAAAATCTCGCGTCCGCCGCCTAAGGCGGAGACTTTCCACGTCAACGCGAACGACCGCGCCTGGGTCGATTCGAAGCTAACGCCACAGCCGGTCGGGGTGGCCCTGCAGCCGATCAGGCTTACCGGCGCGCGCGAGAAAGTGCAGACGAAAACCTACATTCGCGCTCCGGTTTACCCGCAGCCCGCCTTCGACACGTATTACGCGGCCAAGAAAGCAGACCCGTCATGGCGCACTTATGAGGTTGACGGCGGACACGACGTGATGATCGACCGGCCCGAGCGGCTCGTCGAGATCCTGCTCGAGAGGTCCTGAATGCAAGACCAGCGTGCGTTCGCGCTGTAGGGTGGGCAAAGGCGCGCGCTTCACACGTTGTTCGACAAGCACAAAGCGGTGCGCGCGCCGTGCCCACGCGGCGAAGTAATGAATCAGGCGCGGTTTTGCCCAGCTTACGAGCTCATGAGCCCGCGAGCATTGATTTGACCAGCGCGCTTGCCTTGCCGAAATCCATCCTGCCGGCGTGCGCCTGTTTCAGGGCGGCCATGACCTTGCCCATGTCCTTGATGCCTTGCGCTCCGACCTGTCTTGCGGCCTCTGCTATGGCCGCTTTCACATCCGTCTCCGACATCTGCTGCGGCAAATACGCGCTGATGATCTCGATTTCGCCCCGCTCCTTGTCGGCGAGCTCCGTGCGGCCAGCCTTGTCGTAGATCTCCACCGATTCCTGACGCTGCTTGATCATTTTCTGCAGCAACGCAAGCAACTCCTCCTGCGCTAGCGATTCGCGCCCGCGCAACTGCGCCTCGATCTCGGCATTCTTGATGGCCGCATTGATCAGGCGCAGCGCGGAGACGCGCCTTTCGTCTCGCGCCTTCATCGCGCCCTTGAGAGCAGTGTTGATCTCGTCACGCAGCACAGCTATGGCCTTCGCGATTGAGGGCTTGCCCGGCTCCTCCCGGCCGAGCATGGAAACAAACGAGATTTATGCCATCGCAGCACGACAAACAACCGGAGCATCGGCAGCCGCAGAGCACATGGATCGAGCCGAAGCCGACCGCACTGCTCGTGCTCGCCGATGGGACCGTGCTCGAAGGCTTCGGCCTTGGCGCCATCGGGCATGCGGTCGGGGAGGTCTGCTTCAATACCGCCATGACCGGTTATGAGGAAATTCTCACCGATCCCTCCTATGCCGGCCAGATCATCACGTTCACATTCCCGCATATCGGCAACGTGGGGACGAACGAGGAAGACATCGAAACCGTCAACATGGCCGCGACGCCTGGAGCGCGCGGGGTTGTTCTCGGCACTGCAATAACCTCGCCGTCGAACTATCGCGCAACGCGTCACCTCAACGAATGGCTCAAGGCACGCGGCGTGATCGGGCTGGGCGGCGTGGACACGCGGGCGCTCACGAGGCTCATTCGCGTCAAGGGCATGCCCAACGCGGTCATCGCCCACGCGCCGTCCGGACGATTCGACCTGGAGCTCCTCCAGAAGGAGGCGCGTGAATGGCCGGGCCTCGTCGGCATGGACCTCGTGCCAATGGTGACCTCGGGGCAGCGGTTCGAATGGGACGAGACCGGCTGGGAATGGGGCAAGGGCTACGGCCGCCGGCAAGCCGCGGAGTTTCACGTGGTCGCCATCGACTATGGGATCAAGCGCAACATTCTGCGACAGCTTGCCGGCAACGGCTGCAAGGTGACGGTGGTGCCGGCGCATACGCCCGCCGCAGACGTCATCGCGCTCAAGCCGGACGGTGTTTTCCTCTCCAATGGCCCCGGCGATCCTGCGGCCACAGGCGAATATGCCGTGCCCGTGATCCGCGACATCATCGATAAAGATATCCCCACCTTCGGCATCTGCCTCGGCCACCAGATGCTCGGCATCGCCGTCGGAGCCAAGACCGTCAAGATGCATCAGGGTCACCACGGCGCCAATCACCCGGTGAAGGACCTTGTGACCGGCAAGGTCGAGATCACGTCCATGAACCACGGCTTCGCCGTGGACCGCGCTACTCTGCCGCCCAATGTCGTTGAAACGCATGTCTCGCTGTTCGACGGATCGAATTGCGGGCTAGCGCTCGCGGGCAGGCCCGTATTCTCGGTGCAATACCATCCGGAGGCCTCACCCGGCCCGCGCGACAGCCATTATCTGTTCACGCGTTTTGCCGAGCTGATGCGCCCGTCCCGGCGCGGGTGAGCGCATTTCCACTGGACTGACGAGCCGCGCTCATTCACGGTTTGTAGGGTGGGCAAAGGAGCGCCCGACCCATGCTCAGGGTCAGCCTCACGCTCTTGCGACGTTGTCAGGAAATACAGTGGCCTGACGCAGTGTTGTTTTATTTCGTTCCGAAACCGAATCCTTCCAGCAGATCACAACAGCAGCCTCACGGCTTCTTCGCTTCGGCGTAGGGATAGATCATCTTGCCGGAGGCATACTCGCTTGGCCACACGATGACCTCGTGGCTGGTGTCCTTGAATTGATCCACATTGTTGCTGCTGACATGCTGGAACTGGGTGAAGACGACCCGCGACTTCGTCCATTCCCCATCCTTGCCGAAGGCAATCTCGCCGACGACGGTATTGAAGGTGTGGCTGCGCATGTAGTTGGCTATTGCGATTTGGTCCAGGCTCTGTGTGCCTTCGACCGCCTGCGCCAGCACTTGCCCCGCGGCATAGCCCAGCGGCGGAAAGGACCAGCCGATCGGGTCGATGCCTTCCTGCCGCGCCATGCTCTGATACTTCGACAGGAGCTCGAGCGTGCCGGGAAACGTGAATGCGGGCGCTGGCAGAAAGATCTCGTTGTTGACTATGCCATTCATCAGAGGCCCCAGCTGCACCTTGATGGGGGTGACCAGGAGCCCGATAAAGGTGCCACCGAACATCTTGGGCACGAGCCCGATTTCATTTGCGGCGCGCACGATGCCCACGGAGTCCGGCGGATAGGCCGCCACATAGACGATGTCAGGATTGAGCGCATTGACCGCGCGAATGATCGGCGTGTAGTCGGTGGTCGACGGCGGGTAGCGCACATCCGACATGGTTTGGAAACCGCCGAGATCCTTGATGCTCTGCCGCGCGCCGTCCGCGGCATTCTGGGCGAATTCGGCATCAGCGGCGACGATCGCGACAGTCTTGGGTCGCGGCTTGGCCGCAGCCGCAAGCTCGAAGAAGCCAAATGCAAACGCCTTCTGCGGCTCCGGTCCGGTCGGCAGCATCGAGAAGTACTGGTCGTAGTGGAATTTACTGTTGGCGGCATTGGCGAGAATGCCGATGGTGGTCTTCTTGTACTGCATCAAGACCGGAATGGCCGGCGCGACCATGTTGGTCGCATATGGACCGATCAGAAGGTCGACCTTGTCGACTTCGATAAGCTTCGTATAGAGCTGTGGAACGTTCGTCGGGTTGCTCTGGTCATCGTAGTAGACCAGCTCGATCTGGCGTCCGAGCAGGCCGCCTTTGGCATTGACATCATCTCGCCAGATTTTCAGGGCGGTGAGCACCTGCTTGCCGATCGGCGCAACACCACCGGTCAATGCCATGCTCATGCCCACCCTGATCGGGTCGGCCGCTTTTGCCATGATGGGCATGATCAGCACGCAAACCGCAAGGAATGCGCAGAGCGTGCGAGCTCGAACCCCAAGCCGGAAATCGCGCATCTTCCGTACTCCTCCCTGACCGCCTGGTCGGCGGTGCGTGTTTATTTCCAGTACACTTTAGTAGGGTGGGTTACCCGTACAAGTCGGCTGTTAGCAGCCGACCTGTACGGTGTAACCCACCGCAATACGACGATGTGATGCAAGCGGTGCCTGCCGCCGCTACACGATCGCCCCTGAGGTTCCTGCCATGCAATGTTCAACGGCGCGCGCCGCCAGTTCCGGGATGACGTGCGCCCGGAATGCAGCGCTGCCGTTGATGTCGCTGATCAGCTCATCGGACGGCAATCTTACCGCCCGAGCCGCTTGCGGATCGAACGCCGTCATGAGCGTCGCCTCGAGCGGGCGGCATCGAAACGCGTGATGGCCGGCACCGGTCACTCCCACCCGCACGGTACCGCCGCTCCTGGCAACGAACACGCCGACGATGCTGAAGCGAGATGACGCATTGATGAACTTGATATAGGCGGCCGCATCGGGCGGCGGGAAGCTGACCGCGACGATGATCTCGGGCGGCGCGAGCGCGGTCGAAAACGTTCCGACGATGAAATCGTCGGCGACGATGTCGCGACGATCGGTATGGATCGTAGCATCGAGCGCCAGAACTGATGCGGGATAGCAGGCCGCCGGATCATTGTGCGCCAATGAGCCCCCGATGGTCCCGCGATTTCGCACCAGCGGATCCCCGATGCCACCGGCGAGTTGCGCCAGAGCCGGGATCTTGCTCCGCACAAGCTCGGAACGCGACACCGCGAAATGCGTGGTCATGGCCCCGATCCGCAGCCGTCCGTCGGGGACCCCGATCCCTTTGAGCGCGTCAATCCTGCCCAGGTCGATCAGGGCCGCCGGACTGGCAAGGCGCTGGCGCATCACCGGCACGATGCTCATTCCTCCCGCGAGAGGCTTGCTCTCGGCAAGGCTGTCCAGCGCCTTGCAGGCGTCTTCGAGCGTCGCAGGGCGGCGGTACTCGAACGCGTACATGGTCCGGTCATCCCGCTGAGGCGTTACGCATCGCTTTCGCCCCGGCTCCGATCGCCTTGATGATGTTGTAGTAGCCGGTGCAACGGCAAATGTTTCCTTCGAGATTTTGCCGGATCGTCTCTTCGCTCAGCTCGTAACCTTCGCGCCGCACAAGGTCGAGCGCACTCATGATCATCCCGGGCGTGCAAAATCCGCACTGAAGCGCATGATGCTGATGGAATGCGGCCTGCATCGGATGCAGCTCGTTGCCGGCAGAAACCGATTCGATGGTTTTCACGTCGCACCCATCCGCCTGAACGGCAAACAGGGTGCACGAGCGCAATGCCACGCCATCGACGTGCACCGTGCACGCCCCGCATTGACTGGTATCGCAGCCGACATGCGTGCCGGTAAGCCCCAGATGCTCGCGCAGGAACTCGACCAGCGGCCAGCGTGGCTCGACGTCGCTGACGACAGGCTTGCCATTGACGGTAAGCGAGATCCTCACCGTCGCCACTTACGCCTCTCCCGCCGAGGCTGACGCAATCGCCCGCCAGACCGAGTAAGGCGTCATCGGCAGCTCGATGCTGCGCACCCCAAGGTGCCAGAGCGCATCAACAACGGCGTTGCCGATGGCTGCCGGGGGTCCGATCGTCCCGGTTTCGCTCCCTCCCTTGACGCCGAGCGGATTGCTCGGGGCGGGCACGCAGAGGTAATCGGATTGCAGGGGCGGCATGTCGCTCGCGCGAGGCATGGCGTAGTCCATGAATGTCCCGGTGAGAAGCTGGCCGGTATCAGGATCGTAGATGACGTGTTCCATCATCGCCTGCCCGATGCCCTGGCCCAAGCCCCCCTGCACCTGACCTTCAATGATCATCGGATTGATCATCGTGCCGCAGTCGTCAACTGTATAATATTCGCGAATTCTGACCCGGCCGATGCGCTCGTCCACAAGCACGACGGCAAGATGCATGGCCTGCGGATCGTTGAGATCCGGCGGGTCATAGAAGATCGTACATTCGAGGCCGGGCTCAAAGCCCGGGTCTGACGGATAACTGGCACCGTGATAGGCGGCATCTGCGACCTCGGCGAAAGATAGCTTGCGGTTGGTCCCCTTCACGAAAAACAAGGTGTTCTCATAATCGAGATCGTCGGGGTTGCACTCCAGGAGATGCGCTGCCAGGCGCCGCGCCTTGGCGAGGACCGTTTCGCTGGCACGATAGATGGCAGTACCGCCGACGGATGCGGATCGCGAGCCCCAGGTGCCGTTGCCGTACGGCACCCGGTCCGTGTCGCCCTGAACGACCGCGATGTCCTCTATGGGCAGGCCGAGACGGTCAGCTGCAATCTGCGAAAAGGTGATGCTGTGCCCCTGGCCATGCGAATGGCTGCCGCTCAACACCGTGACCTTGCCGTCGGAATGGACACGGATGGTCGCCGATTCAAACCCGCCATGCAGGCCGCCTCGCGTCGAAAGCTGCCGGCTTGGACCGGTTCCGGACTTGTCCAGGAAAGCAGCGATGCCGATGCCCATCAGCTTGCCCTCCTTGCGCAGCTCGGCCTGCTCCTGGCGTAGCTCCTTGTACTTCGCCATCTCGACCAGGCGATTCAACAAGGCCGGAGGGTTGCCGCAATCGTAGACGCGGCCGACCGGGGTCTTGTAGGGGAAGTCTGAGCTCTGAAGCAGATTACGACGCCGGATCTCGACAACATCGATCCCCATCTCGCGGGCAGCGTTTTCGAGCAGCCGTTCGTTCACCCACGTTGCCTCGGGGCGACCGGAGCCGCGATAGGCGTCGATCGGCACCGTATTGGTGTAGACGGTGCGGACGCGCAGATCGAGGGCGGGCGTCGTGTACAGGCCGGTGATGGTCTGTGGATAGGAGTTTCCCGGGATGCTTGGAGCGAAGTTGCTGAGATAGCCGCCGAGACACGCAATCGTGTCAACCTGCAGAGCCAGTATCTTCCCGTCAGCCGCAAACGCCATCCGGGCCTCTGTCGCGTGATCACGGGCCTGCGTATCGGACTGCAAGGTTTCGCTGCGGGTTGCGGTCCATTTTACCGGGCGTCCAAGCTCGCGTGACATCCACACGATGGTCGAGACCTCGACGTGGAAATTCACCTTGTTGCCGAAGCCGCCGCCGACGTCGGGCGCGATCACGCGCAGCTTGTGCTCGGGAATGTTGAGAGCGTACTTGCAGATCCAGCGCCGCAGCATGTGGGGAACCTGCGTCGTCGCCCATAGCGTGCAATGGTCCGTTTCCGGTTCATAGCTCGCGAGGTAGCAACGCGGCTCGAGCGGATTCCCGGCCAGGCGGTTGCTGTCGAGCGTCAGCGCAGTCACGTGGGCTGCCCGGGCAAACGCCTGCTTGGCGAGGCTCGGATCGCCGCGCAGAATTTCACTGATCAGATTGCTTCCCAGCTGCTCATGCACCACAGGCGCGCCGTCATCAAGGGCGCGCGCCGTGACGCTGAGCGTGGGGAGCGGCTCGTATTCGACCTCGATGGCGTCGAGTGCATCGAGGACCTGGTGACGAGTTTCGGCGACAACTGCGGCGAGGACATCGCCCACGTGGTGAACTTCCTCTGCGGCGAACGCAGGCCGCAGCACCTCGCGCATCGGCTGGCCATCGGATGAGGGCATCGGATGGACGCAAACAAGCTTGCCGTGACCGGCCTTGGCCCAATCCTGCGCGGTGACGATGCGGATGACGCCGGGTCTTTTCAGCGCCCGGCTCGCATCGAGGCGCAGGATGCGCGCGTGGGCGTGGGGACTGCGCAGAAACCCTGCGCTCGCGCAGCGCGGCAGCTTTATGTCGTCGACGTATTTCCCCCGCCCGGTCAGGAACCGGAAATCCTCGGGGC
>Ga0209526_10002065_pt1 | contig 13498 bp, 12 predicted proteins | sample JacPinW_OM2H0_M1_FD_188566 | JGI IMG/M metagenome (GOLD analysis project Ga0209526, IMG submission 188566) | Forest soil microbial communities from Algoma, Ontario, Canada - Jack Pine, Ontario site 1_JW_OM2H0_M1 (SPAdes) (version 2) | ecosystem: Environmental > Terrestrial > Soil > Boreal... | reverse complement strand
CACGATCGCCGCCGCGCGCCAATAGGAAATAAACGCGAGCATGGCCGTCGTGGCCACGAGGACTTTCGCAGCAGGTCGAGCAGTACTTCCGAAGGAAGAACCCTGGGGACCGGATACCATGGGTGCTTTAGGGCGTCGTAAAATTCACGCCACGAGCTTAGACTTTGCGCGTAAATAAGAACTAAAGAGTTCGTAAGGATTTTATAAGGGAAGGGAGGGGCTACAGAAGTTGGGTTCACCGTTGCAGATGCGTATGGCGATCAAGCTGTGAAAAATCGTCACGGTCAGATTCCCGGATGGACACGGAGCAATCCGATAACCCGTACGGGGAGTTAAGCAGCCGCAAATGCAATCCAAGTCATTGCCTTGGTTGCACTTACCGGATTCTAGCAGTTCTTGTGCTGCTCTCTTACGCTGCTTGAAAGCAAGACTTCGCCGCTCGTTGCGGATAAGGACTATCGCAGCGACGGCACACCGTTAGCGCGCGGGGGACGTCTTCGGCAATCGAGAAGTTCGCGGCCCACAGCGGCGCCAAGACTGGCCGTGCCGACCAAATACCCTCAGCCTGGCAAGCTCGCCGGAAAATCTTCAAGCAGGAAGGGAGCATTTTGCCGCCGCCCAAGTGCGTGTTTGCTTCCGTTTAGGAATTGTTCATCCGGCGTTTATGCGTCGTTTAGGGATTCAACACTAGTGTTGTGCGTCGTTTGTCACTTGTGTCGAATGCCTTCTCTCCAGTCTGGCGACCAACTCGATCATTACCGAATTGAGAGTCTTGTTGCGGAAGGCGGAATGGCTTCCATCTATCGCGCCACGGACTTGCACACTGGCCGCCCGGTGGCCATTAAACTTCCGCATTTCGAGACCGAGAGCGACCCTGTTCTCTTCGATCGGTTTCGCCGAGAGGAGGAAATCGGCAAGAACCTGGATCATCCGGGCGTAATCAAAGTCGTGGCGGAGAATCATCGGAGCCGGCTTTACCTCGTCATGGACTGGGTCGACGGGCAGGTACTCCGGCAGGTACTGAACGAGCACGGGAAGCTCCCCGTCGAACGGACGGTGCAAATTGTGCTCAACATATGCAACGCGCTCGACTACATTCACGGCCAAGGTGTAGTACACCGAGACCTGAAGCCGGAAAACATATTTCTCGATGAAGCTGACCACATCAAGTTGATCGATTTCGGCATCGCTAGGAAGGCCCGAGCGCGCCGGCTGACATTCGGAAATTTCTCCAAGAAGGCTGGAACACCAGACTACGTCTCCCCGGAGCAAATTCAGGGGAAACGGGGCGACGCTCGCAGTGATTTATATTCCCTGGGAGTCATTTTGTATGAGATGTTGACCGGGGAGACGCCGTTCGACGGGCCGAATCCGTTCGTTACGATGAATAATAAGTTGGTGAACAATCCGGTTCCGCCACGAGAAATCGATCCTGAAATCTCTCCCGAACTCCAGGAAATCGTCTATCGTGCCTTGGAGCGCAACCCCGTCAACCGCTATGCGAGCGCAAGTGAATTCGCCTGGGATTTGGAGCATCGGGGGCAGATCGGCGTGGCCGAGCGTCCTGAATTGCGGGACTGGAAAAGGCGACGTACGCCGTGGAAGAATAAGTTGGTGTTTTACTGCGTCCTGGCGCTAATTCCCGTCACTCTTTTCTTGTTGCTGCTTTACATGGCACGGCACGGCTACTAACATTCACCTCGGACCAAAGCGAATCTCCTGTAACCTGGCCGAATCCTGTTGATGCCAAGGCTTCTGTTTTACTAGTTCGGAAGCGTTGTTTGGCAACAGGCCGGGAGTATACCCGGGCGAACTCCGATGGCAAATCCAACCAGTTCGAGCCTTGGACATAGACCGAATAGCGACTCAGAACAACCGAGTTGGCTGCCCATTCGCATCTCACTCGCGCTGGCCCTGGTAGCCACGATCACGTTCGTCTTTTTTCGACTGATCCACGTAAATGCCACGACCGTGGGGTTTTTTTACTTGATGGCTATTCTGATCGTGGCAACGGCATGGGGGTTTTGGGAAGCAGCCGTGGCCTCCGTTGTGGCAATGCTGTGCTTCAATTTTTACTTCTTCCCGCCGACGGGTACCTTTACAGTTGCCGACCCACAAAACTGGGTAGCGCTGTTTACCTTTCTGGCCACTTCCCTAACCGCTAGTCAGCTTTCTGCTCGGCTGAAACGCCAGACCAAAGAGGCGCAGGATCGACAGCGAGAAATAGAGCGGCTCTACGCTCTCAGCCGGGCCATACTTCTCACCGAGCCCACCCAATCCGCCGCAAAGCAGATCGCACATCAAATTGCCCATACTTTCGACTGCCCTGCCCTGGCGCTATATGACCGCAATACCAATGAAATCTACCTGGCCGGCCCGGACGTCTTTCCTAACATGGAGGCTAAGTTGCGCGAGTCAGCAATGCGGTCGAGCGTGCTCCAGGAAGAAACCGACAACATTCTCGTAGCTCCTATCCGTCTTGGCGGAGAACCAAGTGGCAGCCTGGCAATCAAACATGCCTATCTGTCCGATGCGGCACTACAGTCTCTCCTGAACCTGGTAGCTGTGGGACTGGAAAAGGCACGTGCCCAGGAGGCCGTCAATCGTGCAGAAGTTGCCCGACAAAGCGAAGAGTTGAAGTCCACGCTTCTGGATGCGATTGCCCATGAATTCAAGACTCCGCTCACGTCAGTGAAGGCCGTGACCACGGATTTGCTCTCGAATCCCGACGAACCGCTTTCGCAACAACAGCGCAGATTGCTCACGATTGCCGATGAAGGGGCCGACCGCCTCGCCAGACTGGTTACCGAAGCGATTCAGCTGGCCCGGATCGAGGGTGGCAAGTTTCGATTGAATCGGGAAGTTCATTTTCCAAGCACTTTGCTTTCGGCCGCAATTCGGCAGACGAAGCCTTTAACAGCCGGGAGAAACCTCGAAGTTCAGGCGGCGGATGACTTGCCTTTGGTATTGGTAGACGCCGAGCTGATACAAATGGTGATCACCCATCTGATCGATAACGCGGTGAAATACTCTCCGCCGGGAAGCCCCATTTTGATTGGTGCGCGGGCTAGCGAGACCGGCGTGATCATTCACGTGACCGATCAAGGGCCAGGCATCACCGAGGACGATCAATCCCGGATCTTCGATAAGTTCTATCGCGGCAGCAAAGGGCAACACCTCAAGGGCACAGGAATGGGACTTGCAATAGCCCGAGAGATCATCCGCGCGCACGGCAAAGAGATCTCAGTCATAAGTAATCCAGGTGAAGGCTCGGAGTTTAGCTTCTCGTTGCCGATCGCGCCGGCAGGGAGTGCGGGATGAGCGAAGGCCGCATCTTGGTTGTAGACGACGACCCCCAGATTCGCCGTACGATGAAGACGACACTGACCGCGCGCGGTTATGAAGTGAGCGATTCGCGCAGCGGGGAAGAAGCGCTCGATAAGCTGCGATTGGAAACTTATGACCTGGTATTGCTGGATATGAACATGCCCGGAAGCGGTGGAATCGAGACCTGCCGACTCATCCGCTCGAGCTCTGACATCGCCATCATCATGTTAACCGTCAGAAACTCCGAAAAAGACAAGGTGGAAGCGCTCGACGCCGGGGCTGATGACTATGTGACGAAGCCTTTCAGCACCCCAGAACTCCTTGCTCGGATTCGAGCGACTTTTCGGCGCCTTTCGCAGGCGCCCGATGACGCAGGCTTGCAGCAACTCTCACTCCAAGGCGTGCAGATCGATCTTGCTTCACGACAGGTTACCGTACAGGGCCGCATTTCCCGCCTCACCGCGAAGGAGTTTGATTTGCTATCGTACTTTTTGATGCGGCCAAACAAGACGATTTCTCACCGCGAACTCCTACAGGCAGTCTGGGGCCCGGACTACGGAGATGAGTTGGAATATTTAAGGGTCTTTATCAACCGATTGCGCAAAAAGATCGAACCCGATCCTTCCAAACCTCGGTTCTTGGTTACCGATGCTTGGGCCGGCTATCGTTTCCATGTCCCGCACTGAAGCCTCCTGCCAGAAGTGAATACAGTACGGTTACCGAGTAGCTCCTATGCCGCGAAGCCCATTTTGATTCCATACGACGGTTTATGCCCTTGTTAGGCCGCGTTTATGCGTTGTTTATTCCTGTCCCCGCAGAATCGGCAGTGGATGGGGACAATGACGAATCAATACAACGGCCTCACCGCAGCGCGGCGGGTAAATTCGGAAACGGCTAAAGGCCCTGGACCCGGAGACCTCGTCGTAAGCGTCATCTTCACTGATCCGCAGGGAACCGCTCTTGCCTTGGAGACTGCTGGATCATTGGCGTGCTCTCTTGGAGCCAGCATCCAACTGCTGGCTGCGCATCCCGTGCCGTATCGATTGCCTCTTGATGAGCCTCAAGTCTCTGTTCGTTTTGCCGAGCGGCTTCTTTCCGACTTGGTTGGTGGGCTGGACCAGGATGGCTTTGAGACCAGCGCTCGGCTGTATCTGTGCAGGAATCGGCTTGAGACGCTCATGCAGGTCCTGCGCCCGAATTCTCTGGTCGTGATCGGTGGCCGGAGACGCTGGTGGCCTACCACAGCAAGCCGGATGGCAAGAGCCCTTCGATCCAAGGGCCATCAAGTTGTTTTCATTGCCTCCGGAGTCGAACTACGTCGGAACTGCGATGAGAACAAGAGCTCTGGTCCAGCCGGCCGTTAGAAGCGCTATAGGCAGTATGGCGTCTGGCGCCGCGGATGATGTTTCGCCGAATTCATCGGCTGTCGTCGGAATCACTGTCTTGGCTGATGTGGAAGATGTTTTCGCTGTTCTCCGAACGGCAATTCTGTTCGCCAGGAGCTTGCAAGCAACACTATCGGTCAATCTTCCCGGAAGGGAAGTTTTTTCCGTCCACTTTGGCGAGGATCCGAGTCCGGCATCACTATCAGAGCTGTTAGATTCGGTGCAAACTGAACTGCGCAAGCTGGTCTCTACGCACGCGCCGAAGTTGATCTTGGAAGCTAGCGTCATTGCGGCTTCTTTCGTCTCTGCGGGATGCATCTCGGTGTGGGTTCGTAGCGCGAATTCTGTTCCAAGGAGTCAGCAAAGTGGCCAGTAAAGGATCGTGCCCACTTCGTTTAATGCGCTTCTTGTCCCAATCGCGCCATCGTGTAGCATTACCCGAAGTACAGGTGAGGTGAATCATGCTGGATCTGTTCTATGTCGCTATTGTAATTGCCTTCTTTGTCCTGCTGTGGGGCTTTACCAAGGCGTCGGAACGCCTTTAGGAGGCTTTAATGGAATACGTGATTGCGGGAATCGTCGCGGCGATTTTGTTCGTTTACTTATTGTACGCCCTGCTTCGGCCGGAACGCTTTTGAGGTGTTGAGATGACTATACCCGGTATTGCACAGATACTGATCTATTTCGTCGTTCTGCTCGCCATCACCAAGCCCATCGGTGTTTTCATGTACCGTGTCTTTGAGGGCAAGCGAACATTCCTTCACCCCGTTTTTCGCCCACTGGAACGCTTGATTTATAAGCTTGGCGGAATCCGCGAGGATGAGGAACATTCGTGGATACGTTACTCCGCAGGTATGGTCTCGCTCAGCATATTCAGCTTCCTGTTCGTGTATGTGCTCCAGCGGTTGCAGGGGCATCTCCCACTGAATCCGATGCACTTCTCGACGCCGCAGGCTCCTCAAACCGCCACGCCGATGACGCCGGATCTGGCGTTCAACACGGCGGTCAGCTTCATGACGAACACGAACTGGCAGGCCTATTCGCCCGACACCACGGTCAGCTACCTGACGCAGATGGCCGCGCTCGCGGTTCAGAACTTTGTGTCGGCGGCTGTGGGAATCGCTGTTGCCGTTGCGATGATTCGCGGGTTCGCGCGGCACACCGCGAAGACGATAGGAAATTTTTGGGTCGACGTCACCCGCTGCACCCTCTACATTCTGCTTCCCATTTGTATCATCGCCACTCTCCTTTTCGTCTGGCAGGGATCGATTCAAAACTTCAAAGGACCTGCCACGGTAACGACTCTGGAAGGCGCAACCCAAGTGATTGAGCAAGGCCCCTTGGCATCGCAGTTAGCCATCAAAATGCTGGGAACGAACGGCGGCGGATACTTCAACGCAAACTCCTCCCATCCGTACGAAAATCCAACGCCTTTAGCGAACCTGCTTCAGATGGTGCTGATTTTTTCACTGGGGGCCGGACTGACCTACATGTTCGGCAGGATGGTCCGTGATCCGCGCCAAGGCTGGGCCATTTTTGCAGCGATGGCGATAATGTTTCTGGCCGGCGCCTTCATCTGCTATTGGGCCGAGCAAGCTGGAAACCCGATGCTAACCAAAATGGGTGTGGAAAGTGCTTATACGGGAAGCCAACCTGGCGGCAACATGGAAGGTAAGGAAGTCCGGTTCGGCAATCCGATGACAGCGCTGTTCGCCACGATCACAACGGATGCCAGCTGTGGGGCCGTTATCGGCATGCACGACAGCTTCACGCCAATCGGCGGGCTCGTTCCGCTGTTCAACATACAGACCGACGAAGTGATCTTTGGAGGGGTGGGCGCTGGTCTCTACAGCATGTTGATTTATGCAGTTGTGGCCGTCTTCATCGGAGGCCTGATGGTCGGGCGGACACCCGAATATGTGGGCAAGAAGATCGAGCAAAAAGAAGTCAAGATGGCAATCATCGCCATCCTTGCGACCGCTTTGTGCATTCTTGGCTTTACAGCCATCAGCTCGGTAATCCCATTTGCGAAGAATAGCTACTGGAATCCACCTGGACCGGCGATTGCGAATTTGAATAACGGAGGAGCCCACGGCTTCTCCGAAATCCTGTATTCATACACCAGTGGCGCGGGTAATAACGGCAGCGCTTTTGCCGGAATCAATGCCAACACGCCCTGGTACAACCTGACGATCGGTATTGACATGCTGATTGCAAGGTTCTTCTTCATTATCCCAGCTCTCGCAATTGCCGGGAGTTTAGCCGCAAAAAAACTGATCCCTGTAACCAGCGGCACATTGCCAACAAACGGTTCGCTTTTTGTGGTTCTGTTGATCGGTACCGTCCTGATTGTAGGCGCGCTCACATATTTTCCGGCGCTCTCTCTAGGGCCAATTGTTGAACACTTCCAAATGCTGAACGGAAAGCTGTTCTGAATTTATTACGAATGAGGAGTTAGAGATGTCTACTCTCAGTGCCCCACCGGTGGAGCGCAAACAGGAAACGAAGCAAGAAGGTCCGCAACTGATCTCGAGAGGCGTCCGAGCTCGCCCGCTATTCGATTCCGAAATTCTGAGACGTGCGATCAAGGAATCGTTTGTCAAGCTCAACCCCGGGATGGTTGTGAAAAACCCCGTGATGTTTGTTGTCGAAGTGGGCGCGGCTTTGACGACGGTCTTCGTCATCAAGGATGCGATCACGGGTGCTGGCGGGCTACTTTTTGGCATTCAAATCGCCCTGTGGTTGTGGTTTACCGTGGTGTTCGCCAATTTCGCGGAAGCGATGGCGGAAGCGCGCGGGAAAGCTCAAGCCGATACGCTACGTAAAACGAAGACCGACACAATCGCGCGGAGGGTTCTGCCGAATGACAAAGTGGAAATGGTACCGGCTTCGAAACTGCGCGGCGGAGACATCGTGTATTGCGAGACGGGTTATCTCATTCCCGGAGACGGCGAAGTCATCGAGGGTATCGCCAGCGTCGATGAATCGGTCATCACAGGAGAAAGTGCGCCCGTCATACGCGAATCCGGCGGAGATCGAAGTGCAGTGACGGGCGGTACGAAGGTGCTGTCGGACCATATCAAAATCCGAATCACCTCGAATCCCGGTGAAACTTTTCTCGATCGGATGATTGCTCTCGTTGAAGGCGCAGTGCGCCAGAAAACGCCCAACGAGATCGCTCTCAACATTTTGATCGCCGGTCTGACATTGATCTTTTTGCTGGCAGTTGCGACACTGCCTTCCTACGCAAAATATGGGATTCAAGCCGTCGGCGGCGGCACTGCCCCATCCGTAGCCGTCCTCGTTTCACTGCTCGTGTGCCTGATTCCGACGACGATCGGCGGACTACTTTCCGCGATTGGCATCGCCGGAATGGATCGGGTGATGCAACACAATGTTCTGGCGATGAGCGGAAAGGCGGTTGAGGCTTCGGGTGACGTGAACACTCTGCTTCTGGACAAAACGGGAACCATCACTCTGGGCAATCGACAAGCCGTCGAATTCGTAACGGTCGACGGAACAAGCGAAAGCGAACTGGCAGATGCCGCTCAGCTCTCTAGCCTTGCCGATGAAACGCCAGAGGGACGCTCAATCGTCGTGCTGGCGAAGGAGAAATATGAACTGCGCGGCCGCGAAGTCGCCGAGCATGAAGCCAAATTTATCCCGTTCTCCGCTTATACGCGAATGAGCGGTGTCGACATGGATGGTCGCCGACTGCGAAAAGGCGCTACCGACGCCATCGTTCAGTTTGTAAGAGATGCAGGGGGCACCGTGCCTCAATCTCTTGTAGAAACTTCCGACCGGATTTCCAGAAGTGGCGGCACGCCTCTCGCGGTCGCCGATGGGTCGAGAGTTCTTGGCATCGTTCATCTGAAAGATATCGTCAAGGGCGGAATGCGAGAACGCCTCGCTTCGCTGCGCGCCATGGGCATTCGGTCGGTGATGATCACGGGAGATAATCCCTTGACCGCGGCTGCCATCGCGCAAGAAGCCGGTGTGGATGACTTTCTTGCGCAGGCCACGCCGGAAGACAAATTGGGATACATTCGAAAAGAACAAGCTCAGGGACGCCTTGTGGCCATGACGGGTGACGGAACCAACGACTCGCCCGCTCTGGCTCAGGCCGATGTGGGCGTGGCCATGAATACCGGAACAATGGCGGCAAAAGAGGCGGGCAACATGGTCGACCTCGACAGCAATCCCACGAAGCTGATCGAAATCGTGGCTATCGGCAAACAATTATTGATTACTCGTGGTTCGCTGACTACCTTTTCGATTGCCAACGATGTCGCGAAGTATTTCGCGATCATCCCGGCGATGTTCGCGCCCATTTATCCCGAGCTGAACAAGCTGAACATCATGGGGCTACACTCACCCCAAAGCGCTGTGCTCGCAGCAGTCATCTTCAATGCGCTAATCATCATTGCTTTGGTTCCGCTAGCCCTCCGGGGTGTGCAGTACAAGCCCGTCAGCGCTGGCCAGATGCTGACGCGCAATCTGCTGATCTATGGTCTCGGAGGGATCATCGTGCCATTCCCCGGCATATGGATGATCGACAAGATTATCGTCGCGCTGCATCTCGCGTAGAGGAGTAAGACATGCTTAAAGAACTTGGACCTGGGTTTCGTTTGACGCTGATTTTCACGATTCTTACCGGACTGTGCTATCCGGCCGTGATGACCGGTATGTCCGAGTTGATTTTCCCGAGGCAGTCGAAGGGCAGCTTGGTCACTGTTAACGGAAAGGTTGTAGGCTCGAGCCTCATAGGACAAGCGTTCGCAAAGCCCGAATACGTTCATCCACGGCCATCCGCCGCGGGGAACGGCTATGACGCCACGGCGTCTGGTGGCTCCAACCTTGGCCCCACGAGCGCCAAACTCCTCCACGGAACGACCAAAATGGATGACAAGAAAAACGAGGTCGCCGATTTCGACGGCATCAATCTTCGCATCGTGCATTACTGCGTCGATAACGATATCCCTTATGAATCATCGGTACCCCTTGACCAGTTCAAAGATTCGCACGGTGACCTCGATGACGTAAAGCTGATCAAGGCCTTCAATGATGGCAAGGCACCGTTGCTGTTCACGGCGAAGGCGCCGATTCCACCGGACGCCGTGACAGCCTCGTCGTCGGGTCTGGACCCGCACATCAGCCCCGCTAACGCCGAGACACAAGCCGCACGCGTCGCAAAGGCGCGGGGTGTTTCTGCAGATCAGGTAAAACAATTGATCCCGCAGTTTACGGAGCGAGCTGACTTGGGGTTTCTCGGCGAGCCACGCGTCAACGTTCTCAAGTTGAACATCGGACTGGATCAGCGTTTCCCGATCTCGAAGTAGATCCGGAAAAGCGACGAATCTTAGGAAGTTTTTCTTGGATGTCGTTTTCTCTGCTACGACGTGACCTACTAAGCGATTGAGCTACCGTATCAAACTTGTCCTTTTCCTTGCATGTGCCATTGCAGTCCTGTTCCTCTTCAATACGGCCTACCAGGGTCTCAATACCCTCTCACGTTTGAACGTCGTCGAGGCTGAGCGCGACCAGTGGCAACGGCCATCCGATGTTATCCAGGCACTGCACTTGAGGCCCGGGAACCTGGTGGTCGATCTGGGATGTGGCTCGGGATACTTCACGCTTAAACTCTCGCCACCAGTTGGCAAAAGCGGTAGCGTTCTCGCAGAGGACATTCGTAGGTTCCCGTTAGTCTTTCTTTGGTTCAGGAAGTTCCTGACGAATGAACGCAACGTGAAAGTTCTGCATGGCGAACCGAGTGATCCGCACTTGCCCATACAAAGCGTGAATGCCGTGCTCATTGCAAACACGTATCATGAATTTACGGATTCTGGGTCGATTCTTGTTCACGTCTACCGATCGTTGGCTTCTGAAGGACGGCTGGTCGTGGTCGATCGGGGACCGCAGCCTGTCGAAGCCGGCTCTAGAGAGACAGCGAGAGAGCATCATGAAGTTTCGCCCGAACAGGTTGAAAACGAACTTCGTCATGCAGGGTTTGAGATCGTCAGCCGGCAGGATTGCTTCATTGAGAGCGATCCCTCTAACGAGGCTTGGTGGCTAATCGTCGCCCGCAAGCCGTAATCGAGTTGCTCAATGCGTTGGCAGTCGCCTGAATCCGGGGCAGCTGCTACAGCAACTCGAGCTGCACGAAGAGAACATCGGCGTGTTCACATGAATGAGCTGACGCTGTTTGGTTTGTTCGCAGTTACGGCAATGGTGGTGTGCTACGCGTTCGAAAAGCGCAGCAGGTTTTTTATCCTGGGCTTCGCGGCGGCGTGTGCTCTAGGGTCGGCCTACGGGTTTCTGCAAGGGGCCTGGCCATTCGGGATGGTAGAGGCTGTTTGGTCCATTGTGGCGGTGCGGCGATGGTGGCTTGCTCCGGAACGATCCGATTGAACGTGTAACGCTGGGCATTCCTCCTTGTAGCTTGCCCGATCCCGGTAGACAATAGTTCTCAATGGTGAATGAATCATTCCAACGACCTAGCCCCGAGCAGTTGCTCGCTCAAGTTGAACTCGAGGAGCGTCGGAAACGTCGTGGACGACTCAAGGTTTTCCTCGGCTATGCCGCTGGCGTTGGCAAGTCCTTCCAAATGTTCGACGAGGGTCGGCGACGGCGCGAGCGATGTGAAGACGTTGTGGTCTGCGCAACGCAATCACGATACTCTAATGACGTTGAGGCAGTGCTGCGGAAACTCGAGGTTATCCCCACCTTAAAAATCGGTGAAATGGAATCTATTGACGTGGCGGCCATAATTCGTCGCCACCCGCAGGTTGCGCTGATTGACGGCCTTGCCTATGAAAACCCTCCAGGCAGTCCCAATAGTCATCGCTGGCAGGATGTGGAACAGCTGCTCGAGGTCGGCATCTCCGTAGTCACCACGGTCAACTTACAATATCTCGAAAAACTACGCGACGAGGTGGAGCGCATCACCGGCAACCGCGCCCCATGCATCATTCCTCGTGGCTTTCTGGATAGAAGTGCAGACGATATCGTTGTCGTGGACGCTCCGGCCATAGAAAGTCTTTCGCGCGGAGCAGCGCCCGCGAGCCGCGGTGCGCTGCTCGCAGAGGAACATAAGCTCTCCCAGTTGCGCGAACTGGCACTGCTGGTCGCCGCTGGGGTAGTCGACCATCAGCTTGAGAACTACTTGCGGTCGCACGGGATGGATGAGCCTTGTGGCGTCCAGGAGCGCATCCTCGTTTATGTAACCTCGCGTTCCGACGCTGCCGGCATGCTGGAAAGCGGCCGCCGCAATGCGGACCGCTTCGACGGCGAGCTTTATGTTGTATATGTGCAGCAACTCGCCCTCTCGCAGGAAGATCGATCCCTCTTGCAGCAAAACCTGGACTATGCCCGCCACCTAGGGGCTCAGATGGACATCCTAAGCGGTCGCGACGAGGCCGATGAGATCTTGGAGTTCGCGCACCGGAAGGGCATCACGCAGATTTTTATAGGCCACGGTGTGCGGCAGGGGCCTTGGCCTCGCCTATGGAACAATCTGATTGATCGCCTGATCCGCTCCGCGGAAGGGATCGATGTCGTTGTCTACCCCCATTAGTGGAAAATCCAATAGCGATCATCAACCGGACCGGCGCGGCCGGCTGAAGGTTTTTCTCGGCTATGCCGCCGGCGTAGGCAAGACCTATCGCATGCTGGAGGAAGCACAGCAGATGAAGCGGGAAGGGCAGGAGATTGTGGTTGGCTACTTCGAGCCTCACGGGCGGAAAGACACCATGGCCAAGGTCGCAGGCCTGGACTTTATCCCGAGACGCAAGCTTGCCTATCGTGGTACCACGTTTGAGGAGATGGATACCCCCGCGATACTCACGCGGCACCCCGACACCTGCGTGGTTGATGAACTAGCGCACACCAATGTCCCTAGTTCAGAGCGCTCCAAGCGGTGGGAGGATGTGCAAGTTTTGCTGGATGCGGGGATCGACGTAGTGACGAATATGAACATCCAGCATCTCGAGAGTCTCAACGACCAGGTTTTCCAAATCAGTGGCATTCGCGTTCGCGAAACCGTCCCAGATTGGTTTGTTAAGTGTGCGGCTGAGGTGGTAATGGTGGACGCGACCACCGAAGCGCTCTTCAACAGACTTAGGCGTGGGGACATTTACGCTGCGGAAAAAGCAGAGAGAGCGATGGAGAATTTCTTCAAGGAATCAACCCTCGTGGCGCTGCGGGAACTCGCCTTGCGTCAGACCGCGCACGAACTCAAATTGCGGGAGATCGGCGGTGTGTCAGAGGCGCGGCCATCAGAGCAAGACCCTTCTGGTGCTGCGCCCCTGTCGCTAAGGGCGACTGTTGATCGGATCTTGATTTATGTCAGTGCCGATACCTCAACAGCTATGCTCATCAGGCGCGGCCGCAGAATGGCCGACTATCTCGGTGCCGAGTGCTTTGCAGTTTCTGTAACGCCACCTGGGGATCACGGTCACTTACCAAGACAAGCTAGGGACACCGTGGAAAGACACTTGAATTTTGCGAGAAATCTCCATATCGAAACGCGAGTTTTAGAAGGTGATGATGCTGCGGAGACAATCGTGGATTTTGCGCGCCGTAATCAAGTTACGCAGATCCTTCTGAGCCGACGCCACTATAGCTCGTGGAGTCACCTATTAGGAACTGACTTCATTCTGCGGGTCGTTCGGAAAGCTAAGGATCTTCGTGTCATCATTGTTGCCGAACGGAGCCGATCACATTCCCGCTAACGTACCACTCAACGTTTTGACGGCGTGAGCTACTTATTCCCCGATTGAAGTTCCCCT
>Ga0209526_10002064_pt1 | contig 13502 bp, 12 predicted proteins | sample JacPinW_OM2H0_M1_FD_188566 | JGI IMG/M metagenome (GOLD analysis project Ga0209526, IMG submission 188566) | Forest soil microbial communities from Algoma, Ontario, Canada - Jack Pine, Ontario site 1_JW_OM2H0_M1 (SPAdes) (version 2) | ecosystem: Environmental > Terrestrial > Soil > Boreal... | reverse complement strand
ATGAGCGGCAACACCACTTCTGCCGGTTTAAATATTGGGCAGGCAAATTTCGCCGCGGCTGAACACAGTTTGCTTCCGATTCCGTTTTTTGTTCTCGGCATTTTCGTAGGAACACTACTTATGTACGCCGACCGTCATCAGGGGCTGACTCGGCTCTCCGTATTGGTTGCGGCGATGCTGGCTATAGGTATCATTGCCGCCTAATTCGCGTGTTCCGGATGGGTCAGCATTCTGGTACTGAGCACTGCTATGGGTATCATGAATACCACCATAACGCGCATCGGTGGGCGGGCCGTGAGCGTGGCTTTGTGACCGGGGACCTCAACAATCTGGGCCAGCATCTGGCGATGGGACTCAAAACGCGCACCCCGTAAGACAAACGCAAGGCCCATGGGACACTCACTGGCTGCGGGCTGCCCTGTTGGCCGGCATATGGACTACATTCTTCAGGGAGTCGTGCTTGGAGCGGCGTTGGCGGCTCTCGCTTCGCCATTTGGACCTTGCTGCTGCCCGCCCTCATGTTGGTGGTTTTCGCTCTGCTGGACCGCGCAGCGATTTCAGGCGTCTGAGGCAGCATGGAAATGGACGTCTTGCCGTGGTCCCGCTTTCCAAGATATTGGCTGAGACCGTAGAGCGCCCTCTTCCGTGTCGGCATCCTTTTCGAGGGACACCATGTCTAAATACTGACAGCCATTCAATTCGTTGGACTCTTCTCACGTAAGCCCGTATACATAATTTCCGTCACTTCTTCTTAAGCGCGCCTGTTTTCAACCACTTCCTGAAACTCTCGCTCACTCTTCACGGTGGCACCCGGGATGCATCCTCAAGGGTGTGAGGCAAGAAAAGCTACTGGGGGAAAATCACATGAGAAAGTTGTTGTCCTGTATGAGTAGCATTCTCTTGGCGGTTCTACCACTCTTCGCCGAAGTGGCGAGCGCATCGAGCCAAACCAAAAATGATGACCGATTGAGAAATTGCGGGATGGTCTTGAAAGAGATTCTCGACGTTCCTGACAACATTCCGCAGGACTTGCTCGACAAAGCAGATTGTGTCGTTCTCTTTCCCTCCGTTCTAAAGGCCGCGTTCATCGTTGGGGGAAGCTATGGGCGGGGCGCCATGTCGTGCCGCAATGGTGAAGACTTCAGGGGGCCTTGGGGGGCTCCCACAATGATGGCCCTCGAGGGTGGAAGCTTTGGCTTTCAAATAGGTGGAGAAGCTACGGATTTTGTGCTGCTCGTGATGAATGAAGGCGGCGCAAAAGGCATCCTCAGCAGCAAAGTCAAGCTGGGAGCGGATGCTTCCGTGGCCGCAGGCCCGGTCGGCCGCGATGCGTCGGCCAACACGGACGCGACTCTGCGAGCCGAAATCTTGAGCTACTCAAGAGCGCGTGGCCTGTTTGCCGGAGTCTCCCTTGAAGGCTCAACGATCCCTCCAGACAATGGCGACAACCGCCGTCTGTACGGCAGGAAGATTCCTGCGAAGGATATTGTTCTGTCTGGAACTGTCGCCGTGCCCCTAGCAGCCGGGCAATTGATCTCGACCCTCGATGCCAAGACCCCGAAGCACAGGGCATAAGTTCGATTTGGTTGATGCAGTCCGGCGATGCCGGACGGAAAGATTGGGGTGAGTCATGTGGATCGTTCGACTTTCGTTGCGGCGGCCCTACACCTTCGTGGTTGCGGCCATACTCATCCTCATCCTGGGGACGCTCGCAATCGTGCGAACCCCAACCGATATTTTTCCGAACATAAACATCCCGGTCGTCAGCATTATCTGGACTTATAACGGTCTCGTGCCTGAAGACATGGCCGACCGGATCGTCAGCATCACAGAGCGTGCGCTTACGACCACGGTGGATAATATCGAGCACATCGAGTCGCAGTCACTATACGGAATAGCTGTTGTCAAGGTGTTCCTGCAGCCGACCGCGAACATTCAGCAGGGCATTGCACAGGTCACGGCGGTATCGCAAACTCAACTCAAGCAGCTGCCTGCAGGAACGACGCCGCCCCTCATTCTGGCCTATAGCGCATCGAGCGTGCCCGTCTTGCAGTTAGCCCTTTCGGGCCAAAATCTGTCGGAACAACAACTCAACGACTATGGCCTGAATTTCATCCGTACGCAGATCATTACGGTACCGGGTGCATCCGTCCCTTATCCCTACGGCGGCAAACAACGCCAAGTGCAGGTGGACCTGAATACAACAGCATTGCAGTCAAAGGGATTGTCTCCGCTGGACGTAGTGAATGCCATCAGCCTACAAAATCTAGTCCTGCCAACGGGAACATCCAAAATCGGTTCCAGGGAATACGATGTTTCCATCCCCAACGCGGCACCGCAAACGATCGTGGACCTGAACCGCATCCCGATCAAGACGATTGGCGCCACGACCATTTATGTCCAAGATGTTGCCTGGGTCCGCGACGGATTTCCCCCACAGACCAATATTGTGCGCGTGAACGGGCAGCGTTCAGTATTGCTGACGATTCAAAAGGCGGGAGATGCATCCACGCTGAATGTGATCTCAGGCACCAAGGCACTTCTCCCTCAAATTCGGTCGACAGTTCCACCCCAACTGCAGATAAGCCCTCTGGCGGATCAATCGATTTTTGTCCGTGGCGCGATAAGCGGCGTGGTCCGGGAGACACTGATTGCCGCATGTCTGACGGCCTTCATGATCCTCACTTTCCTGGGCAGTTGGCGAAGCACGATTATCATCGCGACCTCCATACCTCTGGCGATCTTGACCTCCATCATCGTGCTCAGCGCGATCGGAGAAACGATCAATATCATGACGCTTGGTGGACTCGCCCTGGCGGTCGGTATCCTGGTGGACGATGCCACGGTCGAGGTCGAGAACATCAATCGAAATCGCGATGCAGAACCAGAGAAGGACATGGACGAGGTTGTACTGGACAGCGCGTCGCAAATTGCGACACCCGCTTTTGTATCCACTCTTTCAATCTGCATTGTGTTTGCTCCGATGTTCTTACTGTCGGGCGTGGCGCGGTATCTGTTTGTGCCGCTCGCCGAATCAGTTGTTTTCGCTATGGTCGCATCGTATCTACTCTCCCGGACGATCGTCCCGACGATGGCGAAGTACCTATTGCGCGGAGATAAGAAGGGTGCGAATGTTTCTGCCGTCGACCGCAACCCCCTGGTACGACTTCAAAAGCGTTTTGAGGCAGCCTTCGAGAGATTCCGTGGACACTATCGCGGGCTGTTGGAGAGCTGTCTTCATCACCCACAAATTTTCTTGATTGCGTTTTTCGCCAGCTGTCTTGGCTCTCTGGCAATTTTGATCCCCTGGCTGGGTCGCGACTTCTTCCCCAGCGTAGACAGCGGCACTTTTAAACTTCACCTACGAGCTCCTACGGGACTGCGCATCGAAGAAACCGCCAACCTGTGTGATCAAGTGGAGCAGTTGATTCGGCGGCAGATCCCAACAAGCGAAGTCCAGAGCGTCATTGACAATATAGGTTTGCCATACAGCGGGATTAATCTCTCGTACAGTAATTCGGCCCCTGTTGGGACATCGGATGCTGACATCCTCGTGACCCTGTCCGCCAATCACCATCCCACAGACACTTACATTCATCAACTTCGTCTGACACTGCCAAAGCAGTTTCCGGGCGTGAGCTTTGCTTTCTTGCCGGCCGACATGGTCGGTCAGATTCTGAATTTTGGATTGCCAGCTCCCATCGATGTTCAGCTTGTGGGAAACGACTTGGAGGGGAACCGGCTCTATGCGGACGCGCTGCTCGAAAAAATGAGATACATTTCAGGAACGGCAGATCTGCGGATTCAACAGCCCTTCGATCAACCCTATCTGCGCCTAAGGGTCGAGCGCACGAAAGCAGAACAACTTGGTTTCACTGCCCACGACATTGCGCAAAATCTCCTCGTGTCACTGAGTGGTAGTTTCCAAACTTCACCTTCGTTTTGGGTGGACCCAAACAACCGTGTCAGTTATCAAATTGCTACGCAAACGCCGCAGTACCGCACGGACACGTTGCAAGATTTGGAGAACATACCGATCACAGGCACCGATCTGGCAGCTCCTCCGTCGATTATGGCGAGTCTGGTGGCCCTGAAGCGGGGGACGGGCATGGCCGAGGTTTCTCATTACAACGTTGCGCCAGTGATTGACATTTTCGGATCGGTCACTGGGCGAGACCTGGGTGGCGTGGCCGGTGACATCAACAAGATTATTAATGGTACGCGGCAACAACTGCCTCGTGGTTCTCAAGTCGTTGTTCGTGGTCAGGTGCAAACCATGCAGTCGTCCTACATCGGCCTTCTTAGTGGACTGGCGTTTTCCGTCGTGCTCGTGTACCTGCTGATCGTAGTCAACTTTCAGTCCTGGCTGGACCCTTTCATCATGATTTCCGCTCTGCCCGCGGCGCTAGCCGGAATTGCCTGGCTCTTGTTTATAACGCACACGACTCTGAGCGTGCCGGCGCTCATGGGAGCCATTATGTGCATGGGAGTAGCAACCTCAAACAGCATTTTGGTTGTGAGCTTCGCTACGGAAAAAATGCAGGAAGGAAGCGATTCCGTCAGCGCCGCATTGGAAGCAGGTTTCACGCGCTTTCGGCCCGTGCTGATGACCGCTCTCGCCATGATCATAGGTATGGTGCCAATGGCTCTGGGACTAGGGGATGGCGGTGAACAAAACGCTCCGCTCGGCCGGGCGGTCATTGGTGGACTGATTTTCGCGACGGTATCAACACTCTTCTTTGTACCGGCATTTTTCAGCGTTCTGCAGCGTTCGCGCCGGCATCCGGCCCAAAGCGGGAGCTAGCGGTAAGCAGCACGATAGGGAGCTACTATGTCTTCCAAACCTGAGGATGTAATTAAAATCGGCGGGCACTCGCCCGAATTGAATAAAGTGAGCGGAGCGACGCACTCGCACAAACCATGGCTGGTCGGGTCGATTGCGCTGATCGTGACTGTGGCACTTATCGCATCAGGAATCTGGTCACGAGTTGGAGCGAACGCGAAGTTACGTACCGAGACGTCGCAAGTTGCTATCACTGCAGTTTCGGTTGTGTTGCCAGAACGAACTACTCCCGCCCAGGAAATCATTCTTCCCGGAAATGTACAACCATTCATTACTGCACCTATTTATTCGCGCACGAATGGGTACTTGGGCAAGTGGTATGTCGACATTGGAGCGCACATCAAACAAGGGCAACTGCTTGCTGTGATCGAGACTCCAGAAGTCGACCAGCAAGTGGAGCAATCACTCAGCAACCTCAACACCGCGAAAGCAACTCTCGCGCTTGCCGAGATTACCAAGAACCGTTACGAGGGGTTACTGAAATCCCACGCCGTTTCTCAGCAGGATGTCGACAATGCTGTTGGTAACTACAACGCGAACCAGGCGATCGTTGACGCCGGCCAAGCCAACGTCAAACAGCTTCAGGCGCTGCAGTCTTTTGAAAAGATTTACGCTCCGTTCGATGGAGTTGTCACAGCCCGTAACACGGATATTGGCGACCTGATCAATTCCGGCAGCAGTGGCGGCGTGAAAACCGATCTCTTTCACATCGCTCAACCCGGCGTCTTGCGCGTTTATGTAAACGTTCCAGAGGAATACTCGCAAGGTGTCAAGGCCGGCATGACAGCAGATATCGCTCTCGCCGAGTTTCCCGGGCGCAGATTTCAAGGAAAACTGGTACGTACGGCTGACGCCATCAATATGACAACCCGGACTTTGCTAATTGAAATTGATGTTGACAATCCCGCTGGCACACTGCTCTCGGGCTCTTACGCAGAGGTCCACTTGAAGGTCCCGACGCTAGCCTCCACGTATATGCTTCCGGTCAATACTCTGATATTCCGCTCAGAAGGCTTGCAAGTGGGCATCGTGAAAGACGGAAATGTCGCGCTCACAACCGTAACTCCTGGCCACGATTTCGGGAATCAGATTGAGATCGTGGCCGGCATCAAGTCAAACGATCAAGTCATCATCAATCCGCCGGACTCAATTGTCTCGGGACAGAAAGTACAAATTGTTCAGGGCACGCTGCCGGGAGACGCCAAATGAGCCGTCCTCGAGAGAATATTTCCGCTGAAAATGCGGGGAACACACCCTGGCTGAAGGTCCTCCTTGCACTCGTAGTCCTCGCGTTTGGATGCGCGGTTGGGCCGAACTACCGGACTCCGGCGGTCGTAACTCCACCTGCATACAAAGAAGCCGGTAATTGGAAGCCCGCCCAACCCAATGACCAAAATCTTGGTGGTGATTGGTGGAAGATATTTCAAGATCCTCAACTTGATGCGCTTGAGCTCCAGGTTAACGTATCGAATCAGAATCTGAAAGCCGCAGAGGCGCAGTATCAAGAGGCCAGGGCCGTTCTACGCTACAATCGCGCTGACTACTATCCAACTGTTACGGCCGGGATGTCGGCGTCCCGGACGCGGGTGTCTTCCCGTCGACCGCCTCCTAATTCAATCTTTAACGGCATCACCTACAACGACTTTATTTTGCCCGTCGACTTCTCCTATCAGGCTGATGTGTGGGGACGAGTTCGCCGCACGGTGGAGTCTTACCGGGATCAAGCACAAGCCAGTGCCGCAGACCTGGCGACGGTTAACCTGAGCTTGCACGCTGATTTGGCGATTGATTATTTTCAAGCGCGCAGCCTGGATGCCGAGGAACAGCTTCTAACCTCTACCGTCAAACAGTATGAAGATGCTCTGGAGTTGACCCAAAGCCGCTTTCAGGGGGGACTGTCGTCGGAGGTGGAAGTCCAGCAGGCAAAGACTCAGCTGGACACGACTCGGGCACAGGCCATTGATGTAGGTGTGCTACGCGCGCAGTACGAACACGCCGTTGCGATTCTGATTGGGAAACCCCCGGCGGAGTTGACTCTTCCTCCGCTGCCTCTCACCAATCCGCCTCCGCCCATTCCTGTCAGCGTACCTTCGGAACTGCTGGAAAGACGTCCGGACATCGCAGCTGCGGAGAGGCGCGTGGCAGCCGCCAATGCCCAGATTGGCGTCGCGAAATCCGCCTACTATCCCCTCATCGAACTAACGGGTGGGGGAGGATTTGAGAGCGCCAGCATCACGACCCTGCTCAACGGACCAAGCGGGCTATGGTCTTTCGGAGCGTCAGCCCTGGGAACGATTTTCGACGTGGGAAGACGCCGCGCGCTCACGGACCAGGCACGTGCTGCCTACGACGTTCAAGTCGCTGCCTATCGGGAAAGTGTGCTCACCGGATTCCAGCAGGTGGAAGACAATCTGGCCGCTTTGAGAATCCTGGAGAATGAAGCCAAGGTGCAGGATGAAGCAGTGACGGCAGCGCAGAGTTCACTGGACCTTTCTAACACACGCTATACGGGCGGAGTCACCAGTTATCTGGAGGTGACCATCGCGCAAAGTGCCGCGCTTGCGGATGAGGTGACGGCGGTCAATCTTCTGGGCCGCCGGATGGCGAACACCGTATTGCTAATTCAGGCCCTCGGTGGCGGATGGGATCGTTCAAGTTTGCCAGAGCGGCCGGAATGCTGCGGCAAGCTGGTGAGCAGTAATTCCAATTGACGGCCCGTGAGTCTGTGGTTTTCTGTTCGCTAGAAATCACGGGGAAGCCGCCGGGCGTATTTTCAAATCCTCCGGAACTTCGCGCGACAAATCACACTCTTTCCTTAACTTTACACGCTGCCATCGCAAGTGATGGAAAGAACTCCTTCTACTTTGACGGCCAACCAAACGCTCCGACCTTGCGGCTGACAACTGAAGAGCATGTCCGTGTTTCAGTGCCATCTTCTCGATCACTAAGACAAAGGGACGATGGCCAAAATACTCTTTGAGTGACTGACCCAGTGCGTCCCGCCGTTCGAGGATCGATGCCTGCCAAGTTGCGCGATCTACGCAAAAGGGTTCCGTTGCAGCCTCTCCTGCGGAAGGACGTGGCTTCAAATGGACCGGCGTGGCCGCCACTCGTATGGGTCTTGGGGGCGATTGCCACGGTCGCGTATGCAGACCATCTCGTTGTCTCGATTTCGCTCGCCTACCTCTACATTCGCCCTCTTGGCGTCGGCGCGATTTTCCTACGCAGGGAAATCAGCTATTGTCTCATCGCGATTTGTATCTTGTTCCATGATTATTACTCCCCGCGGAATATCAACCCCGGGGCTCCGGATCTTCGACAATCTCTCTCAGCACTGTTGTGCTTTACGTTCGTTGTTTACTTCATCCAGCGACCACGATCGAAACATGCTGGAGATGGTGGGACGGTTGAACACGGGAATCCACTCCGTCTCGGATGCCAACCGCTACGTGACGTTGCAGCTCGCCGAAATCGATGCACACAAACAGACACTTCACTATGTCAACTGCGGGCACAATCCAGCGCTTCTGTTTCGGGCACAGACGGGCACGGTCACGCGCATGAATTCGTCCTGTCCGCCCATCGGAATGTTTCCGGAAGAAATATGCGAACTGACTTCGACAGACCTCATCCCTGGCGACGTGCTAGTTTTCTATACAGATGGCGTCACGGAGGCACAGAACCAGCTTGGCGACGAATTCGGCATGGAGCGCCTTTCCGCCATATTACGACGCGATTCTTCACTGCCCGCGAAAGGGCCTATGATCGATATCTTGAGCACCGCGGCAAATTTCTGCAGCGAGGTTGTTTCAATGATGATGTCACCATTCTCGTGGTCAAATGTGATTTCGACGGCTCCTCAACTCTGATCTGACTTCGTAACTCATTCCACGAAAGGAACGCTTAGCCTCTAAGATCGCCCTTGCATTTGTTCGCAGTCGCCTCGGCTTCTACGCCGATCTAATGGATTATCCCTATTGACAGACTCTGGTGAAGGATGGTAGCAGTCCTCACAGTGGCACGCCCAGCGCGGCCCGTCCCTCGATTGGCGCGGAGAGTTCCTCTTTGCAGACCAATCAAGATTGGGGAGAAGACGCGAACTCGTCTGGGGTAACTTGTTTGTTACCTTGGTAAGGTGAGATTTCGGGCCAATCTCGCCAAATAAATTCAAGCGTTTCCCTGTTCGAGAGTTCACCCTGGGCTCCCGATTCGAACGAGCATAGGTCTTGTTCGTATTTGGCTGGTGGGTCCACTCTCGGTCGTGCCAGCGCAATCGCGAAGGATCGCGACTCGACCACTCGGTGTGTGGCTAGTCGACTGTCCCCTATCCACTCCCTAACCGGAACCTTGAGAAAGGGGTCAAAAGATGGTTCGACACTTGTTGATGACCGTATGTTGCGTTGGAGTTTTCTGTTTGCTGGTTGTCTCCGTACTGATGTCGCGTACGATCGCGGCGCAAGATTCAGCCACTCTTACAGCGACGGCGGCTGCAGCCGGCTTCACCATCCCGCCAGCGGATATGCCCTGTATCCTGCCGGGGAATAAGCTCAACCTTGCCTGCATTATCGCCAATGATCCTGATGCCAAGCGAGTTCGCGTAGAAGAAGCGGGACTCGAGGCACAGGCTCTCGCGCTTGCCAAATCCGGGAAGCTCGATCCGACTCATGCCATCCAAACGCTGGGTAAACTTGAAATTTTCGACCCCACTCTATCGGTGCACAGCAATTTGGCATGTAGTTTTTGTCACGATCCGGCAACGGGGTACGGAAGTGGGGTTCCCATTCTCAATGTATTCACTGGAGGCTCCAATCCTGGCTCCGTGGCAATCACGGCTCACGGAGCTTATCCGAACTATCGAATCGCAAAGCGGAACCCGCAAAGCTACGTGTACGCAGCGTATTTTCCGCCGCTCCAGTACAATTCCAGCCAGGGCGACTTCTATGGCGGAAATTTCTGGGATGGCCGCGCATCAGGATATAAGCTACAGAATTCTTCTGCGGAGCAGGCGCAAGATCCGCCAACCGACTCACAAGAGATGGCCAATCCGGACCCTGCGTGCGTTGTCTGGAAGCTCTCGCAAGGAGAGTACAAGTTCTTTTTCGAACAAGTATTCGGCACAGGCTCTCTCGACATCAGCTGGCCTCCCGATGTCGCCACGGTCTGCAGCACTCCCAAGGGAGCGGCGATCTTTGCTGGGAATCCCACTCCGCTCAACTTGACTGCAACGGACCGCACCCGCGCAACCCAGGCTTTCGACGAATTCGGTCAGTCGATCGCAGCGTACGAGATCTCGCCGGATGTAAGTCCTTTCACGTCGCAAGTCGACGCCTACCTGGCGGGTGACACGAGAGCCCTGAGCCCTGCAGCTTTACGCGGCTACGAGCTCTTCCGCGGCAACGCCGGTTGCAACACCTGCCACCTCGATGGAAGGTCCAGCACATTGATGGGGGGAACCGACACGGGGCAAGCTGCCAGCGTTGCACCCCTGTTCACAGACTTCACCTACAATAATCTCGGCCTGCCGAAAAACCTTGAACTTCCTTGGTATTCGGAAAATTTCGCCGACCAGTTCGGCTTCACAGCGAATCCCCTGGGCTTCGGCTTCGTAGATGAGGGCATGGGGCTATTTCTCGACGGCTACTATGGTGCGCCCCCGAATCTGACTTGGGCCGGCTTCCTGCCAAACTTCGAAGGCAAGTTCCAAACCTCTACGCTACGCGACGTGGCGCAAGTTCCTTATCCAGGCTTCGTGAAGGCTTACATGCACAACGGTTACCTTAGCAGTCTGAAGCAGGTCGTACACTTCTATAACACTCGCGATAAATACGCGCAGCCGGTCCTTTCCGGACACTGCCCGCGGGGAACCACCGAAAAGGTGACCTGCTGGCCCATGCCCGAGGACCCGAATAACATCAACAAGGTGATCGGCCATCTGAACCTGAGCGATGCGGAAGAAGACGACCTCGTCGCCTTCCTCCAAGCACTCAACGATGGCTTCGTGAAGGCCGTCTCGGTCGCTTCGACCAGAAAGCCTACAACTCCACCTGGACCGTAAGCGAGCACTATCCCTGGGGAGCGGGACGGCCCACGAATGCAAGCTCCCCAGCAGCACCTTTGACTCTCCTGATGGGATTAAAGGCCCAGGCTGTGCATCGGCGGTGAATCCGGGGGATGCTGCCGATTACATCAAAATGCAGTGTTTTAGCTTTCCGAACCCCAGCACACGCTTGGGCAATGCCGGTCGCAATTGTCTGATCGGACTTGGTCTTGTGAATTTCGACGCGTGCCTGTTTAAGAAGGTGCCGATTCGTAAGGTCTCGGAAGGCTTTAGTGTCCAGTTCCGAGCGGAGGTTTTTAACATTTTCAATCACACCAACTTTGCTGCGCCAACGACTACGTCTTCAACCCTCTTCACCCCAACCGGTGGAGCTATTCCCACCGCAGGCCTACTCTCTGGGCTGGTGACGCCATCGCGACAGAGTCAAGTCGGAATGAAAATAATATGGTAGCTACTTCACGCGCCCGACGTCGCTCCTCCCTTTCGCAGAACATGACAAGCGCTTTCTCCGCTGAATTACGCCTTTGCGCTCTGCGTGGCCACGCTCTGTGCTCTCTGATAGCTCTCGATCAGAAGTTGGTAATTCGGAAATATGCTTGCATACACGCCAGCAAACTCCTTGGCATCCGGACGATTCCAGGTTTTGTGCAGTTCCGATGCCACGGGCGCGGCATCAATCGGAATCACGCCAGCCTGCACGAGGCGCGCAATCGTAATAGCAGTTGCCATTTTGCTGTAGGTTCCTGAAGCATCCACCACACCGTACACTTTGTAACCGGCCGCCACGGGCGCAGATGGCGGGGAAGGCAAGGCAAACACTCGTGATAGTTCCCCCAATAATCAGCGTCTTCCCGCCGGTTGCTTCGACCGCCTTGACAAAGTCTGGGGAGTCCCACGCATTGATTTCCCCGTTCTTACGCGGCACGTATTGTGCATGCGGGCAGCCTCCTTGACTTCGGGAATCAATGGGCCATTTGGACCGTCGGGGATAGAAGCTGTGGTGATAACCGGCAGCTTGGTCAGAGTAGCCACCTTGGCCAGTGCAATCGCATGGCGGTGGAGTTCAGGCAGCGAGATGGCTTTCACGACCCGGAACAGGCCGCCTTGATGGTCGATCAACAGCATCACGGCGTCATTGGGGTCGATCATCACAGAGCTGTGGTGCCATGACCAGTCTGGGCGGTATCGGCCACACTCTGCCATTTCTATCCCAAATTTCCGGGTGGCATTCATGATCGCATTCGTCGTGGTACTTGCAGAGCTAGGTGTGGTCGCCTGGGTGCGGCACCGCTACATGGAAACACCCACCGTTACGGCGGCAATTCAGGTTGCATTCGGCGGAACTCTCGTATTCATCACAGGTATCCTGATGGGCAGCTCTTGATTTCGAGTAGTCCTTTTTACCGAAGTTTAAAAGACTGTGCGATGGGCGACTTGCAAAGGGAGTCGCGTCAGGCTAAGGATTCATCGTAATCTCCAACATTGTTTTCGATAGACCGCCTGCGCCTCTAAATGTCCCCTCATAAGAATGGAATTGGATTCACTGCGGAATAACATACCTGCAGTTCCCCTGGAGTGCGGAGCGGGACTCAATGTTCGCCCGCTAGAGGCCGTGTCCAAATGCTGACACCGATCATCGTTTCCCTATATGCGAGCGAGTCTTGACTCGTCTCGGACGCGACGCTCTAACCAGCAGGGTGCGAAGCGGTTGCGAGTAGAGAATAGACCCCGCTCCTGAATGGAACCGGATGTGCTTCTGTTCGGCAGTGAATTCACCAAGGCCAAACGCACGGCGAGATCGTTGAATGCGTTCGGAATGAGGGCCAAAGAGGATGACCGTGAGCGCACAAACAGTACAACTAGATCTAACCCAACGCACCATGGAGTCGCGAGATTTCGAGGCAGGGCTGCGGCGGAAGATTGTGGGGCAAGACAAAGCGGTACAGGCGGTGGTGGATCTGTACCAGGTATTTCGCGCGGAGCTGAACTCGCCCGGGCGTCCGGTGGGGAATCTGCTGTTCCTGGGGCCGACGGGCGCGGGGAAGACGCGCGTTGTGGAAGCGACGGCAGAAGTGCTGTTTGGCGACCCGCACGCAGTGATCAAAGTGGATTGCGCCGAGTTTCAGCACTCGCATGAAATTGCGAAGCTGATCGGCTCGCCTCCGGGATATCTGGGTCACCGGGAAACGCATCCGCTGATTGCGCAGCAAGCGCTTGAGCAATATCACACCGACAAACTGAAGATTTCCTTTCTACGGGAGTTGTCGCCCAGCGTCAGCGTGCCCTTATCGAGAATGCCCAGTAGCAATTGCCACAGCGCGTCACTCGTCTGGGCGGAGGCGAGATTACGGAATTAATGGCTGGCGGAATGGGATTTGCGCCGGCGGTTCAGGCGGATACGAAGCCGCGGCTGGACGAAAAATTGGAGAAGATGGCGGCTGAGGCGGCTAAGCGGAAATTCGCGCCACAGTTCATGAACCGGATCGACAAAGTGGTGGTGTTCCATCCGCTGCGAAGCGAGCAGCTCGAGAAGATTCTCGAGATCGAGCTCGGGATGGTGCAGAAGAGGGTGCTGGACACCGCGAAGGGACGTTTTCTGTT
>Ga0209526_10002063_pt1 | contig 13510 bp, 8 predicted proteins | sample JacPinW_OM2H0_M1_FD_188566 | JGI IMG/M metagenome (GOLD analysis project Ga0209526, IMG submission 188566) | Forest soil microbial communities from Algoma, Ontario, Canada - Jack Pine, Ontario site 1_JW_OM2H0_M1 (SPAdes) (version 2) | ecosystem: Environmental > Terrestrial > Soil > Boreal... | reverse complement strand
CTCTTGCTCAATTTCGGTGACACGCTGACGCAGGACCGCCGCTTCTGGCAGCGCCGCTTCTACGATTTTAACGTGTGGAGTCATGCAAAGAAGAAAGAAAAACTAGATTACATCCATGCCAATCCAGTGCGCGAACGCTTAGTCCAGCATCCCAAGGATTGGCCCTGGAGCAGCTTCTCTTTCTATGCCTACCATGAGCACGGGTTGATTCGCATCGTTACCGATCAAAATGGCAAGACGTGCGGCGGCCACGATAGTCATATATGAAGGTTGTGGTTGTGCTGCCGGGGTTCCGGACCCTTTTATTTCGAAGGGTGCGGAGGGACGTTTCTGATTGGGTGCTAAACCAGGAATCCTTGCGTCCGGTAGAGCTGCACAATATCCAGCCGGTCTTCCGCGCCGACCTTATGTTTCATTCGATACAGATGATTCTTCACCGTTTGCTCCGAAAGCGAAAAATGATTAGCAATCTCTTTATTGGTGAGACCTTTCGCGATCAGCGGAATCAACTGCTGCTCCCGCCGCGTCAAACCCAACCTGCGACCCGCGCTCGCGCAAGGCAGCGCCGCCGCTTCGCTCTCAAAATACCGGAACAGCGCCGTGCACAACATCCCGGGACAAACTGCTTCGCCTGCATGCACCGCGCGCACTCCCTCCAGCACCTCCTCGGAAGAAGCGTCATGCAACAAATATCCGCTGATGCCCGCGCGCACGCATTGCAGGAATTCTGCCTCGCTACTGGCCATGCCGAGCAGCAGGATTCGAACTCCCGGAGCTGCCGCGCGCACTTGCTGAATCATTAGCAAATCGTCGTTCAGCGCCCCTCGCGACGTAAGCAATAAGACATTCGCATTCGTTTGGGCCACGTGTTCCGCTTGCAATGGTACCGGCAACTCCAAACCGGTCACCTCAATACTTTCCTTTTTTGCAAGCATGCGCGCCAGCGCCTCCCGCAGCAGCCGATTGTCCGCGGCGATAAACACCCTGAGCTTTATCCCGGACTCTGGGGCGGCATCCGGCCGCGGTTTTCTCCCCGATTCATTTGGCGCTACCTGCATCGCTCCATTGGACTTTACATTCCGTGGCAATACTCTGTCGGTGGCCAGAATCCTACCCGCGCTTGCACTCATGCGTTCGACACCCCTCAGTAATAGTTTGGCTTTCCCTGACCTCAACCCGCCACAACACAATCCAGTACCGCTAGTCCAATCTAAGCTGCAATTCCACAGCCGCACCCTGTGAGGAGCTTCTCATATCCATCCGCCGCCATCTCCTATCATTTCTGGCAGTTGCTACCTGCATACCAGGCCGCTCCCTCAGCGCTAGTGCCATTACGGTACCAAGACAGCGTGCGATTTCAGTTCGAAACTACTGTTACGTTTCATGAATTTTTTAGTTAATCTTTCGTTACCGAGCCTTCCTTTCCTGGTACGTCCGTACTACCATCACCGGGAGGCGTTCTATCGGCATGGGTACGTCTCCTCTATAGGCTTCTTGTTGCGCTTGGCTTACGCTTTACCGAGCGCGGAGACCCGCTCCGCGAGAGTAGCCGAGGATCCAAGCAAGCTGTGCCGTTCCAGAATTGGCCCGCTCAAGAGCGAATGGACAAACCTCCGCAGAATCCAGGTCCCGCGAAACGCGGAAAATCCGAGCGCCGGGGAAGCCGACGCTGCAAATTCACGCAGCTCATGCGCATTCGTCCTTCCGATCCTCAGAGGATGCATTTCGACGACATGCGCGGCACCATCAGCGTCTCGCGTACCGGCGTCTATTTCCAGACCAGCGAAACCGGCTACGAAATTGGCATGCGGCTGTTTCTCATCATGCCGTACTCGCAAGATCCGGGCGCGACGAACCGCGAATATTTGGCGGAAGTCGTTCGCAAGGATGCCCTGCCCAACGGCCTGACCGGAATCGGCGTCAAGCTCCTCCTGGAAGTCGGTCCGCAGCACACCTATTCGTTTGAGCCACCGCAACCCCCCAGATAAAATCCGCGTGCGAACGGAGGCACGGTTTGCTTGAAAGACTCGCCGCAAAAAAGAGAAGGCGTCCCGGCAGAGCCGAAACGCCTTCCCTTCGTGTTTGGGGGTGGAGGAATTTTTTCGATAATGTAATTTACGCTTGGCCGAATGCCTGTAGCGCGCGATGGCGCAGCTTCCCGAGCTGCCGATTAAATGGATGCTGGCGCGATAAAAAAGCGAGCACCGGCGTCTTGCGCGGCACCAGACGGTTTTTCGCAATCGTTAGGCGAATGTCGCGGCGCGCATATTTGAGTCCTGCTTCGAGGACTTCCAGCGCTTCTTCGCGGCGTCCGGCCGCGGTGTACACTTCCGCAAGATTCAAATAGAGCTGCGCCTGATTGCGCTTCATGCGGACTGCCGTATCGCACAGTCTTTCCGCTTCTCCCCATTTTTCTTCCGAGCGCGCCAGTACCACGCCCAGGTACGACATGTAATACGGATTATTTTTGTCCAGCTCCATCGCGCGGCGCATGTGCGGCAGCGCCTTCACGGCGTAATCGTCGCGCAGAAATGCCAGGCCTTGCTTGAATTCGCGGAAGGCTTCCGTATCCAGCATCAGTTCACCTCCAGGGACGTAGAGGAATTTTGGGATTCTGCGCCGCGCGAATGGGCAACGAAAATCTGTCGCTGCTTGGCATTTTTTTGAGGCGTTCCGCCATCCCCAACACAGCCCAAGAAGGCCATTAAAGCGGTTCGCGCAGTCGCAATCACGTTCCGTCTCACTGCCTGCGAAGCTACGCGGAATGCCCGTTTCAATCTACTGACCGCTGGTCCAGTCTTGGGACAGCGGGAAAAAGCCGTAGGAAAGTTTTGCGGCTGCCCTTGCTGCCGGGCACCCCGTACAGCCCCAAAAAGCTCGCTTTCTGCCCATCGGCGCAACCCAACACGCGCTACCCGTTCACATGCTGGGTCAGTCCTAAGACACGCGCTTCCAGCCCTCGCGCCAGTCTTCCCAATCCTCCATGGTGGCTTTCACCATCGCTTTCGACGCCTTATGCAGCCAACGTCCGCGGCGTGCGGCAAGGTCGCGCTTTATTTGTGGAATTGCGCGGCTGCTCGCGAAATGCATGTTGGCCGTTTCCCAGCCCATGCAATACAGCAAACGCGCTTCGTCGCGCTCGGCGGGCAGGGAAGCGATCTCAATTCGCGAGCAATCCGGCGCGAGCCGCCGCACCAACCAGTGTCCATGAAATCGCACGCACGGATCCTGCACGCGAATCGCGCTCTGCACCAGCTTTGGGCCGTACAAATCTACGGACGAATCTCCCCGATACCACGCCCACGCCGAGGTGCGAATGGCCTTCGCTTCCCGTGCGACGTACGCGCCTTTCCAGGACGAGAGCGCAAGAATCCGCGGATGCCCGAGGCTCCCCAGGCCGGCAATCCGGCGCTTCAGCACATAGGCAGGCCGCGGAGTTGGAAACGATTCCTCGAGCAGACGTCGCACTTCCGCGGGCGGCTTCGCGGTGTATGGCGGATTTTGCGCCATCTTCGCCCAGAAGTGTACAGGGTCGCGCAGCTTGCTCAACGCCATCACGCGCAGCCACTGGTGATTCTCCGCCAAAATAAACGCGCGTCCTCCGGCATTCAGCGCGTCGCGATATCCCTCTTCGATTGCTTCCGCGGCTTCGCGCTTGGTGAGACTCAAATGCTCGCCGGAAACAGCGAGGTAGGCGCTGGTGGTCAGGCGTATCAGATCAACCGTGTACGGTCCGGGCCACACTTCGTCCAGATCGTTTATGCCCCAGATCAGGCGGCCTTCCAGGTCCCGCCAGGTGCCGAAGTTTTCGATGTGCAGATCGCCGATGGCTAGCACCTTCGGTGCCTTGGTGAACTCATCGCAGGCTTGGTGCCAGAGTTGCAGCCAGCGGTAAAACGTGGCGCGGAAAAAGGCGAAAGGTGACTCCGCCATGTGCTGGTGTTTCAGCGCGACGTCGCGGCGCACCAGCGGGATTTGCGTTGCGAGCCAGTGCTCGAAATCGCGCGTCGCCTTGATAACATTCATCTACGTTTGGCGTTACTCCTCGTTGTATAGAACTGCGCCGGTTCAGGGAAAAAGCAGGTCCCTCGGCTGCGCTCGGGATGACAATGTCGCGAGCTGTTAAACGCGAGCGTGTTCCACTCGCTCCGACCGGCGCGTTAAGCGCGATTCGTAAATCGGGAAGCGGGCGGCGAGTTCGGCTACTTGCTGGCGTACGCGCTGCTCTGTGGCGGTGTCGCCCATGTGCAGCAGGATTTCCGCGATCCAGGCGCCGATTTGCTGCATTTCTGGCTCGCGCATGCCGCGCGTGGTGATCGAGGGGCTGCCCAGGCGAATACCTCCGGCTTTCATGGGCGGCAGCGGGTCGAAGGGGATAGCGTTTTTGTTTACCGTGATTCCGGCGCGGTCCAGCGCTTTTTCGGCGTCGCTGCCGGTCAGGCCGCGCGAATGCAGCTCGATCAGGAACAGGTGATTGTCCGTGCCGCCGGTGACGATGCGGAAGCCCTGCTTGGCGATGGATGCCGCGAGGGCGCGGGCGTTGACGACGACTTGCTTCTGATAGTCGCGGAAAGACGGCTCCATGGCTTCTTTCAAGCACACCGCCTTCGCGGCGATCATGTGGACGAGCGGACCGCCTTGCATGCCGGGGAAGGTCAGCCGGTCGATTTCTTTCGCGAACGCGGCGTGGCACAGCACCATGCCGGCGCGTGGGCCGCGCAGTGTTTTGTGCGTGGTGGTCGAGACGATGTCCGCGTGGGGAACGGGGCTGGGGTGCACTCCCGCGGCTACCAGGCCGGCAATATGCGCCATGTCCACGAAGAACAGCGCGTCGACCGCTTTGGCGACTTTACTCATGCGCTCGAAGTCGATGATGCGCGAATACGCGCTGGCTCCCGCCACGATCATGCGCGGCTTGTGCTCGTGCGCGAGCTTTTCGACTTCGTCATAGTCGATGCGCTCATCTTCCGGGCGCACGCCGTAGGCCACGAACTTGTACATACGGCCGCTGAAATTCAGCGGATGGCCGTGGGTGAGATGGCCGCCGTGCGAGAGATTCATGCCCAGGACGGTGTCGCCGGGCTTCAGCGTGGCCATGTAAACGGCAACGTTTGCCGAGGTGCCCGAATGGGCTTGCACGTTGGCATGCTCCGCTCCGAAGAGTTCCTTGGCGCGATCGATGGCGAGTTGCTCGACTTTGTCGGCGTATTCGCAGCCGCCGTAATAGCGCTTGCCCGGATAACCCTCCGCGTATTTGTTCGTGAAGATCGAGCCCATAGCCTCGAGCACCGCTTCGGAGACCAGGTTCTCCGAAGGAATCAGCTCGAGCCCGGTAGCTTGGCGCTTGGCCTCATCGCGAAGCAATTCCGCGATTTGCGGATCGACGGAATCGAGCGGGCGGTTCATGCGATTGTTGGCGTCGGTAGTCTGCGTCATCGTTTAGTCCTTAGATTGAAGGACTCCATCTTACCCTTGCCCTGCAACAATCGAGAAGCGAAGCCCACCGGAGAAATGATAACGCGGAGACGCAGAGAGCGCGAAGTTGTCGCAGAGGTGTGCCCCCCTCCCCCGGGTTTTGCATAAGTGTTCATTCTGAACGGACTTAAAGTCGTTTGTTTTGACACACTTTTGCAAGTGTTGATTCTGAAGGTTGTTAGCGCGTTTCGTGGCGCGGCGTGTTCGCGGAGGGAGCGGATAGCAGTGATTTGAAAAACTAGGGGGCAACGCAGATGGTTGTGAAAACAAAGGAGTTGAGAAAATAGCAACTCAGAAGATGCTGAAAACAAAGGAGTAATAAATCGATTGTTTTTGGGATGCACTGCGGGTGGCTGAAGGTAGGAGGGACGAAACGGGGACACTGTCAGCGACCTTGGGTTGAACATTACCGCATCTGTTACTATTTGTCAAGTGAGAATTAAAGGCTGTAAATTGAAGGTTTTGCGTGAGACTTCTAAAGCGGATTCCGAGATAGGGAAAACGTACCGTCTGTCCCGCGATTCTCTGCGGACGAGTATGCCCCACCCTTGAAGGAACCAACGGCGCAAGGATGAGCCGTCCGTCGGGCTAAACAGGTCCGATGCCCGATCAACACATCGTTAGCGCAACAACCGCGTGAGCAATCGTTCTAGGAGAGCTCGGCTTTCAGGATTCATCTTGGTAAATTCGACACCCATCTCCTGACCAGGGACGACGCTCCGGACAACGGCCTGCGCCGTAACCATCCCTCCAGGGACTTCAAAAACAAGGGTCAGGTCCGAGCCTACGCGTAGCGTGATGGACCCGCAGAGGGACAGACCTCCCATGCTTAACGACTTGACGCGAGAAACCTGTTGCTGGCCGCCACCGTACCAGGCCACGGACATGCCTTGCGGTAAGGAGATGCGTTGGTGTCGCCGGGTCGAACGAGGGGTTTCGTTGGGCATGAACGAGGTAACTTATTTTCTCAGATGGACGGGAACCAATATAACAAACCTACGTGCGACTGATGCGGCTGGTGGATGTTTTTTGAATCGGAAGATAGAATCGGGGACGTACTTCTAAAAATCGAAAGTCAAAAGCCCCACCCTTGCAAGAAGCAACGGCGCAAGGATGGGCCACGCTCCGGGTCAAGAGCGGCGACTGGGTGATTCTTTACACTGGACCAGGCGAGCAGAAAACGAGTAAACGGAGAGACGGAGGGACAAATCACTTCTTTCATTGGGGGTACCCGGACGCGATCTGGCGCGACCCCAATTCCTGCGCCGTGCTACTGGAGTTAGCGAACTGGGAGACTTGGCCAGCTGGTCTTGGCATGACTGAGTAGTTTGTAAAAACCTATCCAAAGGGCGGGTGGCCTGCACATCGGTTTTGAAAGTGTGGGACATTCTGCGGGACGCCGCATGCGAGTCGGAAAAGAAAAAGCAGGTCCCTCGCTACGCTCGGGATGACACGCGGGGCTGTGTCATAGCTCCTTTTTAGTGTCGCGCTAGGATGTTTACTGATCATTTACAATGAGCGAGCCAAACGGAAAAGCCGTTGTTAAAGTCCCTGTAACCTTGGCGGCTGCGACTATCCTTATGTCGCTGCCCGCTGCCATCTACTCCTCCATGTTTTGGCTTCCGAAGTCTGCTGGAGACTGGGCTGCGAGTCGGCCGTTTGGCGTAGGGTTGGGTAACTTTGTGGGTTTTTGCGGCTTTATCGTTGCAATCGGTGGACGACCTTTATGCCTGCTAGCCGCCCTCATGGACCTCGCCTTGATCTTCTGGCGCGGCCCTTCCTTACGGTTAAAACTGATCGCGTCATTTTTTGTCGTACTAGCAATCGTCGGAACGGTCCTAATGGAGTCACAGCTACAGCACGCCCACCATTAGAGAGACCAACAGCCGTCACACAGCTTCTTAATGTCGCGCCAGCCAATTAGGATGATGTGATTGTCTTCCAGCGCCCTGCGAAGGGCCGGGGGGGCGCACCCTTGAGTACTATTCCGCAGGTAAGTTCCTGCCTCTTGTACCGAGTCCGCTGTATTGTGTGATTCGGTGCACCCTATCTACACTTATGCCGTGGGGTAGTTGTTCATCTAAGTCCTTGTCGTACGGATATGTGCCATTCCCTCCGGTGCCCAGTCGGATGCGCAGGAAAGGCCGTCCATCCGTGCATTCATAGCCGAAAGGATTGGAGCATCGTTCCAATTGGCCTCCGCTAGATAAGATTCACGAAATTCAGGATGAGCTTTGGCGCAGCCCAAAGCCCGGGAGAACCTCGTGTTTAGTTACAACGCTTGCAGACAAGTGCGCCTATCTTGCTTTGCTTGCTTCCTAGCGGTCTTGTTTCTGCTTGCCTGCAGTGCGTGGGCACAAAATGTAACCACCCAGCACAATGATATTGCCCGCACGGGCGCATATACGAGCGAAACAGTCCTGACGCCCTCGAATGTGAGCACGAACAATTTCGGCAAAGCCTTTTATTACGTGGTAGATGGCTACGTATACGCGCAACCGTTGTACATGACAAACGTCACTATGGGCGCGGGCACTCCACAAGCCGGCACTATACATAATGTCGTGTTCATAGCCACGGAGCATGACAGCGTCTACGCGTTCGACGCCGACAGCAATCTCGGTGTGAATGGCAAGCCTTTGTGGAAGATCACGTTGCTGGACGCCGCGCATGGTGCGGCTTCGGGTGCCACGCCTGTTCCGCCGGCAGACACGCAAGAGACGGACATCGTGCCCGAAATCGGCATTACCGGGACTCCGGTAATTGATCCTGCGACCAACACAATTTATCTAGTGGGCAAAACCAAGGAAAATGGCCTGGACATCGCTCGGCTCCATGCCTTGGATATCACCACCGGTGTCGAGAAATTCGGGGGCCCCGTTGTTCTGGCCGGCTCCGTTCCGGGAAACGGGAGCGGCAGTGTTAGCGGCACGCTCGCGTTCAATGCAAAATGGGAAAATCAGCGTCCGGGCCTGCTCCTGCTAAACGGGATCATCTACATGGGTTTCGGTTCCTTCAACGACAGCGGTCCCTGGCACGGTTGGGTCCTGGCGTACAACGCCGCAACGCTCACCCGGACCGGAGCTTGGTCTTCAAGCCCGAACGGAGCCGGTGCCGGCATATGGGAATCTGGCACGGGGTTGACCGCAAGCGTCGCAGACCCAGTGGGGCATCCTTACGGAAGCCTTTTCACCGCAACGGGAACGGGGACCATTGATATGTCACCCCCCTATACGGATGCCATGGATTACAGCGTCTCCGTTTTCAAGCTGGACTTGACCAATGGCAAACCTACGGTGGTCGATGACTTCACTCCTTTTGACGCCGGTACCCTGACCAACAGCAATAAGGACCAGGGCTCGGGCGGTCCGGTCGTGCTCCCCGATTCTGTTAGCGGCGGCAAGCATTTGGTCGCACAGGTCGGCAAAACGGGACGGATTTACATATTCGATCAAGACAATATGGGCGGGTATCACCCTAGCAATACTTCCGACCCACAAGCGAAGGGCTTCGTCAGAGGCGAAGTCTACGGAGGAATTGCTTATTGGAATGGGCACTTTTACATCTGGGGGAGCAGGGATACTCTAAAGAGTTTCTCCTTTGCGAATGGCGTTCTCTCGTCGACCCCGACGTCCTCCGGGGCGGAGATATCGCAATTTCCCGGGGCGGCGTCGAGCGTCTCCGCGAACGGCAGTACGAATGGAATTGTTTGGAACCTGCAAACTGACGCCTATGGTTCACTCGGGCCCGCGATTCTCTACGCACACGACGCCAATAACGTCGCTACGCTTCTGTACTCCAGCACCCAGAATGCGGCCCGTGACACTGCAGCCGCGGCTGTTAAGTTCGCCACACCCACGATCGCAGGCGGCAGAGTTTACGTCGGAGGAGAATACGAAGTAAGCGTCTACGGCTTGCTGAACGGTGCGACTCAGGCGGCCGCCCCAGTATTCAGCCCGGCTGGTCAGCTGTATCATCCGTCCCTTCAAATCACCATCACGGACTCAACGCCCAACGCGCAAATCTTCTACACGACGGATGGAACCGCGCCATCGACCGCCTCCACTCTGTATACCGTCCCATTTACGATTTCTAGCACCCAGACGATTAAGGCCGTTGCTGTGGGCAGCGGGCTTGTTGCCAGCACCGTCTCCAGCGAAACGTACACGCTGGTCAACCAAGTCCCGACACCTACTTTCAGTCCTGTCCCTGGGAATTACACTACGGCCCAGTCCGTCAGCATCGCAACTGCTTGGCCGAACTCCACCATTTACTACACTACGGATGGCACAACGCCAACGATTTCCAGCAGCCCATACACCGGGCCGGTGTCGATCAGTGCCACAACCACGCTCAAAGCCATCGCCACGGCTCCCAATCTGACGAACAGCTTTGTGGCCAGCGGTCTGTACACGATTGTCCCCAATGCGGCGAACTCCATCGATTTCAGCAGCGGGTTCACTTCGGCCGGCTTGGCCTTCGTGGGGAAAACAAAAATAAACGGCACGCGTCTGCGGCTTACAGACGGTGGCCAAATCGAAGCTTCCGCCGCATGGTCCGCCACCAAGGTTAATGTCCAGGGTTTTTCTACCGATTTCAGCTTCCAGCAGACCCCCGCGCCCGGGATCGACCGCATCGCCGACGGCCTGACGTTCACCATACAAGCGGCGGGTACCTCCGCGGTGGGTCCCTATGGAGGAGGCTTGGGCTACGGTGCAATACTCCCAGGTGGCACGCCCGGCATTCCGACGAGCGTCGCGGTCAAATTCGATCTCTTTAGCAACGCCGCGGAAGGCAACAATTCCACGGGCTTGTACACAAATGGTGTTTCGCCCACGAAGCCGGCAGTTCCGTTGGGCGGAGGAGTTAACCTTCAGACTAGCGACATCTTCGCCGTGCACATCAGCTACGATGGCGCCACTCTCACGATGACCATCACTGATACGGCGAATGTCACGCAAACATTTACCACTTCTTGGGCGATTGATATTCCGGGCACCGTCGGGGGCAGCACCGCGTATGTAGGCTTTACGGCCGCGACAGCGCATTACACGAGCATCCAGGACATTTTGAATTGGACATTCGTATCCAATGCCAGCGGACAGCCAACCGCCGCGACCCCAATCATCTCGCCGACCACAGGCACCTACGCCTCTCCTCAAACGGTTACCATAACGGATTCTACTTCCGGCTCAACAATTTTTTACACGATCGACGGCTCTCAGCCCACCAGCTCTTCGACCCAATACACAGGCTCCTTCCCGGTTAGCGCAACGACAACGGTAAAAGCTATAGCTACCGCGCCCAACTTCCTGCAAAGCTCCACAGCAACCTCGGTAATCACCATCAGCGCGCAATCTCAGACCACAACGCCCCTGATCTCACCGGTAACCGGGACCTATTCTTCGCCGCAGACAGTAAACATTACCGACGCCACTTCCGGTTCTACGATCTTCTACACCGTGGACGGCAGCCAGCCGACCACCTCTTCGACTCAATACAGCAGTTCCTTCCCGGTGAACTCGACCACCACTGTGAAAGCCATTGCCACCGCGCCGAATTTCACGCAAAGCGCCACAGCCACTTCGGTTATCACCATCAATCAACCGACTCCCGCGGCCACTCCCGTAATTTCGCCTGCGACCGGAACGTTTTCCTCTCCGCAGACGGTTACCATCTCGGATGCCACGTCCGGAGCTACGATCTTCTACACCGTGGATGGCAGCCAACCGACTACGTCGTCGACCCAATACAGCAGTTCCTTTCCGGTGAACTCGACCACAACGGTGAAAGCCATCGCCACCGCGCCCAACTTCACGCAGAGTGGGACGGCAACCTCCGTCATCACCATTCAGACCGGTGGCTCGACGACTATCAATTTCGCCTCAGGCTTTACTTCTGCTGGTTTGCAGTTCAACGGGAAAACAAAGTTGAACGGAACCCGCTTGCAACTGACGGACGGCGGGGCGTCACAAGCCTCCAGTGCCTGGTTTACGACGCCGGTGAACGTGCAGGGCTTCACTACAGATTTCAGCCTCCAGCTGACCAATCCGAACGCGGACGGCATGACGTTCGCGATCCAGAACGCGGGAATGACCGCGCTGGGATCTACCGGCGGGGGGCTGGGCTACGCGTCAACCGTATGTGGGACGACCTCCGGAATCCCCACGAGCGTGGCGGTGAAGTTCGACTTGTTCCAGAACTGCCAGGAAGGCACCAACTCGACGGGCTTGTACACCAACGGAGCTTCTCCTACCAGCCCAGCGGTTGCGCTGGGCGGCGGAGTGAATCTGCATAGCGGCGATATCTTCCAGGTACACATGACCTACGATGGCACGACGCTCGCGATGACCATCACGGATACTGTGACCAACGCCACGTTCACCACGTCTTGGACGATCAATATCCCCGGCACGGTCGGCGGAAATACCGCTTTTGTGGGCTTCACTGCCGGCACCGGCGGTCAAACGGCCAAACAGGAAATCATTAGCTGGACCTATTCTCAGAATGGTTTGGCACCACAGCCTGCCGCGACCCCGGTTATCTCTCCGGCGACCGGCACTTATACGTCTACGCAGACGGTGACCATCACCGACGCCACCTCAGGGTCCACCATTTTCTACACGCTCGATGGCACTCAGCCGACCACCTCTTCCCCTCAATACACTGCCGCGTTCCCCGTCAGCACGACGACAACCGTTAATGCCATCGCCACGGCCCCCAATTTCACGCAGAGTGCAACGGCGAGTTCCGTAATCACGATCAACCAACCGTCGCCCGCGGCCACGCCGGTAATTTCTCCGGCGACTGGCACTTATACGTCTACGCAGACAGTGACCATCACCGACCCCACCTCAGGGTCCACCATTTTCTACACGCTCGATGGCACTCAGCCCACCAGCTCTTCCCCTCAATACACTGCTTCGTTCCCCGTCAGCACTACGACAACCGTTAAAGCTATCGCCACCGCGCCCAATTTCACGCAGAGTGCAACGGCGAGTTCCGTAATCACGATCAACCAACCGTCGCCCGCGGCCACGCCGGTAATTTCTCCCTCGACTGGCACTTACACGTCTACGCAGACGGTGACCATCACCGATGCGACCGCCGGCTCCACGATCTTCTACACTGTGGACGGCAGCCAACCGACTACCTCTTCGACTCAATACAGCAGTTCCTTCCCGGTGAACGCGACCACCACTGTGAAGGCCATTGCCACCGCGCCGAATTTCACGCAAAGCGCCACAGCCACTTCGGTTATCACCATCAATCAACCGACTCCCGCGGCCACTCCCGTAATTTCGCCCGCGACGGGAACGTTTTCCTCTCCGCAGACCGTTACCATTTCGGATGCCACGTCCGGAGCTACGATCTTCTACACCGTGGATGGCAGCCAACCGACTACCTCTTCGACCCAATACACCGCATCCTTCCCGGTCAGCACCACTACAACGGTGAAAGCGATCGCGACCGCTCCAACTTTCACTCAGAGCAATACGGCGACTTCGGTTATCACAATTCAGAACGCATCGCCTACCATCAATTTTGCCTCGGGCTTTACTGCCACCGGCTTGAGCTCGAATGGCCGCACCAAGCTAAATGGAACTCGCTTGCAATTAACTGACGGCGGAAAATTAGAGGCTAGTAGTGCCTGGTGGACCACCCCGGTGAATGTGCAAGGCTTTACGACCGACTTTAGTTTCCAGCTAACGGCTCCCAATGCGGACGGCATGACCTTCGCGATTCAGAACGCGGGGACGGCAGCGCTCGGCCCCACTGGCGGCGGACTTGGCTATGGCGCGGGTTTGCCCGGCGGAACACCTGGAATTCCCACCAGCGTCGCGGTGAAATTCGATCTCTTCCAGAACTCGCATGAAGGCATCAACTCCACGGGCTTGTACACCAACGGAGCTTCTCCCACGAGCCCGGCAATCACATTGGGAGGCGGCGTAAACCTCAAGAGCGGCGACATCTTCCAAGTGCACATGACCTACAGTGGCACCACGCTTACGATGACCATCACGGACACCGTGAC
>Ga0209526_10002062_pt1 | contig 13514 bp, 8 predicted proteins | sample JacPinW_OM2H0_M1_FD_188566 | JGI IMG/M metagenome (GOLD analysis project Ga0209526, IMG submission 188566) | Forest soil microbial communities from Algoma, Ontario, Canada - Jack Pine, Ontario site 1_JW_OM2H0_M1 (SPAdes) (version 2) | ecosystem: Environmental > Terrestrial > Soil > Boreal... | reverse complement strand
CATCCCCCCGTCCAACCAGGCCCTCCCTATTCTCGGCCAGCAACACCGTCCTTTTTCTGCTCTGTTTGATGTATCTCCTGACCTACATCGACCGCGTGAACGTCAGCACTGCTTCGAATATATTCGAAAAGGAGCTCCATCTCGATAAAACCCAAGTCGGCTTCGTCTTCTCGGCCTTTGCTTATCCTTATTTGCTGTTTCAAATCATTGGCGGGTACTTGGGAGATCGCTTTGGCCCGCGCAAGGTTTTGACGATTTGCTCGTTGATCTGGGCAGGTGCAACAATTCTCACCGGATTAGTGAATGGATTCGTGGCGATGTTGGTCGCGCGAGTTCTACTCGGTTTTGGTGAAGGTGCGACATTCCCGACGGCCACATCGGCAATGTCCTCTTGGACTCGGCCCGTCGATCGCGGGTTCGCCCAGGGGATTACGCATGCTTTTGCGCGTATCGGTAATTCGTTGACTCCGCCGCTGGTTGTCGGCCTGATGGTCTTAACCGGCTGGCGCGGATCCTTCATCGTCCTTGGCATCGCTAGTTGCGTCTGGGTCATCGTTTGGTTTCTTCTGTTTCGCGACAACCCGGCTGAGCACCCGAGAATCACACCAGAAGAGCTCGCCGTGCTACCAAGCTATCCGGACAAAGCAGCGCGCCGCCGTAATCCGGTACCATGGCGCCCCCTGTTTGTGCGGATGCTGCCGGTTACATTTGTTTATTTCTGCTATGGCTGGACCCTGTGGCTATTTTTGAGCTGGTTGCCCCAGTATTTCAAAAACCAATACTCACTTGATTTGAAAGATTCAGCTTTGTTCGCGACCGCGGTTTTCTTCACCGGAGTAATCGGAGATGCGTTAGGCGGAATCGTTACGGATTTTGTTTTGCGCAAAACACGGGATCTTAAGCAGGCCCGGCGCAACTTGGTTGTCGTTTTCTTTCTGTGCTCGCTGTTGTGCATGCTGCCGCTATTTTTGACCAAAGACCTCACGACGCTCACCGTCTGCCTGGCCGGCGCATTTTTCTTCGCGGAGATGACGATCGGCCCGATGTGGGCAATACCAATGGACATCGCTCCCCGCTATTCCGGGTCGGCGAGTGGTATGATGAATAGCGGATCCGCGCTGGCTGCGATTCTATCACCAGTGATCTTCGGTTTAATCATTGATCATACCCACAACTGGTCGCTACCCTTTCTCGGTTCCATGGGTCTGTTCCTCGCCGGATCAGTGGTCGCTTTCTGGATGAAACCGGACGAAGCGTTCAGCTTTGCCGGCGGACCTGGCTCAACCACGAATCCTGAAATCGTTCCTGAATCACCAGCCACGACCAGAACGGCGACGCCGCCACCAAAACCGGTGAGATAATCGCAGAATTGGCTATCGGCTATTCCAAATGGACGCCTCCCTCTCCTCACTTGCCCAAAATAATCTGCCACCCAGCTCGCACGCCACAAGGATAGACAGTTTTCCTGAAGCCGACGCCTTAGAACAGACACTTCGGAGCAATATCAGAGGGGAGGTAAGGTTTGACCGCGGCTCGCGAGCAGCCTACTCAATGGATGCGTCGAATTATCGGCAAATTCCCATCGGAATAGTCATTCCGCACGACGAAGGTGATGTCATCACGGCGGTTTCTGTTTGCCGTAAATTTGGCGCACCGATTCTCTCTCGCGGAGGGGGAACCAGCTTGGCTGGTCAGGGATGTAATGTTGCGGTGGTGCTTGATTTTTCGAAGTATTTGAATCGAATTCTGGAGCTCGATCCTGAGCAACGTTTTGCTCGAGTACAGCCCGGACTGGTGTTGGACACATTACGGGATGCAGCCGAGAAACACGGGCTAACGTTCGCACCCGATCCTTCTACCCACAATCGCTGCACCCTTGGAGGAATGATCGGCAACAACTCCTCGGGTACCCATTCTTTGATGGGCGGCAAAGTACAGGAAAATATAGAGGAGTTGCGCGTGCTGCTTTACGACGGGACCATTCTTACGGTGGGCGCGACCTCCTCTGAGGAATTAGCGCAAACGATCCGCGAGGAGGGACGTCGTGGTCAAATCTACTCGGGCCTTCTGCGGTTACGGGATCGCTATGGCGATTTAGCGCGAAGCCGTTTTGCCAAGATACCGCGCCGCGTGTCTGGCTACAATTTCGATGAACTGCTGCCGGAAAAATCGTTCAATATCGCTCGCGCTCTCGTTGGCAGCGAAGGGACCTGCGTGATTGTCCTGGAAGCAAGGGTGAGGCTTGTCCACAGCCCGCGTTACAAGTCACTCGTCTGCCTTGGCTTCAAAGACGTTTTTGTCGCGGCCGATTCCGTTCCGGACATCCTGCGATTTGACCCGATCGCGCTAGAGGGGTTCGAAGGCGATGTCCTGGCGGTCATGCGCCAGAAGAATCTTCAGCCAGAAAACATTGCTTTGTTGCCGCCGGGAAACGGTTATTTGTTGGCGGAATTTGGCGGTGACACTGCCGCCGCCGCGGACGCTGAAGTGGACAAACTGGTGAAGTGGCTTCGCGAGCAACCTGAGCCGCCGGTGATCAAAGTGGTACGCGAGCCAGGCGAGGTAAGGCGTATCTGGAAAGTTCGTGAAGCGAGTAACGGTGGCACCACTGTGATTCCTGGCCAGCACTCGATCACGCACGAGGGTTGGGAGGATGCCGCGGTGCATCCCCGAGTGCTTGGCCGCTATCTGCGTGATTATAAGGCCCTCCTGGCTAAGTACGGCTACAAGGGATGGTATTACGGCCATTTTGGCGAGGGATGTGTCCACCAACGGGTCACTTTTGATCTGGAGACTGACCGAGGCATTCGTACCTTTCGGCGTTTCTTGGAAGAAGCTGCCGATTTGGTCGTGCGGTATGGTGGTTCGATTTCGGGAGAGCACGGAGATGGACATGCCCGTGCCTTCCTTTACGAGAAAATGTTTGGTGTCGAACTGGTGGAAGGGTTTCGCCAGTTCAAGCAATTGTGGGATCCGGATAACAAGCTGAATCCCGGCAAAGTGGTAGATCCGTATCCGCCGGAAGCTTTCCTCAAGTTGGGCGCGGATTACAATCCCATGCAGGCGAAGACTCACTTTCATTTCCCGGATGACGAGGGATCATTGGAAAAGGCGACCCAACGGTGCGTCGGTGTAGGTGCCTGCCGCAAGACTGATGCTGGGACGATGTGTCCGAGCTATCAGGTGACGAAAGAGGAGATCCATAGTACTCGAGGTCGAGCGCATTTGCTTTTTGAAATGCTTCAGGGCGAATTGCTCAAGAGCGGTTGGCGTGATCAGGCAGTCAAAGAATCGATGGACCTTTGTCTCTCTTGCAAAGGGTGTAAGAGCGAATGCCCAACTAACGTCGACATTGCGACCTATAAATCTGAGTTTCTCTCGCACTATTACGAGGGTCGACCCCGTCCGCTCAATCATTATGCCTTTGGTTTCATTGATCGTTGGGCGCGGCTCGCCTCCATCGCACCAAAGTTCGTAAATGCCTTCAATTGCTCGCCGCTGACGAATCGAGTCGCGAAAGCGATGTTGCAGGTTGCTCAGCAGCGGGAGATTCCGAAATTTCCTGACGAAACTTTTGCGAATTGGGTCAGAAAACGATCGGCTGGCAGCGGTTTAGGCCGCGAAGTCGTTCTCTTTGCCGATACACTTAATAATTATTTTCGGCCTAACACTGCGCGAGCCGCTTGGGAAGTCCTCCAAAGCGCCGGCTTTGCCGTCCATGTGCCGCAAACGCAGGAACATCTTTGTTGCGGCCGGCCCCTCTTCGATTTTGGATTGCTCGGTGCGGCCAAGAAATATCTGCAGAAGGTGCTCGCTGCGCTGGAGCCATACGTTAATTCCGGTTTGCCAGTGATCATGTTGGAACCAAGTTGTGCGAGCGTTTTCCGCGACGAGTTGCGAGGTCTCTTCCCACAGAACGGCATTGCCCATCGCCTCCGGCAGCAGACCTTTACGCTCAGTAGTTTTCTGCAGTCCGAGGCTCTCGGTTATCAGCCTCCGAGACTACCTGGCCGGAAGGTTCTCCTGCATGGTCACTGTCACCACAAAGCGGTGCTGAAATTTGCGGACGAAGAAGCGCTACTCAGACGGATGGGAGTTGAGCTGAAATCACTCGATAGTGGCTGTTGTGGTATGGCCGGCCCGTTTGGTTTTGAGCAAGCAAAAATCACCATCTCGCAAGCGCTCGGAGAGCGCGTTCTGTTGCCGGCGGTGCGCGCTGCTGAGCCAGACACCATTTTAGTCACCGATGGATTCAGTTGCCGTGAGCAGATCGCGCAAAACACGAATCGTGAGCCGCTTCATATCGCCGAAGTATTGCGGATGGCGATGGACAATCATGAATAGCAAATGGAGAAATGAAGTAAGCGACTACTGATCACTGATTACGGATTAGTGATTACTGTTATTGGCCGTCTGGTTAGTTCATTCGAGGACGAGGACGGGCACGACGACGATTCAACCGGAGAACAATCAAGACATGACAGACAACCCCCCCTCTGGCCCGCTCCGGGGCGTAAAGGTCCTGGAACTCGGTCATGTCATGGCCGGGCCGGTGTGTGGAATGATGCTGGCCGACATGGGAGCAGACGTCATTAAGTTAGAGAAAACTTCCGGAGGGGATGATTCTCGACGAATGATTCCTCCACAAATTAAGAACGAGTCTGCGGCGTTCCTTGTCTTGAACCGAAACAAGCGCGGAATCGCGGTCGATTTGAAGTCTCCTCACGGTATTGAAATCGTCAAGAAGCTCATCCAGGAAGTTGATATTCTGATCGAAAATTTTCGGCTCGGCACAATGGAACGGCTCGGGCTCGACTACGGACTCATCCAAAAACTCAATCCAAGCTTGGTTTATTGCTCTTTGTCGGGGTTTGGCCGCACGGGACCATACGCGTCACGAGGCGGCTTTGACCTGGTTGCTCAAGGAATGTCTGGTTTGATGAGTATTACCGGCCAGCGGAACAATCAGGCACCGGTGAAGGTTGGTCCTCCGGTCACCGATATTACCGCGGGTATACTTGGAGCGATGGGCGTGCTCGCTGCTTATTCGCACCGGCTCAAGACAGGGGAAGGACAATTAGTTGACACTTCATTGTATGAAGCCGGCATCGTCCAAACGTATTTTCATTCCGCGATTTTTCTCGCCACCGGGGAATCGCCGGGTCCGCTCGGATCCGCACACATCATGAGCGCACCTTACCAAGCGTTTCCTACTGCAGATGGCTGGATCACGGTCGGTGCAGCGAATCAGGCAAACTGGTTGCGATTAGTAGATGTCATTGAGGCACCGGAGCTCCTGAAAGACAAGCGGTTCACTGAAAACGCTGATCGCATGGCACACCTGGATGCATTGTCGGAAGCATTGGAAAGCTACTTCCGCCGTCGAACTTCGAGTGATTGGTTGAGCCGATTCGCGAAAGTCGGCTTACCGGCCGGCCCGATTTACAACATCGAAGAAGTTCTCAAAGACCAGCAAACCGCCGCGCGAGAGATGTTGGTCGAATTACCCCACAAGACTCTGGGAAACATGAAGGCAATCGGAGCGCCGATTAAATTTTCCAATACTCCGGGTGCGGTTTTGCGAGGTGCTCCTATCCTGGGTGAACACACCCGCGAGATTCTCGCCGACATCGGATTTAGCGCAGAGGAAATTAATCAACTGAAAAGCGAAGGAGTGGTGAAGACAGCGGACTGATCGGTAACCGGTAATCAGTGCTTTCTTGCCTGCAGTATAATCAGACTCCAATCTTCGGCCGACAACTACTTGAATACCGATTACCGATTACTGATTACCTTCTCAGTAGGTTGCTTTGTAAACTGTCCTAGCAAAATATGGCTGACATCATCATCGACCATTTGGATGGAATAACACAGGTCATTTTCAATCGTCCTCAAGTGCGCAACGCGCTGACGTTTGAAATGTACGAGCAGGTTTATGATCTCTGTACCGAGGCAAACACAAACAGAGAGATCAAGGTGATTATTTTTTCCGGTTCGGGTTCTTCCGCGTTCGCCTCGGGTACTGACATTGGTCTTCTGCAAAGTCTTGCCGGCGGAAAAGATGGCATTGCCTACGAAGAAAGAATTGAACGGGTCGTCGGAGCGGTTGAGCGTTGTCGGGCGCCAACGGTTGCTGCGATCGCGGGCGCCTGCACTGGTGGTGGAGCAGCCCTTGCTTCGGCCTGTGATCTCCGCGTGGGAGCAAAGAACATGAAGTTCGGCTATCCGATGGCGAAGACACTTGGCAATTGTTTGTCGCTGGCGAATTCTGCCCGGCTGACTTTTCTCATCGGTCCCGGCCGGTTCAAAGAACTCTTATTCACGGCCAGGTTGATGGGAGCGGAGGAGGGGTATGCTGCTGGGTTGATCAACGAAATCGTTGATGAACCCGAAGAGGTTCTATCTTACGCTCGCGCACTCGCCATCCGGATCATTCGACACGCTCCGTTGACTCTCTGGGCGGCTAAGGAAGCGGTGCTTCGGATCTATGCCAAGCTGCAGTCGGTCGATTTTTCCGATGTGATTGAACAATGCTACGGAAGCAACGATTTCCAGCTCGGCGTTAATTCATTCATTAAAAAGCAAACGCCGAAATGGTCCGGAGATTGAGACGGTAGGAAGGGACCAGATGAAAGTAAACCAGCACTTCAGTGCTCAAGAAGGTAGGGCGCGTCGCTCCGCGACCGTCGAAGGGAACGACGTGATCCAACCCAGTTAGGCCGAAAACCGTTACCGAAGTTCTGGGTGGCCAGCTGACTAGGCCTAACAGGGCAATGGCTAATCAATGATTCGGCGGTCGCGGAGCGACGCGCCCTACCTCACCACGGCTTCGGCGGACAGGTCGGCGGTCGCAGAGCGACACGCCCTCGCCACGGGAATCACCGGATCGCCAACTAAGACCAATTTGGTTGCGGCTACGGCGCGCTGCTTCCTTCTGTTTAAAATTCCTCTTTGTTTGCTTTTGGTTGGACGTTCTTTGCGATCTTCTGTGGGGACAACATGATCGACTGGAGCTTTCTTTATCTCTCAAGTGAATGGATCATCCGATTAGCAATGCTGCTCTATGTCCCCCAGCGCAGAAGTACTGCGGCGTCACGGACTTGGCTCTTGTTTATCTTTCTCCTGCCGTGGCCGGGGCTCGTTTTGTACGCTCTGGTGGGCCGAATCCGGTTGCCGGAATTGCGGCGCAAACTACAGGCACAGGCCGCCCTCCAAATTGAGAAGGCGCAAGCTCAGATCGGCAAGAGAATAATTTTGGAGCCGGATCTTCCCGCCCAACTCCGGATCATCCCGCAACAAGCACGGAAGCTCGGCACTTTTGAAACTTTTGCTGGCAACGCACTGGAATTTCTCCGCGACTATGAGGGAAGCATCGATCGATTGATCACGGATATCGATTCAGCGGAGAAACATGTACACCTCTTAACCTATATTTACCTCGTCGATCGAACTGGTAGAAAGGTAGCCGAGGCGCTGAAGAGAGCGGCGCAGCGCGGTGTCGATTGTCGAGTCTTGCTCGACGCGGTGGGCTCCCGAATAACTCTGGAACGACTTGGTCCGGAGCTTCGCGCGGCGGGTGTCGAAGTGAGATCGATGTTACCGGTCGGATTGTTTCGTCGAAACGCCGCCCGGTTTGACTTGCGTAATCACCGGAAGGTGATGGTGATCGACGGGAGCATCGGGTACATCGGATCGCAAAACATCGCTGATCCCACATTTGTGAAGAACTATCCTAACGAAGAACTAGTGGCGCGCGTCACCGGCCCAATTGTATCCCAACTGCAGGCGGTTTTCTTGGCTGATCACTATCTGGAGACCGAAGAGGTTCTAGATCGGGAAGAACTCTTTCCGGACCTTGAATCCACGGGAGACTCGATAGCCCAGCTCGTACCGAGCGGCCCCGGTTACGGTCAGGAGAGTGGCCGGGATTTAATCATCTCGATGTTGTACGAAGCCCGGAGCCGGATCGTAATCGTAACTCCGTATTTCGTGCCCGATGAACCGTTTCTGCAAGCGATGCGCGCTGCCGGTCAGCGCGAGAATGTCAGAGTACACTTGGTTGTTTCCAAACATGCGAATCAGCTGATAACACAATTCGCGCAGCGCTCGTATTACGACGATCTACTGGAGGCGGGAATCGAAATTCATCTATATCATCCGCATTTTCTGCATGCCAAGCTGCTGACGATTGACGGCGACATCGCCTTAGTGGGTTCGACGAATATGGATATTCGCTCGTTTGCACTGAACGCCGAAATTAATTTGCTGGTCTATGATCGGCAAGTTGTGGAATCCGTCAAAAAAATTCAAGAAAGCTACTTTGCGAATAGCGAACTATTAACACTCGAAGCATGGCGTAAGCGCTCGGCATTTGCCAAGATCGCGCAAAACACCGCGCGCCTGATGGATTCGTTTCTTTAACGAACGTCAGCGAACGTCAACGAACGTCAGCGAACGTCGTTGTTGTTCACTGTCGTTCGTTGTTGTTCATTGGCGTTCGTTTGCGCTAGCCCGCAATGTGCGCATCGATTGGTACAGCGTTAAGAGTTTGCGGGCTAGCAACGAGCTTAGATTTCGTGATTGGTTATGTGGTGTCGGTCTAGATCACTTTTCGCTGCTTCAACCGCATCGTCGATGGTCTTTGCCAATTTGTGAGCGGAACCGCCAACATTGCACTCGTGGCAATTCCACGTACCCCACATTTCACCGTCTTGTCCCTCCTCGACGTGAATCGTATACCGAACCATACCCCTCGTGTAATCATGATTGTGAATCTCTTTTACTGGCATGAGGAACTCCTTTCGGTAACAAGAAACGTCGCTCAAAAAAGATCCGAAGCAATCGCTTTACCAACTGACTTGCAGAGCCGGAACTTTCAGAAATCTTTCCAGCGCCGGAACTTGGCGGCGGGAGATAAAAAAATCGCTGGATTGAACCTCGGCGACAAAAAGGAGTAGCTTGCTCCGCCCGAGAACCGTCTACGACACCAACGGAAGGAGGAAGCCACCGAGGAACGAGCGGGCGAAACCAAGGTGAAGAGAATCGAACCCTGTGTTCGGTTTCTCTTAGGAGAGTAATACGACCAAAAATTGCTCTATATCTCGGGGTCGGCTTTTGAATCTACGACTGCGATGAGGTGCTTTATCAAATGAGTTTGGGCATTTATGGCAGCGAGCGCGTGTTCAAGGGCTTTGCCTAAGTCATTGTTCTTGGAAGCGGCACGCGCCTGGTTGAGGTGTTCGTTGATTTCGGTGATGGCAGCCTTGCAGAGACTATCGCTGGTGTTCATCGCTTGATGCCTGAACTGCTATTTTAGAGCGTTGTCGAGCAGGCGATAGTTAGAGGCCACGTACACATTTTGATGTATTGCGGTGCAGGCAGGCGAGTCTGATCGGCTCTCCTGATACGCCCTACAGCTAACTTCATTGCAGCTTTCAAAAACCGGGAGTCGCCTGTCGAAAAGGTCCAGGCGAAGCTTGTTCTTTGCCGTCCGGTACTGTTGGTAGGCGATGTAAAGCGTTACGATGCCGATCACACCGGTGAGGATGAGAGTGCATATTGGAAGCATCCACGGTTCGGAGAGTAACCTCACAACTGTTCGCTGAGCTCGGCTGGCCTGCTATTGGGAGGCGGCCTTACTAACCCTTCCTGCTTGAGAAAACTGCCATATCACGAGGGCGCCGATTGCCTTTGAAAACAGCTAATTACAACAGAGAGCAATCTTGCACTTATTCTGATTTTTTGTTCTGAGCAGGAATTATCCCGTAGATTTCGACAATGTAAATTGCTCATGTTGAGCAATTTAAGCGGGTGAAGGGAATCGAACCCTCGTGTGTAGCTTGGGAAGCTACCGTTCTACCATTGAACTACACCCGCGGATGTGTCGCGAACGGTGAACCGCTCAGACGATTGGATTCGGTGAGAGTAACGTTTTTGGATAGGGACGCAAGCCGAACCTCGGGGCGCCTTTGGGCTCCACGCGAGGCTCACAGTCCGGTATGTCACCCTGGACTTTATAACGCTCTACCTGCCGGACTGCTTCGCCCTGCCTGCGCCGGGTTTGAGCCTTACGGTCGGTTCAGTTGCCTCGAGGGCAAGCAACGCGACGAGGACGACCGTTTTGGAACCCGGACCCTATCGCTTATTCGACATCAGGGGAAGTTCGGCGTACTTTCTTCACTCCAATGCGTTCTCAGAAAGACGGCGTTGAGCCGCTTCGCCAGCGCCTGCTCAATTTGCTGGCACACCCCAAATATCAACCGCTCAACAAGACGGATCTCGCGAAGCGTCTTGGACTCACGGTTGATGAGCGCTCCTCGTTCCGCCGTCTGCTAATTGATCTCGAAAAGCAGGGTAAAATCGCTCGGATCCGTAAGGAACGTTATGTCCTGCCGCAGGAGGCGGATCTCATCGTGGGGACCTTGCAGATGAATCCACAAGGATTCGGTTATGTCTTAAATGCGACGGGCGACGGTCTTGGCGATGTTTATATCTCGGCTGAAAACACCAGTACTGCGATGCATCGGGACAAAGTGGTCGCTCGGATCATTCGAGAAGAGGTGCCACAGCTGCGGTCTGGGCGCCAACGGGCTCGCCGCCAAGGCAAGGTGATCAAAATCCTGGAACGAGCCAACAAACAAATAGTCGGGACTCTGCAGCAATCGAAAAAGTTCTTCTATGTGGTGCCAGATGATCCCTGCCTCCTCCACGATATTTACGTTGAACTCGATCATGAGCGGCTACCGCGGCTGCCGCGAGTCAACGACAAGGTCGTGGTTCGACTGGAGGAATGGGAGAGCCGGCATCTCAATCCGGAAGGAGAAATCACCGAGGTACTGGGTCCTGCCCGAGCGCCGGGCGTTGATATTCTTGGGATCATCAAGAAGTACGACTTGCCCGTGGAATTCCCACCGGGAGTTTTGGAACAAGCCGAAAAAATTCCGCTCAGCATTCCGCCCTCTGCGCTGCGCCAGAGAGAAGATCTCCGTACGGTACCGGTCTTTACGATCGATCCGGAAGATGCCCGCGATTTTGATGACGCGATTCATATACGGCGCTTTGGTAACGAGTGGGAGGTCGGTGTGCATATCGCGGACGTCTCCCACTATGTTGCTCCTGGGTCGGCTCTGGATCGCGAGGCGTTCAAGCGAGGCAACAGCGTTTATCTACCGGATCGGGTGCTGCCGATGTTACCGGAGCGGCTGTCGAATGGTGTCTGCAGCCTGCGTCCGGATGAAGACCATCTAACCAAGAGCGTGGTCATCCGGTTTGATCAAGCAGGCCGTCCGAAGAGCCATCGATTGGCCGCGACGATCATCCGAAGCCGCTTTCGGCTCACTTATCGAGAAGCATACGAACGTTTACAGCGGCCGCCGCAAAATCAGCTCGATCATTTTCTCCATCAAGCATGGAAGATCGCGTCAGCTTTGCGGGAAAGGAGATTCAATAAAGGCGCGCTGGAACTTGATTTTCCTGAGGTCCGGGTTCGACTCGATCAAAGCGGGAAGGCCATCGGGCTGATTAAAGAAGAGAACGACATTTCGCACCAGTTAATTGAAGAGTTCATGCTTTTGGCCAACGAGATTGTCGGCCGAGAGACTAAAAATCGCGGACTGCCTAGCGTCTATCGGGTACATGAGGATCCGGATCCGGAAAAGCTGCTTGAGTTCCGGGAGCTCGCTCGCATGCACGGGCTGACGCCGGGTGACCTCTCGCAGAAGCGGGAGATGCAGCGGTTTTTAAAATCGATCGCCGGGCGGCCGGACGAGGGTTTGTTAAAGGTCAGTTTGCTCCGCAGTTTGCGGAAAGCGATCTATTTGCCCACACCGCTTGGGCATTTCGGTTTGGCCAAGGGCGACTACACGCATTTTACCAGTCCGATCCGCAGATACGCGGATCTCATTGTCCATCGAACCTTCAGCGCGTTGCTTTCGGACCAGTCGGACCGAAAACGACTGATACGTTCGAGCCGTCTAGACGAGGTGTGCGAGCATATTTCTACGACTGAGCGCATCGCCGCCGACGCCGAACGCGAAGCGGTGCGCCTGAAGAAACTCGAATATCTGGAAAGTTTAATCGGTAGCCCGCAGCGGTTCCAGGCCACTGTCCTCGAAGTGCGCAATTACGGATTGTTGGTAGAGGTTCCGGACGCGCTAATCACTGGGCTGATTCACGTTTCGTCATTGGGAGGCGATTTCTTCATTTACGACGGAGCCAAGCAGCAGATGTATGGACGTCGAACACGGTTTACGCTGGGGCTGGGAGACGTGCTCGAGGTTGGAGTCGCGCGCGTGGACCGATTCAAGCAGCAAGTAGACTTTACGTTTGTCCGCAAGGTGCCGCGGGTTGGCGAACCAGAGGGATCGCGGGATGCCCACCACGAGAAACGGAATACCCGGGGCAGGGTTCATGAGCCCAGAAATCGCAGATAGCTCGGTTGCTGACTCGAGAGGGGGCTCGCGAACTCCTCACGGCCAACAACTAACGATGCGACCAACACAATTAGCTATTTACTGGGAGAGAAAAGTATGCGAACAAATAAGATTCTCCCCTTGATTGTGCCGATAGAGGTAGAGCAAGTGGATGGGGATCCCTCCAAGTGTCATGGACAATGTTATTGTTACGAGAGAGCTACAAGTCGAGCGTAAACATTTCTTCATAGAATTCAGAGAGAACGAGCGGGGCCGCTTCATGCGAATCACGGAAGAAGCGCATGGCAGACGCAACACGATAATCATCCCCAGCACAGGTCTGGATGATTTTATGTCCGCGGCTGGTGAAGTCATTCAGTCCGCCGAACGCGTTCCAGCCAATTCTTAGTAGAACTGTTCTCTGAGCACATCCAGCCGGGCAGGCTCGTACCCTTTTTTCGGATGCCGAGCTAGCCCGAGCCTTTGCCATTCCCAGGCCTCGACTTAAACAGGAGGCCGCGAAGAAAGATTCTTAAACAAAGAGATCGCAAAGACCTCAAAGAGGGGTGCCGGCTCATTCCCAGACCCCCGGGTTCTTCAAGGTTACGGCCACCTGATTGTAAATCTGGAAGACCTACTCTCTTCTCTCTGAGATCTCCGCGACCTCCTGTTCAAAGTCTTTCTTTGCGACCTTTTGTGGAACCTGTTCTTTCTAACGAACAGGAGTCCGCGAAGGAAGATTCTTAAACAAGAACATCACAGCGCGGCGTAGCCGCAAATTGGTCTTGGTTAGCGATCCGGTGATTCCCGCGGCGAGGAGGGCGTGTCGCTCCGCGACCGCCGAATCATTGATTAGCCATTGCCCAGCTAGGCCTGGTCAGCTGGCCACCCAGAACTTCGGTAACGGTTTTCGGCCTAACTGGGTTGGATCACGTCGTTCCTTCGACGGTCGCGGAGCGACCCGCCCTACCTTCTTGAGCACGGCGACAAAGACAACATCTTCGCAAAAAAAAGAATCTCAACTATAGCATCACAAAGACCTCAAAGAGGAGTGCCGGCTCATTACCAGGCCCCCGGGTTCTTCACGGCCCCCGATCGTATAGC
>Ga0209526_10002061_pt1 | contig 13518 bp, 19 predicted proteins | sample JacPinW_OM2H0_M1_FD_188566 | JGI IMG/M metagenome (GOLD analysis project Ga0209526, IMG submission 188566) | Forest soil microbial communities from Algoma, Ontario, Canada - Jack Pine, Ontario site 1_JW_OM2H0_M1 (SPAdes) (version 2) | ecosystem: Environmental > Terrestrial > Soil > Boreal... | reverse complement strand
TCGCGCTGCCCGGCCTGCGCGCGACCGTCCGCCTGCCGCTGGCAGTGGAGTCAGGTAGGTGACTCGGCCAGCGCGGCGAGGCGGCGCAGCGACTCCTCCATGATCTGATGCTGTCCGTCCAGCCGGTGCGCCTCCTGCTCGGGCAGGCTGACCTGGACACTGATGGCGGTGCCCGGGCCGTCCTCGGCCAGCTGCCAGACGATCTCGATGTCGGAGACCTGGCAGGAGATCGTGATCCGCTCGCTGGCCTGGTCCACCCGCAGCTTCTGCGGCATCGGGAAGTCCGGGTAACCCGTCGGCCACAGCGTGAACTCGCCGGGCGGGCCGGCCCGCACGGTCTCGACGCCCGCCCACCACTGCGGGAACCTGGCCGGGTCGAACAGCAGCTTCCAGACTTCCTCGACCGGCGCGCGGCAACCGCCGGTCAGGGCGAATCCCGGCATCAGGGCACCTCCGTGAGCTCGTCGAGGCCGGCCAGCTCGGCGGTGAGGCGGCGCAGTTCCCATTCCGGCTCGACCAGGCCGACGATCGGCGGGCGGCCGAGGTCGACGAAGTTGGCCACGAACTCCGCCCCGGGGTCGTGCCCCAGGTGACGCCGCCAGCCGTCCGCGGCCTCGGTCAGCCGGCGGCGGGCTCCGGCCCGGTCGTAATCGTCGGCGATCTCAATATGCCCCGCGCGGCCACCTGGGCCGCCACCGGCTACTCCCGCGCCGTGCGCGGCCGGACCTACCCGGCTCACCGGCCGCTCGTGCAACTGGACCATGTACTGACCGGCCGGGGGACCACAGGTATCGCCGGGGAGGTGGTCGAGGGAGTCGGCTCGGACCACCTGCCGATCCGGGTGCAGCTCAGCGTCACCTGACCCAGGCTGGCGCGCCTGCTGTGCCGGTGCAGGCCGGACGGTGCTGGCCGAACTATTTGAGACAAGACCTCTGTGATCATGGAACTGGCCAGGGCCGGCCGTCCATAATGGAGCAGAACGCGTGGGACGTGATGAGAGCGGAGGTGTCTACGATCATTCAGCGGCCAGCGGAACCCGGACCTGGCGAGCCGCCGCTCGCCGTGGATGTGCGCGGCCTGACCAAGTCCTACTCGGGCAGGCCGGCGGTGCGGGGCATCGACCTGGCGATCCGCCCGGGTGAGATCTTCGCCTTACTCGGCCCGAACGGGGCGGGCAAGACCACCACCGTCGAGATTCTCGAGGGGTATCGCGCTAGGGACGGCGGCGAGGTCAGCGTCCTGGGCGAGGATCCTGGCCGCCACCGGGCCCGGCTGAAGAGCCGGGTCGGCATCGTCCTGCAGTCCACCGGGGTTGACCTCTACCTCACCGTGGCCGAGACGGTCAGGATGTACGCCGGTTACTACCCGCACCCCCGGCCGGTGGACGAGGTGATCCACCTGGTCGGCCTCGACGACCGGCGCAACGATCGGGTGCTCAAGCTCTCCGGCGGCCTGCAGCGACGCCTCGATGTCGCGATCGCCCTGGTCGGCGACCCCGAACTGCTCTTCCTGGACGAGCCGACCACCGGATTCGACCCTTCCGCCCGGCGCGAAGCCTGGGACGTGGTCAAAGACCTCGCCGCGCTCGGCAAGACGGTGCTGCTCACCACCCACTACATGGAGGAAGCGCAGTTCCTGGCCGACCGGGTGGCGGTCATCGCCGCCGGGCTGATCGTCGCCCAGGGCCCGCCCGCCACCCTCGGGGCGCGGGACACGGCCAGGGCCCGGATCCGCTACCGGCTGCCCCCGGGCGCGGTCCCCCCCGACGGCCTGGCCGGCCCGGCCGGCCCCGACGGCTTCACCGAACTCGCGCCCGACGACGTCACGCTGGCCCTGCACCGGCTCACCGGCTGGGCCATTGATCAGGGTGTCAGCCTCGACGGGCTCGAGGTGATCAGGCCGTCCCTGGAGGACGTCTACCTGGCCCTCACCGGCACCGCACCCGGGCCGGGCGAGATGCAGCCCGGCCAGCAGGGAGTTCACGAAGGAGACAGGGTATGAATGCGGCGGCAATAACTCTGTCGCAAGTGCGCTACGTCAACAAGGCTTTCTGGCGCAACCCGGCCTCCGCGTTCTTCACTTTCGCGTTCCCGCTCATGTTCCTGGTCATCTTCACCGCCCTGCTCGGCCACAGCACGGTCCAGATCGGCACCAGGTCGGTGAACACCTCCACCTACTACATAGCCTCGATGGCAACGTTCGCGGTGATCACCGCCTGCTACAACAACATCGCGATGTCGGTGTCGTTCCAGCGGGACGCCGGCGTCCTCAAGCGGATCAACGGCACCCCCCTGCCCAGCGCATTGTTCCTGGCCGCCCGGATGGTGCACGCGGTGATCATCGCGGTCCTGCTGGTGGTGATCACGGCCGCCTTCGGGCGCGCGTTGTACCACGCCGACATCCCCACCGGGATCACCCTGCTGAGGTTCCTGATCGTGCTCCTGGTCGGCGCGGCCGCGTTCTGCGCGCTCGGGTTCGCGATCACGGCGGTCATCCCGAATGCCGACGCCTCGCCGGCGATCGTCAACGCGACCATCCTGCCCCTGCTGTTCCTGTCCGGGATCTTCATCCCGTTCGGCAACAACACGCCGTCCTGGATCCTGTGGATCGCCCGGATCTTCCCGGTCAAGCACTTCGCCGACGGCATGCAGGCCGGTTTCATCGGCACCCCGTTCCACTGGACCGACGTGCTCATCGTGGCCGCCTGGGGGCTGGCCGGGCTGCTCTTCGCGACGCGCTACTTCAGCTGGGAACCCCGCACCGGCTGACCCGGACGCCTCGTCGCGGATACCCGGGCGGCGGCCCGGCTCGCCCCCCGGTAGATTCGGGGCAATGAAGAAGCTTCTCGAACTCCTCCTCTGTTTCTTCCATCCCATCGCCGTCGTTCTCATGTGGATCGACCTGGCGTCCCGCAGCGACATGGCCCGTGGCCCGAAGCTGGCGTGGGCCATCTTCGGCATCATCCCGCTCGTGCCGTTCATCTACGTGCTCACCAGTGGCGACCTGTGGTGAGGCTGACGCCCGGCTAGCTAGCTGACGCCCGGCTAGCTAAAAGGTGATCCCGGAACGCGCCTCGGCCTCGGCCATGGCGCGGTCGAGGATGTCGATGGCCCGGTCGATCGGTTCCTTCTCGATCACGAACGACGGGATGAGCTGGAACCGGTTGTACAGGTAGCCGCCCTTCTCAAAGAGCAGTCCCTCACGCACGCAGAAGTCAAGCATCCACCCGGCCTCTTCCGCGGCGGGCTCCTTGGTGACCCGGTCCCGGACGAATTCCAGGCCGATGAACAGTCCCCGCGCGTCTATCCAGCCCAGGATCGGGTGGCGTTGCTGCAGCCCCTCCAGCTCGTGCAGGAAGTATTCGCCCAGCCCGGCCGCGCGCTGGACCAGCTGCTCCGACTCGTAGACATCGAGGGTGGCATTCGCGGCGGCGGCGGCGAGCGCGGTGGCGGCGAAGGTGGCGACGTGCGCGCCCGGGCCCCAGGATGCCGCCACCTCGTCGGCCGCGACCACGGCGGAGATCGGGAGGCCGCTGGCCAGGCAACCCACACCCAGGTGGGGCCAGAAGATGTTAAACGATCAAGGTGGGCCAGGTGATCGGTAGGTGAAACCCGGCATTTCCTCTGGGCGGCCGGATCTCAACGGGGCCTGTGAGCGCCCGCTGTCAGAAGGCGCCGTGAGGGTGGACTACCGGGTCGGCATGTCGACAATGAGTCCCGTGCTCGTTGCCGCATCGGCCAGACGCTTGTCATAGGTGACGAACGACGTTAGCTGCCCACGGATGCTCAGGGCCGTGGCCAGGTGGATCGCGTCGAGACTGCGGACGGTCGCCGGGCTGATCGTCTGAGCGAGAATCCTGATGCGCGGCTCCAGATCCACCAGGTCGATGAGATCCAGCACAGGATGCAGTCTGCTGACGGCTTCAGGAGCGTGCCGGGCCAATGCGCGGAACGACTCCACCTCTACGAGTACCGAGCTGACCCAGCCGGTATCGGCGCGCTGGCCCAGCCAGTCACGGAGAGCCTGTGACTCTGGTTCGGCATGGACAAGCTTGACGACGGCGGCCGAGTCGAGATAGATCATCACCGTTCTTCGTCGCGTGAGCGGGACAACTCCTCCGCGACGTTGATGCCGTCCGGTTCCCCGAGCGGCATCTGAAGAATGGCGCGACGCATCTCCGCAGCGCGTTCGCGCCGGGTGGCTGCCTCCAGCACTGCTTGCCTGATGGCCGCGGACTTGGAGATGCCATCGCGCGTCAGCACGTCGAGAGCATGCTCGGTAGCGGCATCCGTGCGGATCGTGATCGTCTCGGCCATAGACCAATAGTAAGACACAACGTCTTACGACTCAACTGAGTCCCGTGGTCGTTGCCGCGTCAGCAAAGGAATGTCGAGTAGCGGCAACGATGCGAATCGTGATCCCCTGAGCTGTGGGCTAGTCGTAAGGTGCTTGGAGAAGGGTGGATGGACCGATGACCTCCCGTGACACCTACCAGGTGACCATCAGCCGCGAAGACCCATGGTGGGTTGCCCTCGTCGAGGGCGTCGGCGCGACGGAGGCGAAGAAGGTCGCCGAGCTTGAGGACATGGTTCGCGACCTCATCATGGTCATGCGCGACCTTGACCAGCCTGACTTCGATCTGGTCTGGGACTACGACCTTCCGGCCGAGGCGGCCGAGGCGCTAAAGGACTTCCTGCGGTCGCGAGGACAGCACGAGGCAGCAGAACGCCGTTACCTTGAGGACGCCGAACGAGCCGCCAAGGCACTCGATGCGGCCAACGTATCGACGCGTGAGGCAGCACAGCTCATGCACTTGTCCCACCAACGCGTCCAGCAACTCAGAAGCCGCCGGGCGGGCACCCGGTAGCACAAGAGATCCCTGGTTGCTGCACAGACTTGCTGGTTACGTCTCGTTCCGGCTCCGGGTGGATCCTCATGATCGGTTGGCCCTGAGGGGAAAGGCACGGCGGGCGGCCAGCAACACGAGCGTGCCGGCCGCGGCCAGGGCCATGCCGACAACGGGCAGCCCGGCCAGCCAGCCTGCGTCCACGAGGATCGACCCGGCGAGGGCTCCGCCTCCGATCCCGATCTGGAAGGCGACCACGTAGAGAGCCGAGGCTGTGTCGGCGGACTGCGGGGCGACACGCAGGACGGCGGACTGCAGGGCGACGGGGATCGCGGTGAAGGCGGCACCCCAGAGGACGACCGCGGCGACGGTGAGCCCGGCCGACCCGTAGCTGATGGTGGACAGGGCGGCGAGCGCGAGGGTCAACGTGGCCGCGCAGCCCGCCGCCGCTAGGCGCGGCCACCGATCGGTGGCCCAGCCGGTAATCCCCAGACCCCCGACGCCGGCGACGCCGTAAGCCAGGAGCACCATGGCCAGGGCCAGCCCGCTCAGGCCGGCGTCACGCCGGGTGAGCGCGGCGATGTAGGTGTAGGCGGTGAAGTGCCCGATGACCACGAGCACCGTCACTGCGCACACGGCGAACAGCGACCGGCTGCGCAGCGCCGCTGGTATCGCCACCACCCGAGCGCGCAGGTCGCCAGCCGGAGCGTCGGAGGGAAGCGGGGGCAAAGCCGTGCGCAGGGCGATGGCGCTCAGCGCCGCCGCCACGCCGACGGCCGCGGTCGCAGCACGCCATCCCATCACCTGCCCCAGGGCGGTGGCCAAAGGGGTGCCCAGGACCAGCGCGAGGGAGTTGCCAGTGAAGACGACCGCCGTGGCCCGCCCCGCCCGTTCCGGCCCGACCAGCCTCGCCGCTACCGGAGCCAGCACCGACCAGAACACACCGTGCGCGAACGCGCACACGACGCGGGCGCCGGCCACCACCGCGTAATCAGGGGCCAGCGCGATAACGAACTGTGACAGCGCCAGCAGAAGGACCGCCGCGAGCACGACCTGACGCCGGGGCCGGTGACTGGTCCAGGCGGTCAGGGGCACAGCCGTGAATCCGGCGGCGGCAGCGTATACCGTCACGAGCAACCCGATGGCACCCGGTCGGACGTGCAGTCCGGCGGCGAGTTGCGGTAGCAGTCCGACCGGCAACGTCTCCGCGGTCACGTACACAAAAGCGGCGGTGGCCAGCGCCGCCAGCCCCACGCCGCCCCGCCGGGGACCGGCTGGGTGTCGCGGCGGGCGGACAACGACAGCGGAATCCATACGGCTATTTTATACTCGTTGAACGAGCATAAAATAGGTGGCGAGGACAGGTGGTGGTGACGCAGGTGTCTGGGCTGTCGGGCCAGGCGAGTCTCTTGCGTGCCGTGCACGCGCAACCGGGCATCACCCGGGTGTCGGCCGCCCAGGAACTGGAGATGCCGAGCGGCTTCGCCGCCGAGACCTCCGCCCGGCTTGCTGCGCTGGAGTTGCTGATCGAGCATCCAGCGCCGCCCACCGGCCGTCGTGGCCGGCCCACCACGTCGCTTCACCCGCACCCGTGCGGGCCGTTGGTGGCCGTCGCCGACATAGCGCACGAGTCGTGGCGCGTGGCGGCCGTGCAGCTAGGCGGGGAGGCGGTCGAGTCCGTTAAGCGCCCGCATCAGCGCGACCAGGCGGAGGTGCTGGCCGCGGTCGCTGGCGAGCTCGACTCGTTCGGCCGACGGTACGGCGGCCGGATCCGGGCCGTGGCGGTCGCCGTGCCCGGAACCGTCGTCGGCAGCCGGCTGGTCCAGGCACCGAACCTCGGCTGGAACGACGTTGACCTCTCCATGCTCTGGCCGCGCTACGACCCCGAATGCCCGTTCCTCACCGGCAACGATGCCACCTTCGCCGCCATCGCCGAATCCCGGCGCGGCGCGGCGGCCGGCGCCGGCACGATCCTGCACCTGTACATGGACGCCGGCGTCGGCGGTGCTGTCATCGAAGGCGGGCGTGCCCTGCTCGGAGCCACCGGGATGGCCGGCGAGTTTGGCCACATGCCCTTCGGGGATCCCACGCTGCGCTGCCGGTGCGGCGCTGCAGGATGCTGGAACACGACTCTGGACGGCCACGCCGTGGCCCGGGCTCTGCGGCAGCCCGCCCCAGCCGACGAGGTCACCTATACCCGCCGCATCATCGCCGCCGCCAAGGCAAACCAACCCGAGGAACTTTCGGCGATCCAAGCCGCGGCCAGATCGCTCGGGCGAGGCGCCGCCGGCCTGGCCAATGCTTTCGACCCGCACATCGTCACCGTCGGCGGGGTCGGACGTGACCTCCTCAGCGTCGCTGGCGAGCAGGCCGGTCGCGCCTACCTTGAGGGGCTCATGCAGTTCCGGACGTCGCCGCCCCCTCCGATGATCCCCGCACACTTCGGCGACGACGCCCCCTTGGTCGGCGCGGCCGAGGACGCATTCTCGGCGGTGCTCACCGATCAAGGCCTGCGCGCCTGGTCAGCCCGGTCGCGAAGTGTGGTCCGTTGACCGTGCCAGCGGCAACTGCGTTGCGATCCCCGCCCTATGCGTCTCTCGTGCCGCGTATCGAAACCCTATGAATGTGACATGGCCAGGGTTCCAACCCGTGCCATGGCACATTCACCGGACAGTCCGCTCGCTGACGGGCCTGGTGCCGGCCGCTGGGGCCCTCGGCCTCAGGCCAGGTCAAACTCGCCGTCGTTGACGCCGGCGGTGAAAGCGGTCCACTCGTCCGGGGTGAAGATCAGCGCGGGTCCGTCCGGGTTCTTGCTGTCACGCATGGCGATGACGTGGTCGCTGCCTTCCTTGGAGCCGGGAATGACCGCGACCTCGACGCAGGTGCCGCCGTTCCCGCTGCTGTAGGTGGATTTGCGCCAATCGGCGCCGATCAGGTCCATGTCTCGACTGCCTTCCTCACCAGGTCGATCGAGGCGCGCGGGGCTAGCGCCTCTGCCTTCAGTATGTCGTAGAGCAGAGTGACCCGGGAAACGGCTTCGGCGCGCTCCGCTATCTGTCCGGCCAGGGCGTTGTCGAGATAGACCACGTCGGGCGAACCGGCGAAGCTCGCAATGGCGAAGCGCCCAGCCAGACCGGGATGAGCGCCCGCGCCGATCGGGAGGACCTGGAGCATGATCTTCGCCAGCCGGGCCGCCTCTATAAGGCGATCGATCTGTGCGCGCAGCACTCGCCGGCCGCCGACGGGACGCATGAGCACACCTTCGAGGGCAAGGCCAGCCAGCCGCCGCAACTGCCCGCGCGGTGCGGACGCTATTGGCCTGGCTGGCCGTGTCACCGGCAGGTGAGCTCAAGCCATGGTGTGGCTGACGAGGTGACGGTTCTTTTCCAGCGAGCCGGGCAGCACGGTGAAGTGCACTTGCCCATCTTCATCAACAGCTACGATCCGCACCACTGCCTGGCCGTAGCGGTTCCCGGCCACCAGCACCGCACCAGGACGAACCTGAGCGGCATCGCGGGCGTCGCTCAAGGCAGACCAGCCGAGCCCCTCATCGTCTTCAGCGTTGAGGTCGGCTATCAAGTCGATCTCTGGGTCCATCACGTCTCCTCGATACCCACCTTACGCGTCGTGGTACGGGTTGGTCATGACCTGACGATCGCAGCTCGTGAGCGCTTTCACACCGCCGTCGAGGTCATCAAAGCCGACCGTGTAGTGACGCGGATTCCGCCCGGTCGGCTCCAGTCGCAGCCCAGCCCCGACTAACTCCCCGGCCTTAATGAGCGTCAGGCGATCAAACCGGACCAGCGGCACTTGCTGGGCCATCTCGTCCACAGTGAGGCCGCGGACTGCGAATGCCGAGATGCCGTAGGTTCCGTACATGCCGTGATACCGCTGAGCATCAGCCCGCAACACGTCGGCGTCCAGTTCACCGCCGCGCACGAGCACCATGTCGTCACCGACAACATCGCCGTCCCGCAACCGCCGCAGCTTCATGCCGTGATTATGGTGACCGGTACCGACAAGCCAGGAAAACCGTCACGCGGGCCTCTGTGTGACCGTCACTCGCGCCGGCCATCGGCCAGGCCGTGGTGCCTGACGCGGGCCAGGGCGGCCGGGGGCAGGCCGGCCAGCCGGGTGCTCTCCCGGGTGAGGTGGGCCTGATCGGCATAACCGGTCTTCGCGGCCAGCCAGGCCAGGTCGGCTGCCTCCCCGATCTGGTCAACGCTGGACAGGAAACGGCGGAACCGCAGCACCCGCCGCAGGGTGGCCGGACCGTAGCCCACCGCGGCATGGCTCCTGCGGCGCAGTTGGCGCTCGCTGACGTCGAGATCCGCCGCCACCGTTTCCACTTGCGCCCCCGGGCGGCTGAGGCGCCGCACGGTCTCGGTCACGAGCGGGTCGGGCGGTCCGGCATCCGTCATCCCGTGCGCGATCTGGATGAGGCGGCGCATCGCCACATCCGGCGCGAGCGAGCCAGGCAGCCGGGCCAGGTCGGATGCGGGACCGGCCGGGTGGACAGCGCGCAGATCGACGGCATCGACCCGCTGGTCGAGCAGCACGCTGAGCGGCACCCCCAGGGCCGGCCCGCCCGCCCCCGGCCGGAGCCGCACCCCAGCGAGAACCGTCCCCGGCGCGAGCGGGGAGGGAACCGGCCCGGTGTCGGGCCCGGCGACGAAGACTCCATGACCCTGCTGCCAGATCAGGTCGACGCAGGTGTCGGGCAGGACCAGCCTCGGCGGCGCGCCCCCGGCCGGCACCACACTTACCCACAGGCAGTACACCGCCGGGCGGAGCGCGGCAGGAGGGGCGAACTCCCGGTACCCGGGCGACCAGTCCACGGATACGAGTCTGGCATGACCGTGTCCGTTTCGTTCAAGACGCCGGTCCCGCGGCTCTGATCAGATGGCAGTCATGAGCTCTCCTGACATTGACTCCGCGCGGCAGTTCCTGGCCGCCAATGCCCGGGTACTGGAGTCACGGCGTTTTGAGCGCCTGTTCGCCGGTGGCGACCCGGGTCCGGTCCGTGACGCGGTGGCCGCCTACCGCAACCCTGATGGCGGGTTCGGCCACGCCCTGGAACCCGATGGGCGGTCCCCGGGCAGCCAGCCGCTCGCCATCGAATTCGGGCTGCGCGCCCTCGATGAGGCTGACGCCTGGGACGCCAGCCTGGCTGAAGCGGCATGTGGCTGGCTGGAAGCGCACGCACCGGCCGCCGGCGGCGCGGTCTTCGTCGACCCGTCGATCGAGGGCTGGCCGCATGCGCCCTGGTTGGTGCCGGAAGACGGTCACCCCGCTTCACTCATCACCACCGGCCTGCTGGCGGCGACTCTGCACGCCCGCCGGGTCCGGCATCCCTGGCTGGACCGCGCCACGGAACTGCTCTGGACCCGGATCGGGGACCTGACCACGACCGGCCCGTACGACATGCGCGCTGTGCTCAGGTTCCTTGATCACGTGCCCGACCGGGAGCGGGCGCAGGACGCCTTTGACCGGGTTGGCCCCATGATCATCGACCAGGGGCTGGTGACACTCGATCCGGACGCTCCGGGCGAGACACACACACCGCTGGACTTCGCCCCGCGGCCCGGGTCACTCGGCCGCCGCCTGTTCGACAAGCCCGTGATCGAGGCCCATCTCGACCATCTCTCGGCCGCCCAGCGAGACGACGGCGGCTGGATGTTCAACTGGATGGCGTGGTCCCCGGCCGCCGAGCATGAGTGGCGCGGCGCGGTGACCGTGGAGGCGCTGCACCTGCTCCGGGCCAACGGCCGCTGCTGACCGTCACGTCGCCCGCCGCTGACCGTCAGATCAGCCGCCGCTGACCGACATACCCTTATCCGTTAAGCGGTCGCGGCGGCGCCCTTCCCAGGGCGGGGCAGGCGGGCACGCAGGGGTTATTCGACGGTGACGGACTTGGCCAGGTTGTGGGGCTGGTCTACGTCGCAACGTCACTGGAGGATAAGGATCACCGCGACGGCCAGCATGGCCAGCGCGAGCAACTCGGCGACCCCGCTCAGCAGGACCAGGAAGGCAATTCTCCCGTTCCTGCGCTGCGCGACGCCGATGAGTTCCAGCTGGGCCTCCGCGACGTGCACCGAGGCGCTGGATGCGGTCTCCTTCCAAAGCTGCGCCGGACCTTCTGCGAAACTCACCTGGCCGTAGGGAAGAGGAACCACCGCCACGGTGACGGCGAGCCCGATGGCGACCACGAACAATATGACCGCCGCGATGAGCCATCCGTGGGCGGCGCCGGGCAACTGGAACTTGGCCGCTCCCGTGATCACCGCGACCAGCCCGAAAAGCAAGGTCACGAGGGTGCCGGCCGTCGTCACCACGGTGGAGGCCCTGGCTTCAAGCCCCGTCCTGCGGACCAGTTCGTTATCGAGGATCGACTTGATATAGGCCCCGTACACATCGCCGCCACCCGGCGCAGGCGGCGGAGCAGGCGGAGCAGGCGGAGCAGGTGGAGCAGGCGGCGGAGCGGGGCTCGGCGCACGGGCCCGGAAGAGCGGCATGACTAGCCGCGCCCTTCCTCGCGGATCACCGCTTCAAGGTGCTGGAACAGCGTGCCGTACACCGCGGACAGTTTGTCGCTGGCATCCGGGGTGAGGTCGCTTTCCGGGCCGGGCATCGCCGCCAGGATGCCGCCCAGGCGTTCCCTTACCTGGGATGAGCCACCGAGTCGGCCCAGAACCTCCTCAGGCACCGGCAGCGTGATCGACCAGCCCCCATGCGGATTGACCTTTATGGGATTGGCCGGGTCCGCGGGCGCTGCGACGTCCCGGCTCCCGGTGACATCCTCGCTTTCCCCGCTTCCGGCGGGGATCGACTTGAGCTGCCGGAACAGCCCGTCGTAGGCCGAGGTCAGCTCGTCGCTGGCGTTGGGGGTGAGTTGCCCGAATTGGTCGAGCCCGGTGTCCGTGATAGGCCGCAGGCGCTCCTCCAGCTGGGCTGAACCGCCGAGCTTCCCCAGCACCTCCCTGGGCACAGGTAGCGCGACCCACCAGCCTTTTCCAGGGTTGACCGTGATGGGGTTGGAACCCCCTTCACCGCCCGTGGCCGGATCTGTAGCCCCCGCACCGCCTGCGCTAGCCGACACCTGTCCCCCTACCATTGCGCGACGTTGGACAGTATGCCATTGGTGAATACCAGCCGCAGGGATGTGGCCGGTAGCCAGGATCGGCCACCATGGGTTACTGAGCGGCCAGTAATCCGCCCTACCCGTAGAAGAGGCGCTCCATGACGACCCGGGCCCGGCGCGACAGGCGCCGGTAATGCTCCACCAGGGCCTGCGGCGTGTCCTGCCGGTACCCCATAAGCCGGGCCACCGCCGCGAGTTCGGACTGCTTGGCCGGAACCACGTCTGACGCCCGGCCCCGCACCAGCATCACCGCATCGCGGATCCGGGTCGCCAGCCGCCACGCCCGGGCCAGGGCCGCCGCGTCGTCCTCGGCCACCAGGCCAGCCTGTTCGGCGGCCGCCAGCGCGGCCAGGGTCCGGGTGGTTCTCAGCCCAGCGATCTCGTGCGCATGGGTCAGCTGCAACAACTGAACCACCCACTCGACGTCCGTGAGTCCCCCGGGGCCTAGCTTCACGTGCAACGCCGGCTCGACTCCTCTGGGCATTCGTTCGGCTTCCATGCGCGCTTTTATGCGCCTTATTTCCCTAACGGCCGGTTCACCGATACCGCCGGCCGGATACCGGAACTCATCGGCCAGCGCACCGAACCGCGCACCCAGGTCGCGGTCCCCGGCCACCGGCGCGGCGCGCAGCAGCGCCTGCGCCTCCCAGGGCAGGGACCAGCGCTCGTAGTACGCACGGTATGAGGCGAGGGTGCGCACCAGCGGGCCCTGCCGCCCTTCCGGGCGGAGGCTGGGATCGATGACCAGCGGCGGGTCGGGCGCCGGGCGGGCCAGCAGGCTGCGCAGTTCCTCGGCGACCGCGTGCGCCGACCTGGTCGCCGCCTCCTCCTGCGCACCGGGCAGCGGGTCATGCACGAACATCACGTCCGCGTCGCTTCCATAGCCGGTCTCGCGGCCGCCGAACCTGCCCATGGCGATCACCGAGACGCGGGTCGGCAGCGGGCCCAGCTCGCCCTCGGTCTTCCGGATCGCCGCCTCGAGCGCGGCCCCGATGGTCACCGCGGCGATAACCGTCAGCGCCTCGCCGGTCTCTTCCACCCCGGACAATCCCAGCACGTCGGCGGATGCGGTACGGAGCAGCTCGCGGCGGCGCAGCGCCCGGACCGCGGTGACCGCGTCCTCCGCGCTGGCGTGCCTGCCCACCACCGCGGTGGCCTCAACGTGCAGCGCCGCCGCCGGCCGCGGCGCGAGCTGGGCGTCCTCCCCCAGGATCGCCACCATGTCGGGCGCCCGCAGCAGCAGGTCGGCTGCGTACCGGCTGGAAGCGAGCAGCCTGGCCATGCGCTGCGCGACCTTCGTGTCGTCACGCAGCAGGCGCAGGTACCACGGGGTATTGCCGAGAGCGTCGCTGACCTGGCGGAACGCCAGGAGCCCGGCGTCTGGCTGCGCCGCGCCAGCGAACCATTCGAGCATCACCGGCAGCAGTGTGCGCTGAATCGCCGCCCGGCGGGACACACCGGAGGTCAGCGCCTCGATGTGGCGCAGCGCGCCCGCCGGATCCGCGTAACCGAGCGCCAGGAGCCGCGCCCT
>Ga0209526_10002059_pt1 | contig 13521 bp, 10 predicted proteins | sample JacPinW_OM2H0_M1_FD_188566 | JGI IMG/M metagenome (GOLD analysis project Ga0209526, IMG submission 188566) | Forest soil microbial communities from Algoma, Ontario, Canada - Jack Pine, Ontario site 1_JW_OM2H0_M1 (SPAdes) (version 2) | ecosystem: Environmental > Terrestrial > Soil > Boreal... | reverse complement strand
CATCTTCGGGCTTATTTCCTGCGCTCCTCGTTCCCGCATCATTCAGATGCGCTCACTCCGGTGCTCGGAAATGCGCGGACGGCGGGGACGGGGGATGGTGGCCAAGCTGATGCTGGGAAGTGTCAGCCACGAGTTGACGACCAACTGCACGGTCCCGGTCACGGTGGTCGCCGACACAACCGCAGACGCCGCCTGACTCTCCCTGTGGCCGGGCCTGTCGGGGAGCCGCGTCCGGGAGGATTAGACGGCGTGCGGAAACGTCTCGGGCACCTCTCCGCGCTCCCAGCGCGCGGTTCGTTCCAGGGGCTCGACGGCCCTGGTGTCGTCGATGTGGATCACCGCGTCGAACTGGTCTGCCAGGCGAGCGTGGAAGTAGTGGCTCTGGCGCTCGGTGCTCGGTCGGTAGATGACGCCGATCGCGCGCTCCAGGCGTGCCGCGCCCAGCACGTCCGCGGATCGCGGCGCGGTGCGGAAGGCCATGGCGAATGACTCCTCTCCCACCTCGTGGAACAGCGCTTCGAAGCTTCCCGGCAACGCCGGCCGCACGTTCTTGCGCTCGGCCGGGCCTCCCCAATCGTCTGCCGCCGTGACCGTGCCCGAGTAGGTGGTGAAACCCCCAAGCAGGCAATCGCCGGGGTGCCGCTCACGAACCAGCCGGCCGAGCGTCAGCTCGCCCGTGGTCCCGAGCTCCGTGGCGTGGCTGTCGCCGACGTGCGAGTTGTGCGCCCAGACGACGATCCTCGCTTGCTCCCGACGCTGTCTGCTGAGGTGGTTGGCGAGGGCGTCCAATGTATCGGCCATGTGGGAGTCGCGGAGATTCCACGACGAGACGCGATCGCCGAACATGGTGCGGTAGTACTCCTCGGCCGTCTTGACAGTCCGCGCGCTCTGCTCGGCGTGGAAGAGCTCGTCCCGAGCGAGCACCCCGGCCCGGGGCGCCAGCTCCTGCGCATGCTGCTGGAGCTCGACGAGCTGCTCGACAACCTCCTCTTCGCATGATTCGCCGGCCCCGAAGGCGGCTGCATACCCGTACCTCTGCGCGTCGCCCCCGAAATGGTCGAAGCACGCATAGCGCTCCCGTGCACGGTCCGCCGCTATCGGGTCGATGCCCTCGAGGTAGTCGATGATCTCCTGAATTGAGCGAAAGAGCCCATATAGATCGAGGCCATAGAATCCCGCCTTGTCCCACTCGAGCACGGCACCGCGGTCGTTGCGCTCGCGCAACCATCCGACGAAGTCCATGACCACCGCGTTGCGCCACATCCAGGTCGGAAACCGCTCGAAGCCCCGCAAGGCCTCCTCGGCAGTCTCGTCGTGACTTTCGCCGCGTACGAATCGGTTCACCCGGTAGGCATCGGGCCAGTCTGCCTCGACCGCCACGGCACAGAATCCCTTCTCTTCGATCAGCCGTCGAGTGATGGCGGCGCGCTCTGCGTAGAACTCGTGGGTGCCGTGGGACGCTTCGCCCAGCAGCACGAAGTGAGCGTCTCCGACGAGATCCATCAAGGTGTCCTGGTTCTGCCTGGCGCCTCGCCTCGTCCCGAGCTCGGAGCGGACGACGGCGGCCTCATCGCCCTCGCGGCGATCCGGCTTCGGTCCCACCTTCGACGCCTCGCGCAGGAGCTGGCGCACCTCGTCGTCGGTCACCTGTGTGAAGTCCCAGTAGGACTCTCCAACGGCAAAAAACGGCGATGGTGTCGTCGCGCAGACAACCTCGTCGACCACCGCACTGAGCTCGCGGCAGGTCGACTCCGGAGCGGCCGGCACCGCGACCACAATCTGGGCGGGGTCGTGCTCTCGAACGGCGTTGATCGCGGCTAGCATGCTCGAGCCTGTTGCCAGGCCGTCGTCGACCAGGATGACGACCTTGCCGCCCAGCTCCGGCGGCGGCCGACCCTCCCGGTAGGCGCTCTCCCGTCGGAGGAGCTCACGGCCTTCCTCTTCGGCAACGCGCTGGACGACTTCGGGGCGAATCCCAAAGCCCCGCACCACATCGTCATTTATGACGACCACCCCGCCACTAGCGATCGCTCCCATCGCCAGCTCTTCATGGCCGGGAACACCGAGCTTGCGGACCAGAAAGACGTCAAGTGGCGCACCCAACGCGGTCGCGACTTCGTAGGCCACCGGAACGCCCCCTCGCGGCAGCCCCAGGACGACGACGTCAGCACGGTCTCGGTAACCGTCCAGAGATCCGGCGAGGGCGCGTCCCGCATCTCGCCGGTCACGGAAGAGACGGTGGTTGCGCGCAGTCGTCTCCATCAACGTCTCAACCTGGCCCACGGGCGAGCGCGGCGAATACGCTGAGTCTATGTCAGACGCTCAGTAAGCGATCAGTAGAAACTGGTCTGCAAAGCCGGTGCCACCGCGTCACCGCAGGCTGAACTTGGGCATCGTTTACGCACCTCACCTCCCTTTTCTGCTGTGCGTTTACGGGCGCGGTGAAGTAAGTTCATGACGAAGATACGGAGGTTTGGCCATGGCAGCACGATTGAACAACCAGGCGTTCCAGCATGCGCAGGACCTCATACGGCAGGAGCAGGTGGTCCTTGATGAGCGGGATATGTGGAGCGAACATCAACCATCCGCCCGGAAAGAGAACGAATACATCGAGCAGCATGGCTTCGCGGAGTATGGAAAGTGGTATCTGGGGATCGATCCCGACCAGGATCCCGATAAGAAAGCTCGATACAAATTTCCGTATGGGGATTTCGAACGGGTGCACAGATGCGGTGTCCTGTCTGCTGAAGTGAGAGCAGGTCAACGCAAGTACGATGACATCGAAAGTGCTGCGGCGCACCTGCACGGCATGCTGGAGGAGCTGAGAATAGGCCGGTAGCTTCGGGAACTGCTACCGCAGAGTCGGAGCGAAATCAGACCTCTGGACGCGGTTCAACTTGGATCTGTTCAGCCACCCTGGGGCCGCCCTCGCCATCTTCGATCTGAGGGTGCCGGAGTCGGGCGTGCAGGTGGACAGTCCCGAGGCTGTCTACTTCGAGCGCGTTGCTCTTACGCAGCAGGTCAGCAGCTTTTGTCTCGGCAGCCTCATCACCGACCTCCACAGAGACGAGGATGCGGCCCGCCTGAACCTCCTCCATGAAGTACGGTTCGTCCTCCCCGCTGGCGGTAGCGCCCAACAGACCTCCGGTGACAGCGCCGGTGGAGCCTCCGAGCACCACGCCGGTGACCACCGGTACGAGGGCGCCGGCCACCAGCATCTGGCCGAGGCCCGGGATGAGTCCTACTCCAACCGCAGCCAGCAGGGCGCCGATGGCGCCCCCGGAGGCAGCGCCCGCCACGACGCCTTTCACCGCGCCCCTGGCCGGGTTCTTTAATTCCCGAACCTCCGTCGGTTCTAGATAGCCAACCTCTTCCGGTGGAAAGCTGGACTGGATCAGGCTGCGGACCGCATGCTCGGCGTCCTCGCGATTGGCGAACAGTCCTACGACGGTCAACGCGTGTGACATTCGACCTCCTCTGGCCGTGTTCCGAGACTGTACTGAGCCTACACCTGGCAACCGGACGCGAATGGCTTAATGACGAAGAGCGGCTGTCATGGCACATTGATTGCGGAACCCGGCACACTTTTTACTGACCGCTGACGATCTGCCTGGGATAGACTCATGCAGACCATCGCCATGTGCCCATCTCGGCCGGACGGCCTCTGCGACCGGTATGTTTAGCCGCCTTTTGTCGCTTTCCGAGCGACTCGCTCTTCTAGGACACTAGTGTCGCAGAGTCGCTAGTGCGCAGGCTGCTGTCGTCTCTCACAACCGGCCGGGAGTCTCGGCTGGCGGCTCCGGATCAGCCGAGGAAGCGAATTGAATCAGAGCACTGGCATCTCAAGGTGCACTGGCATGTCACGGTCACGTACTCAGCTTGCGAGGATGGCCACCAAGAGCGCGTGTTCGAAGATCTCCACCTGGCCCTCGATTGGGCGAATGAAAAGCGACGTTCGTTGCTGAACATGGCCTACGACAGTTCGACCGAGGTGACTGAAGGGCGTGACCGCAAAGAGGGGGTGATCCGGCGCTACTACGTCAGCGATGAGTACGGGGCTCCGCTCGTCATCATCGAGATCCGTTCTTGCTTTGACGAGAGTCACGTCTGATCAGGCATCACGGCAGAGCACACAGGAAAGCGCCCAGTATCGCGCCCACGAGCTCGGTCCCGACCGCCCCTTCCGCTGCGCCGACCACGCCGGCCGCGAGTGGACCGAGGATGACCGGCGGACCGAACCCTACTGACCCGAAGGCACTCTTTGCTGACGTACCGTCATGTGCAACCGTTTCTCCTTTGCGCTCATCGACGTAGCGGCAGCTTGCAAATATTGTGGCCCTGAGAAAGAATCGGCGTTTTACTCAAGCGCCCGCTGATTTGCCTGATCATTCACTGAGCCGCTGCCATAGACTCAAATTAACCCTTCTCCTTCCCGCGGTCGCCGGCGGGGCGAAACCGCCGGCGACCATACGCAAATAATGTGCCGAGACATCACTCTGGAGTACTCGAGTGGGAGACGCACACACCCAGCCCCCAGGCGCCAGTGAGCCAGATGCCAAAGAGGTTGCCACCAGCGGGCCCAACCAAGTCGGAGAGACGCGCCCGGACGATCTGAGCTCAGAGCTCCAGGAGTCGAGGGCGCAGCATTTGCGACTGGCGGCCGATTTCGCGAATTTCCGGAAGAGGGCGCAGCAGGAGCAGCGCGAGACAGTACAGCACGCGGTCGCCACGCTCTCAGAGCGGCTTTTGCCCGTCCTGGACGATGGCGAGCGGGCGCTGCAGCAGCTACCGCAGGGAGTCGAGGAGAGCTGGCTGAGAGGAGTCAGGCTCACCTTTGAAAAACTTCGCGGGGCGCTCGACTCGCTGGGCGTGGAGGCGATAGACGCGGTGGGAGCGCCCTTCGATCCCAGGCTGCACGAAGCGGTGGGCTCCCAGGAGTCGAATGAACATCCGGAAGGAACGGTCGTCGAAGAGCTTCGCCGCGGATATCGGATCGGCGACCGCGTCCTGCGGCCATCGCTGGTGAAGCTGGCCCGCCGTCCAGAGAACGTCGGTCAGGCGGAGGATTCATAGCGGTCGCGGGATGCCCGGCCGGGCATGAGCGCCGGATCTCCCTAGAGGGTGCCAGGAGCGGCCGTCCCTGGCCAGGAGCTCGTCAGCAGCGTCCGGCCGCTGGCTTCCTGCTGGGTAGCTAAAGAGCGGGTCAGCTGCCGGCGCGGCCCGCCGGCTCTTCGACGGAGGAGAGAACGTTGAACGTCAGCTCACCGCCGTCCACGTCGACCGCCACCACGTCACCATCCCGGATGCGCCCCTCCAGGATCAGCAACGCCATGCGATCTCCGACCAGCCGCTGGATGGTCCGCTTCAGCGGCCGGGCACCGTACAGCGGGTCCCAGCCGCGCTCGCCCAGCAGCTCCTTGGCAGCCTGGCTGACCCGGAGCTCGATCTTGCGCTCGGCGAGCCGTTTCTGCAGCTGCCTCAGCTGGATGTCGACGATCGCGGCCAGCTGCTCGCGAGTGAGCGGCCGGAAGACGATCACGTCGTCCACCCGGTTCAAGAACTCCGGTCGGAATTGCGCCTGCAGAACCTCCATGACGCGGTCCCGAACGTCCTCGAAAGGACTGTTCGACATGTCCTGGATGATCTGGCTGCCCAGGTTCGAAGTCATGATCAGAACGGTATTTCTGAAGTCGACAGTCCGCCCCTGGCCGTCTGTCAGCCGCCCGTCGTCCAGCACCTGGAGGAGGACGTTGAACACATCAGGGTGCGCTTTCTCGATCTCGTCCAGGAGGATCACCGAGTAAGGGCGGCGGCGGACGATCTCCGTGAGCTGGCCCCCCTCCTCGTAGCCGACGTACCCTGGCGGCGCGCCGATCAGGCGAGCGACTGTGTGGCGCTCCTGGTACTCGGACATGTCGAGCCGGATCAGCGCCCGCTCGTCATCGAACAGAAACTCCGCCAGCGCCCGCGCCAACTCCGTCTTGCCCACTCCGGTCGGGCCCAGGAAGATGAAGGATCCGATCGGGCGGTTGGGGTCGGAAAGACCCGAGCGAGAGCGGCGGATGGCGTTGGCCACTGCCTCGATGGCCTCGTCCTGCCCGACCACACGCTGGTGGAGATTCTCCTCGATGCGCAGAAGTTTCTGGATCTCGCCCTCCATCAGGCGAGACACGGGGATGCCGGTCCACTTGGCGACGATCTCGGCGATGTCCTCCTCGTCAACCTCTTCTTTGAGCAGCGCGCCTTGCGCCTGGAGCTCGTTCAGCCGCTGGTTGGCTTCGTCCAGCTGCCGCTGCAGCTCGACCATCTCGCCGTAGCGAAGGCGGGCGGCCTTCTCGAAGTCCGCCATGCGCTCGGCCCGGTCGGCCTCCTGGCGAAGCTCCTCGATCTTCTCCTTGAGCTCCCTGACCCGGCCGATGGCGGCCTTTTCCTGCTCCCACCTCGCGCGCAGCGAATTGCGCTGCTCGGCCAGCTCGGCGAGCTGCCTCTCGAGCGCCTGCAGGCGCTGCTGGGAGGCCTGGTCCTGCTCCTTTCTCAGCGCTTCGCGTTCGATCTCAAGCTGACGGATCTGCCGCTCTGCCTCGTCCAGCTCGGCTGGCATGGAGTCGATCTCCATTCGTAGATGGGCAGCCGCCTCGTCAACCAGGTCGATCGCCTTGTCGGGCAGGAAGCGGTCGGTGATGTAGCGGTGCGAGAGCACGGCTGCGGCCACCAGCGCGGAGTCCTTGATGCGCACCCCATGGTGGACCTCGTACCGCTCGCGGAGGCCGCGAAGGATGGAGATCGTGTCCTCCACCGATGGCTCACCCACGACCACGGGCTGGAAGCGCCGTTCCAGGGCAGCGTCCTTCTCGATGTGCTTGCGGTACTCGTCCAGCGTGGTGGCGCCGATGCAGCGCAGGTCGCCGCGGGCCAGCGCCGGCTTGAGCAGGTTGGCCGCGTCGATTGCTCCCTCGGCGGCGCCCGCCCCGACCAGGGTGTGAAGCTCGTCGATGAAGAGGATCACCTGACCCTGCGAGTCCTGGACCTCTTTGAGGACGGCTTTGAGCCGGTCCTCGAACTCGCCCCTGAACTTCGTCCCGGCGATCAGTGCGCCCAGGTCCAGGGCGACGACCTTCTTGTTCTTCAGGCCCTCGGGGACGTCGCCGGAGTTGATGCGCTGTGCCAGCCCCTCGACGATCGCCGTCTTGCCGACTCCCGGATCGCCGATCAGGACGGGGTTGTTCTTGGTTCGCCGGAGGAGCACCTGGATGATGCGACGGATCTCCTCGTCGCGGCCGATGACCGGATCGAGCTTTCCCTGCGCGGCCAGTGCCGTAAGGTCCCGGCCGTAGCGCTCGAGGGCCTGATACTTCGACTCGGGGTTCTGGTCTGTGACGCGCTGGCTGCCCCTGACGCCGCGCAGGGCCTGAAGCAGGGCGGCGCGCGTCACGCCCGCGTCTTTGAGCAGCGGCTGCTCGGCCGCGGCTAGCAGGAGGTGCTCGGTGGAGACGTACTCGTCCTTGAGGGTCTCGGCCTCCTTCTCCGCCTGGTCCAGAATCCGAGCCAGGTCGTTCGAAAGATACGGTTGAGCGCCGCCGCTGACGCGCGGCAGGCGCTCCACACGGGAGACCAGGGCCGCCTCGAGCCCCGGAAGAGAGGCTCCCGCCGCCTCCAGAAGCGGTCTTGTTATGCCGTCCTGCTGGCGCACCAGCGCCAGCAACACGTGCTCGGGCTCGATAGCCTGCTGGCCGCGCTCCTGCGCCTCCCTTGATGCGGTCTGGAGGGCCTCCTGGGCCTTCTCGGTCAGCCTTTCCAGCTTCATGGCTCATCACCCCCGGCAACTTCCGACATGGTTCGATGCCAGCCTGCGCCGAGAGCGCCGTTACTCACAGGCCCATGATGACGGAAGGCCGACGAGGGCGCAGGACGAGTCCGTCTCCGCACGAGAGCATGCGTCCGGTCACCGCCGACCTCTTTTTTGCGTTTACTGAAACCGACACTTCGAGTGTAGGTTGGATTCCCGTCAAACCATAGTAAAAATGCGCTGGACCTCTCCGTAAACGGTGTACCAATACGCCCCAAAAACACTATTGAACGGTGAATAATTGGTGATAGGGTAGGTTGCAGAAGGTTCCAATCGCGGGGATCGAGCGTGCATTGGGACAGCTGGGTCCGCTTGCGGCGGCGCTGGTCAACAACGGCTCCACTGGCGCCGCAGCCGTCAACGCGCTTCGTCCCCTGCGGGCTCCGCGAAGCCATCATGAGGGTGGCCTGGCTTGCGCGTCCAGGACCCGTCTGCTGCCGAGCCGAACCGTCCGCCCGACCGGATGGAGTTCTTGTCTTTGAACAACGACGAACCGCTATCCGAGACCGCCGACCTCTACGGAGCGTATCCACGCCTCAGTGACCAGCAGCTCGAAGCACTCGCCCGCCACGGCGAGCGGCGCCCCACCCGGCGCGGAGAGCTCCTCTTCCGGGAAGGCGATCCGAGCTGTGACTTCTATGCGATCAAGGAAGGCATGGTGGCGGTGGTCGAGAACTACGGACGCGATCAGCGCGTGATCGGCGTGCACGGTCCGGGGCGATTTCTGGGCGAGCTGAACCTCCTGACGGGCCAGACCGTGTTCCTGACCGCCGAGGTGTGGCAGCCCGGCGAGGTCGTGGTCGTTCCCGCCGAGACCTTGCGCCACCTGGTGGCCAAGGACCCGGCTCTGGGCGACCTCATACTGCGTGCCTATCTCCTGCGCCGCTCGATGCTGATCGGGCTGGGGGCTGGCTTCCGGATCGTGGGCTCTCGCTACTCGCCCGACTTTCGACGGCTCCGCGAGTTCGCCGCTCGCAACCGGCTGCCCCACAGATGGATCGATCTGGAGGAGGACAGGGAGGCGGAGGAGCTGCTGCGCCAGCTCGGCATCAAGCCGGAGGAGACCCCGGTCGTCTTGTTGCAAGGCGCGGAGGTGCTGCGGAACCCATCCAACGCCGAGCTGGCACTCCGGCTAGGCCTTCGCGTCCCGACGCCCGCCGGCACGGTCTGGGACCTGGTGGTGGTCGGCTCTGGGCCGGCCGGACTGGCCGCCGCAGTCTATGGCGCCTCGGAGGGCCTGGAGACGGTGGCTGTGGACGCGGTCGCGACCGGTGGCCAGGCCGGGACCTCCCCCCGCATCGAGAACTACCTCGGTTTTCCCTCCGGCGTGTCCGGATTGGAGCTCGTTGAGCGCGCGGTCATCCAGGCAGAAAAGTTTGGCGCCAGGATCACAGTGCCTGGTGAAGCCACCGCGCTGGAGCAGCGCGACGGACACCACCTGGTGAGGCTGAGCGACGGCGCCGAGCTCGTCACGCGAACCGTCCTGGTCGCCAGCGGCGTCCGCTATCGGAAGCTCGACCTGGCGCGCCTCGATGAGTTCGAGGGAACCAGCATCCACCACGCGGCCACGCTGGCGGAAGCCAAACTCTGCCGGGGTGACCCGGTGGCGGTGGTGGGTGGAGGCAACTCGGCCGGCCAGGCGGCTCTCTTCCTCGCCGAGCAGGCAGCCGTGGTTCGGCTGCTTGTCCGCGACGACGATCTTGGGAGGGATATGTCGCGGTACCTGGTGGAACAGGTCGAGCGGCACCCGAGGGTGGAGGTGCTGCTCAACACCGAGGTGCGAGAGTTGATCGGCGAGGCGGGTTCGCTCCAGGCGCTCATCGTCGAGAACAACCGGACTCTGGAGCGGACTCGCACGGAGGCTCGCGCCCTCTTCATCTTCATCGGCGCCGAACCCTGCGCCTGGTGGCTCGGAGGCCAGATCGCGCTCGACGAGAAGGGCTTCGTTCTGACCGGCACCGATGCCGCTCGCTCCTCTTCGCGGCCGACCCTGGTCCTCGAGACCAGCCGGACCGGTGTCTTCGCCGCGGGCGACGTCAGGAGCGGCTCCATCAAGAGGGTCGCCGCCGCAGTTGGCGAGGGTTCGATGGCTGTGCGCCTGGTTCACCAACGCCTTGCCGAGGACGGACATCATCCGCTCGCCGGCGGGGTTCCGGCTCCTCGACTGCACTGAGCAGCGCTCAGCGGAGGGTCGCCAGCGGCGATCCGCGCGCCACTGGCAACCGGGGGTAGATGTAGCCAGTTCAGTTCAGACCACAGTTAACGAACAGTGGAAATTCTGCGACTAATCAGCAAGTAAGCGGCGTCTGTCGTTAGAGCAGCAGATCGAATACTCGAAAGGCCTGTTCCACGTGACTACTGTCGGGCCGGACCCACTCTCTGACTGTCAAAGATCCTCCAGGACCGTTATGGATACGTTTGCAGGCGGCGTGCGTCCCTCGACCGCCTCGAGTCTGTCCAGCAAGCGAACGATGATCGCTATCGCGTCGAGCGATAGGCCGAGGTCTCGGCGCATCCTCCGCACGCGCCGCAGCCTCCTGAGCAGCGCCGGCTGTACCGGTTCGCCGGTGAAGGTCACGACCCCAAGCTGCAGAAAGCGGCGGACCTCCGTCTGGCTGAGGCCCGATGCCCGCGCAAGACTGCGCAGGAGGTCGGCCTCAGGCGTCACGGCAGGTCCCATCCAGCCTTCGCCCCAACCCCCAGGGCACGCCTGGAGAGACCGGCAAGCCACTCACTTGAAGGTGAGGCAGTAGCCCTGCCCGTGCTGGCTGAGCAAGCGGCAGGGCAGGTTCAGGGGCTCGATCTTCTGCCGCAGCCTGTGAACGTACGTCCGCAACTGCTCGGCGGCGTGCTCGCCGGCCCGCCATCCGAGTTGAAGGATGTCCTGGGCGGCCAGGAAGCGCTCCGGGTGACTCATGAGTATCGAAAGCAGGTCCCACTCCTGGCGCGTGAAGAACACCTGCGAACCGTCGAATGAGAGCTTGCGACGGGCGCCGTCCAGCACCATGCCACGAATCTCGAGCTTCGACGCGACACGCACCACGGCGGAGCTGGACTTCCGCATCGAAGCCCGGATCGATCCCACCAGCGCGCCCGGCACGAAGGGTTTTGGCAGCCACTGGTCGGCACCTGCCTCGAGATTGACCTGAGTGGCCTCGCTGCCGCCGTCGAGCACTATGAGCGGCGCTTCGGATCTGATCCGAAGCTCTCCTATCAGCTCCCGTCTTCGATCCCGATCACCGTCGTTGATTCCCCACACCACGAGGTCGAAACTCTGACGCTCGAGCGCGACCAGCGCGTCATCCACGTAGGCCGTCGCCTCAATCAGGCAGCCGGCCAGAACCAGGCAGGCATCGATCACGGCACGATAGGACTCGTCGGCCTCGATGAGGAGCGCCCGGCTCCGCGCATCACTGGCGTTGTGCACGTGAACTTGCGTTGGTCACCGCCCTTCTGCCGTCTAACAAACCATCAAGTCCGAAATCACGAAAAATGACTCGACAGCGAGGGAAATATTATCAGTACGTCGAACACGTCGTCTGGCTCTACTCGAGTAGTGGAGTCGATTTTACGGAGTAGGGTCACAATTTATACCGGCGGTTGACGGAGCCGTGACATAAACTCGCATCCTTGACGAACCAGCTCACCGTCCCGCCCCAGATACGCGCCCTGGCAGGTTTTCGCACCGGTTCTCGTGAGGGCGTGCTGAGCATGTTTCTGGACCTCGATCCATCCGAGTTCGCGGTGCCCAAGGCGAGGATCGCGGAGGTCGAATCGCTGACCGACCGGGCGCGCCAGAGGTATACCGACGACGAGGAGCATCGTCCGCTGGAACTGGATTCCCCGGTCGTTCGCTTGGTGGAGCGGACCCGGCTCTACCTTGAACAGGAGTTCGCTCCCCAGGGGGCGCTCGGCGTGGCCGTCTTCGCAGCCGAGGAGCCCTCGCTCTTCGATGTCTTTCGACTGCATCACACCGTAGAAGCGCGTGTCGTGGTGGCGCGCCGGCCTTTCGTGCGGCCTCTGCTGGAAGGTCCGCCTGCCCTCGATGGCTGGGTTGTGCTGATGGTGAACCGGCGTACGGCCAGGCTGCTGGCCGGACGTGGAGGAGGCCTGGAGGAGGTCGCCAGGTTCGCAGACGAAGTACACGGCTGGCACGACCAGGGGGGCTGGTCCCAGCCACAGCACCAGCGCCACATCGAAAAGCAGGTGAAGGACCACGTGCGGCACGCATCCGAGGCTCTCTTCCAGTACTCACGGCAGGCGCCGGTCGACCGCGTTGTGCTCGCGGCTACCGAAGACGTGGGGCCCATGGTTGAGGGCAGCCTTCACGCCGACCTGGCACGCGCCCTGGCGGGCCGTGTCAGGGCGGACATAGAAACGGCACGCCCGGCGGACCTGGACGACCAGGTCATGGAGCTGGCTGTACGCGACCGCGAAGAGGGTGATGGTGATCTGATGGAGCGGCTGGGGGCGGGGCTGGCGCACGGCGACGGGGCCACCGCCGGGCGGGAGCAGGTACTGGACGCGCTGAACCTGCGATCGGTTGACGTGCTTCTCGCCTGTCGCGGCCTGGCCGGCGCGGCGGTCGCCTGCCCGACCTGCGGCTGGCTCGGCGCGGAAGGCGCCACATGTCCGATCGACGGCAGCGCCACCGATGCGTATGACGATCTGCTGGAGGCGATGGTGGAGACCAGCCTCGACCAGGCCGCCGGCGTACGGCTCCTGGACCGCGAAGTGATCCGCGCTCACGACTGCGTCGCCGCCCTCCTCCGCTTCCCCGCCCACCTGACCACCAGATAAGAGACAGAGATCGATCTCCCTCCTCCTAGCCACGGGGGAGGGAAGGGTGAAGGGCTTGGGTCTTAGCGGACCTCGCGGTAGTCGGCGTCTATTACGTCGTCGCCGTCCTGCTTGCCGGGTTCGCCGGGTCCCTGCTGGCCGCCGGGCGGACCGGAGCTCGGCGCTTCCTGGTAGACCGCCTGCCCGACCCTTTGCAGAGCCTCGTTGAACTCGTCCATCGCCCTGCGCAGCGTGTTGACGTCCCCGCCCTTGGTGGCGTTCACCAGGGCCTCTCTCCTGGCCTCGGCATCGCTCCTCACGTCCGGCGGAACTCGGTCGCCGTGCTCTCTGAGCACCTGGTCAGCCTGGTAGATCATCTGGTCGGCCTGGTTGCGAAGCTCCACCTCCTCCCGGCGGGCCCGGTCCTCGGACGCGTGCGACTCGGCCTCTCTGACCAGGCGGTCCACGTCTTCCTTGTTGAGGGTGGAGGCGGACGTGACCGTGACTGACTGTTCGCGCCCGGTGCCCTTGTCCTTTGCTTTCACGTTGACTATGCCGTTTGCATCGATGTCGAAGCCGACCTCCACCTGAGGCGTCCCTCGCGGCCCCGGCGCTATCCCGTCGAGGTGGAACCGGGCCAGTGTCCGGTTGTCTCGGGCGAGCTCGCGCTCGCCCTGCTGCACGTGAACCTCCACCGAGGTCTGGTTGTCGGTCGCCGTGGTGAAGGTCTCGGAACGCGAGGTAGGAATCGTGGTGTTGCGCTCGATCAGCTTGGTTGTGACTCCGCCCAGGGTCTCGATGCCCAGGGAGAGCGGCGTGACGTCGAGGAGAAGGACGTCCTTGACCTCGCCCGCTAGGACGCCGGCCTGGATGGCCGCGCCGATCGCCACCACCTC
>Ga0209526_10002058_pt1 | contig 13521 bp, 9 predicted proteins | sample JacPinW_OM2H0_M1_FD_188566 | JGI IMG/M metagenome (GOLD analysis project Ga0209526, IMG submission 188566) | Forest soil microbial communities from Algoma, Ontario, Canada - Jack Pine, Ontario site 1_JW_OM2H0_M1 (SPAdes) (version 2) | ecosystem: Environmental > Terrestrial > Soil > Boreal... | reverse complement strand
GAAGCTGACGAACTGCCAGGCGCCCTCCTTGTTGCGTCCGGCTTTGAACATCGTGAGCGTCTCGGAGAAGTAGAACGACGCGCGCTTTTTTGCCGGACCCACAGGCAGCGGCACGGTCGCGAAATTCGCCGCTCCCACATTCTTCTTCTGCTGGCCGACCGAGCCGGAATTGTGCTGGTACATGCTGGTGATACCGCGTCCGAAGGTCTCGACAATTTCGACGAAGCCGTCGGTGGCGGCGCTGGGCGGCGTCACCTTGTGCTTGAGCGCGAGGTCGAGATACCAGGACAGCGCATCGACGGCCTCCTTCGAATTGATCGCGAGCTTGCCGTCCTTGAGAACTGCGGCGCCGTTGGCGTAGGCAAATTCGCTCGGATAGAGCACCGACCAGGTGCCGGCGCCGCGCATCCCGTAGCCGTAGCGGTTTTCGCTCGCCTTGGTGAAGCCTTGTGCGATCCTGAGGAAATCGTCCCAGGTCCAATCGGGCGTGGGCTCTTTGAGGCCGAGCTCCCGCAGCCGATCGGTGCGGTAGAAGATTCCATCAAGCGTGAGCGCGAGCGGCATCGAGACAATCGCGTTGCCCGCGCTCACGGTCTGCCAGGCGGTATCCTGCACGTCGTCGCGGTGCTTCCATGATTTGACCCGGGAAGTGAGGTCCTCGACTGCGCCCATTCCCTGGAACTGGCCGATCCAGTTGTCCCAGATTTGGCAGACGTCGGGCGGGCTGCCCGCGCTTACGGCGCTGATCAGCTTCTGCCGCGCCTGCGCCTGCGGCACGAATTCGACTTTGACCTCGAAATCCTTCTGCGACTGATTGAAGCGTTGCACCAGCGAGGTGACGAGCGTGATGCGCGTCGGCTCCGGCACGCTGAACTGGAACCGCACCGGCTCGGCGGCAAAGGCCTTGCGCGGCACGAGCAAGGGTGCTTCCCACCAGGCAAGATCGCCGGCGGCGATGACACCGGATCCGGCAAGGGTGTGCAGAAATTTGCGCCGAGACAGCAACCAGCGTTCGTCCATTGCATCCTCCCATTAGGGACGCCTCTTTGCGTCGAGCATTGGCATCATCATGTCACAGGATCAACAAGAGGGGTAGATCGGGCCGTGACTTCGTGTTGAGCTATAGCGTCAACACGCACCAGACGACGTCAATCCGGGGGAAATTCATGGCCATTGAGCGCATCAGCGCAATCGTCTTTCCCGGCGGCTTCAACCTTCCACTGTGGACCGCGATGGCGCATGGCTTCCTGCGGGCACGCGATATCGAGCTCGATCTCGCCTATACCGCGAATTCGGTCGAGCAACTCGCCGGCCTCATCACCGGCAAATGGGACATCGGGCTCACCGCCTTCGACAATATCGTCGCCTATGCGGAAGGACAGGGCGAGCAACCGGTCGAGGGCGAGCCTGACCTGTTTGCCTTCATGGGCGGAGACAACGGCTTTTTGCGCCTTGTCGTTCTCCCCGAGATGCAAACTTACGCCGATCTTAGAGGCAAGACGCTCTCGGTTGACGCGATGACCACGGGCTTCGCGTTTGTTCTGCGCAAGATGCTGGCGCTCAATGGCGTGAGCGAAAGCGCAGTGACGTTCGAGCGCGCGGGCGGCGCCCTGCAGCGATTCCAGGCCTTGCAAGCGCGCAAGCACGCGGGAACCCTCCTCGTCACCCCGTTTGAATTGATGGGGGCAGCCTCGGGCTTACGGGTGCTCCAGAGCGCCTGCGATCTGCTGCCGCACTATCAGGGCATTTCGGCAACGGCGCGTCGCGCGTGGGCACGTGCGAACAGGGACCTTCTCGTTCGCTTCATCCAGGCCTATCTGGAAGCACTCGACTGGCTTTATCGCAGCGACAATCGTGCGAATGCGCGTGACTTGCTGCTCAAGCATGTGCCCACTCTCGGCCAGGAGATCGCGCAAGCGACTTGCGACATTCTGCTTGCTGCCCGCCATGGCTTTCATCCCCAGGCGCGGATCGATGATGAAGGCGCAGCCACGGTGCTGCGGCTGCGAACCGAATACGCACAACCGCAGAAATTTCTCGCACAGCCTGAAAAATATATCGACCTGAGCTATTACACGGCTGCCATTGCTCGTTAGCGCCGCTCGGGTTCGGTTTGTCGGCCGTTGCGCCATGGCGGCGATGGCGGCGTCGCAAAAAAGCCCACTGATTTCATTGGAGGATTTCGATTCATTCCGAAAAATTACATCCGTAAGTTGTATCGGCTCGATAGGCTTCTCTCTTTCCGCGTAGAGGACGCCCTGCTTACGTAGAGGTTATGACTTATTGGTTTTGCCGCTCAAGAGCCCCAGCGCATGGCGAAGATCGTGATTTCGTACCGCCGGTCGGACTCGGATGCGATCGCCGGTCGCATCCGCGACCGGTTGGCGTCGCATTTCGGCGAGGAATCGCTGTTCATGGATATCGACAATATCCCGTTCGGGACGGATTTTCGCCAGCACATCAAGAACGCCCTCCTGAGCAGCGACGTGGTTATTGTCGTGGTCGGTCCGAAATGGCTCGGTCCGCCTGACAGCGAACACTGGCGCATCAAGGACGAGAGCGATCCGGTGCGCATCGAGGTCGAGACGGCGCTGCAAAAGAACATTCCGGTCGTCCCCGTTCTGGTCAACAACGCGACCATGCCGCGGCCGGAAGACCTTCCGGAGAGCCTCAAAGATTTTGCCTTCCGCAACGCGGCCGAGGTGGAAACCGGACGCGATTTTCATGCCCATATGGAGCGCCTCATCCGTTCGCTGGAACGCATCGTGCCGGCACCGCGTCCCGCGGCCGCGGCAGCGGCTGCCGCAAACACCGCGGCCGCTGCCAAGTTGCGGCACGGCGGCAGAACGGCGGTCCTTGCATTCGTATCAGCAGGTCTGGGCGCGGTAGCCGTTGCCGCCGCGCTCTGGTTCTTCCATCTCGGCACCAGCAACCGCAACACCGGGTCGACAAACACGACAACCGACGATCCCTCGCTCTCCCAGGGCTGCGCCAGTCGTGCTGTCCTCGACGAGAACAAGATTCCCGAGCCAGGCAACGCGCTGCGCGATGCGCTCAAAGGCGCCGTGAGCGGATACTTTGCGTGCAGCTTTGGCCGCAGCGAGCAATTTGCGCGGACGTTTGCAACGCTTTCCGTCGTGATCGCGCACTATGCGCCAAACGCGAGTTGCTTTAATGGCGATCCCGGAGCGCCGTCGCTGCAATGGTTGGGCCACAAAGCCTGGGCGGATCGGCAAGGCAATCCGGATTCGCTGATGGGCAATCTGCGCGCCAAGATTGACTTTGCGCTTGGCTGCATAGAGAGATCGCAGCAGCAATTGTTCTTCGTCGACATGAGCCGCGCGTTTCGGATCGCGGCTGCGGACCCACCGAGCTACACTTTTCACGACCCCACATTGATGGGCAAGCGCATTGATCGGTGTCTTTACTTCGCGCGCGCATGCGACGATCCGGCCGCGCTCGCCTGGTGTGCGCAGAACGGCTTTGCACGCAGCACGCAATCGCAGTGGGTTTACGTGTCTCCAACCTACGCGCTGGGCGACAGGAAGACCTGTGACCTGCAAACATGCGGCGGATTTTCTGTGGTCAGTTGCGCGAATTAGCCCCTCAGCCGGAATGGGCTGCGGTCACCAAGTCGTCCAGCGCTAATCTTACCAGGGATCGCCTATACGCGCTGATTCAATCACGGTATCCGTGACCGCACCGGGAAACTGGTTTTGCGAATGGTGGAGATCGACCGCGTCGCTTTCCGGCTTGTGAGAAATCCGCCACACTTATTCGGGGCCCCTCGTCGAGGGCAAACCACGTGTCTGACCATTTCATACCACACATTATCTTCGGTCTCGATCCGCTGATCGCGTCCACGCTCATCCTGTGCATTACCTACGTCACCATCATCTGGGACAAGCTCAACCGCGCGATCGTGGCGCTGCTCGGGGCCTCGGTCATGGTCTTTATCGGCGCCCTCGATCAGGACGAGGCGCTGCGAGGAATTGACTGGAACACGATCGGCCTCCTCACTGGTATGATGATCCTGGTCTCGATCTCTCGACGGTCGGGCATGTTCCAATATCTCGCGATCTGGTCGGCGCAGAAAGCCAATGCGCATCCGGCGGGAATTCTGTTGTTACTGCAGATCACTACGGCTGTGGTGTCTTCCTTGCTCGATAATGTCACCACGGTCCTGCTGATAGTGCCGGTGACGCTCGCCATCGCCAAAGAGCTCGACGTGCCGGCTTATCCCTTCCTCTTTGGCGAGGTCTTCGCCTCCAATATCGGCGGAACGGCCACCCTGATCGGCGACCCTCCAAACATCCTGATCGGCTCGCTGGCCGGTCTCGATTTCAATGCTTTCGTGATCAATCTCACGCCGGTCATCATCGTGGTCATGGCGGCGCAGGCGCTGATGATTCATGTCGTGTGGGGAAAGGCGCTCAAGTCAACTCCGGCGCGCAAGGCGCTGGTCATGGGCATGAACGCGCAATCGACCATCCTCGACTGGACGCTGCTCAAGCAATCGCTGGTTGTGCTCGCGATCGTCATTGTTGCATTCGTTCTGGCGCGACCGCTGCGTCTTCAGCCTGCGACCATCGCGCTCGCTGGCGCAGCCGTACTGATGTTTCTCGATAACTGGCAGCATCACAACGAGAAGCAGTCGGAGAATGTCCATAAGACATTCAGCGATGTCGAATGGATCACGATTTTCTTTTTTATCGGGCTGTTCGTCGTAGTGCATGGTGTCGACGTTGCAGGCCTGCTCGGGGTTCTCGCGAACAAGCTTGTAGAGGTCACAGGCGGCCGGCTGGCGAGCACCGCTTACGCAATCCTGTGGGCTTCCGCTTTTCTCTCGGCCATCATCGACAACATCCCGTTTGTCGCCACCATGATCCCCTTGATCAAAGGCGTGGCCCCCTCCTTCGGCGGCACGGACAAAATTGAACCGCTATGGTGGTGTCTGTCGCTTGGAGCCTGCCTTGGCGGCAATGGCACTCTGATCGGCGCGGCCGCTAATTTGGCCGTTGCCGGCTTGGCCGAACGTAACGGCGTTCCTTTCCGGTTTCTGACCTATACGCTCTATGGCATGCCGATGATGATAGTGTCGGTCGCCATCTCGCATCTCTATGTCTGGTGGCGGTTTCTTTGAGCAATGGATCGAATGGCTATAGCTCATTATGTTCTGCACCTTGCTCGTGGTCTCACCGTGCTTGGAGCCAACCCGCGACCGCATGCGCTCGCGCTAGCCAAACAGTCGGCCCGCGGCCGAGATTTCCGGCCAGCTATCGAGCCGCCCGGTCGGCATGATCGAGGAGAGTCGTTGGCATTGGCTTACTACTCTCAAGGCTTTTATGGATATCATGCAGCACGCAGCCGTTGTTAAGAACGTCCGGAATGCTGGCGGACGGATCGTGAACTTTTGCACAAAGCTTTGGATCGCCAATAAGCGTTTCAATCAACTTTGAATCACCAATAAGCGATTCAATCAACTTGATCGTGACCTGGGAAATTTTCCAGCCGAGCGGCAACCCATAAGCCTGATCCTCTAACTTGACCAAACCAAGTTGCCACTCTTGGTTCAGAGGCGTGATGCAATCTTCGTCAACTGCATTGTTCTGACGGAAGTAGTCGCAGACCCGCGCTACCGCCTGCTGACTGAGCCCCTGCCTGACTTGCAAAACGGCGCTAATCGGAGCGATCGTGTCGCCAAAGTCTGTGCCCCTGATTTGCTGGAAGTCGGGCAAAGGATTATCACTAGTGATTAAGATCAGCTTCAGGTCGGCGCCAAGTGAAACCCCAGGAGTAGCCTTAACAGCACGATAGAGGTCGAGCGCGGTTTGCGAGCCCGAATTGTCAGCGTAGCCTCCATCGACGAAGTTCAGGCGATACCCTGATGCTGTGGTGACTGAATAAGGTGGTACGATTAGAGGAAATCGAGCGCTCGCAACGGCCGCGAACATCAGTGATACGTCTTGCGGCGCGCGCGGCTTCGGATTTACTCTCCCGATAGCCTGCTTGGCCTGTTGCGGCATTGCATGTGCGGCCTTCCTGTTTCCGCAGGGTGTAATCGCTGTCTTGGCATCGGCAGCCGCAACCAATTCAGAATCGCCGAAGGCGTACAAGCTTCTATCGCGGCAGCTGCCGAAACTGAATGGCGCAAATGCGACACGATAACCGGTCTCTGCCGAGGTCGTATTGAGGACCAGAGCCGGATCGATAGCGCTATTCCAATGGGCGTTGTAAGGCTCCTTTAGCTTGCTGGCGGCCACCTGCTGACGGGAGAGCGAGGCAATAAAGCTTCGCTGAAGGGTTTCTGCTCTGCCCCAAGTGTCACCCAACAAGTCGGGAAGTATCGCGCCAACGACAGGCGAAAAGTAGTCGTCCTCCATGATTTCAGCGAGCTCGGCGGTCAGCGGACCCTTTTGTACATTGGCCGGCCGACAATTTTCGGATTCAATGCCAGTAGCTGATCTGTGTGATGCGGCAAGCGCCTCAAAGATCGTAGCGCCAATCGCCCCACCGGAAACACCACTGATAGCGAACACATGTTCCAGAAAGCATGGTTGCCGATCCTGAATTTTCGCGAGAAACAGTGCGGTTGCCGCTGCTGCATATATGCCGCCGCCCTGAGCGGCAATGATATAGACAGGATACGGCGTGCGCACTTGGTCCGACGCACCGGTTCGTTTCTGCCACCATCTGAAAAAGCTCTCCTGAACAGTCTCAAGTGAAGCGCTGTTCTGGACTTGAGGGGCGGAGAGATCGCTCTTGCTGCTATAGATAGGATCGCTCTTGCTGCTATAGATATCGTCTCGGCGGTAAGCGAAGAATGCAAGCAAGCACAGCATTACCATCACGGCGCTTTCCCAAACGAACCCTGCCGCGACCGACACAATGAGGAGCAGCAAGCAGACTACTCCAAACCACAGAGCCAACTGACTGAATGGAATATTGAACAATGCGCCGGCTACCAGAGCAGCCAACACGAGAGTAACCGCGGGAAACTTCGACTGCCGAGCCAGATAAGCGAGACCCGTAAGAACGGCGAGCGTGCACAAAATCTCGAGTGCAAGCGTGGCAAGTGGACCGATGCCACGGTAGAGCGCCACAAAATCAACCGAAGTCTTGGGTACTATCGCCGCGCCCAGCAACAAGATGAGAGCCAGACCGACGAAGATATATAAAAGCATTCGACTGCGCCCGATGCGGCTCAGCAGAAAGAGCAACATAATTCCCACAATGGCGACGACTGCGACGCCGACGATAACAGCGGGCTCGATATCGTGGTCTGTAAGCGAAGGCGAACTCACGCCAAGTATGGCGAGGCTCTTGTACGCTGTATCGATGCGGCTTTGATCATCCCGAAACTGAGATGCCTCGGCGAGCAGCCCCCAGGTCATTCCCGCCCATGGCGCTGCCGCCCACAGGAGGCCAGAAGCATTGCGTATCCAGCGCAGGTTCCTTCCTACGCTGCGGCGCATGAAATTGGCATAGACAATATTGTGGCGAATCGTGCTGAAAAGGTGATGCGCGGAGTAAAGGCCGCAGCTCACCAAGATAAATCCGATTGCTGCGAGAACAATATGCGCGTAATTGGGTCTGACCAGCTCAGAGCCGTACAGTTCGCGTACCTGGTCATTGAAAGCCATCAGATAAAAAATAAGCCCCGAGGCGATTGGCGGAAGTACATGGAAAATGTCCATCACGCCGCGAATCGTGTGCCATACCTTATGACGCGCCGGCTGGACTATAGAGACCAGTACTGAAGCCATCAGCGACCTTTATGGAGCAAAATAGACTTCATCCATTAGGTGCCACAGTCGAGCTCGATGCACGTGATCGCGAGCGCCTTTTAAGACGGTCCTTTTGATTTGCACGTTCAGGTCGATCAACAATCCCCGCCTCCTGTAGCGTTTTCAACTCGCGTTCGCACGCTGCTTTTTGGCCAGCCGTATAGGCGAGGAAGTAAATATGTGTGAGACTGGTCGCGGGGTTGTCCTGATAGTATTTGACTGCGGCACCGAACAGCCTGGGGATAATTTCCTCAATGGCCAGCCCACCATCCCCTCCGCCAATCATCGGAATGAGAATGGAATTACATGGTTTCAGCCTGAACAACGCTTTCAGCCGGCGATGTGTTCGGTTGAGCTGATCCGCCTTGGCCAAGATATTTGTCGTGCATCGGGCCAAGTCGTCGATATCGGCTTTAACGCCTCGCCCCGCGCCCGCTCCCCGTACTGTTGCTACATGAAAGATCGCTTTGACCCCATTTGTCGCGCGCAACATACCTGAACTTGTCTTGACCACAGTTCCAATCCGCACTGGGCTCCGGGAGCCGATCTCGGCAGTGAGCTCGTTGTTTATGACATCTTCGTTGATATTGCCGGCGGAATCTTTGGCCGCCCCAAGATAGCGAATGTTGGCCGAAATGCTGCGACCAATGAATCGGTCCATTATCATATCTTCGTTTTCCGAATTCACCCATATGGAGATGTCTTTAATCTCCGCGATCGAACCGGTCTTGAATCCGATAAACTTGTCCCTTGAATTGCGCAGTGCGTATTTGGCACCACCGTGATCCAAGGTCTTTTGTGCCGCGGTTTTCAATTCTTGCTCAAGCCACATGGCTCCTATTAATAATTTTGGGTCCTCGATCCGCTTCGATCGGATCATTCGCAATAGCTCGTCGAATGACATCTCGACAGTCTGAATGCGTTCCTCGTCGCCATTGTTGATGGTTTGTGAAGGCAGCTGACCCATCAGATGTACGGCGGCATGATACAGATGGACAGACCTGGCACTCTCGCCTGGAAACGCGAAAAACTGAGTGATCAGCTTGGGAAGGCCGATCTTGCAGCCTGTAACCTGCTTTACGATGCGAACGGCGGCAGCCTCAGGGCTCTCATTCTCCCTGGTAACGCCTGCAATAGCCTCGGGGATACCGCTGCCTGTTTGAAATTTCCCGACGGTCGGCGCTCTAAATCGCCTAACCAGGATCACGGACTTGCGATGATTATTATAAAGAACAACCGCGGCCGTTTGCTCGTCATCTGATATGCCGCGGCGCTGCTCATTTGTCGGCGAAGTTTCCAAAACTGACTGCATTTCCCGGATATCCTCGATTGCCAGCGCTGATGCAGTTACCGGCATGTCTCTTAGGGGAAGTTTGAGTAAAGGCTACCCCAGGCGCTTATTTGATATCATGACGAACGGGCCTCGCCAACAGAACAACTCGCAAAGAGCGCGATAACGTTCGCCCGGCCAAAGTGGGCGAGCCAAGCAGCGCTCGTCAATCGGCAGGAGCGCGTGGGCCAATATTCCACCGAACGGCTATCAATGTTGCTGACAGCTCCAGGATATGACGCTGACTGGATCCGAGCGCGTGAGGCCGAGTTGCACAGGCAGGCCATTGGCGTCCATGACGGCGTGAATCTTGCTCGTAAGCCCGCCTCGCGACCGCGGATCACCCCACAGTCAGCGGGAATGGTATAGTTGCGCAACTATCGACGGAGAGCCGCATGACCAACGAGGCGATCAATTTCGGCAAGAAATTCGGATTATTCCATGAGCAATGGCAGCCGAAGGTCATAGCCGAAATGAACGACTACCAGTTCAAGCTCGTGAAGTTGCAGGGTGACTTCATTTGGCACGATCACAAGAATACGGATGAGACGTTCATCGTCCTAGATGGCGTTCTCAGGATCGATTTTCGCGACGGTGCGGTCCATGTGTCGGCGGGCGAGATGTTCGTCGTCCCGAAGGGTGTAGAGCACAAACCTTATGCGGAACATGAGGTCAAGCTATTGCTGATCGAGCCGCGTGGAGTACTCAATACCGGCCATGAGGGTGGCGAGCGCACAGCCGAGGGTGATGTTTGGATCTAAGGGCAACAAAGTCCGTTAGGGGCCAGCTTGGCGATGTTCGGTTCTGGCAGCAAGGGCGGATGCCTTACGAGGTAGCGCCGTAACGCGAATTGCGCGCGGTGCTATTCAGCCTTGACTCCCGCAGCGCGGATGACCTTCGCCCATTTTTCGGTGTAATCCGCGATGAATTTGCCGAATTCCGCGGGCGAGCCTGGAAACATTTCCGCGCCCAGATTCTCAAACTGGGATTTGAGCTTGGGATCGGCCAGCCCCGCATTGATCGCGCGATTGAGCTTGTCGATGATGTCAGCCGGCGTGTTTTTCGGCGCGCCTATTCCCTGCCAGCCGAAGCCCTCATAGCCGGGAACGAATTCGCCGATCGGCGCAAGGTCCGGAAGCAGCTTCGTGCGCGTCGCGCTGGTCACCGCCAAGGCACGCACCTTGTCGCCCTTGATCTGCTCGCTCCATGAGACCACGGAGCCAAACATGACCTGGATCTGTCCGCCAAGAAGATCGGGAATGGCAGGGCCGTCGCCACGGTAATGCACCGTGGTCATGTCGACCCCCGCCATGCTCTTGAACAGTTCGCCGTAGAGATGGGGTGAGCTGCCCGGGCCGGCCGATCCCATGTTGATCTTGCCGGGATTGGCCCTGGCGTAGGCGATAAGCTCGGGAACGGTCTTGGCCGGAAATGCGAGATTGGTGACGAGGACGTTATAGGTGAGCACGGTGCCCGCGACCGGCGCGATGTCCCGGATGAAATCGAAATTCAGGTTCTGATAGAGCGTCGCGTTCCAGGCGTTCGAAGTCGAAGCTTCAAGCAGCATATAGCCATCCGGGTTTGCCCGCACGACCGCCTCGGTGGCGAGGTTGCTGCCCCCGCCCGGCCGGTCTTCGACGATGAACTGCTGGCCGAGCCGCTGCGAGAGCCATTGCGCCGTGAGCCGCGCGCATATGTCATTGACGCCGCCCGCGGCATAGCCCACGAGCAGACGCACCGGGCGCGAAGGATAGGTCTCGCTCTTCGCGCCGTGAGGCAGGCTCGCAACGAGGGCGGCACCCGCTCCCAGTTGCAGCATTCGACGGCGATGCAGCTCCATGACTGTCTCCTTTAAGCGGTCAGAGACTATACCAGCATCAGCGGACATGAACCCACTTGAGTCATTGTCGGGCTTGACACCGCAAGCCGGGTGTTCCCGACTTGCGACACACGAAAGTGCGGACCTCGGGCAAGGTCGAGTCCTGCAACCCATCACATCGAAAGAAGAAAAAGATTTTTTCGATGGATGCGCGCGTCAAGCCCTGGGTCAAGCCCGCGCATGACGGTTAGGAGCCGCGCCGCAAATGTCCCGCCTTGTCATCAGCAACATCGATTATCTCGTCACCGTCGATCCGAGCCGGCGCATCATTCGCGACGGCACGCTCATCATCGAGCATGGCCGCATCGCCGCGGTCGGGAAAAGCCATGAGTTGCCACCGCAGACGGACGATGACGTTATCGACGGACGCGGAAAGCTCGCCCTGCCCGGCATCTTCGATACCCATGTTCACAACGCCCAGCAGCTCGGGCGCAGCTGCGGGGATGAAGCCTATTCGGGACCGGAGCGGCTGTTCCGCCGCCTGTGGCCGGTCGAGGCGCATATGGACAAAGGCGACGCGCTTTGCGCCGCGCGGCTTGCCCAGGTCGAGATGATCCGCGCCGGCACCACGTGCTTTGCCGATCCCGGCAGCTATTTCACCGCGCAGACCGCACAAGCAGTGCAAGAAAGCGGCATGCGCGGGATGATCGCCCGCACGGTGTTTGACATGGGCCACACCGTAATGGGCAATCTCCCACCCGGCTTCTTTGAGCCGACCGAGGAGGCGCTGCAGCGCGCCGATGAAATGGTCGCCGAGTTCGACGGCGCGCTCAACGGCCGGCTCAAAGCGTGGTTCTCAATTCGCGTCCCGGTCGCATGTTCCGACGATCTGCTGCGCCGGCTGGGCAAGCTTGCCGAGAAGCGCGGCGTCGGAGTCATCGGTCACGCGTGCGAGAATCGTGACGAGACCGTTGCCTCGCATCTCAAATACGGCATGGGCGACATTGCCCGGCTCGAAAAGCTCGGCCTGCTCGGTCCCAATCTGCTGCTGCTCCACATGGGCTGGGTGGACGCAAAGGAACTGCACATGCTCAAGCAGCGGGATGTGAAGATTTCGCTCGCGCCCAGTGCGTCCATGCACCAGGCCATGGGCAATATCAGCCATGGCAAGACCCCGGAAATGCTGGAACTTGGCTTGTCCGTGTCGCTTGGCTCGGATTCGGCCATGTCGAGCAACTATCTCGATGCGATACGGCAGGCCTTCCTCATCGTCGGCGGCCTGCATGAAGCGCGCCTTGATCCCAAGGTGCTTCGTCCCGAGACCGCGGTCGAGATGCTCACCATCAATGGTGCGCGCTGCATGCAATGGGACGCGGATCTCGGCTCGTTGGAGGTGGAGAAGAAGGCCGACATCACGCTCCTCGACATCATGCGGCCGGAATGGCAGCCCGTTCACAATCCCATTGCCAACCTGGTTTATTGCGCGCACGGGGGCTGCGCCGACACTGTCATTGTCGACGGCAAAATCCTCATGCGTGGCGGCAAGGTGCTCACGCTCAACGAGCACGACCTCTACGCGGAGGCGCAGGATCGGGCCAAGGCGCTGATCCGGCGCACCGGCCTCGAACAGATCGTGGCGTCGATCTGGCCCGTGCATTGACTCGTCGAAAACGATCTTGCGTCGGCGACTGCGCAGATCAAACCATCATGACAAGCGCGACGCCCGACAGCAGGAGGAGGACGAGGACAGCGACGCGGAATTTACGTTCGTCGAGCTTGCCGTAGAGCTTCCAGCCGGCCCAGGTGCCGATGGCAAGAGCAGGCAGACCGATTGCGAACAGCTGCAGGCTGGCCGTGTTGATTGCGCCGATACCCCCCAATCCGATCAGCGTGATGAAAAACGTCGCCACTCCGGTCGGTTGAAATGCGGCGCGCTGCTCATCGCGCGACCAGCCGCGCAGACTGCTCCAGATCACGACGACAATTCCGGCAAGGCCGGTTGCTCCGCCAACCAGCCCATTGATGAACCCGGCGCCGGCATCTGCCAGTCGCTCGGCTTGCTTTGCGCTGGGCAGTGCGGGGCGCACAAGATTGTAAAGGCTAAATACAATCAGCAGGAGGCCGATTGCGGTCCGCAGTGTTCCCGGCGGTACCCACCGCAAAACCAGGATGCCGACGGGAACGCCAATGGCGCTTCCGATGATCAAAGGCGCGAGTCTACTGACATTGATATTGCGGCGCAGCTTCCAGACGGCATAGCCCTGGACCAGCAACCCGTATAAAACAATGAGAGTCGTCGTTTGAATCGGCGTCAGCGCGTAAAGCCAGATTGCAGCGGCAACCAACCCGAACGCAAAGCCGGCGAGCCCGGTGACAAAGGCCGCCGTCGCCGTGCCAAGCACGAATATGGCAAGCGCAAACGATCCGGCATCCTCCATTGGCGTCATCCTGAGCGGGGTGAAAACCCGATGGGGGTCAGCCCGATATCGCGAGGCATGCGCGCATCAAGCCGGACTGGCGTTTTTTTCTCTCGCCTGCAGTCGCTGGCGCACGCTTCCCGGCTGTGGCTCGTTTGCGAAACGGCC
>Ga0209526_10002057_pt1 | contig 13522 bp, 10 predicted proteins | sample JacPinW_OM2H0_M1_FD_188566 | JGI IMG/M metagenome (GOLD analysis project Ga0209526, IMG submission 188566) | Forest soil microbial communities from Algoma, Ontario, Canada - Jack Pine, Ontario site 1_JW_OM2H0_M1 (SPAdes) (version 2) | ecosystem: Environmental > Terrestrial > Soil > Boreal... | reverse complement strand
GTTCGCGCATATCCCGCTGTGGACCGTTTATCAGCAGTGGGGATGGGGCACCGAGGATGGCGCACGCGCTCTCGATTATCTCAAGCGCTTCGGCTCGGTGACAGTGCTCAACGGTCACATCCATCAGATCATGCAGAAGGTCGAGGGCAACGTGACGTTTCACACCGCCCTGTCGACCGCGTTCCCGCAGCCGGCGCCGGGAACGGCACCCGCGCCTGGACCGATGAAGGTCCCGGACGAGAAGCTGCGCTCGCTTCTCGGCGTCACCGACGTCACCTTCACGCGGGGCAAAGAGCGGCTCGCGATCATCGACAAGCCGCTGCAAGGCTAGGACAGGGGACAGCGAGGTCGTACCATGCGAATAAAAGAGTGGCCCATCACCTGCGTTGCCGTCCCGTTTGCGGCTGGCATCCTTGTGGCTGCTGCCATCAGCTTCCCCGTGATCGCGGCGCCGGTTCCCGACAGCAAGGTGGAGATCGACGATTTCGCTTTCTCTCCTGCGCGCATCACGGTGAAGGCCGGCACCACGGTGGCATGGCTCAATGCGGACGACACGCCGCATACGGTCGCGTCCTCGAGCAAGCTGTTCAAGTCGAAGGTGCTCGACACGGACGGCAGCTTCTCGTTCACGTTCACCACGCCCGGCATGTACGAATATTTCTGCTCGCTGCATCCGTACATGACGGGCACCGTTGTCGTCGAAGCAACCAGCGGCAGCAGCGCGGCGCAGTGATGTTCGCTACACCGCAGCTTGCGCCAACGAGGGCACGCGGGGAGCCCGCGCATGAGCCGGTGTGGGAAGCCGCAAGCGGCGACCGTGCGGCGAGGGCGCAACATTTCCGCGACGCCGCGCTGCCCTATCTTGACGACGTCTACACGCTTGCGCGGTGACGCAGTGAAGACTGCGCTGGCCGCCTCGAAAGGTGAAAAAGTGCCGGCCCATATCGATACCGGCGTCAGCGTCATCACCAAGGCGAACATGAAGTCCACGCGTTTGCAGGAGCTTCTCAACCCGAAGATAAAGTAGTTGCGGAGGGAGCGCGAAGGGCGTCGCTCAGAATCGGTTTGCTGTGATTCACGTGCCGAGATGGCGGCAGATTGTCCCCTTCGGCGAAATCAGCCGATCCGTAATGTCCATACAATGGGGGGGTGCAAGAGCGGGAGTGGAGGAGCGCACCCGCTTGCGGATTCGCTCCCGTGCTCTTCATGTACAACTACATCGAAACGCGCTCCTTCCGAGCTGGGGAGTAACCTGATGCCCAACGGCACTCTGCGTAACGCGCTCAGCAAAGCTGCCCTCCGTGCAACACAGCATTACACCCGCAAATCAGCCATGCTGTTCAGGGCATAAAACTCGACCGGCTGCGCAACGCCGTTCACCCATGCCGAATGCAGCTTAAACTTTCCGACATCCAGGTCAGCAGTTTCAGCCGCCCGCCGCGACACGACAACTCTACAATCGTATCGCTTGGTCAGGCCCTCCAGACGGGAACACGCATTCGCCGTCTCGCCAATGGCGGAGATGACCTGCGACCCCGGTGGTCCCATGGCGCCGACAATGGCCTCGCCGAAATGGATTCCAATTCCGATTCGCAATGGATGCAATAAGTCCCCTCTCAATCGGCTGTTGAGCTGGTCCATGCGCGCCATCATTTCGCGGGCCCCTCGCAAGGCGTCGCTGGCACCGACTGCGGGATCCTTGGCGTTAAGGCCGTAAAGCGCCATTAGCCCGTCGCCAGCGAATTGTGCGTAGTGTCCGTTGGTGGCATCGAGCGCCTTGGTCATTTCGTGGAAGAACTGATTGAGAATGAAGAGGAGATCGTAGGGCATCTTGGACTCGCCCAAATCGGTGGAGCCGCGCAGATCGACGAACAGGACCGTTATCAGCCTCTCGTTTCCCTCCAGCCCGCCGCGCACCGCGCCCTCGGCAGCGCCGGCATCTGCGGGCAGAAGCGGCATGACGGAGATATCGGCGGTTGGCCGGATCTGACACGCAAGCCGCATGCCCGGCGTCGCGCCAATTCGGGCCAGGGCCTTCGCTTCTAGTCGCGAGGGCTCGGGAAGTCTGTCCAGCCCCTTTGTCACCAGAATACGGCAGGTGGTGCAGCGCGCTCTCCCGCCGCAAACCGATGCGTGAGCAATGCCGTTTTCGCGCAATGTTTCGAGCACCGTTGCTCCCGGCAATATGGGCAATCTTCGTCCGCTCGAGTGGGACAGCAGGGGCGGCCGGCGCCGGCGATAGAGACAGCCCCGCACTCCCCGCCCGATAAAGGGCAGCAATGTCAGCGAAAGATAAACGAAGGAACCGACCTGCGCGATTTGGCCAATCTCCGTCCTCTTCTGGTCCGTCAGGTTGGAATGCTCGAGTGACAGTCTCGTATAGTTCGGATCTGTGGTGGCACGCAGTACCTGATTACCCGCCGTGACATAGCCCGAGAGAGCCAGGGTCGGTAGCAATAGACCCACGCTGACAAACAAAGCCCGCCAGCGCATATACCGAGCTTTCGTGCGCAGCCAGAAATGGATTCCGATGCAGGCATGGATCCAGACGGTCAGAACGGCCGCCGCCTGCAAAATCCCAAGCCACGGCGATAACCGCCACTGCATAAGCAGGACCGAGCTATAGTGACTCGAGACGCCTAGCACACTCTCCGCAACACGCGTGCCGGCCACATGTAGCATCAGCAGCAGCGGGATGCATAGGCCGAGGCCGAGTTGCCACCCCTCCCAGCGCGAAAGGCGTAGATAGCGCCGTACGTAAATCGACCAGAGTGCGTTCAAATAATGGATTAGCAGCGCCGAAACCAGAATGGTCGTGCCGAGCACGCTTCGCCACGGATACATGACGGTGTCGAGCGCACCTTCGGCGCGCTCCTGAGAAACGAGCAGAAAGCTGTGCGCGGTCAGGTGGCAGAGCACAAAAGCGAGCAATATGAGGCCGCTGACGAGACGGAGATGGTGTCTCAGTACGCTGCGGTCCCAGCTCGTCCTCGTGGCTTCCCTGAGCGGGGGCTCGACCTCCGACTTGCGATCAGCGGGAACCGACCTGAAGATCCCGTTCATGTTTGCTCGATCTTCTTGGTCGACTGTCTCAGGTGGGGATGCTGCGAAGCTCGCAGAGATCTTGGTCAATGCAGCGGCGAGATCACCAGGGTGGACGCCATCGGCATTCATCACCGCCAATGTCACCGGATCGGACATAAGATCGGCCAGCGTCGGCTCATCGTGATCCATCGGATCAGCCGCCCCGGCACAGGCAGTATTCTGATCTTGCCGCCCATTCTCTCCGCTCAATTGAGCGGAGACGAACGAAAGCGGCCGGCGGGATGGCCGGCTGCTTCCGTGTTTTGGCAAAACATGCCGACAGCCATAGAGCTGAAAGCGCGGCTCCCTGTACGAGGATCAAGCCTCTTTCTCCCCCGCCTGTGTCGATCTTCCGGCGCCGAGCGCCTTCATCCACCATGAGCGCCTCAACCCACTTTTTATTCCCGGGGCGCGCGAACCGCTTTCATCTGGTTCGGCTACCGGTGGCCTGCGGCCGCTGCTCCAATCTTAAGTATCCGTGCACAAGCTTGATCACCTTACCGTGAACCCGATGAATGGAAGCGGGTGAACGCGAGTCATTTTGGGTGAGAAGGCAAATGCCAAATTCGAGATGGGAAGCGCCATGCGTAGAGCGCGCGTCAAATTCGGGAGACCTGCCGCGCTGCGGGTCCTTGACGGCATTGGGAGAAGGATAGCCCGCTATCTGGAAGCTTCCGACGGTGGCTACGACTCGCCAATATCGAGCAACGCGACGGCACTGCGGCGATCGCTCCAACCGGGGGACGTACTACTGGTCGAGGGCAACAGCCACATTTCCGGTGTTATCAAGTACTTGACGCAATCGACTTGGTCGCACGCTGCGCTCTATGTCGGAACGATCCCGGGCGCCACCCCTGAGGGTGAGCCGCATGTGCTGGTCGAGGCCGAGCTCGGCCAAGGCGTCGTCTCGTCACCGCTTTCAAAATACGATCGCCACCACACCCGCATCTGCCGTCCGATCGGACTGAGCCGGCGGGACTGTGAGAGGGTCTGCAATTACGCCGTAGAGCGCATCGGCTTCGAATACGACTTCCGCAACATCATCGATCTGATGCGTCATCTGATGCCCCTGCCGGTGCCGCAGTGGCGGCGGCGGCAAAGCATTGCGCTCGGTTCGGGCAGTCCGACCCGCATCATCTGCTCTGCGCTTATTGCGCAGGCATTCGAGACGGTGCGCTATCCGATTTTACCGAAGATCGTGCGAATGGAGAATGACGTGGTGCGCCGTGAAATGGTGCAAATTCGTCATTCCTCGCTCTGTGCCCCACGCGATTTCGACATCTCGCCATATTTCCAGATCGTCAAACCGGCCTTGATGGAGAACTTCAATTACAAGTGCGTGGATTGGATCGATCTGCCCGCGACGGCTCCAGCAGTCCCACGGCACGAACTCGCACGCAACTATCAAGGCGTGGCGGGCGGAGCATTGGCTACGCTGGAGCGGTCTGAAAGCCGTGCGCACGCGCCTTTTGAATTGGGAATAAACGACTGCCGAATCCGGTCTTATCGAATGGGAGCGACCTGTGGTGCGGAGAACGACCATGAAGCCTGAATCTAACGAGACGAATATCCCCGAACGTGCAGATTTTACCGTGCCGGCACCGATCATGATCTCTCACCTCGACGCCTCACAAGATCCTGCCGGGTGTCGGACGCTTTACGTGCTTGGCTTTGGCATTGCGGGCGCCATTTTGGCGAACACGCTGGTCTTCATCTGTTTTGCCTCGCTTTATACCTCAAGCTGAAGATTGAATGGCTTACCTCACATCTGCGCATGGAGTGCTTCAACGTTTACCCTTTTTTGATGGCCCAAACCCACAAGGAGAAGAATATGTCCCGTGCTCGATATTACGTTGTGGGAGATCACGACGTGTGGATGGTCAATGTGAAAGACAGCGAGCCCAATCAGCCAGGGAGCCACAACCAGGCGGTTGCCATCGCCATCGGCGCCGCGCAAAGGCTAGGCATGCGGGGGGAGCGCGCCCATGTCTGCGAGATGGATGATGACGGCCGCTTCCGATGTAGATGGACCTACAATCAATATCAGTATCAGTGCAGGAAGATGTCGTAGGCCTTGCATAGCTGGCTCGCATCCTCGCAAATTGCGGTACCCGGTTGCGGGGCTCCGGGGCGGGCTTCAGGGGAAGCGCGCATGCATAAATGATTCTAAGGGCCGAAAAACTGCTGTGTGCATGTTCGCTGCGGTCGGGACATGGCGTCAATTTCCCGTAAAATGAACGCAGTCTCGGATCTAACGGAACTTTAATTTGAAACGACGCTCTTTCTGATCTTTACTCCAAGCATCCGTGTCAGTGTGCATGGAGGGGGACATGGGGAAGCTGTCTTTGCTGCATCAGCTACGTTTGCGGTTGCGGATACATCAGCCGTTTACCCGCGACATGAGGGCCGACGCGATCGACCGGCTGAAGAAGCTTTTGCTTGCGGGTGCGGGGATAATTGCACTGCTGAGCGGGTCGGCCAGCGCAGCGGATCTTGCGAGGCCAGCGCCGGTTTACGCTCCACCACCGCCTCCGGTCGTTGCGGTGTTCGCCTGGACCGGATGCTACGTCGGGGGCAATGTCGGGGGTATCTGGGCGAGTAGCGACTGGCAACTTGGCCTGGTCTCTGCAGAGCATGGGAGTGTTTCGGCGGGTGGCGACGCCTACTCCGATCATCAGCCGCCATGCCTCGCGTGATTGTGTTGCTAATGATCGGGTCCGTACTCGCTTCATGTTCTAGCGTGGAAAGCGCAGGCAGGACCGTCGGCGATCTCATACTCGGTAACACTCCAGAGGTCGCAACCCCTACACCCCCACCATCTCCTTCCCCCAGCGCCCCAAGCAAAAATCCGAACCAGGACTGCTCCCAAAGCACTTGCCGACAGCCATCCCGATCTGATGAGGAGCCGCCAACCTCGCTGACCGGACGTTAGCTGACTGCGGCAATAGCGAAATTGCGTTCCCGCCCACCCTAATGATGGGAGCCCATGACCATCGGGTTCCCCTTGATAACGAGCCTGACGCTACATCTTAGGTGCATACCTCTAACCCCGACCATGGAATTAATTCTCCATAAAACGATCTGCGCGATTGTGACAGAACTTTAATTTGCCATCGTCCCATTTCGGATGTGCACTCAGGCCGGCCGGAGTCGACGGAGTGGAAGTCGAAAAATGCCGTCTGCGGTCCCGATTCCTTTCATCAATTCGGTCTTGATTCCGTCACTGCGTCAAAGCTGCAGAATGGCCCTTGTCTCTCTTGTAATTTCCGCAATGGCTTGGAGCGCTGGTCTGGGTGACGTGTGTGCGGCTTTGATATTTCTCATTGTAAAGCTTGGGGCAAAGCAGAAGTCAGGACCACCCTTGCCATGTGTGCGGCGGGCGCGGGAGCGATCACGGTTCGAAATGCCGCGGAGGGCATAAAGCATTAGCTCATAACTGATACGGATCTATCCGTCGTGATTGCCGATCCCTTGCAGTCGAATGGAGCTGCCGCTCAGGTTATCCGCTTTAGGCCGCGCAAGGGCGGCTCGCGCGTGAGCCGCGGAGGTAAGAACTTAATCGGCAATGCCGATCCAGATCGCTCACCAGTTCCGGATTTAAGCAGATACCAGGGCAGGGAAAGCAGCGAGGAGTATCGGCATCGGATGATGGTGAACGTCGTCGCTTTCGCCTTCACCAGCATTTTGGTTGTCGCCGGCGTATGGCTCGCACTTATGATGTCGCACGCCTGATGCACGATCATGCATGTGCAGCAAGCGGCGCACCGGAGCTGGAGTCGAGTGTTGATAATGCCCTCTTACCGGAAACATCGTTCGATCACGTTGCCAGAGAGCGCGAGCAGCATGAGTCCGCTCTTGCTACGCAAGCGCGACAGTCTGCGCACAATGACAGCCCTGCGTCCGCCGCTGCTGCCAGTGAGCACTCATTCAATAAGCGTGCGCGCGGCGGTACATGTCGGGCTGTGGCCATATATTGCACCGCAAATTTTCCGCATTCACGACGCATACAACGATAGCGGCGCCTCTCGAACGTCAGGCACCTCGTCGAACATCATAGGAGCGCATCTTTGGTTCCTTCTCGGCTCTCGCCCACCGGTCGCAGATGGGTGTTATTCGTCGCGCTCGCCGCGATTTTTGTCGGCTCCTATGTTGGCTGGCACTATTTCGTGACGACCAAGGCGGCGGATACAGCGGTCGACCCAAAAACGATAGGTGGCCGAGGAGGCAGCTCGGCTCCGATCCCGGTCACCGTCGTCCGGGTGCAGAAGACTGATTTCCCTGTCTATCTGAATGGACTTGGGACGGTACAACCCTACGACACCGTAACTGTGCGCAGCCGCGTCGACGGCCAAATCATCAAGGTTGCCTTCAGGCAGGGCCAGGTGGTCAAGGAGGGAGATACCCTCGTGCAGATCGATCCGAGGCCCTATCAGGCGGCTCTTGATCAGGTGGTCTCCAAGAAGGAGCAAGACGAAGCTAATCTAAAGAATGCAAAGCTCAATCTCGAGCGTTATGCCAGCTTAGCCCAGAAGGATTATGCCTCCAAACAGCAGGTCGACACGCAGCAAGCGACTGTCGATCAGTTGGCCGCTCAGATCAGGGGCGATCAGGCAGCGGTCGAAAACGCGCAAACACAACTCAGCTACACGACCATCAAGGCCCCGCTGTCGGGGAGGACCGGTTTCCGTCTGATCGATCCGGGCAACATCGTGCATGCCTCTGATCAGAGCGGCATCGTGACGATCGTGCAACTGCAACCAATTTCAGTGGTTTTCACGGCGCCAGAAGAGGAGGTGCCGCAGGTCAACAAGGCGCTCGAGAAGGGAGCCGTCCCGGTGAAGGCACTGAGCTCCGACGGCATAAAGACGCTGTCCGAAGGGCGGCTCGCCCTCGTGAACAATGAGGTCGATCAGGCGAGTGGCACCATACGCATGAAGGCGACTTTCGGGAACAAGGATAATGTTCTGTGGCCCGGCCTCTCGGTGTCGACCCGCTTGCTAGTCGATACACTGAAGCAAGTTGCAACAGTTCCCGATAACGCGGTCCAACGCGGTCCGAACGGGCTCTATGCTTTCGTCATCGGCGACGACAACAAAGCCGATGTCCAGGCCATCAAGGTTAGCCAAAGCGGTGATGGCGTGTCAGTCATCGAGGAGGGCCTGACGCCGGGCCAGAAGGTCGTGGTCGCCGGGCAGTATCGACTCCAGGTCGGCTCCCTGACGCAGCCCCATGAGGCGTCCACGTCGAGTACCTCGATAAATGACGCCAAAAACACCTCACCAAAAGCGCCCTGACCATGAATGGGGGCATTTCCGGCTCTTTCATTCGAAACCCGATCGCAACCTCTCTGTTGATGATTGGCGTTCTGTTCGTCGGCATCGTGGTCTATCCGAGGCTGCCCGTCGCGCCGCTGCCGCAGGTCGACTTCCCCACGATCCAGGTTTCGGCGAGCTTGCCTGGCGCGAGCCCGGAGACCATGGCCTCGGCGGTGGCTCAACCGCTCGAGACTCAGTTCGCGCAAATCCCTCGTGTTGCGCAGATGACCTCGACGAGCGTGCTCGGCTCGGCCGCCATTACCATCCAATTCGATCTGGATCGCAACGTCGATGCGGCCGCGAACGATGTGCAGGCGGCGATCAATGCGGCGAGCGGGCAACTGCCGAAGAACCTGCCGAGCCCGCCGACCTATCGCAAAGTTAATCCGGCGGATTCGCCGATCCTGCTGCTCGGTGCTACGTCCGACACGCTGCCATTGACCGAGGTCGACGATGTTATCGAGACCAAGCTCGCCCCGCAGATCAGCCAAGTCTCCGGCGTAGCCCAGGTCTCCATCGGCGGCCAGCAGAAGCCTGCGATCCGCATCCAGCTCGATCCCGCCAAGCTCGTCGCCAAGGGATTGTCGCTCGAGGATGTCCGTACGCCGCTCTCAGTGACGACTGTGGATAATCCCAAGGGCACAGTCATGGGCCCGACGCGCTCATTCACCATCTACACCAATGATCAGCTGACGCAATCCAAGAATTGGAATGACGTCATCGTTGCGTATCGCAGTGGTGCGCCATTGCGGGTGCGCGACATCGGCCAGGCGTTGACTGGTCCGCAGGACGTGACGCAGGCCGCCTGGGCCGACGGCAAGCGCGGAATTGTCCTTGTCATCTACAAACAACCCGGCGCCAATGTCATCGACACGGTCGATAAGATCAAAGCCGAGCTGCCTCGCCTGCAGGCCAATATGCCGCCGGCGATCAAGATCTTCACCTTGAGCGACCGTACGCAGACCATTCGAGCGGCTGTCAAGGACGTGCAATTCACCCTCCTTCTCACGATCGCGCTCGTGGTGATGGTGATCTTCATCTTTTTGCGCAACCTCTGGGCAACGATCATACCGAGCGTCACAGTGCCGCTCGCCCTGCTGGGCGCCTGCGCCTTGATGTGGCTCGCCAACTATAGCCTCGACAATCTATCGTTGATGGCCTTGACCATCGCGGTGGGCTTTGTGGTGGACGATGCCATCGTGATGCTGGAGAACATCACCCGGTATGTCGAAGAAGGGGAGGAGCCCTTCGCAGCGGCGCTCAAGGGTTCGCGCGAGATCGCCTTCACCATCGTATCGATTAGCATTTCCCTGATCGCGGCTCTAATACCTCTCCTGCTGATGGGCGGCATCATCGGGCGGCTGTTCAGGGAATTCGCGGTGACGCTGTCGATGGCCATCGTGGTATCGGCCTTGGTATCGTTGACGCTGACCCCGATGATGGCCTCGCGTTTCCTCAAGACTCCGGAGGAGGCGCATCATGGGCGCCTCTTCGCTCTGAGCGAGCGTGGCTTCGACGCAATGCTGCGGGGATATGAGCGCGGTCTCGATGTCGTACTGAGATTTCGTTTCATCACGCTCTGCGTGTTTTTCGCGACTGTTGCCCTATCGGTCTATTTGTTCGTGATCATCCCCAAGGGCTTTTTCCCGCAGCAGGACATCGGACTGATCAGCGGCATTTCCGAGGCGGCGCAAGACGTCTCTCCCTCCGCCATGATGAGCCATCAGCAGGCACTAGGTGAGATTGTTCTGAAGGATCCGGCTGTCGATCATGTCGGAATGTTTGTCGGCGGCTCGGGAAATGCGCCGAACAACGGGCGCATGTTCATCGGCTTGAGGCCCCGCGAGGACCGAACCGAGAATGCCGATCAGATTATCGCGAGACTGCGACCACAGCTCGATAAGGTCGAAGGCGCCAAGCTGTTCCTGCAGGCGGCGCAGGACGTGCGCGTTGGCGGCCGTCCGTCGCGCACCCAGTTTCAATATACGCTGCAAGGCGCCGACATACAGCAGCTCAACGAATGGGCTCCGAAGATGCTCATCAAGCTCAAGAGCTTGCCGGAATTGCGGGACGTCGCCAGCGATCAGCAGACTGAAGGAACGACGCTTACTGTGACGGTCAATCGCGATCAGGCCTCCCGCTACGGTCTAACGCCACAGCTCATCGACGACACGCTCTACGACGCTTTCGGTCAGCGCCAGATCGCGCAGTATTTTACGCAGCTCTCGAGCTACTACGTGATCATGGAGATTTTGCCTTCGCTGCAGGGTAGTGCGGCGAGCCTCGACCAGATCTTCCTGCGATCCCCGACGACTGGTGGCCAGGTCCCCCTTTCAGCCCTCTCCAAATGGACGACGACGCCTATCCAGCCTCTATCGATCAGCCATCAAGGCCAATTCCCGGCGATCACCATCAGCTTCAACTTGGCGCAAGGCACGGCGCTCGGTCAGGCGACTGATGCGATCGAGCGGGCCAAGGCCCAATTGAATCTGCCTACCACCATCAACACGACTTTCCAGGGTAATGCCCAGGCCTTCCAGGATTCGCTCGCGACGGTGCCGATGCTGATCCTCGCCGCGCTCATCGTCGTCTACCTCATCCTCGGCGTCCTCTATGAGAGCTATATCCACCCTCTCACCATCCTCTCGACGTTGCCGTCGGCGGGCGTAGGGGCTCTCGCGATGTTGATGATATTCCATTTCGACTTCAGCCTGATCGCGTTGATCGGTGTCATATTGCTCATCGGCATCGTGAAGAAGAACGGTATCATGATGGTCGACTTCGCGATCGCGGCCGAGCGCGATGATCACTTGCCGGCGGTCGATGCCATTCGGCGCGCCGCTGTTCTGCGCTTCCGACCGATCATGATGACTACGATGGCGGCGATGCTCGGCGGCGTGCCCCTGATGCTGGGCCAGGGCACAGGCGCCGAGATCAGGCAGCCCCTCGGCTATGCGATGGTGGGCGGGTTGCTGGTCAGCCAGGCGCTGACCTTGTTCACCACGCCCGTGGTCTACCTCTATCTTGACCGGCTGTCGGAATGGCTGAGCAGGCGATCGCACTCAGCGAAAAAGGCGGGAAATCGCACCCCTAATGGCGGCGCCGAGAACGGGATCGAACGGCAAACCCTCGCCGCTGAGTGAGGGTGCGAAGCGCAAAGCTTTGCGGCAGGGCGCTCTTCGATCAGGTCGCCGTTGACGATGTCTAGGCAAGTCCCATCGGTTATCCGTTTCGAGTGAGCGGCATTGCGAGGCCCTCCATCTCGAATGCATCGCGTGCACTCCGCAATTTTGGCCGCGGCATGACGGCAACCGCAGGGATAACAAATGTTGACCCCGATGTTTACGCCAACGTTATGCGTTATCGCACAGGCAGCTGCGATCAAGCACCTGGGCAAAGCGGCATGGCGCGTCAGACTAGGTGTCGGCTGCGTTGTCGTGAATTACCAAAGCGTAACCGTCACAAGCCACACATATGAATATTGCTGAATATTGCGCAGCAGGCGCATTTGTCCGCTCTGCTTTTCTGGTTGCAAAACACTCAGGATGCACCAAGTAGGTCAGTTGCATTATATTTTTTAAACGAGTCAGACGCCAGTCCGTTCCGCAATTATGGCCAACTTTTGATGCTTAATGCACGTCTTGCTCGCAGCCTGTATCGGTTGAGTTGGCTCAATTCGTCGTGATGACGATTGCAATGATGAGTGGCGGAGTTCCATCACTGGAAGGTTATGCCAGCCAACCTGTATTATATGTGGAATTCCGCAAGGGATCCGTCGATCCAGGCCACGCGGTGGGCCGCAAATGGAGGCCAGAAGGTTCGCGATGATGCGCAAAACTTCCTTGATTCTCGTCGGCGCGGCAGCAGGCGTAGCCGCAACGTTGGTCGCAACTCAGCCCCAACGTTTTTTGGATTTTGCACAAGCCTCAGCTGCAGACACATATGGGCAGCTCATCCTGTTCGGCGACGTGTTTGAGCAGGTGCGCGCCGATTATGTTGAGAAACCCGACGACGGAAAGCTCATCGAGTCCGCAATCTCTGGCATGCTTGCAGGACTCGATCCGCATTCGAGCTACATGGATTCGAAGAATTTTCGCGACATGCAGGTGGAGACCCGCGGCGAGTTCGGAGGCCTCGGCATCGAAGTCACTATGGAGGAAGGCCTGATTAAAGTGGTTACGCCGATCGACGAAACACCGGCGGCAAAAGCTGGGATCCTGGCAAACGACATTATCACGCATCTCGATGAGGAGCCGATGCAGGGGCTTACGCTCAATGAAGCCGTCGAGAAGATGCGCGGGCCGGCGAACACCAAGATCAAGCTCAAGATCAATCGTAACGGCCAGGACAAGCCAGTCGAAGTATCGATCACGCGCGAAATTATCCGCGTGCGCTCGGTGCGTTCGCAACTGGAGGGCGATGATGTGGGCTTCATCCGTGTCACTCAGTTCAACGAGCAGGCAGCGGATGCCCTGAAAAAGGCAATCGCCGGCCTCACGACCCAATCCGGCGACAACCTCAAGGGCTTCGTCGTTGATTTACGCAACAATCCCGGCGGGCTGCTCGATCAGGCGATCTCGGTCTCTAACGCGTTCCTCGAGAAGGGAGAGATCGTATCCATTCGCGGCCGCAGTGCAGAGGAAACCCAGCGGTTCAATGCACGCGCGGGCGATCTCACCAAGGGCAAGCCCGTTATCGTGCTGATCAACGGCGGCTCGGCTTCCGCCTCCGAGATCGTGGCTGGTGCTCTGCAGGATCACCGGCGCGCGACGGTCATCGGTACACGCTCGTTCGGAAAGGGGTCGGTGCAGACCATCATTCCGCTTGGTTCCGGCAATGGGGCTCTGCGGCTGACCACGGCGCGGTACTTCACTCCGTCCGGCCGCTCGATTCAGGCCAAAGGCATCTCGCCTGACATCGAGGTCCTGCAAGAGGTGCCGGAGGAACTCAAGGCGGGTACTGATACGCGCGGCGAGGCATCGCTGCGGGGGCATCTCAAAGCGGAGGGTGACGAGCAGACCGGCTCGCAGTCCTATATCCCGCCGGATCCGAAGGACGATAAAGCGCTCCATACCGCGCTTGATCTCATTCGCGGGATTCAGAAGAACTCAGCCTACCCGCCC
>Ga0209526_10002056_pt1 | contig 13528 bp, 8 predicted proteins | sample JacPinW_OM2H0_M1_FD_188566 | JGI IMG/M metagenome (GOLD analysis project Ga0209526, IMG submission 188566) | Forest soil microbial communities from Algoma, Ontario, Canada - Jack Pine, Ontario site 1_JW_OM2H0_M1 (SPAdes) (version 2) | ecosystem: Environmental > Terrestrial > Soil > Boreal... | reverse complement strand
GGATTGGTCAGCGGATCGATGATCTTCATCTGTTCGATGATTGAGCCGGGCCATCCGTGCGTAACGATCAGCGGCAACGCATTTTCGTGTTTTGAACGGACGTGAAGGAAATGAATGTCCAGTCCATCGATCTCGGTGATGAACTGCGGCAGGGCGTTCATTTTTGCCTCGATCTTGCGCCAGTCATACTCTGTCGCCCAATAGCGCGCGAGCGCCTGGACCGTCGCGAGCTGTACTCCTTGGGATGCATCTGTAACCGTTTCTCGTTCAGGCCACTTCGTCGCCTTGACGCGCCTGCGCAATTCGGTGAGTTCCGCCTCTGGAACATTCACATGAAACGGACGAATTGCATTCTTGTCATCTGCCTGCTCCCTGCCTTGTTGTGTAGCACTGGTTTGGGTCATGGTGTCCTCCTTTTTAGTAGTTTTGGATTTTTTGGTTTGTGCTGCAGTTGAGCGAGTGGGATTGTACTGCGGCCAAAAGGTCTTTTGGCCGCGCACATAATAACGCCATCGGACCGCCTTGCTCAATCAGAGTCTTTGCGTGATCTATGAATACCGAGACCGCTTCATCACCACGAGTGTACGCCACACGGCATCCAAATTCGCGCTGTCGGATAGCGGTATCACATTGGTACCGACAAACGCGCTCCTTGGAAGCGCGCCAGATCCGTACCGGGAAGTCGGCTTGTCGTGAGCGACCTTCCGGATGACGGGCTAACCGGAAATAGCACCTGAGTAGATTGTTGAGCGCGTGCGCAAACGGCCGTTTTCGCAATAAATCCGGGCCCATGCTAGCAAGCTGCTCTTCGCATTGCAAAAAGGTATTGCATTATCCAAATCATTGGCAATATGTTTCTGCAAACATGCTTATCGGATACGCCCGCGTCTCAACGAACGAACAGGATACAGCAACACAGGTCGCGGCGCTGAAAACGGCAGGATGCGAGCGGATTTTTCGCGAGAAGGCTTCTGGCGGCCGGTGGAGCCGTCCCCAACTGCATCGACTTCTCGATCAGCTCCGAAAGGGCGACGTGCTGGTAGTGTGGAAGCTCGATCGCCTTTCGCGTTCGCTACGGGATGTTTTGACGATCATGGAGCAGATAGCGAATGCGAAGGCCGGATTCAGAAGTTTGAGCGAAGCGATCGATACCACAAGCCCTGCCGGGCGCATGATGCTGCAGATGCTCGGTTCGTTTGCTGAGTTCGAGCGCGCTATGCTTCGCGAACGTACCAAGGTAGGTCTGGAAAGCGCTCGCAGGCAAGGACGCATCGGCGGCCGCCGTCCGAAGCTCAGACCACAGCAGCAGGCGGAAATCATTAAGATGGTTTCGAGGGGTAAAAGAACGGCTGCCGATGCTGCACGCCTTTTCGACGTGCATCCGGCGACTGTTTGTCGCCTTTTAGCGCAGGCTCGCATGGGAACTGCGATGGCAAATTGATAGGCAGAATGGTATGCCGCGTCGAGAAATCCTTTCGCCCGCGCAGCGCGAAGAATTATTGGTAATACCCATAGATCGGGCCGGCCTGATCGAGCATTATGTTCTTAGCGAGCAGGATCTTAGTCTGATTCGCCAGCGCCGTGGAGACCATAACCGTCTTGGAATAGCGCTGCAACTTGCGTTACTCCGCTTTCCTGGAACCGCACTGCTCGCAGACGAAGCGCCTCCACAGGAATTGATCAATTTCCTGGCGCTGCAATTGCAAGTCCCTTCCAGTGCGTGGGGCGAGTATGCTCAGCGTGACGAGACGCGCCGGGAACATCTGCTTGAGCTCCAGACCCACTATGGAATTCGTTCATTCACTCTCGGCCAGTACCGCTCGCTTGCTGCGTGGCTGCTGTCCACTGCTCTGCAAACTAATCGTGGGATCGCACTGGTTCGCGCGGCCATCGAGGAACTCCGCCGGCGGTCGGTAATCGTTCCCCGGCTCCCGGTTCTGGAACGTCTTTGTGCCGAAACCGCTTTGCGCGCGCAGCGGCAGCTCTTTGCAACCTTGTCGGCGAACTTAACCGACAACCAACGGCGACAGCTGGATGCCGTACTTGAGCCACTCGAGGGTCGCCAGCTTAGCGTCCTTGCCTGGCTGCGATCACCATCAGGCATACCAAATCCGCGTAATATCCTCACCCATATCAATGCACTGCGCGAACATGGGATCGTCTTTCCAGATGCGCTCCTTACTCACGTCTCGCCGATCGGATGGGAGCACATCAACCTGACTGGGGATTACACTTGGCACGCCAACCGCCGCGTTGCTGAAGGTTGATTTAGACCCTTACGCCCAGTTGGTGTGCCGATTACGGTCGACGGAGCAGCTTCGGGAAGCTAAGCGTACAATTTTTTCCGTCTGGTGTGGTCGACCCTTATCGCTATCTTTTATCTGGTGCCTTGAGGTGTTCCTCTTTGGTCCAAATTTGTTAGAGTTCGGAGGTAATAAGCTAACGACTCTTCACCGCAATCCAAACTTGCTCTTTCCCATAGCTTGGAGGTGATTTGTGGAAATCGGAATATTCTTCAAGGACACGAAACCCGCAAAGGCGCAAAAGGTGGCGCATCTCGTAGCGAAAGGTCCAACGCATTCTAAGGGTCTCTTTTTTGCGTCTTACGGCCATGCCATTGTCCGGCCGAAGCTCGGTAAATTGCCACGTTTCTGTGAAACACTGCGACAGGTAGTCATTAACACGGCTCAGAACTTCGATCCGAACCGTGTTTCCGGAGATTGGATGCGTAACGACGCGCGACGAGATGAGTCCTGTATGCTCGCCGGGAAGGAGCAAATCGTATCGCGGGTCAAACAGATTGAGGACCAAAATGCCATCAGTCCGCATGTGACGGTGAACGCAGCGAAGACAGCTCTCCTGGTCTTCTGGAGAAAGTAAAAGCTGGAACGAGCGGAATGTCGAATAGACTCCACCGAACTTAATCGCCAATTCAAACTCTCGCATATCAGCTTCTGTCAGGATCAGCCGCCTAGCGACTGGAGGCGGCAGGCGCTGTTGCTTAGCCCTGGCGGCCGACAAGATCGCAGAGCTCGCGTCAATCCCATGCACTACAAATCCGGCTTCGGCCAACGGTATCGCGGTCCGGCCATTCCCACATCCGAGTTCAAGAACCGGCCCCGTTATACTTCGAAATCGCTCAAGCAGAAAGCACACATCCGTGCCGGCCTCTGCCCAGCCTGTACTCGTCATAATATCATAGATCTCCACGTGGAGACTTGGCTTGGCGTAAAAGGACTCCGGCATAAAAAGGCGCTCCTACCAAATGCAGATCGACCGCACGGTAATTACTTTATGGCTATTTCAGGAGCTGACGAAATAACACGCGGTTCTCGACTGACGTCCAGCCTCAAAGCATCCGAGGCTGTTCCTTGCCTGCGCGCCATTCTGCGTAACTTTCCTTCGCTCGCCTAACCAGAGAAATCGACTTTTGTTCTTGGGCGGTTTTGATAGCCGCGCGAAATGAAGCTTCGATTTGGGTTTGGTCATTCCCGATCGCTGCAAGAAACACGCCGCGGAGCCGGTGCAGCTCGGCGGACCAATACTGCTCTTCGGATCTTTGGATAACCTCTTCCGCTTCTGTCAGCGTTTCGAGAGCCTTAAAAGTTAGGCCGGCAAGATGCAAAGCTTCAGCCTTCAGCGCCAGCCAAAGAGAGAGGTCAATTACCACGCCGTTCCCCCGCCAGGCTTCTATCCCATGCTCGATCGACAAGACGCCTTGCGTTGTGTCGCCCAAAGCACCCTGCGCCCAACCCCGAAGAATAGCTGCACCCGACCGGAAAAACGCGAAGTTGTGACGCGTTGATAGATCGAGCATCTCTGATGCAAGCCTTTGCACTTCAGACGCCTCACGCTCGCAATACGCAATGAAGCCGCCAACTGACAGGGCTTGGACCAGTCCGTGCACGTCATTCAGCTTCTTTGCGAGGGACTTCGCTTCTGAAAGGGTCCCGCGACATGAGGCGATTTCTCCGAAATGCCACTTGGTTTCCGCCTGGATACACAGGCAGGCAATGGCCGGCGCCATCAGCTCTTCTACACCAGACAGTAACGCCCGGGATCGCCAGATCTCAACACCGCACGTGGCAAATCGCCTGGCTCCCTCGAAGTCGCCCAAGTGAAGCAGCGTCGCCCCTAAGGCATCATACGCACCTATTAAAAGCGCTGAATCATTTCGCGCCTGCGCCAGTGAATGAACCTCCTCAGCAAGCTGCAGTGTGCTGCTTAGCTTGTCCGACATAAGAGAATACCGCCAGCGCCCGACCAGAGCCGAATATAAGAACTTGGGGCGGTTAAGCGAAAGGCACAACTCTTCTGCGCGTTCATAACAAATGCGCACTTCCGGAGCCTGCGTTTCCTTTGTGACCGTCAGATAGAGTGCGGCCTGCAACAAAAGATAGACCCGATCTTCCATACAGAGGCTTTGTTGCTCGACATTCGTCTCCAGTAATGTACCCCAGCGCCCCTGTTCAAAGAAATGCGTCAATACCGTAAGTAATGCTCCTCTAGCGGAGAGGACATTCGCTGCGAAGTAGGCATCGCCGCGCTGGATTCTTGGGATGTAAACTTCGTGCAGCGCTTCGCGAAAGAGACCGGCATTGCAGCCAGAGATCACTGCTAAGAAAAGCGGCTCCATTTCCCTGAAATTATTAGGAAGCTCAGGCGCGACGGTCCGATAATAATGATAGAGGCGCCTATTACATTCCTTCCAAGCGTCTGTTTGTTGGCTCCGGAGCTGGTCGCCAAAGTATTCACGAACGAGAGGATGGGCATCCAGATTGCCAGGATTACGCTGGTCTTCAGGAGCGAGCAGCCTTGCTCTTCTTAACTTGGCAAGAATGGTCCGCCACTCGGTTGAATTCAAAGTTATCAAAGACTTTGTAACCCCTCGAATAGCGGGTGGCTTCAGTAAGGCATCCAGCGCCTTTTCGGCCGCGGGCCGGTCAAACAGGCCGAGCATGCGAAGAACGGATAACTCTGGACCCTCACCAAACCAGGCCTGGTAAGATTCCATCACTTTCCGGGCATGGGCTCCCTGCCGTACATCGTGTGAAAGCCGCCCTGAAACTTCGTTGCGGTAATGAATGTCTCCGTTATATGCATCGCTCAGATAGCTGCCTAACAGCGTCAGAGCCAGACAGTGGCCATCGAACTCCGCGTTGGCAGTTCGCAGCTCTGCTTCGTCGCCCTTGACGCCAAGCGCGCGGAGCAGCTTCGTACCGGCCTCGCTGGATAGTTGTTCCAGGTCACGGCGCGGCGCTGAGGTGTGTTCGTGATCCGCAATATCGGCAATCGGTGTCCGCGTGGTGATGACGCAGAGCCCTTTGTTGAAGGCAGCAAGTTCGCGCAAAAGCGCCTGCAGAGCAGGGTCACGTAACCGCCCTTCTTGCGGACCTGGCGGGTTTTGGAGCGGCTCCAAACCGTCCAGGATCAGTAAAGTTCGGCGATCTGCGACGAGCTTCGCGAGTCTTTCACCCTTCTCCCACCCCGTTCCGAGCCGTGGATCTGGATCACCAAACCAAGTGAGAGCCGAATCAAAGAATTCGTCGGCAGACGAAGTCTCCACACTGGTGCCCTGTCTGTAGAAGGACCAGCCAAAAATAAGCTCTGCAGTACGATAATGGTCGGCAGCCATTCTTCGTAACCAATGGTTAATCAGCGTCGACTTCCCGACACCAGCCCAGGCAACAATCGTAACGACGTTGACATCCTTGTTTGCCCATGCGTAATCTAGGAAGGCGATATCTTCCTCTCGGCCGAAGAGCTCACTTCCGGTAACCGGCAATCTCGCTATGGAAATGTTCTTGGGTCCCGATCTTACGGAGCGCTTGTTAGTTCTGACAAGCGAAGCGCCAGAGGGCATCTTCTGCGGGCTCTGGTTCGGCGATAGCTGCGCTAACAATTTCTCAAAGCGCGGATCTTTGCGGAGAGCGTCCAAAGCCGGGTCGAGCTTAAGGTCGCAGTAGTATTCTCCGCCTGGCGTTTTGACCGAAAACGCCAGATTTTTTAAGGCTAGATCCGTCTCACCAGTTAGCGCGTAGGCTCTGGTCTGGTAAAGCACAAGGCCGGGCCCATCCCAGCCATCTTTCGAGACAGGTAGCATTTCCACCGCATGTCTGGCTTCTTCGATCGCCTCTTCCTTGCGACCCAGCGCAGCGTCGACTAGGCCCAAAGCACTCAGGAGACGCGCGTCCTCCGGGCGTTCATCCACTCTTCGCTTTAACTGATCACGCGCTCCCGCGAAACGGCCTTCCGTTGGAGGATGACCTCCTTGGAGCCGGTTGATCCAGAGGTCAATGCATACTTTAGGGACAACTACGCAGTAAAATGGGAAGGGAAAATCCTCGCTGCGGGAATTCTTAAGAATTTCTCTTGCTCCAGACCAATCCCGGGCATGTACTGCGGCATACAAGCGGACATAAGCCAAGTCGATACTTTCTTCCATCGCGGGCCGCAAGTTTTCTAAGCTCGCTCTAAACCTCACCAAGTCCACAGTGGTGAAAAACACGGCGGCAGCTTTTTGCAGCTTAAAGATCGGCTTATCCGGATTTAGTTCGATCAATCGATCGCAGAGACGCTCTGCGTCTCGATAACGGCGCAGATGCAGATAATTTCTATTTAAACTTTGCAGAAGCTGAGGGTTTCTTGGGTCGAGGCTAACCGCCTTTTCCATGACTTTCGTGGACTCTTCCCAATTGCTATGTAGCGCATCTATGTAGGCCGCGAGCTCAAGTGCCTGAGGGCTGTTAGGCAGGGCTGTTTGGGCAATTGCTAACTGAACACAAGCTCTCTCATAGTTTCGATAGCATACAGAAAGGTGATAAGCTGACGCCAAATGCACCTCAGCAAGATCTGGCCGTAGCCGTAAAGCTTCATTCACAGCCGCATCGCCCAGTGCACGCCTTTCTGGAGTATTATCAAAATTCCACGAGTACAGATCGTCGTGCGCCTTAGCGATTAAGCAATAGGCAAGCGCGAATTGGTTATCCCTCCGCGTTGCTTCCTCCAGAAGCTTGATCGCGTCCAGAAGACTGTTCCGCTCAGCTCCCATAAAAAAGAGCAAACAGTTCCCGATGATCTCCTTAGCCCGAAGATAAAGGTCATAAGCTTCTAAATCCTTTGTGATTTTCTCTTCGATGCCTTTCTGTTGTTTGCTCGATAAGCGCACGTTCAATTTAGAAGCGACTTCTTGAGCAATTTCGCTCTGAATGGCGAAGATATCTGTCAGGCTGCGATCGTAGATCTCGGACCAGAGCGTTTTGTCTCTTCGCGCGTCGACAAGCCGAATTGTGAGTCGGACATGTTTACCGTCTCTCCGCACCGTGCCCTCCACCACGTTCGCAACGCCGAGTGACTCAGCAATCGAACGGAGGTTCCGATTGTCTCCAGGGCGAAAGGCCATCACCGAGGTCCGGCTGATCACTGTTAGCTGGGAAACTTTGGCGAGGTTAGAAAGAATCTCGTCCTGAACACCATCAGCAAAATAGGTATCCCTTTTGCTGGCGCTGAGACTTTCAAATGGAAGTACTGCAACACTGCGCTCTTGAGGCTTTGCCCAACGTGACCTTGCTCGTCCAGAGCTGGCTATTCGAGCCAGCGGCGCCTGCACCGCGTGCTCTTGTTCGGCGGGTTTCTCCAGTTCATTCTTAACCACCGATAGCCTCTTCAAAAGCTCCGCCGGAGTCTGGAAACGCCGCTTCGGGTCCTTATCTAATAATTTTTCGAGTAGCGCCGTTAGCTGCTGGGGAACGCCTTTCAATAGTTCGAGCGGCAGGACCCCGTGCTGATGCTGATAAATTAGTTCCGCGGGGGCACCCCGAAACGGCGGCCGGCCGGTCAGCATGACCCAGAGCGTCACGCCGAGCGAATACATATCTGAACGGATGTCGACCCCTACCCCCGCAAACTGTTCCGGACTGGCAAATTCTGGTGTCCCAGCAAAGCTCCCAGGGACGGAAATCGCAGACTCAGGAGCAGCTTCGCCCACCCGCTTCACCAGCCCAAGGTCGATTATCTTCGCTGTTACGCCACCTCCCTCTTCCGAGGTCACCATGATGTTGCTTGGCTTGATATCCCGATGAACGAGATTTGGCTTGTGCACTGCGGCCAAACCGGCGGCAACCTGCCCCGCAATTTCCAGCGTTAGCCTTACATCCAGCTGGCCACAGCGCCGGATAAGGTTTTCCAACGTCTCCCCCTCGACAAACTCCATGGCGTAGAAGTAACCGTTCCCGGTTCTGCCCAAATGGAGTACGGAGGCAACGTTCGTATGGCGCACCTTTGCCGCCGCGCGAGCTTCCCGCAAAAAACGCAGCCGGGCTGATTCATCGCCGACATACTTGTCACTGATGACTTTCAGCGTCACCGGCAAGCGGAGATCAATGTCGAACGCTTTGTAAGTCACTCCCATCGCCCCGCGACCCAGCTCGAGCGGCGTCCCATCTTCCCGTGTAAGGATCTGGTAATGGTCGAATCGTAATGCCGCCGGCGAAGGAGTCGGGTTAATATCCAACTCGACGGTCTCTTGCCCCTCATCGAGAGCGCCTCGCAAAGCACAAATCGGACAGACCTCGCTACCTGCGGGAACTATCGCCCCGCAAGCTTGGCAAATACCTCGGTGGTCTGTTTTCACGGATCCAAGTCCTTAGTAAGGGACAGCCTCGCAGATGATTATAGCTCCTCGTCGGTCCCAGTCCACGGCTTCATAAGCCGCGGTATTTTCGGCCCCGCGATGCCCGAAATGTGGAGATCACAACTTGGCCTTCGATTTGAGGGATTTGGTAAACGAGCTCGCGAGCGATTTGGGGTGGCCTTGCCGATATTACGTAACTCCACTGAGCCAACGTGTTCGGCCTTCTTATCTGGGAGACAAGCCTTTCTCCCCGGCGAGCCCCAAAGCGGTCTTTCCTTCCTCTTTTTCCTAGGCGTACCCAGGTCCGCCTAACATCACTCCTTAATTCACCCGCTAGCGCGGGCTTACTTTCAGAAGCCGGCGAATGATGAATGATCGCGCCGCAAGAGTGCCGTCTGCGGCATAACCGGCGTCCTTTCCATCCGGCAGCCGCCGGACAGACCCCTTGCCAATTAAATCCTCAACCCGTCTCTGAACTCGCGGCTCTTGCGCCCCAATCCTTTTTTCGCCGGCCGCTTCGGCGCTGGTACCGCATCCCTCGTGCTGGCGGTCGCCTACATTGTATAGGTTCTGCACACTGACGATGTCGATCACCAACCGCTCACTGACCGCTGGGCCGTAACTATCGGCAGTGTCGAATTTACTCCCAGTTCCACTGCCCGTTTCAAGACGCGCTCTGCTTCATCGACATCTTTGGGCTCACCCCAAATACCCTTGCCAGTCAGTCGCATCGCTCCAAATCCAAGGCGATCTACTTCCAGATCGCCGCCAATTTTGAATGTCTTTGCTAGTGTTTTCATGCATCTAGTCAAGCACGGCGAAACTCGGATTGAATCCCTGGCTCAGCGTTCGCTGCAATATTCGTATTGATCTTCATAAATCTAGGCGAGATTCATTGAAGACATTCTGATTCGCTTGGAGATTCGAGCGATTCTTTGGTAGAAAACTGCTATCAGAGCAAACGGGAAGCGGGGAATGATCCATTTTTCATCAGCGCCAATTCCACAGGCCTAAACGACAGGAAGCCGTTGGATGCTCGATCGAAGAAAGAGGCCTTTGTGTAGCAATATCTTTGTTCCGGAGAAGAGGTTCTTTGCCTTCGCATAACCTTTTCGGAAGACACATTCGCTCCAGTAACAAATGTTAGATTTTGAAAAAGTGGCTAAGCGTCTTTGACCACACCGAAGAGTACATTAAGCCAGAGCAGATTGGTACGTTCCAAAAGCTACGCCGCGCGCCGCAAAACTTCTTTAAACATGCGGATAAAGATCCCGAAGAAACCTTCGAATCTTATCCGACTGCCGCTGGACAAGTCCTCGATCTGATCAAGGCTGTTCCCGGAGGCCGCGCTACAGACGAATCTTGAGTGAATCAAACTCTGAATAGTAGTCGACCGCATTCCTGCGGATCAACGAACTGGATTTTCCTTCAATCCTCGACGCTCGATTGAGCTTTGCTGCTTCTTCTTGGACGCTCGGGTAAAAATTTTCATGATCACAGAGAAAAACACCGGCGTAAGAAAAATTCCAAAAAACGTCACCCCGATCATTCCAGCGAAGACGGCAGTACCCAATGCCTGATCCATTTCGGCCCCCGCGCCTTTAGCGATCACTAACGGCAACACGCCAAGAATGAAAGCAAACGAGGTCATCAGAATTGGCCGCAAACGCAAGCGGGCAGCTTCTGCCGCAGCCTCGATCGGTCCTTTCCCGGACAGCATCTCCTGCCGGGCAAACTCCACGATCAAGATGGCATTCTTACAGGCCAGCCCGACGAGAACAATGAATCCGACTTGGGTGAAAATATTGTTGTCCTGTTCTCGAAAATAGACCCCAGCCATAGCCGACAATAAGCACATGGGAACGATCAGGATGACTGCCAGTGGCAAGGACCAGTTCTCGTATTGAGCGGCCAACGCCAGAAACACAAACAAGACGCAAAGCGGGAAGATGAAAATCGCGGTGTTACCAGCGGTAACTTCTTGATAGGTCAATTGCGTCCACTCGAACGAGAACTGGCTCGGGAGATTCTCTCGACAGATTCGTTCCATCTTTTCGATCGCCTGGCCGGAACTGAGTCCCGGCAATGTCGCCCCTTGAATGAGAGCCGCGGGAAAGACGTTATAATGACTGACCGTGTCCGGACCATTGATCCATTGAACATCCATTAAACTGCCCAAAGGCACCATGCCACCCGTGCTATTGCGCGCATACATCCTTAGGATCTGATTAGGATCCGACCGAAAGGCAGCGTCACCTTGCAAGTTTACCTGATACGTTCGCCCCAGGAAGTTGAAGTCGTCCACGTAGTTGGTTCCAAGATAACTTTGGAGGGTAGCAAATACCGAGCTGATCGGCACATTCAAGGTCTGGACCTTTTCCCGGTCGATATTCAGAAAGAGCTGAGGTCCCTGGGAACGATAAGTAGTAAAGACACTGCTTAAGCCCGGCTCCGTGTTGGCAGCCGCGATGACTGCGTCCGTCGCTTGCTGCAATGCGTTCAACCCGGCGTTTCGGTGATCCTCGATCTCGAGCTGGAACCCACCCGCATTCCCCATTCCTCGAACCGAAGGAGGCTGGATCGCAATAACAAACGCATCTTGAATCGAGGAAAATGCGGTCTGCAATTTCGTTGCGATCGCCGTAGCCGATTGCTCCGGATGACCGACTCGCTCACTAAATGGTTTCAGAATAGAAAAGACAGTCAAGGCATTGGACTTGGTTGTCGAATCCAGAATCGATAAGCCTTCGATCGCGAAGGTGCGCTCTACCCCAGGGGAATTCTTGCTGATCTCCCCAATTTGTCGTCGGACGTCGTCGGTCCGTTGCAGCGAGGCTCCGTCCGGTAGCTGCGCGAACACGATGAGGTACCCTTGATCCATGGTTGGAATAAAACCGGCCGGGACCTTCTGGAACATCAACCCGGTCAGAGCGAGAAGTCCTATATAGACCACCAACACCAGTCCGCTGATTCGAAGCAGCCGGCGAACCACCGCTCCATAACCAGCGATTCCCAGATCGAAAGTGCGATTAAATAAGCGGAAAAACCAACCCAGCAAAGTGTCAATCAGCCGGCTAAGCAGATCCTTCTTCGCGTGGCCTGATCTGATCAAGAGGGCCGCTAACGCCGGGCTCAGGGTGAGCGAGTTAAACGCCGAAATTAAGGTCGCAATCGCAATGGTCAATGCAAACTGCCGATAAAATTGGCCGCTGATGCCGCTGACCAGTGCCGTCGGAACGAACACGGCTGTCAGCACCACCGCAATCGAGATCACCGCTCCGCCCACTTCATCCATCGCCTTCCTGGTGGCCTCTTTCGGGTCCAGGCCATGCTCAATCCATCGTTCCACGTTCTCGACCACCACGATCGCGTCATCCACCACGATGCCGATCGCCAATACTAGTCCGAACAATGAAAGCGAGTTAAGGGAAAACCCCATCAGAGCCATCACTGCAAAGGTTCCAATCAACGAAACGGGCACCGCAATGAGCGGGATCAAGGCAATTCTCCAGGACTGGAGAAATAGCATGACCACAATCACGACCAGGACAACGGCGGCACGCAACGTATCATAGACTGCGTCAATGGACTGTTGAGTAAAGAGAGTGGGGTCATAGTTGATGGTGTATTCCATTCCCGGAGGAAAAGACTTCGCCATTTCTGCGATCTGCTTTTTTACCAGTGCTGCGGTTTTCAGTTGGTTAGATCCGGGCAACTGAAAGATCCCGATAGCGACGGCTGGCACTACTCCATCCTGATAGGTAGTACTGGTGTAGTTCTGTCCGCCCAGTTCCAGCCTCGCGACATCGCCCAAGTAAACCAACTGTCCATTATCGCCTCGTTTCAAAATGATCTTAGAAAACTGTTCCGGAGTTATCAGACGGCCTTTGGTATTGAGAATGAACTGAAATTCCGTCTTGGGCCGTGCCGGTTCGGCTCCGATGCTTCCGGGGGCAACTTGAACGTTTTGTGCCTGAACCGCGCTCACGACGTCATCCACAGTTAGCCCGCGGGAAAACATCAGATCCGGATTTAACCATACACGCATGCTGTATGGCTGCGCGCCCCATACCAGGACATTTCCCACACCGTCGATTCGCTTAAGGGAATCCTCTATCTGGGTGTAAGCATAGTTACTGAGATAGAGAGGGGTATAGGTGTTACTTTTAGAAGTCAATCCGATCGCCATAAGAATATCCGGTGACTGTTTTTGGGTGGTAACACCGATATTTCTGACCTGCAGCGGCAATTGCGGCTCGGCGATCGCAACCCGATTCTGAACCAGTACCTGCGCTGTGTTCGGGTCGGTGCCTAACTTGAATGTTACTGTCAGCTGCATGGTGCCATCCATGGCAGAGACGGAGGACATGTATAACATGTTTTCTACCCCATTGACCTGCTGCTCGATCGGTTCGGCCACTGTATCCGCCAGGGTCTTAGGATCTGCACCCGGATACTGTGCCTGCACTACTACCGTCGGCGGCGCAATCTCAGGAAACTGCGCCACTGGCAAGATCGTATAAGCAATCGCTCCCAGCAGTACGGTAACAATCGAAATTACGATTCCGAAAATCGGGCGATCGATAAAAAAATGAGATAACTTCATTAATTGTTTCCCCTTAAGGCGTTGCCTTGTCACGCTCTGTGCCGGCATGGGATGCGCTCGATTGTGAGCTGATCAGCGGCATCGAAATGTCGTTCGAGCTGAATTGCTCCATCGCTCCTTGTTGCGGTCGCACCGGGCTATCGGGCCGCACCTTAATAATTCCATTGATAATCACGACATCATCCGGTTGTAGTCCCGATTTTACTACCCGCAATCCTTCGGCCAGCTGTCCCGTCTTTATATGACGCAGCCGGGCGATATTCTTGGAATCCACAACATAGACAAAGCTC
>Ga0209526_10002055_pt1 | contig 13529 bp, 12 predicted proteins | sample JacPinW_OM2H0_M1_FD_188566 | JGI IMG/M metagenome (GOLD analysis project Ga0209526, IMG submission 188566) | Forest soil microbial communities from Algoma, Ontario, Canada - Jack Pine, Ontario site 1_JW_OM2H0_M1 (SPAdes) (version 2) | ecosystem: Environmental > Terrestrial > Soil > Boreal... | reverse complement strand
CCTCGACCCCAGCCGCAGCTATCAGCCCCTCGGAGGGCGCTGGCCTGTCCACAATGTCTTGCAACAGGTGTCCGGTATGTCCTGAGACAGGGCAATTGGCTGGGCGGGAAGGATTTGAACCCTCGATCTCCTGATCCAGAGTCAGGCGCCTTACCAACTTGGCCACCGCCCAGCAGCCGGTAAGCGATCACATATTCTAGCCGTCGACTCCCGGCGCTCCGCGGCGGGCGGTTGCGGGCCCATCGGAGTTTTCCACAGCCCTTCCCCAGCCTGGGATAAGTAGCCTGCCAACCATGGAGAGAAGACCCCTGTCGGCTCTACGACCTGAACAGCTCCTCACCGTGGCGCGCGCCTACCTCCCCGTCCCGAGCTCCGGAGGTGGGCTGTACTTCGCCTCCGACATGGCCGGATTGAGCCAGGTCTACCGGCTGGACGGTCCTGACCGGTTCCCCGTCCGCCTGGCGCCCAGCCAGGATCGAACCCTGCCTGTCGCCGAAACGCCGCTCGGCCTCCTGGTTCGTCAGGACCGCGGTGGCGACGAGGTCTGGCAGTTGGGGCTGATCGACGGGGGCGGAAGCCTGCGGCGCCTGACCAGGGACGGCAGGGCGATCCATCGCGACGTCAAGGTCAGCCACGACGGCCGCCGAGCCGGGCTTGCCTACAATCCCGACGGCCGCCCCGATTGGGTGCTGGGCGCGATCGATCTCGAGACAGGCGAGATTCAGCGATGGCTCGACGTCGGTGGTTACTGGACCTGGCTCGGCTGGCGTGAAGACGGCGGCGCTGCCGTGGTGGCGAAGCTGATGAGTCCCGTCCGTAGCGAGGCCTTCCTCCTCTCCCCCCAGGGCGAGCTGCAACCCCTGCTCGGCGGGGCGCGGCTGGTCGAGAGCGCAGCCTGGGTCGGTGGCCACCTCCTGGTGCTCTCGGACCTCGAAAGGGACTTCGTGGGTCTCCTCGACGTCGACCAGAACGACCCCCGACGCGCCAGCCGGCGCCTGATCGACGAGGCTCACGACGTGGTCGCCCTCAAGCCGCATCCTGGCGGTCGGCGGCTGGCAGCTGTCGTTAACCAGGGCGCCTACGACTCCCTGCGGATCATCGATCTCCCCAGTGGTCAGGAGCTGGGGCGATCGCGGCTTCCGGATGGCCTTGTCTACTCGGACAACACCTCAGATCCGCCCCAGCATCTCGCCTGGAGCCCGGACGGCGAAAGGCTCTTCGTCGCCTGGGAGTCCGCCACCTCCCCGGCGGAGATCTTAGACGCCGGCTCGGGAGAGCGCTGGACGCGAGCCGGCGGCGATCCGCTGCCGGGTCTCGTGGCGCCCGAGCAGATCTTCTATCGCTCCTTTGACGGCCTCCAGGTCCCGGCGCTCCACTACCGCATCGACAGCGTTCCGAAACCGACAGTGGTGTTCTTCCACGGGGGGCCTGAGGGGCAGAGCCGCGCCACCTTCAACGGGATCATCGCCATGTGGAACGCGGCCGGCTTCGACGTGCTGGCCGCCAATGTGAGAGGCAGCACCGGCTACGGCGCGGCCTACCATTCGCTGGACGACCGCGAGCTCCGCTGGAACTCCGTCCGAGACGGCTGCGAGGCGGGGCGCTGGCTCCGGGCCACCGGTGCCGCGACCCAGCTGATCGCGATGGGTGGCTCCTACGGGGGCTTCATGACCCTGGCCGTGCTCGTCGAGGACCCGTCGCTGTGGGCTGTGGGGATAGACGTCGTGGGAATCGCCGACTGGCACAGCTTCCTCCGCAACACGAGCGGCTGGCGGCGTTCGCTGCGAGTCTCGGAGTACGGCGAGCCGGAGGGGCCGGACGGGACGTTCCTGGCCGAGTTCAGCCCGCTGCGGCGCTCGGACGTCATCACCGCTCATCTCCTGGTGATCCACGGCCGCAACGACGTTCGGGTGCCGGTCGGGGAGGCGCGCCAGATCCACGAGGCGGTTCCAGGCTCCGAGCTGATGATCTTCGATGACGAAGGCCACGGCATCGTCCGCCACCCGAATCGGGTTCGAGCCTACGGTCGGGCCCTGGCTTTTGTCCAGGAGCGGCTGGACCCCGGCTGGACCGGCTAGGCGGTCTTCCGGCTGGAGAGGCGCCCGGGAGCCGTCGTCCCCATCAAGGAGCGGAAGCCGCGCTCCAGCAACTCGCTCGCCCGGTAGAGATTGATAGACCAGCCGACGCCCAGAGCCCTATCGGTGAACAAGCGGGGGTCCTCCGGATTCCAGTAGGCTCGGCGGATGCGTTCCCAGGTCGGCGGCCGGAAGTCGTAGGGGACGAAGCCCATTACTTTGCCGTGCCAGGTCCGTTCCGGCTCGGGCTTGGCCATCTCCTGGGAGATGGCAGCCAGCGTGAGCGCGAGACCCGCCAGCTTGGCGAAGCGCCGCAGGCGGCGGATCCGGCGCGAGGGGTTCATGATGCAGATTATCCCGCCTGTAACCGGCCTTTGCCGCCGCCCGTTTGGACGGAGTGGATGGCTTTGAGGATTGGGACTTCCAGCGACCGCCTTCGCTGGCTGCTGACCCCCCTTTTCCCATCCCTTGTCATGCTCTGGGGCAGCCCGTTGGGGCGAAGCTGATGGGTTTGAGGATTCGCTCTTCCAGCGGCTGGCTACGCTGGCTCTCGCCGGGTCTACAGGTCAAGCGCTGGCTTCTGCTCCTCGCCGTCAGCATCCTGATCATCGACCTGGGCGCGGCCTACTTCCTCAAGGACTTCTACCAGTTCACCGAGCTGCCCAGGCAGTTCTACTACATCACCCTGCAGTTCCTGCCTCGCTGGCTTCGTGGAGTCATCTTCGGATTCGCCGGCATCGGCCTGCTCCTGTTCTCCTTCGTGATGCTGCAGCGGTCGGTCCTGGGACCCTTCCTGCCCGGCGGCGAGCGGAGCGTGGCGGAGCTGATCTACTCCTTCCGGACGCGGAACCGGGGGCCGCGGCTCGTAGCGATCGGCGGCGGTACCGGGATGTCGACCCTGCTCAGGGGGCTCAAGGAGTACACGGCGAACCTGGCGGCGATCGTCACTGTGGCAGACGACGGCGGCTCCAGCGGCAGGCTGCGGGAGGAGTACCGGATCCTTCCGCCGGGCGACTTCCGCCAGTGCCTGGTCGCGCTGGCCGACGCGGAACCCCTGGTCAAGGAGCTCTTCAACCATCGCTTCCACCAGGGCTCGCTCGACGGCCACAGCTTCGGCAACCTGTTCATCATGGCCATGGCGGAGGTCACCGGGAACTTCGAGCGGGCGCTCCGCGAATCCGGCCGGGTTCTCGCCGTCCGCGGCACGCTGATCCCCTCGACCCTGCAAGACGTGACCCTGGTGGCCAGCGTCAACGGCTCCGTGGTGGAGGGTGAGTCGCAGATTCCGAAGCAGAACGGACCGATCAGCCGGGTGTTCCTCAAGCCCGACGAGGTGGAGCTCAACCCCGAGGCGGCCCTGGCCATCATGAACGCCGAGCTCATCGTGGTGGGCCCGGGCTCGCTCTACACCTCGATCCTTCCCAACCTGATGGTGCCGGGCATGGTGCGGACGATCAAGGAGTCCCCCGCCCTCAAGGTCTTCGTTTGCAATGTGGCCTCGCAGCACGGTGAGACGGACAACTACAACGTGAGCAACTATCTCTACGTGCTCCACGAGCACATCGGCGAAAGCCTGTTCGACTTCGTGATCGTGAACTCGAACCTCAATCACCTGCCGACCGGAGGCCAGTCCCAGGTGATCTTCGACTACCGCGATGCGCAGCGCCAGTGCCCCCAGGTCCGGTTCATCGCAGGAGACGTGGTCAACAACCGCATCCCCTCACACCACGACCCCGAAAAGCTCTCCCGCCTGATCATGAAGCGCGTCTGGGACGCGTAGACAAGCACGGGGGAGGCGGGCCTCCCCCTTCCTAAGAGTCGGTTCTGACTACCACCGTGGCGGCTATCTCGACCGTCACATTGCGGGGGAGGGCGTTGGTGCCCACGGCTGCCCTGGTGTGCTTGCCGGGTTCTCCGAGGACCTGACCGATCAGGTCGGAGGCAGCGTTGATCACCTCCGGCTGCTGTGCGAAACCGTCGCTGGACAGCACCCAGCCGGTCAGCTGCGCGATTTGCTCCACGCGTTCCAGTCCGGCGGCGGACTCGATCTGGGCAAGGATGTTCAGCGCGCACACCCGCGCCGCCTCCTGGGCCTGCTCGATGCTCACCTCTTCGGGCACCCGCCCGGTCATTAGCTTGCCGTCCCGAATCGCCACCTGACCAGCGATGTAGAGGAGGGCCCGGTCGCCGTCCAGGGGCACCAACCGGGTGGGGACGTAGGAGGCCATCGGCGCCGGCGCCGGCGGTAGTTCATAGCCGAGCTCACGCAATCGGTCAAGAGGTTCAGTCACGGCTTGCGAGTGTAGTGTCGAGGGGTGCTGAAGTTCTACCCGGACCGGCCCCGGGCGCGCTTCGCCCAGCTCCTGCTTGACCTCCTGGTCGTCGCCTGGACGGCTGCCTGGATCGCCGCCGGGCTGGCCGTATACCGGCTGGTGACCGCGCTCTGGGTGGTCTCGGACGCCATCAGCGGCACTGGTCACACCTTCAACGCCTGGATAGCCGACTTCCGGCACGCCTTTCCCGGCAACCTGCCCATCATCGGCGGCTACCTTTCGTCGGCCGCGAACGCCCTCCAGCAGCACACGGGAGACTCGCTCATCCAGACCGGCGCCCAGGCCCACGAAACCATCCAGCAGTTCGGGATCGCCATGGGCGTGCTGACCGCCGCACCTCCGATCCTCATAGTGGGCGGGCTCTACTCGATCCGGCGATGGCGCTCCGCCCGTGAGATGGGCGCTGCGCTTGCCTTCGTACAGGCCGCGGAGAGAAGCGGGTCGCTGGAGCAGGCCAGGTCCCTGCTCGCATTCCGGGCGGTGGCCAGCCTCCCCTTCACCCGCCTGATGAGCGCCAGCCGGGACCCGGTCGGTGACCTCAGCGCCCACCGCTACGACGAGCTGGCCTCAGAGATGCTGCGCAGCGCCGGGCTCGAGTCCTTTCGCCTATACCGCCACTGGCCTCGGCAGCTCGAGGAGCGGCGGAAGACCGCCCTCCCGGAGGGAAGTACGTCCTCCCCCCGACCGGGGGGAGATGGGCTTTAGCTGCTGAGGCCCCACCGACCTCCCCCCGCACGGCGCGTGGAGGGACCAGATGTCTCGACCACGGGGGACAGGAAGCCTAGAGGCGGCGGGCCCGGCGGAAGTGGGTTACCACCGCCACGGCCAGCACCAGGAGCGCGAGCGCGCCCAGGGCCAGGTACGGAGCCTCCGGTCCCGTCAGCAGCGGAAGCAGCCAGAACCGGGTCGGGCGAGGCGGCGTGGTGGAGGCGCTCACTCCCGAGCCGGGCGAGGGGGTGGGCACCGCCGCCGGAGGCCGAGGCTGCCCACCCGCGTCCCGATAGGACCAGAGCATGACGGCGTGGTCCCTGCCCCGAAAGGTGGCAACGTAGAGCACCGGCACGTCCTCGTTGGAGGTGGCCAGAGCGGTGACCGAAGGGATCGGTGCCTTCAGTGAATTGAAGTGCGCGCCCGAATCGGTGGTGGACCAGAGGCCTCCGAGCTCCGAGGCCCCGCCATCGCTGCCGACATAGAAGCGGTCGGAGCGATTCGGCAGGAAGCTGGCGGAGTTGAAGTCTGTGGCCGGCAGAGTGCCGCCTCCCGTCAGCTGCTGCCAGCCGGCGCCGTTGTCTCCCGAGAGGAACAGCCCGGTGTTGGTGCCCATGAGCAGTGGTCTCACGGACTGCGAGGGCGGGAGGGGACCGGCCACCAGCATGGCGACGACACTGCTGCCCGCCACAGCACTCGCGGTCGGCACCCAGGTCTGGCCGCCGTCCGCGCTCGTGAAGAGCGGCAGCGCTTCGTTGCCTCTGCTGCCGTCTCCTCCCGCGATCAGTCGCGATGGCTCGTTGACCGCCGGGGCCGCCACGGAGCTAACGGTCACCTGCGGCAGCCCGGACGGGGTCCACCCGCCAGTGTCGCGGCTGACCAGGACGCCCTGGTCGGTGCCTGCCAGGCTCATGCTCTTGGTGAAGCTGAATGCACGCGCCGTGCGCGACTCGGCGCCAGCTTGCGCCTGCCAGGTCGCGCCTCCGTCGCCGCTGCGCCAGATCCCTGTTCCGCGGGTTCCGGCCAGGACGGCGCCGGGCTTGAAGGGATTGAAGGCGAGGGCCACAACGCCACGGCCGAGCCCTGACTTGGCCAGGCGCCACGAGGCTCCGCGGTCGGTGCTTCGGTAGATCTCGCCACTCGAGGTGCCCACCAGGAGGGCACGAGAGTCGTTGGGGTCGGCGGCGAGTGCGAAAAGCGCTCGGTCCTGGGGCTGGGGCAGTGCCGCCAGCAGGGTCCAGGTGTTGTCGTCGTTGGCGGCCGCCGCGTTCGGCGCGGCGAGCATGCCGAAGACAGCAACGAGAAAAGCTGTCGCAAGAAAGCGTGAGCAGGACGGCGACACTTCAGCGGCGGATTATGCACCATGTCGGCGCTCTGGCCATCTCCTGGAACTGATGTGAGGAAGATTCCCTCCTCCCCGGCGCGGAGCGTCAGGGATGGGGTCAGCGCAGATCGGCACTGCCGAAACACCCCCTCCCAACCCGCCCGCAAGCAGCCCTCCTCCCCCGGCCCACAGCCGGTTACTCCCCGACTCTCGCCGGGGAGAGACTCTCGAATTGCGTTCGTTTACAGTCGGACCTCTAGAATCGCGCGGTGGCCAGGCGAGCCCTGGACGCCCTGAGCAGGGCGACTTTCAGGCCTGACGCGACTTCGCCATCTCTGGTCTCAGCGGTAGCCCTCTTCCCTCCAGTACTGCTCGGGCTGCTCTTCTTCGGTTTTCCCGCGGTCGTGATGCTCATGGCTGCGCTTGTGATCGGCGGGGCCGTGCACGGTGCCGCCTGGCTCCTGAAGCAGCCACATGAGTTGAGCCCCATCGTCCCGGCTCTGATCGGCGTGGCCTTGGTCGGCCCGGGCGCGTCGCCCCTCTGGACGGCTGCGGTGGCGCTCCTGGCCTCGCTCCTCGAGCTGGCTCGAGCACGATTCGCGCCGCGGGTGCGGCTGGAGTTCGGGATCCTCAGCTACTCGGCGCTCTTCCTGCTCTCCCACGGTGCTCTCGCCGCCTATCTGACGCCGCGGACGGGCGTGACCATGCCGGAGCCGATCCGCCTCTGGCTGCAGTACTACGGCACCGGCCAGAGTCCCATCGATCCGGTGAGGCTCTACGTGGGCAACGTCCCGGGCCCGGTGTTTGCGACCTCCCTGCTCGCGGTCGTGGTGAGTGCGGCCTGGTTGTGGTACGCGCGGCGGCTCAACCCGCTCGTCGTGCTCACCTTCGGCGTGGGCGCGCTGGTCTCGATCAAGCTCATGGGCTGGTCTCCGATCTACCACCTGGACAGCGGGCCGCTCTGGTTCTCGGCCGCCTTGATCCTGGCCGACCGGCGAAACCTGCCCAGCTCCGGCCTCGGACCGCCACTCCTCGGGCTCACCGCGGGCGCGGTCTGCATGGCGGCTCGCGTGCGCGGCAGCGCCATCGAGGCGGCCCCCATCACAGTCGCCGCGCTTCTCCTCGTGGTGGCGCTGGTGGACGGCTTCGGCTGGCTGCTACCCAACCGGAACCGCCTGCGCGATGTTGCCCGAGCCGCCCGGGCGCCTGGCCTCGCGGCCCGGCTCAGCCAGAAGGCGCGCACCAGCGAGCCGCTGGTCTAGTGTCCTAGAGGAAGCTCCTTCCCCGGACCACGAACTGTTCTCGGCGGGGACCGACGCCGATCAGCTCGACCAGCGTGCCGCAGACGTCTTCCAGACACTCGACATAGCTCCGGCAGTTGGCCGGCAGCTCTTCCCAGGCCCGGCAGTCACCGATCGGCTGCTCCCATCCCGGCAGGGTCACGTAGCGCGGCTCGCAGTGCTTGAGATGGGAGATGTTGGCCATCGGGTGGTCGTGGAACTCACCGCGGAAGTCATAGCCGACGCAGACCTTGATCTCGGGCAGATGTTCGAGGATGTCCAGCTTGGTGAGGGCGATGGAGGTCGCACCGTTCACCCGGGCCGCATAGCGGGCGACCGCGCCGTCGAAGTAGCCCACCCGGCGAGCCCGTCCTGTCACCGTCCCGAACTCGCGGCCGCGCTCCCGAATCTGATCGCCGACCTCGCCGGTCTCCTCCGTCGGGAATGGGCCGTAGCCGACCCGGGTGGTGTAGGCCTTGAGCACGAGCAGCACGGCGTCCAGCCGGGTCGGGGGAACGCCGGAGCCGGTGCAGGCTCCGCCGGCCGTCGGGTTGGAGCTGGTGACGTACGGATAGGTTCCATAGTCGAGGTCCAGCATCGTCGCCTGCGCTCCCTCGAGAAGGACGCGGGCGCCCCGGTCGAGAGCGTCCTGGACGATCGGATAGGTGTCCTTGATGTAGGGGTCCAGCTGAGACGCGTAGCCGAGGTACTCCTCGAGCATCATGTCCGGGTCGAAGCGGTCCTGTTTGTAGAGGTCGGTCATGACCGGGTTCTTGACCTGCTGGACGACGAAGTCGAGCTTCTTGCGCATGAAGGCCTCCTTCTGAAGGTCCCCGATGCGGAAGCCGATCCGGCGGATCTTGTCCGAGTAGGCCGGCCCGATGCCGCGCCAGGTGGTGCCGAGGCGGTCGTCGCCTCGAGAGTCCTCCTCCAGCCGGTCCAGAACCGGGTGGTAGCTCATGACCATGTGCGCCCGCTCGCTGACGACCAGGTTGGCCGGCTCGAGCCCGCGCTCGCGCAGCTGCTCGATCTCCTTCAGGAGGACGCGCGGATCGACCACCACGCCATGCCCGATCACACAGGTCACGTGTGGATAGAGGATGCCGCTCGGCATCAACTGGAACTTGAACTCACCGTGCTCGGTGACGACGGTGTGGCCGGCGTTGTTGCCCCCCTGGGCGCGGATGACGACATCCGCCTTCTCGGACAGGAGGTCGATGATCTTTCCCTTCCCCTCGTCCCCCCACTGCCCGCCGATGATCGCGGTTACCACGGCAGGCTATTAAACAGGACTTACGTCCACCTAGTGTCCTAGCCCGGATCCACCGAGTCGCGCCTCCGGGAGATGGCAGGAAATACCCGGATCGGACTGCTCAGCCCTCGTCCCTCGGCGCCATCCGACGAGCGTCGAGATTCTCGAATCGCGTCAGCTCCTTCCTGAAGAGCAGGTCGACGGTGCCGGTGGGTCCGTTTCGATGCTTCGCCACGATGATCTCGGCTATCCCCGGCTTCTCCGAGTCCTTCTTGTAGTAGTCATCGCGGTAAAGGAACATGACGATGTCCGCGTCCTGCTCGATGCTCCCACTCTCCCGCAGGTCGCTGAGGATGGGTCGCTTGTCCGGCCGGGCCTCAGGCGCTCGCGAGAGCTGCGAGATGGCGATGACCGGCACCTTCAGCTCTCGGGCAATCGACTTCAGGCCGCGCGATATGGCGGACACCTCCTGGACGCGGTTGCTGTCGTCGCTGCGGCCTCGCCCGTGCATCAGCTGGAGGTAGTCGAGGACGATCATCTCGATCCCCTCCCTCGCCCGCGCCTGCCTGGACTTGAGACGCAGCGTCAGGTCGTCCAGGGTCGGGGAGTCGTCGATGTAGATGGGAGCGTCCCCCAGCGGCCCGAGGGCGCCCGCCAGGCGCTCGTACTCGATGTCACTGAGCATCCCGCGGTGAAGCCGCTGGGCATCGATCCTGGCCTGCTCGCAGAGCATTCGCTCTACCAGCTGTTCCTTCGACATCTCGAGACTGAAGACGGCGACGGGCTTTCGCTGCTCGACAGCCGCGTTCAAGGCGACGTTCAGCACGAACGAGGTCTTCCCCATGCTGGGACGGCCCGCGATCACGATCAGGTCGGAGGGCTTGTAGCCGTTGGTCATCCGGTCCAGGTCGTGGAAACCGGACGCGATTCCGATCACCCCCCCGCCGGCCGCCATCTGGGCGTCGATGCGGTCCATGGCCGGCTTGAGGAGGTCGTAGAGGCGCTCCATGCCGCCGCCCACCCGATCGTCGGAGATGGCGTAGACGTGCGACTGGGCCTGGTTGACCGCCTCCTCGGCGTCGATCGACTCCTCGAAGCCAAGGCCGGTGACCTGGGAGCCGACCGTTATCAGCCGGCGCTTGTAGGCCCGGTCCTTGACGATCCGGCCGTAGTACTCCACGTTCGCGGCGGTCGGGACCGACTCCTGGAGCAGCGCCAGCTGCGCCCGGCCGCCCACCCGCTCCAGGACGCCCAGCTTCTCGAGCTCGGCCGCGAGGGTGACGTTGTCGATCGGCTCCCCCTCGCGAAAGAGGTTCTGGGCCGCGCGGTAGAGGTGCCCGTTGTTCTCCCGGTAGAAGTCCTCGGGATAGAGGAAGTCGAGGACCCGGGTGATGGCCGACTGGTCGAGGAGGATCGCTCCCAGGACCGACGTCTCGGCCTCCAGGTCGTGCGGCGGGACCCGTCCCTCCTGCCTGGGCGGGGACGTGATCGGCGCCAAGTTGGCGCTACCGATCCCGCGTGATGATCAGATTGACGCGAGCTTCCACATCCCGGTGAAGACGCAAGGGGACCTTGTGTTCGCCCAGCTGCTTGAGCGGCTCCTTGAGCTCGATCCTCCGGCGGTCGACCTCGACCTGGTGCTGCTGCTTGATGGCTTTCGCGATGTCCTCGCTCGTGATGGCACCGAAGACCTTGTCTTCGGCCCCCACCTTGAGCCGGACGACGACCGTCTTGTTGTCGATCTCCTCGGCCAGCTCCCTGGCCGCCTCCTGCTCCTTGGACTCGCGGCGGGCGGCGGCGTCCTTAATCCTGCGAGCCTCACCCTCCGCACCGCGCCCAGCGAGCACAGCCAGCTTGCGAGGGATCAGGTAGTTGCGGCCGAAGCCGTCGGCGACATCCTTGATCTCGCCGGCCCGGCCGATGTTCTCGACGTCCTTGGTCAACATAACTTTCAAGCGGGCTCGTCCTCCACTAAGCGGGGCCTTCTGCGGGCGATGGCCCTGGCTCTCCTCCTCTGCACCACGCGGCCTACCAACGACCGCGCCTCCTGGCGCAGCAGTTCCCGGAACAGCCGCAGGTCTCTGTCAGCGATGCTGTCCTTTCGCTTGATCGCCGCCCGCTGCTCCTGGACCAGCGGCTCGGGGCAGGCCTCGATGAATACTTTCACCGCCAGCACGCCCAGCGCCAGCGCGTCCAGTTCTCCGGCGACCGGGATCCAGGCCGGCACGTCCACAGGACTCACGATGAGTGCCAGCGCGGCCACGAGGGCGGCCTTGGGCGCGGCCGGCACGCGCGGATCGCGGAGCAGACAGTAAGCGAGTTTGGCGTTGCGCGGCACCTCCAGGACCACGGTCCGGACCCGCGCCAGGTTCACGGGCATGGGAGACCGGACAACGTTAACGCTTTTGATGGCGTCACCGAGAGGCTACTTCCGGTAAGGCAGGCCCATTGCCGCCCTGGAGACCAAACGAGGCGGCACCCTGGCGGCACCGCCTCGCGCCGCTTCCGCCGGGTGACACGCTGCGGGTTTCTGTCGCGCCCCTGAATGGCCCGTCGCCTCTTGTGGAGGCCAACCTTGCGTGAGCTGCGGCGCCACGGCTAACGGATCGCACCCCTAACGGTGTACCGATGGCGCCCCGGTGTCAACCGGTTGCTTTTTCGAGCGCGGAGAGGGCTGCCCAGGCTGGCGCAGACACCCCCGCAGTGCCATGCTGTGGCCATCGCAGCGTCAATAGGAGGTTCTTGACCATGCCCACGCCTTCCTACGTCCACGGCGCCAGCAGCACGCCCCTGCTCGGGGAGACGATCGGCGAGAACCTGCGGCGCACGGTCGAGCGCGTCGGGGACCACGAAGCAGTGGTGTCCCGGCAGCAGGGATACCGCGCCACCTACGGGGAGCTCTGGGACCTGACCGGGAAGGTGGCAAGGGGACTCATGGCCCGCGGAGTGCAGAAGGGCGACCGGGTCGGGATCTGGGCACCCAATCGGTACGAGTGGATCGGGGTCCAGTACGGAACAGCCCGGATGGGGGCGATCCTGGTCAACATCAACCCCGCCTACAAGACGGCCGAGCTCGAATACGCGCTCAACCAGTCGGGCGTGAGTTTCCTCATCCTGGCCCAGGCATTCCGTACAGCCGACTACGCCGGGATGCTCGCGGAGGTCAAGGGCCGCTGCCCCGAGCTGCGCGAGGCCCTGGTCCTGGAGAGCGGCTGGGAGGCGCTGATGCGCGACGCGGACGAGGTCTCCGAGGCCCATCTCGCGGAGCGCGAGGCGGAGCTGCAGTTCGACGATCCCATCAACATCCAGTACACCTCGGGAACCACCGGGTTTCCCAAGGGGGCGACCCTCTCCCACCACAACATCCTCAACAACGGCTACTTCATCGGCGAATACCTGAACTACAGCGAGAAGGACCGGGTCTGCATCCCGGTGCCGTTCTATCACTGCTTCGGCATGGTGCTGGGCAACCTGGCCTGCACGTCGCACGGCGCGGCGATGGTAATTCCGGCCGAGGGCTTCGACCCCCTGGCGTCCATGGAAGCGGTGGAGGCCGAGCGCTGCACGGCGCTCTACGGGGTGCCCACCATGTTCATCGCCGAGCTCGACCACCCCGACTTCGGACGCTTCGACTTCTCCACTCTGCGCACCGGGATCATGGCCGGGTCGCCCTGCCCGGTGGAAGTCATGAAGAAGGTCCAGTCCCGGATGAACATGACCGAGGTGACGATCTGCTACGGGATGACCGAGACCTCGCCGGTTTCCACCCAGAGCACCACGGACGATCCTCTGGAAAAGCGCGTGGCGACCGTGGGTCGAGTTCATCCCCACGCCGAGATCAAGGTCATCGACCCCGAGTCACAGCGCATCGTCCCCCGCGGCGAGCGGGGCGAGCTCTGCAGCCGCGGGTACATGGTGATGCTCGGCTACTGGAACAATGAAGCGGCGACCCGGGAGGCGATCGACGCGGCCCGCTGGATGCACACCGGCGACCTCGCGACCATGGACGACGAGGGCTATCTCAAAATCGTCGGCCGGATCAAGGACATGATCATCCGAGGCGGTGAGAACGTCTATCCGCGCGAGATCGAGGAGTTTCTCTACGGGCACCCGGACGTCTCCGACGTTCAGGTCATCGGGATCCCGAGCGAGCGGTACGGAGAGGAGGTCATGGCCTGGGTTCGCCTCCGCGAGGGGGCCTCGCTCAGCGGCGATGACCTCGAGGCGCATTGCCGCGGCCGGATCGCCAGCTTCAAGATCCCCCGTCACTGGAAGTTCGTGAACGAGTTCCCGATGACGGTGACAGGCAAGATCCAGAAGTTCCGCATGCGAGAGACCGCCATCGAAGAGCTGGGCCTCCAGAAAGAAGCAGGCATCCAGACCGCGTAAGGAAGCCCGCCTTTCCTCCCCCCTTGGGGAGGGATGCCTTTTCTTCTTCTTCAGGCCTTCGGGTACCAGAAGCGTTCGCCGTCGAGGGCTTCGACGGTGCGCTTCAGCCAGTCCTCGGTCCAGCAGATGAACTTTCTCAGGCGGGGCGGGAAGCGCAAGACGCGGGTC
>Ga0209526_10002054_pt1 | contig 13530 bp, 9 predicted proteins | sample JacPinW_OM2H0_M1_FD_188566 | JGI IMG/M metagenome (GOLD analysis project Ga0209526, IMG submission 188566) | Forest soil microbial communities from Algoma, Ontario, Canada - Jack Pine, Ontario site 1_JW_OM2H0_M1 (SPAdes) (version 2) | ecosystem: Environmental > Terrestrial > Soil > Boreal... | reverse complement strand
TGCGGCCGATCCCACCGCTGGCGTGGATTCCGCTCGCGATAGTCTGGCTCGGGTTAGGCGACGCCGCCAAGGTACTGGTGATCTGGTTTGCCGCTTTCGTACCCGCGGTCATCAACAGCTACGCGGGCGTACGTTCGATCGAGCCGCATCTGATCGAGGCCGCTCGCTCGCTGGGGATCGGCCGGAGAATGCTGGTGCGCGAAGTGCTCTTTCCCGGCTCGCTGCCGCTGGTGTTCACGGGTCTTCGGCTATCGCTGCAAGCATGCTGGACGACGCTGGTTGCCGGCGAGCTGATCGGTGCCATCGTCGGGTTGGGCCACGTGTTGTATCAGGCAGGGCTTGATATCTTTCCGGCGATGATCGTCGTCGGCATGATCGGCGTCGCGGTCGCGGGAGGGCTCAGCACCCTCGCACTCGGATGGCTCGAGCTGCGCGCGATGCCGTGGCGGGCGCGTTGACGATGCAGTCTCCACTTGCCTTTCGCGAGCTGGTCCTGCTGAGCATCGCGGGACTCATTGCATTCTTCGGCGTATGGTCCTTGGCAGCGTTCGTCGGATTGGCGCCACCGCAATTCCTGCCTCCGCCGTGGATCGTCGCGGCCAAGTTCGTCGAGCTTACGCGAGAGCCATTCGTCGGTTACACGCTGCAAGAGCATCTGCTGTCGTCGTTCCTGCGCTTCGGCATGGGATTCGGACTGGGCGCGTTGATAGGCGTGCCGCTGGGTCTCGCGATGGGCTGGTTTCGCTGGCTCGACGGCATCGTGTCGCCGCTATTCGACGCACTGCGCTTTGTCGCCCCGATCGCGTGGGTTCCGTTTGCGGCACTCTGGTTCGGAACCGGCATCGGCGGACCGGTGCTGGTGATTTTCACCGGCGCCTTTCCGCCGTGCGTGATCAATGCCTACCGGGGCGCGCGTTACGTCGACCCGCTGCATATCGAAGCTGCGCAAACCCTGGGTGCGAACCACTGGCAGATCATCACCGAGGTGCTGTTGCCCGCTTCCGTGCCGTCGATCGTCGCCGGATTGCGCGTGAGCGCGGGCCTCGCCTGGCAGTCGCTGATCGGGGCCGAGTTGATCGTCGCCTCCAGCGGCATCGGTTATCTGCTGGTCAAGGGACAGGCGAGCATCAGTACCTCGATCGTGATGTCGGGCATGATCGCCATCGGCATCGTCGGCTTCGCCATCGACCTTTCGCTGCAACAGCTCGAGGCGCGTATCCACCGCCGACGCGGGCGCGGCTGAGCGTTGGGCCCTTGGCGTTTCCGCGGCCTCTCAAGCAGTGACGACGCTGTTCGCCATGACCATGTCATAATAACCACTGCCGCGATCCGAGCACCGATAGCAGCGCATGATCCGCAGTGCTCGCAGACAGCGCGTGCGATGCAACCCACGCCGTAGCGTAATAACGGCGGTACCAAACTGTTGCGGATCGAAGCGAACGGGGAGCAGACCATGATCCGACACATCACCCTGACTGTCACAGCTTTCGTGTTTGGTTTGATTGCCGGTAATGCTTTGGCACAGCATGGCGCGCCCGACGCGCTGGTGCCGCAGGCGCAAGGGTTTCATAACGTGCAAGACGCGCTGGGACCTTTCTATCGCGAGAATCCTTACGCGGAACGCCCGGGCAAGCGGCGGTCGAGGCACGACAAGACCCCGCTGGGAATGACCAGGCACTGGAACGAAGTCGCGATCGACGCCAGCGGCCTCGACCATACGCCGGTTGCGAATGGAGAAGCGCGCATCTTCGGAGAGCAGCTGGGACCTGCCCGAGCAAGCCGCGCGATGGCGATCATGCACATTGCGATCTTCGACGCGGTCAATGCGATTTCGGGCCGTTATCGAAGCTATACCGGGCTTTCCGCCGCGGCGCGCAACACCTCGATGGAAGCCGCGATCGCGCAAGCGGCGCATGACACCTTGAGCGCCCTGTTTCCGTCGCAGAAAGCAGCCTTCGACGAGGAGCTCGCGCAGGATCTCGACGCCATCAATGGCCGGCGGCCGAAGGAGCTCGGCATCGAGCTGGGACAGCGCGCAGCCGCCGCGATCCTCAGCCTGCGGACCGACGACGGGTCGGCGCGCGCAGAACCTCGTGTCGGCATCGAGTTCATCACCAGCTCCGAGCCCGGCAAGTGGCGCCAGGACCCGGTGAGCCGCGTTCCGATCGCGCTCGGGGCCTACTGGGGCGAAGTTACGCCTTTCGTGATGAAGAGCAGCGCACAGTTTCGCGCGCCGCGGCCTCCCGCGCTTGCCTCCGCCGAGTATGCGCAAGCGTTCGCCGAGGCGAAAGCGCTCGGCGGCGATGGCATCGTCACCCGGACTGGTCGTACCGTCGAGCAGACCGAGATCGGTATCTTCTGGGCCTACGACGGCACGCCGAGCCTGTGCGCGCCGCCGCGCCTCTACAACCAGATCGCGATGCAGATCGCCGAACAGCAGGGCTCGGACGTCCTCGAGCTCACCCGCCTGCTGGCGCTGGTCAACACGGCAATGGCCGACGCCGGCATTGCCATCTGGGAGTCGAAGTACTTCTACCAATACTGGCGCCCGATTACCGGCATTCGCGAGGCCGATGCGAACCCGGCGCTGTCGCTGCCAGGGGATGGCAATCCGGCAACGGTCGCTGATCCAAGCTTCATGCCGCTGGGCGCGCCGGCCAGCAATCTGACCGGGCCCAACTTCACGCCGCCGTTCCCCGCTTATCCTTCGGGTCACGCTGGATTCGGCGGCGCGTTGTTCCAGGTTCTGCGCCGCTTCTACCTCCGGGACGACATTGCCTTCACGTTTGTCTCCGACGAATTCGACGGCGTGACGCTCGACCGCGAGGGAAACGTGCGACCGCTGATGCCGCGGCAGTTCCGGTCGCTATCGGAGGCCGAGGAAGAGAATGGCCAGAGCCGGATCTATCTCGGCATTCACTGGGCCTTCGACAAGCGCGAAGGTATCGCCCAGGGCCGCCGCGTGGCCGACCATCTCTTCGACCATGCGTTTCTGCCAGTGCGCTGATCAGGCGGCTCCGATAGACGAACGGATGCCGGAATAGTGCGCAGTTCCGGTGCGGCTTTTTCACTCAACGCCAACTCCGATTCCGCGTATATCCAATGCTAGCCGGTCACTTCTCCGGCACAACCGAGTAACTCCCTTCAAGATGGATATACTTGTCGTGGAGGGTACTCGAGTCTGATGGGTAAGGCATGTTTCTCGCAAGAATAGCGGCAGTGGCGGCGTGGTTCGCGATCACATTCGCATCGATGATCCTCGCGCAAAGCGCGTCTGCTCAATCGGGACAAGCCGCGCTTGGGAGCGAGGTCGCGCAGGCGGCCTCCGCCGAGCCTACGTTACCGAACCCTTTCTGGACCAAGTACGCTTATTTCGTGCCTTCGCATTTCAGCGATCTGCCCGGGTGGCGCGATGATAGCCTGGCGGAAGCGTGGAAGGCATTCCGGGCGAGCTGCGGCGTGTTGGCGAGCCGCGTTGCGTGGGCGGGCCCATGCGCTCGCTCGCTCGCGGTGAACGCACGCAACGATGACGATGTCAGGCGTTACCTGGAGCGCGAGTTTGCTCTCTACCAAATTCACAACAAGGACCAGTCTCCCGCGGGTGTCATCACCGGCTACTACGAACCGCTGCTGCGCGGCAGCCGTCGCTACGGCACTCCGTACATCTACCCTGTCTATGGAGTTCCGGAGGACTTGCTTTATCTCGATTCCCGCACGATTCCCCCGACTTTCGGAACTACGCAGGTCTTTGCGCGCATCGAGGGCCGCACAGTCGTTACCGCGTGCACGGGTCTCGCGGCCAGTCCTTTCTGCAAGGAAGACTACACACTCGACCTCGCCGACTCCAAGCCGGATATCAGGGACAAGAAGCTGCGTGTTCGCGTCGAAGGGCAGCGCATCGTTCCGTATTACACGCGCGCGCAGATCGACCGCGGCGCGCTTTCCGCGGCGCGCGTCATCGTCTGGGTCGACGACATTGCTGCCTTGTATTCGATGCAGGTACAGGGCTCGGGAAAGGTTAGCCTGCCGGACGGACAAATGATCCGTCTCGCTTACGCTGAGCAGAACGGCCATCCCTTTATTCCGCCGGTGCGGGTCGCAGCCGCGAAAAGTGGCACGCGGGCCAACAGCGTCCTCATGAGAGGCATTGAGATTCCGCTGCCCGATGTCGAGCCCGGTCAGGAAGCGACCGCGGCGAGGAGCGCGGATTCCGGAAACGCACCAAGACTCCGGAGCGTGCAAGCTCCGGCAGGAGCGGAGCAACGCGCAAGCACCGCTGGCGGTGCGAAAGGTGCCGATGAACAGCTGTCGCCCGAGGTTGAGCGCATGGTCGAGTTGTTGCTCAAGGGAAACACGGATCCCCAGCGGGTGACGCTTTCGTCGCCGAAAGAATCACCGAAACAGTCGCGGCCGGTGGTGGCCGAACCGGCGCGCGTCAGGCCCGAACCCAGCGCTGCCGAGGTCGCGAGCGCCGACAGTTTTTCGGTATTCAGCAGCGATCCAAGCTACGTATTCTTCCGGCAGATTGCCGACAGCGATGGCGGGCCCTTGGGTGCGCTGGGCGTGCCGCTGACCGCGGGTCGGTCGGTGGCAGTCGACCCGCGCACGACGCCGTTGGGTTTTCCCGTCTTCATTTCCACCGAAGGGCAAGGCATGGGAACGCGGCTTAATCGCCTGGTGCTTGCGCAGGACACCGGCGGGGCGATCCGTGGACCCGTGCGGGCCGATTACTTCTGGGGCTTCGGCCCCGGTGCGGGCGAACGCGCCAGCCGCATGAAGGAGAGTGGCCGCATGTGGTTACTGCTCCCGAAGGATTTGCAGATAAGCATTGGCGCGCAGTTCACCACGCGTGGCCTGGGCACAGCGGGTGCCGGCGAAGCTGAATGCCTGGTTCCCGATCCCGAGCTATGTGTCGAGTGAGTTTGCGAGCTTGCTCGACGGTAAGGAAACCTCAAGGCTCCGAGGAGAAACACGAATGAACATTTCTTATGACTTCGTATGGATCGTTACTCCACGCAGCGGAATATCGTGGAGGCCGACTGTGGCAGCAAGCTGCGTCTTGGCTTCGCTGCTGCTCGTCGCTCCCTGTTGGGTGCCGGCCGCGGCCCAGCAAGTGCTCCAGGGTTCGGACATTACGGAGTCCGCACTGGTCGAAGCGCTGACGCCGGCGCCTGCTCCGATGCTTACGCGTGGCATCAACGCTGCGCCTGCAGCCGCAGCGAAACCGGCCAAAGCCTCGTTATTGATTACCTTCGAGACCAATGCCACGGTGCTCACTGCCGGGGCCAAGCGTGAGCTCGATATCGTCGGCCGCGCGCTCAATACGAGCAGGCTCGCCGACTTCAACTTCGTTATCGAAGGCCACGCCGATCCGCGGGGCTCGGCAGAAAAGAACCAGCGCCTGTCCGAGGGACGAGCATCGGCGGTCCGTGAATATCTGGTTCAGAACCAGAGCGTGCGTGACGATCGCCTGAAGGCGGTAGGGAAGGGCGATCGCGAGCCTCTGAACTCAAACAATCCCGCCGCGCCGGAAAACCGTCGCGTCGTGTTCGTGAACATGTCCCAATAGTCCGTTGCGAATCAGGCATACCGCAAGCGGGCGCAACTGACGCGGCATGCGCTGATCAACGGGACGACGAGGTGATTCGTGGCAACCATAGACCGCAGTGGCTTCATAACCAAAGCAGCCGCCTTGGTCGGACTTATTTTGCTGCCCGCGATGCTGGATGCAGAGCTGGCCCGAGCGGCCAATACCAACTCCACCGTCGCCGCACTCGTCATGGACCTCACCGGGGCGACCAAGCCGCCATTAGTGGTTCATCGGGAAGTTGCGCCCGGGACAAAGATTGCAATCGAGCCCGGAGCGCGCCTGTCGCTTCTTCACTACGCCACGTGTTCCATCGTTACTTTCTCCGGCGGCACCGTCAAGGTGACCGAGGAGGGTTTGGAAGCCGCGGAAACCAACATCGAAAGCAGGAAACCCGGACCGTGCCCGCACACGCACAAGATTTCCCTTGCCGGCCCCGGCCCTCTCGGCGGGGGCATCGTCTCGCGTGGGATATCGCACGATCAGTCCAAATACGCCGAGCTAACGCCAGATGGTTTGGTGGTCATCACGGGTGCTCGGTCGGCGGATGCGGTAACCGCTGACGTGCTCGATTCGAATCGAATGCTTGTCGACCGCGATATTCAAATTCGCCAAAAATCGTTCCGGTTAAGCGGCGTGTTGCCGCCAAGGCGCCCTTACTTCATCAGCATTCATTTCCGCGGACGCAGCGAGCCGGTCGAGGTGCCGGTTTCGATATTGGCATCGGACGCGAAAGGCTTGCTGATACTGCAGCTCGAGTAAAGCGGACGAAAGACCGGAATTGAATTTCCGCCGCCGCTATCGAGAGATCGTCATCCTCGGGGCGCTCCTCGTGGCGGCGACGCTGGTGGCCGTGACGGGGGGACGTGTCGAGCTCGTCGATGGCTTTTTGTACGATCTTGCGATCGCCATCGCGCCGTTTCGAGCACCGCCGACGCCATCGAAGGTCGTGGTCGTTGCCATCGATGAGAAGAGCCTCGCTTCCGAAACGCTGGCATCCACTCCGCGAGTGTTGTTCGGCCCCTATTACGCCGAGCTGCTCGATGGGCTGTTCCAGGGCGAAGCGAGGGCCGTCGGATTCGACATCATCTTCAACTACACCGCAACTCGTTTTCCGGCGATCGACCCCGGCTATGACGATGCGCTGCTCGCATCGCTTGCAAAGCATCGCGACCGCGTTGTCCTCGCGCGCACAGCCACGATGACGGTTGCCGAGCCATTTGCGGCCGCCATCTTCGACCCCGCGCGCGACGCCCAGCGCGATGAGCCTCTGTCCATTGCCTATTTGGAGCTGGTGCCGAGCGAAGACGGCGTTCAGCGCTGGATCTATTCCAACTATCCTGCGGCGGATGGCACGCGTCTGCCGACGCTTGCCGCGCGGCTTTCTGAAATTGCCGGTGGGCCCGGCAACGCTCCCCCATTCCTGCTTGCGCCGACGGCACCCTTGGAAAGCCTGCCGACCTATGCGATCGCCGATGTATTGGGTTGCATCAAATCCAATCCCCAAGCCGTAAGAGAAGCGTTTGCGGACAAGGTCGTTCTGATCGGAAGCAATCTCGCGGAAGAGGATCGCAAACGCGCCCCGGATCGATTCCTCAAGTGGCCGTCGTCGCCTTCCGCGCGGACCGATGCGTCCGGCTGCGGGCTGCAGGCTCTGGGCCCGTCGGCGCCGGGCAGCGATACCGTGCCTGGAGTCCATATACATGCAGCAGCCGTCGGCAGTCTGCTTGGCGGAACCGGCACGACGCTGGTTTCCGGAGCGGCGCGGTTCGCGGCGGCGACCTCAGCCGCGGTGATCTGCGCCAGCCTCGGTTTGCTCCTCTCTCCCGTTGTCGCGGTGGTCGCCTTTGTCGGCTTTCTGATGGCGCTCTTCGCAGGCTCAGTCGTGGGTCTGGGGACAGGCCACTGGCTGCCCGTCGCGGTGCCCGCCATCGCGGGGCTGTGCGCGCTTCTCGGCGGGCAATTGGCGCGCTTTTTCGTCGAGGAGAGGAGGCGACAGCGCATGGAAAGCGCATTCGGCTGCTATCTTGCGCCGGAAATCGTTCGGCAACTGTCCGAGGAAGATATCGATCTGCATCTCGGCGGTGAGGTTCGCGAGATCTCGGTCATGTTTGCGGACCTGAGCAACTTCACGGCCATTTCCGACACCATGCCGCCAGCCGAGCTGATGGAGCTCACCAATCGATACTTCAAGGTCATCGTCGAGGTGATCGACGAGATGGGCGGCTACGTCGATAAGTTCATTGGCGACGCAGTCATGGCGATGTGGGGGGCACCGGCAAGTGCGACGGACTCGGCGGCGCAAGCGCTGGAAAGCGCCTTTCTTATCGAGCAGCGCGTCGGCGAGCTGAGAGCCGCGGCAGAGGGCGGCGATTTCTCCAAGTTCGATGTGAAGTTCGGGATCGGCACCGGACCTGCTATCGTCGGCAACGTCGGTACCCCGCGCCGCTTGAGCTACACGGCGCTCGGTGCGACTGTCAATCTTGCCGAGAGGTTGGAGAAGGTATGCGGAACCTTCGGGTGCCGCATTGTTGTCGACTCGACCACCATGGCCGCGCTCAAGGACCGCTATCTTTTCTGCGAGCTCGACGCGGTCACCTTGAAGGGCAAGCGGGCGCCCGTGTCGGCCTACGAGGCGATCGCCCCGATCGGGACGGCGACGAAGGAACAGCGCGAGTATGTCTCCCGCTACAACGCGGCGCTGCAATGCTATCGAAATGGCGATTCGGAACAGGCCGTGTCGATATGGATGGAGCTCGACGCAGCGATCGTTCGGCGCACGGTCGCTTCCGCGCCCGCGGTCATGGCGCAGCGCGCGAAGACTGGCGCCGCCGTAGCGGAGCTTCCTCCCCGCGTGTAGGGACGCAGCTGTCTAGGGACGCAGGTTCATGCCGCGACTCGCTGGCTCGCGGCGCACCCGAAGATTAGATCTTGGGCGGTGAGAAGATGAAATCCCCTGATTCACCGCCGGCGAAGCGAATCGGTGCATATTCCGGGCGCTGCTCGAAATTCAACCTGCGCGCGATATTGAGGACGCGTGCGGAGAGCACGTCGGAAAGCTGTCTGCCCAGAAGAAAATCCTGGTTCTCGGAGAGGATGTCGATGAAATTCTGCGCGAAGATGGAGTGCCTTCCGCCGCCTCCATCCATGACCGGGCTTACGCCGCCGCTGGTAAGCACGGTCCGCGAAGGTGAAACAGCGAGCGACTTCAACTGAGCAAGTCTTTCTTCCTCGGACAAGCCCGGCTGCAGCTGGCCCATCGACGAGCGGGTCATCGCTCCGGAGTAGCATGAATCGGCGACCACCAGGATATGCTTGGCCGACATCGTGTTCCAGGTTTCGGTGAGCGTGGAGTTTGCGATCCAGTTCGCGGTGCTGGACGAATCCGCATCGATCGGGAGCCAGTTTGCCAGCGAGTTCACGCGGTCGATCTGGCCGTGGCCCGCGTAATAGACCAGAAGATTGTCCTTTTCGGTTACGACCGCTCGCAATTTGTTCAGCTCCTCCATGATCTCCCAGCGGGTTGCGTTGAGCAGCAGCGTGACGGTGAAGCCGTAGCGATCCTTGAGCAGCGCCGCTATATCCGATGCGTCCGCCTCCGGCGTGTTCAGGCGTGCCAGCTTCTGATACTTCTGATTCCCGATCACAAGTGCGTAGTACTTACCGAGCCCAAGACTTTGTCCCGACAGCCTGGGCGGCGCTGCGGCGACCGGTTTGATGACCGCCGCGTCCGGCTCCAGGAAGAATTCGAGCGCCGTTCGCTTGCCTTGGCGATCGACGGCAACCATCGTGACGCGCGTCTTGCCCGCGCCCAGATCTACACTGGTCTTGAACATGCCATCGCCATCGATGTCCTGAGGGACGTCGTTGGCGGTGAAAGACAGCAGCCCGGCGGCCGCGGTGACACGTCCCACGACCGGCCGTGCGCCCACACCTGAGCGAACCTTGACCGTCGCGGTATCGCGCGTGAGAACGATCGGGGGATCGATGATTTGAATCGAAGGCGGCGCCATCGCCACGAGCTGTCTTGGCGCTTGTTGCTTCGGCGCTTCCGGCCTTAGCTCGAGCTTGGAGACCTTCTCCTTGTAGCTGGTGACGTCGTTCTCGAGGCGGGAAATCTCCTGCTTCTGCCGCGCGAATTCGGTCTTGCTTTTGTCGAGCTCCGCTTCAAGCGCCTTGATGCGTGCCGGATCCGCAGGGGCAGTCGCATTTTTCTGGCGCGCCAGCTCTGTCTGCATCGCATCCAGCTTGCGCTGGGCTTCCGCTGCCGCGTTTTTCTTGTCTTCGATGTCGCGCTGGCTCTGCGCGAGTTGCCGCCGAGCCGTTTCCAGCTCCTGGCGCAGCGATGCGCTTTCGCCCTCCATGCGCGCCAGGCGGGCCCTGAAGTCCTCGTTCACCTGTTCGGATTGCGCAACTTGCGTTCGGCGTTTTTCCAGCTCGGCCTCGCGCTCCTTGAGCAAGGATTCCAGCCTGCGCGTTTCCTCGGTGTTGCCGGCCGCCGCCGCCTGCAGTTTCTTCTGCGTCAGTCGCTCGATCTCCTGGCTCGATTTGAGGCGCTCTTCGTCGAGCGCGCGACGCGCCTTTTCGAGCTCCAGCCGCGTGCGCTCGAGCTCCTTGCGCAGCGAGTCGAGCTCTTCCTTGGAAGCCGTTGCGGGCGCAGCGTCGAGATTGATGCTTCCTTCGAGGCCGGCCGCCTTGCGATAAAGCTTCAGCGCATTCGCTTGATCCTTCGAGACGCCCAGCCCTTGTTCGTACAGGAAGCCGAGATTGATCAGCGCCCGCGGATACCCTTGGTTCGCGGCTTTCTGGTACCACAGCGCCGCGTTCGCATAATCGGGCGTCGTGCCCAGGCCTTTTTCGTAGATCTCCCCCACATTGGTCTGCGCGACCTTGTCACCGCCTTGCGCGGATGGGAGCCATACCTTCAGCGCCGTCGCGTAGTTCGACCGGTCGTACGCAACGTATTCGCCGCCACGGATCGCGCATTCCGAGCCGGTGGTCTTGATGGCGCGTCGCGGCGCCATGTAGGTGATGCCGGTGCCAAGCTGGCGCACTTGTCCGGGCAACATGCAATCCACCACCAACAGCCTGTCCGCGTTCTGGCGATCGTCGATCACCGCCACCATGGTATTCGGTGCCGCGAGGCCTGCCGATTGGCAGACAAGGCTGATGATGATCGCGCCAGCGCCCGGCAGCGACTGCCAGAGGCATGACCAAGCGAATCGTGAGCGCGTCATTTTAGGGCAGTGCTGATGCGAAGTGCGAATTCCGCCACAACCGGCCCGAGCGTTAGCGCACTGCGCTTGCATTTGATTGACACGAGTCGATTATCTCTGCAATTCTATACGACAGGCAGTAACGTTGCTTAAAAAGGGACCGGTTGTACCGCCGCCTCGAATTGCAGGCGTCGCCGCAGACTGGCCCGGCCTCAAACGTGGCAAGGCATTGATTTCTGCGAAATCACGCCGCGGGCGTCACGCACTCGTGCGCGTCCGCCATGCGCGTGACTCGAAAAGGGAACCCATTGAAGAACCTGTTGCGGTACCGGCTGCTTGGCGACGTTGCGGTAATGACCGCGAGTTTGGCTTTGTGCGCTGGCTATGCGGGAGTCGCTTCGGGTCAGGTCCCGGGCCTCCCCAGTGTATCCGGGATCACCGAGCTTCAAAGGCCCGTCGCCGACGCGGTGCAATCTCTTTGTCCGCAGCTTCCAGCTCCCAATCCCAGCGGCACGCTCACCGAGCGCCTTTCGAATTCATGCACGCTGATGGTTGTGACCGCATTGGTCAACCAGAACAAAGTCAGTCCCGGTAACCCTTTCAATCTGGGTATCTCCGACGACCAATTAAAGCGGGGCATCCAGGCTATAGCGCCGGTACAGGCGAACGCTCAAAAGCAGATCAGCGTGGAATCATCGAAAATGAGCTTGGTCGGTTCCAGACTGCTGGATCTGCGCGGTGGGGCGCGAGGTCTCGTCGTCGGTTTGAATGGACAAGCGGCGCCGCAAGCTGCCGATGGTCAGGGCTCCGCGAGCGCCCTTGCGGGCGGCAGCGGCGGCGCCGCAGGCCCCGACGATGCGTTAAGCGGCCGCTGGGGCGGTTTCGTCAATCTCGGTTACGCCTGGGGCGACGTCGACCAAACCACTTTGCAGGACGCCTACAATTACGGCAGCTTTAGCGTGCTTGCCGGCGCGGATTACCGCGTCAGCGACAACTTCGTGCTCGGCGCGGCGTTCAGCTACAGCGACACTCATTCCGACTACAAACAATCGCTGGGCAACGTCAAGGCGAGGACGACCGGCGTCGCCGCTTACGCGACCTACTACGTCGATACCTGGTACGTGGATGGATTCCTGGCATATGGCTCTGTCGACTACGATTCGACGCGCAACATTTTCATTCAGTCGAATACAGCGGCGAAGGCCATCAACACCTCCGCGACGGCCAGCCCCAACGGCGACCAGTGGTCTGCGTCCATCGGCGTCGGCCGCAGCTTCGAGATGGCGCCAATCACGGTTACGCCAACCGCACGGCTCGGCTACATCCACGTGAAGAACAAGGCCTTCACGGAAAACGAGCCCAATAACGGCCTTGGACTCTCGGTCGATTCGCGAACCATCGAATCGTTGCAGTCGGCGCTCGGAGGCAAGCTCTCAACGACCGTGAACAGCTCGGTCGGGGTTTTCGTGCCGTACGTCACGGCGAATTGGATGCACGAATTCAAGAACAACACGCCGTCGATCGTCTCGAAATACGTCGCCGATCCGCTCAACACGATATTCGCCATTCCGACCGCGACGCCGACGCGGGATTATGCGGTTCTTGCGATCGGGAGCAGCGCGACGCTGCCTAACAACCTGTCGGGCTTCGCGCAGTTCAGCGGCGCCGTCGGGCTCAAGAACGAAAGCAACTACGGCATCGTGCTCGGCGTTCGCAAGCAATTCTAAAGAGGAATCTTTAGCGCTCTACGGCTCGGCGCGGGCGTGCCGTCGCCCTGATTTTGGCTGTGCGCGCGGCGCCTCCCGTCGATCTATTTTTCCGGGCCCCCGCGGTCTTCGATTGCCTCGAGGCTGGATCGTCCTGGTTGCGGCGCTGCTCGCCGCTTGCGCAACGCCAGCCGATCGGTTCGATCGTCGCGCGAACGCCCTGGGATTTGCATCCATCGGTTTGCAGGGCACGGAATTTCGTCACCTCGCGTATGTGGCCGGAGCCCTCGAGAGTTCCGACACCTTGCACGTCTATGTCGAACACGACGGCACGCCCTGGCTCGATCTCACGCACCCGGCAGCCGATCCTACTCCGCGCACGCCCCTGGCGCTGGAGCTCATGGGACACGATACGGGTCCGCGCCTTTTTCTGGGTCGCCCGTGCTACTTCGCTACGGCGGAAGAGACCAAGTCCAACTCGATTTGCACGCCGCTCCTTTGGACGCACCGGCGTTACTCGCCCCAGGTCATCGACAGCATGGTTGCCGCGCTGCGGCGTTTTCTCATGCTGCATCCATTTCGTCGCGTCGTGCTGATCGGCTACAGCGGAGGCGGAACTCTCGCTTGGCTGATGGCCGCGCAGCTGCCGGAGACGGCAGCGATCGTCACGGTTGCCGCGAACCTTGACACCGATGACTGGACGCGCATACACGACTACAGCCCGCTCGCTGGCTCGCTCAATCCTGCGTGGATGCCGCCGCTTTCTACGACGATCAGCCAGTATCACTACGTCGGCGGTCGCGATCGCAACGTGCCGCCCTCCGTCGTGCAGTCATTCGCGCGCCGGCACCCCGGCGCTCGAGTCATCGAGCTTGCCGATTTCGATCACGAGTGCTGTTGGATAGAGCGATGGCCGAACCTGCTAGAAGAAGTGCAGAGGGGCCGGCGTGACGCCCATGGGCTTTGATATACTTCTTATATATCAATGAAACCCGAGCGAAAGACGCGGCGATGGAGAAAA
>Ga0209526_10002053_pt1 | contig 13534 bp, 13 predicted proteins | sample JacPinW_OM2H0_M1_FD_188566 | JGI IMG/M metagenome (GOLD analysis project Ga0209526, IMG submission 188566) | Forest soil microbial communities from Algoma, Ontario, Canada - Jack Pine, Ontario site 1_JW_OM2H0_M1 (SPAdes) (version 2) | ecosystem: Environmental > Terrestrial > Soil > Boreal... | reverse complement strand
GAACACGACCGCAAGCCTACCTAATGCCGACGTGATCAAGCCAATCAAGCCACTAATGGTGCCAGCGCCGATCGCAGGTCAGCGGCCCTGGGCACACCCGCGGCGCGGTACCGCTGCCGGCCGTCGCCGTCGAAGATGAACGTCGTCGGCAGTGACAGCACCGAAAGCCGGCGCGCCGCAGCGGGATTGGCGTCCATGTCGATCTCCACGTGGGCCACGGCAGGCAGGTCGGTGCACACTTCGCTGACCACCCGGCGCACCGCGGCGCACGGCCCGCACCACACCGCGCTGAAGTGCACGACGGTCGGGCCCGTGCTCGACAGGCCCAAATCAGCGGTGTCGCCCACCAACGGGTCGAAGCTCTCCCGCACGATGCCCGAGCGGCGATTGACTCCTACGCCGACCACCACGCCCACGCCGAGGGCCGCAGCGATCACGCACAGGACCGCGACCAGAGAAGCCGTCATGATCCAGTGAACTGATCCAGCCGCAGGGTTAATCCCTCGGCGATCCCTTGGATGATCACGTCGGAGCCTCGTGCACCCTCGCGGCTCGGAGCGATGCCGAACGGCAGCTTCTGCCCGGGCAGGCGCTTGCTGAACGCCGCCAGCACCGCATCCAGCTTGTCGTCGGGCACCGTGCGGTCGGCGGTGGCCGGACCGGTGAGAATTCCCGTCGCCGTGAACACCAGCGTGGTGTTGTCCGGGCCGGTCATCGACAGGTCCACCGACACGCTGACCCGCCGCGTGAAGCCCGCGACCTTCGGAGTTCCTGTGAACACCAGCCCGGTGCTGCTCGAGATGCCGGACTCGGTGGTGCCACCGGTCGCATCATTGGTCTCCTTCGGCGGGGCCTCGACCAGCAGGTCGTTGATGCCCATGAATCGGCCGAGATGAGTCGAGTCGATGATGACCCGGCCTTCGGCCTTGCCCACGGGAAGCGGGGCACCGGGCCGGACCAGCCAGGACGCTTGCGTCAGGTCGATCGAGTACATCGTCGCCTCGAAGGACGCCTCCCCGATGATCGGACGGTCGACGCCGTTGGCGCGGAATTCGACCTCGGCGTAGCGGTGACGCATCGCCTGCGGAATGAAGGGGAAGCCCAAGATGCTGACCCACGGGTCAAACCCCAGTCCGGCCTCGGCGCGCAGCGTGCGGGACAGCCGGTATTCGGCGTAGATCGCCGTACCGAAGTCCACCCCGACCGCCCCGCCGGTAAGCGCGACGAGGATCACAATGATCCCGATCAGCAGCGCGCGCACCCGCACATTCTGGCCCACGAACACGCTTTCACCGCCCCGCGAAGCGCTAACTTGCAGGTCGCAGGTTATCGTTAGATGACCACAGTCCGACGACCGGACTGCCATCGGTCGTACGTCGAACCGTCGTACACCCGCGTGCTGGAGGGTGTGTTGGATCTACTGCTACTGACCGGGGATCCGCATCCCGACTCGGTGCTGCCCTCGTTGGCGCTGCTGCCGCACAACGTGCGGACGGCACCGAGCGAGGTGTCATCTCTTCTGGAGGCCGGCAGCGCCGACGTCGCCATCGTTGACGCGCGCACCGATCTGGCCTCCGCCCGCGGTCTTTGCCGACTGCTCGGCAGCACCGGAACCTCGGTGCCGGTGGTCGCCGTCGTCAACGAAGGCGGCCTGGTCGCGATCAACGTCGACTGGGGACTCGACGACATCCTGCTGCCCAGCACCGGGCCGGCCGAGATCGACGCACGGCTGCGATTGCTCGTCGGCCGCCGCGGCGGAGCGGCCAATCAGGAGAACATGGGCAAGATCACCCTCGGCGAGTTGGTCATCGACGAGGGCACCTACACCGCGCGGCTGCGCGGCCGCCCGCTCGACCTGACCTATAAGGAATTCGAGCTGCTCAAGTACCTGGCCCAGCACGCCGGCCGCGTGTTCACCCGCGCTCAGCTGTTGCAGGAGGTGTGGGGCTACGACTTCTTCGGTGGCACCCGCACCGTCGACGTTCACGTTCGGCGGCTGCGCGCCAAGCTGGGAACCGAGTACGAGTCGCTGATCGGCACTGTGCGCAACGTCGGCTATAAGGCTGTGCGGCCCGCCCGCGGCCGGCCGTCGCCCGACGCCGAGCTCGACGCCGAGCTCGACGGCGAGGACGAAGCCGAATTCGAGCCCGCGAGCGAATTGCCGCAATCCGTCGGAGATCCTGTTCGCGCAAGCGGCTCATCGGCGACTGATCCTCTTCGCACTCCGTGACAGGCGTCGCCTGGCATCCGAGTCTGGCGTCAGACGTCCAAGACCAAATCCGTGCGGTGATCGCCGCGGCCACGCGCGCGGACGGCATCGCGCCGGTCGGAGAGCAGGTGTTGCGCGAATTGCCGTTGCGGCGAACAGCGCACCTGCTGGCGGCGGACGCGGACAAAGTCGTCGGCTACCTGAACCTCACCCCCGCTACCGACACGGCACCTCCGATCGCAGAACTCGTGGTGGCACCCGACGCCCGCCGGCGCGGCGTCGGCACGGCGATGGTGAATGCGGCGCTGGAAAAATCCGGCGACACCACCCGCGCCTGGGCGCACGGCAATCTCGAGCCGGCGCGTGCGACCGCCGCGGCGTTGGGCGCCAAGCCGGTCCGGGAGCTGTGGCAGATGCGCCGCTCGCTGCATCCTCTGTCGCCGGCGGTGATCCCGGCGGGCATCGAGCTGCGCACCTACCGTGGTCCAGCGGACGACGCCGAGCTGCTGCGGGTCAACAACACCGCGTTCGCGTGGCACCCGGAGCAGGGCGGGCTCACGCCGGACGATATCGCCGAGCGCCGGTCCGAGCCCTGGTTCGACGCTGCCGGCCTGTTCTTGGCGTTCTACGAACGCACACACAAGCTTGCGGGCTTTCACTGGACCAAGGTGCATCTCGACCGCCCGGGTTTGGGCGAGGTGTATGTGCTGGGCGTCGATCCGGGCGAGCAGGGCCGTGGACTCGGGCGCGCGCTGACCCTGGTCGGTCTGCACTACCTTGCCGAGCGTCTGTCTCCTGACAGCGAGCCGGCCGTCATGCTTTACACCGAAGGGGACAACACCGCGGCAATCCGGACCTACCAGAGCCTTGGTTTCGACGTGTCCGGAATTGACACGGCGTACGCCGCACGGTGACGCCGACTGCGCACGGCCGCGGCGACCCGGTTCATCTGCAGTTCATCTTTGTAAGGGTACGTATTCACAGTGGGCCCATAGGTTCTGGTGCCGAGCGGCGATGAATTCTGCTCAAGCGGAACGGTGTTCCGTGGCTCGGCCCGACCCGGTGGCGGAGTGCGTGTCTCTCGTCACCCCGACTCTTCAAGGAGTTCCGTGAAGCTCAACCGATTTGGCGCTGCGGTGAGCCTGCTGGCCGCCGGTTCGCTGGTGTTGTCCGCGTGCGGCAGTGACAAGAACACATCCTCTGGTGGATCGTCGAGTGCGACCTCCGGTGCATCGACCGCGAAGATCGACTGCGGCGGCAAGAAAACGTTGAAGTCCAGCGGCTCGAGCGCGCAGGCCAACGCGATGACCCAGTTTGTGAACGCCTTCGAGCAGGCCTGCTCGGGTTTCACGCTGAACTACACCTCCAACGGCTCGGGTGCCGGGGTGAAGGAGTTCATCGGCAAACAGACCGACTTCGGCGGCTCGGACTCGCCGTTGGACGCGACCAAGGGCGAGGTCGATCAGGCCAAGCAGCGGTGCGGCTCGGACGCGTGGAACCTGCCCGTGGTGTTCGGCCCGATCGCGGTCACCTACAACGTGCCCGGCGTGGACGCGCTGGCGCTCGATGGACCGACCGCGGCGAAGATCTTCAATGGCGCCATCACCACGTGGAACGATCCGGCGATCGCAGCGCTGAACCCCGGGGTTGCGCTGCCCGGCGACCCGATCCACGTGGTCTTCCGCAGTGACGAATCGGGCACCACCGACAACTTCCAGAAGTATCTGGATTCGGCGTCGAACGGCGCGTGGGGCAAGGGCGCAGGCAAGGTCTTCAACGGCGGCGTCGGCGAGGGTGCGAAGGGAAATGAAGGCACCTCGGCGGCGATCAAGGGCACGGCGGGCTCCATCACCTACAACGAGTGGTCGTTCGCCAAGTCCCAGAACCTGCAGATGGCCAAGATCGTCACGTCGGCAGGGCCCGACGCGGTTGCCATCAGCCCCGACTCGGTCGGTAAGACGATCGCCGGGGCCAAGGTCAAGGGCCAGGGCAACGACCTGGTGCTCGACACGACGTCGTTCTACAAGCCGACCCAGGCGGGTTCCTACCCGATTGTGCTGGCTACCTACGAGATCGTCTGCTCGAAGTACCCCGACGCCGACACCGGCAAGGCGGTCAGGGCCTTCCTGCAGTCCGCGGTCGGCCCGGGCCAGAGTGGGCTCGCCGACCTCGGCTACATCCCGGTGCCTGCGGACTTCTTGACGAAGCTATCCACGGCAATCAACGCCCTCGCATGATCCTGAGTTCTTGATGGCTCTGCAGCCCGAAATATCGGGAACTCCGCGGGTGCCGTCCGCTGCGGCGGCGCCCGCGGAGGGAGAGACTTCACTCATGCCCGATCAGCTCGAGATCAAGAAGCCGCCAACGGCGATCGGTGGCGGTACCGGCCGGTTGGGCGATCGTCTGTTCAAGGCCATCGCCACCGCCGCGGGCTTGACGATCGTCGGCGCGATCGCGTTGATCGCGATCTTCCTGCTGGTCAAGGCCGTGCCCTCGCTGAGGGCCAACACGGCCAACTTTTTCACTAGCGCGCAGTTCAGCACGACCGACGCCCATCACTTGGCGTTCGGTATCCGCGACCTGTTCATGGTGACGGTGCTCAGCTCGGTCTTCGCGTTGGCGATCGCCGTTCCGATCGCGATCGGGATCGCGCTGTTCCTCACCCACTACGCTCCGGCGCGGCTGTCGCGGCCGTTCAGCCTGGTGATCGATCTTCTGGCAGCGGTCCCGTCGATCATCTTCGGTTTGTGGGGCATCTTCACTCTTGCCCCGAAGATCGAGCCGGTCGCGAACTTCCTCAACCACAGCCTGGGCTGGCTCTTCCTGTTCAAGCAGGGCAACGTGTCACTTGCCGGCGGCGGCACGATCTTCACCGCAGGCATCGTGCTGGCCGTGATGATCCTGCCGATCATCACATCGGTCAGCCGTGAGGTGTTCCGGCAAACGCCGGTACCTCACATCGAAGCCGCCCAGGCACTTGGCGCCACCAAGTGGGAAGTCGTCCGGATGACGGTCCTCCCGTACGGGCGCAGCGGCGTCATCGCCGCGTCCATGCTGGGCTTGGGCAGGGCGCTGGGCGAGACCGTGGCGGTGTTGATCATCCTGCGCTCGGCCGCCCAACCCGGTCACTGGTCGCTCTTCGACGGCGGTTACACGTTCGCTTCCAAAATCGCTTCAGCGGCAGCCGAATTCAGTGCACCGCTGCCCACCGGTGCGTACATCGCGGCCGGCTTCGTGTTGTTCGCGCTGACGTTCGTCGTCAACGCGACCGCTCGCTTCATCGCCGGTGGAAAGGTCAACGGATGACCACCAGCACGCTCGACCGGCCCGTCAAGGGTCCGACCTTCCGCCCTGTCGCACTCAGCAGGCGGATCAAGAACGCGATCGCCACATCCGCTTTCGTCGCCGCCTTCGGGATCGCGCTGATCCCGCTCGTGTGGGTTCTCTACATCGTCATCGAGAAGGGCTGGCACGGCGTCACCAAGACGGGTTGGTGGACCCGCTCGCTGCAGGGAGTGCTGCCCCAGTCCTTCGCCGGGGGTATCTACCACGCGCTCTACGGCACGATCGTGCAGTCCGGCATCGCCGCCATCATGGCCATCCCGCTCGGCTTGATGGCCGGGATATTCCTGGTCGAGTACGGGCGCGGCCGCCTGGCCCGCGTGACGACGTTCATGGTCGACGTGCTCGCGGGCGTGCCGTCCATCGTGGCTGCGCTGTTCATCTTCAGCCTCTGGATTTCCACGCTGGGGTTTCCGCAAAGCGCGTTCGCGGTGTCACTGGCATTGGTGTTGCTGATGCTGCCGGTCGTGGTGCGCTCCACCGAGGAGATGCTCAAACTCGTTCCCGACGAGTTGCGAGAAGCCAGCTACGCGTTGGGCGTTCCGAAATGGAAAACGATTGTGCGGATCGTGGTTCCGACCGCGTTGCCGGGGATCATCAGCGGCATACTTCTGTCGATCGCCCGAGTCATCGGCGAGACGGCGCCGGTGCTGGTCCTGGTCGGCTATGCGCGCTCCATTAACTTCGACGTGTTCGACGGCAACATGGCATCGCTGCCGCTGCTGATCTACACGGAGTTGATTAACCCCCAGCCGGCCGGGCAGATGCGCGTCTGGGGTGCGGCGCTGACCCTGATTATCGTCGTGGCATTCCTCATGGTGCTCGCCGCGGTGGCGACGCGTCTGCTTACTCGTAAACGGTGAATCGACAGGAATTTTCGGCATGGCCAAGCGCATTGATCTCAAAGACGTCAACATCTACTACGGAAATTTCCACGCCGTCGCAGACGTAGCACTGTCGGTGCCGCCGCGCAGCGTCACGGCGTTCATCGGCCCATCGGGGTGTGGGAAGTCCACCGTGCTTCGTTCGTTGAACCGCATGCATGAGGTGACCCCGGGAGCGCGGGTCGAGGGGTCGGTGCTGCTCGACGGTGAAGACATCTACGGTGCCGGAGTCGATCCCGTCGGCGTTCGCCGCACCATCGGCATGGTGTTCCAGCGGCCCAACCCTTTTCCGACCATGTCGATCAAGGACAACGTGACCGCGGGGCTTCGGCTGCAGGGCATGCGCGGCGGTAAGTCACTCGACGAGACCGCGGAGCGATCCCTGCAGGGCGCCAACCTGTGGAACGAGGTCAAGGACCGCCTGGACAAGCCGGGCGGTGGGCTTTCCGGCGGCCAGCAGCAGCGCCTCTGCATCGCCCGCGCGATCGCCGTGCAACCCGACGTGCTGTTGATGGACGAGCCCTGCTCGGCCCTCGACCCCATCTCCACCTTGGCGATTGAGGACCTGATCGCCGAACTGAAGCTCGACTTCACCATCGTGATCGTGACTCATAACATGCAGCAGGCCGCCCGCGTCAGCGACCAGACCGCATTCTTCAATCTCGAGGCGACCGGCAAACCGGGGAAGCTGGTCGAGATCGACGACACGGAGAAGATGTTCTCCAACCCTTCGCAAAAGGCCACCGAGGACTACATTTCCGGGCGGTTTGGTTAGCCGTGCGGGCACAGACCCCGGACAGGGGAGCGCTTTAGGCGCTTCAGAACAGGCGGTACGCGGGGATTTGGCCATCGAGGTGCGAGGGGCGGACATCCAGATGGGTCCTGGACCGCATCGTCTCCCAATTCCGCCATCCCGGGGGAGCGTGGTGCTCGCTGAGACCGACCCTACGATCGCAACGCAACTGATGGACGCCGGCGCCCAGATGGGTATCGAGACCACGTGGTGCCCCGATGGCGCCGAGGCGCTGCTGGCCGTCGGCGCAGAGGCGCCCGATGTCCTGGTGATCGCCGCACACACCAACACTGTCGACGCCGCAAGCATCGTCGCGGCGGTGCGTCGCCGATCCGATGTGCCCATCCTCATCGGCGCTGCATCCGGCGAGAACGACCTCGCCCGTGAGGCATTGGCGGCCGGTGCCTCCGCAGTGGTCGCGCGGCCGTATGACATCAGCGCAATCGCGCCGTTTGCCATCAAGGCATCGATCGATTGCGTCGATGGGCCCGCGGTCTACATCGCCGGCCCCATCGAAGTGGACCCGCGCGGCTATGAGACGCGCGTTCGCGGGCGAGATGTCCAGCTCACCCAACGTGAACTCGAGCTGTTGGTGTTTCTGATCAAACAACGCGGTCAGGTGGCCAGCAGCGAGGAGATCAGTCGCGCGGTCTGGGGTCGCTCCTCGGACACGAACACCGTTGCCGTGCACGTGAAGAGGCTGCGCGAGAAGCTCGGCAGTGATCGTGAGCACGGTGAGTTCATTCGCACCATCCGCGGCGCGGGGTATCGGTTGGCGCCTTCGATCTGCACTTGACGGCCACCCGCCGGGGAATCTGCGATTCGGTCAGTCGATCGATTCGACGCTGTCGTCCTCTGGCAGCTTGCCGGTCGCCTGGAAGATCACGCGCCGTCCGATCTCGACCGCATGGTCGGCGAACCGTTCGTAAAACCGGCCCAACAGGGTCACGTCGACCGCTGCGGCCACGCCGTGCTTCCAGTCGCGGTCCATCAGCACGGTGAACAGGTGACGGTGCAGGTCGTCCATCGCATCGTCTTCTTCGCGAAGCCGCGCCGCCTTGTCGGGATCACCCGAGACCACGGCCTCCTGTGCAGCGTTGCCTAATTCGACTGCGACCCTGCCCATTTCGGCGAAGTAGCCGTTGACCTCCTCGGGCAGTGCATGCTGCGGATGTCTGCGGCGTGCGATCTTGGCGACGTGAAGCGCGAGCGCGCCCATCCGATCGACATCGGCGACGATCTGGATCGATCCGACGATCGCCCGCAGGTCGCCTGCGACCGGCGCCTGCAGCGCGAGCAGGACGAACGCGGCCTCCTCGGCCCGCACGCTCATGGCGCTGATCTGCTCGTGATCGGTGATGACCTGTTCTGCGAGCATCAAGTCGGCCTGCAGCAGCGCCTGGGTCGCCCGTTCCATCGCGACGCCGGCTTTGCCGCACATCTCGCCCAGCTGCGCGGTCAGGGCGTCGAGCTGGTCGTGGTAAGCGGTCCGCATGTTCCCACCCTACGTTCTGGCGTCAAGCACGGTCACGAGCCGCGAGTGAACTCACGGTGAACGCACCGATACCGAAATTCCCCATATCCACCTGTGGGTGCGCTTACTCGCAGCTAACGTCGGCGGCGTTGGTGACGCTGAGATCCTTCGGCAGGTCGGTCGGCGGGGTGCTGCCGTTGTGCGTGACGTGCACCTGTACCGACGAGCCACTGGGCGGCGGCGCGTTGACGGTGTTGAAATCCTGTCCGAGAACGACCTGCACGACGCTGCCCATCCCCGTCACGCGCTCTATCGCAGGATTGGGGAACGCCGATGCGACAGTGGCTGCAGCCTGCTCGTTGCCCGACGAGAAGAACACGGTGGTCGACGGCAGCGAGCTCGGGTAGTCGTCTGGCGTAAGCACTTTGAAGCCGTGCTGCTGTAACCCGCTGGCCGCGCTCGCGCCGAGGCCATCCTGGCCGGTGGAGTTGGAGACATGCACGGTGATCGTTTGCGGCTCTGCGGTGACCGCGTTCACCAGTTCATCGGTGCCCGGCGCGCCGTTCGTCGGCGGCGTGCTGCTGGCCTGCGGTGTCCGGCTGGCGGTGGTGGGCGTGGTGGTTTCGTTCTGGTTGTTTTCGCCGGGCAGCGGATCGTCGTTGATGATCGCGTCGAACAGCGCGCGGTTATCTTGGTTGCGGAGCGGCTCGTTGCCTTCGGAGTCGGTCTGACCCGTCGGCACGGTCATGAACGTCACCCGTCCGGCCGACATGCCCTGGATCGATTGGCCGAGTTCGACCAGGTCTTTGGTCTTGACGTTGTCGACGGAGCTGTCGCTGATGAACGTGTTGACGACGTCGTTGAGCTTGCTGAGGCTGAAGAACACCTCGTTGGAGATCAGCGACCGCAGCAACGACGACAGGAACAGCTGCTGACGCTTGATCCGGCCGTAGTCGCCGTTGAACTCGGTGGTCACCTGGCGGGCGCGCACATAGTTAAGCGCGACCCGCCCGTCAACGGTCTGCCAGCCGGCCTGCGCCAATACGGTGCCGAGCTCGTAGTCCTGCAGTGGGGTGGTGCTGCAGACCTTCACGCCACCCATCGCGTCGACCATCTTCGCGAAGCCCACGAAGTCGATCGCGATGAACCGGTTGATCGCGAGGCCGGAAAGCTTCTGGATCACCTTCACCAGGCACTTGGGCCCGCCGAACGAATACGCCGAGTTGAGCTTGGTTTCGGTGTAGATCTGGGCCGGCCCATAGCTGTGGGTCTCCTCGTTGTACAGGGGCCCGTACTTGCCGGTCTCCGGATCCCACGCGTCGCAGAGCATGGGCGTGATCGCGAGGTCGCGCGGAAATGACACGGCCACAACACGTTTGCGGCTGGCCGGGATGTTGACCAGCATCACCGAGTCCGAACGGACGCCGCCGGCGTCGGCCGTGTTGCCGGCACCCATGTCGGCGTTGTCACCGAGCCGGCTGTCGACTCCTGCGATCAGGAAGTTCTCGTCACCGAACTGGGCGTTGGGGTCAACGATGTCGCGCGAGTCGGGATCAAGCGCCGAGACCACGTTGAGCCGGCTGTTCTTCGAGGCGCTCCACTGCCACGCCGCGCCGGTCAGCGCCAGCGCGATGACCGACACCAGCGCGGCCGCGAGGCGGCCGGCCACCACCACAGGTCGATGACGCTTCCGTCGGGGCTTTGAATCTGTCTGGGCGTCATCGTTGCCGGTGTCCACCTCGCCGTCGGCGGCCGGCAAGATGGTTGTCTGACCGTCGTTTTCGCCTCGCAGAAGCGCCTCCGCCTTGCGGCGGCGGGCCCCAGCGAGGTCGGGTGTATCCGGCGGGGTGACGATCGGGATGCGGTCGGTGGCGGCGTCGCGGGAGGCCGGCTCGTGAGGCTGGGGGGCCGGTTCGTGGTCGTCCACCCTGTAATGCGTCCTACGCCGACCGTTGCCAGCGTCACCGCCCATCTTCGCGATGAGCTCGGCGACCGATATTCCGTCGGTGTGGTGACCGCCCTCGGAGTCAGGGCGATGTAGTATCGCTTCTCGACCACCGCCACGTTCCCAGGGCGCGGCAGCTATCGACGGCCGCGGTCGTCGGGTAAGCCGTTGATTGGTGTTGTCGCCGACGGAGCCGCCGCGGTGGCCAGGAGTGGCGTTGTCGCCGTCACTCATGTCCTACCGGCCTCCAAGTCGGAAGTGGGGTACTGGGAAAGCTCTGTGTTCTCACAGAGCAAAGCACGCATCCGCTACCTGTGCGAGATGCAGCCGGGCCTCATGGTACTGAGACATCCTGAGGAACGTGATGTCGGAACCGTCTCGGTTCAGCCCCCGGAATGCATTGCGTCCGCACCCGCCGGCACTACACATTCATCGGGATCTGTCAGCCACCCGTCGGGCAGCACCACCGGCGCAGCCGAGCCTTGGCGGCCCCGCGGGCCCGTCGCGGCCCGACCGAACGGAACATCGGCGTCCAACCGGTCCAATAGCACATCCAGTTGGCCCAGCGTCTTGACCAGCGCCAGCGCCCTGCGCACCTCGGCTCCGGCGGGAAACCCGTGCAGGTACCAGGCGATGTGTTTGCGGATGTCGCGCATGGCCTTGTCCTCGCCGAAGTGGGCGGTCAACAGCTCGCCGTGCCGTCGGATGATCTGCGCGACCTCGCCAAGGGTGGGCGGCACGGCTGCCGGAGCGCCGGTCAGCACGGCCGAAAGCTCGGCGAACAGCCAGGGTCGGCCCAGGCAGCCGCGGCCGATCACCACACCGTCGCAGCCGGTGGCGGCCATCATGGCGACCGCGTCATCGGCGTCGAAGATGTCGCCGTTGCCGAGCACCGGTATCGACCGAACATGGTTCGCCAGCGCCGCGATCTGGTCCCAGTCGGCAGTCCCGGAGTATCGCTGCGCCGCGGTCCGCGCGTGTAACGCCACCGCGGCGGCGCCTTCCTGCTCGGCGATCCGTCCGGCATCCAGGTGCGTGTGGTGCGCGTCGTCGATGCCGATCCGGAACTTGACCGTCACCGGGATTCCGGCGCCCGCGGTTGCCCGCACCGCCGCGCCGACGATCCGGCCGAACAGCTTGCGTTTGAACGGCAGTGCGGCCCCGCCGCCGCGGCGTGTGACTTTGGGCACAGGACAGCCGAAGTTCATGTCGATGTGGTCGGCGAGGCCTTCGTCGGCGATCATCCGCGCGGCCGCGTAGGTGGTGTCCGGGTCCACCGTGTACAACTGCAGCGAACGCGGCTCTTCGTCGGGGGCGAACGTCACCATGTGCATCGTCGCGGGGTGACGCTCCACCAGCGCGCGCGCCGTCACCATTTCGCAGACGTACAGGCCGCTGACGGTTCCGGCGCGTGCGACCTCGAGTTCGCGGCACAGCGTCCGGAACGCGACGTTGGTGACGCCGGCCATCGGGGCCAGCACCACTGGGCTGCGTAGGGCAATCGGCCCGATGCGCAGTCGCCCCGGTGCCGCGACTGCCGGGCGCATTACGTCCCGGCTGATGCCAGCGTGCGCTTGGCGGTCAGCCGCTCGACCTTGCGGGCTTCGCGTTCGAGTCGCCGACGCTTGGACTCCTCGAACTTGTCGCAGGCTTCCTTGAGTTCCTCAACGAGCAGCGCGAGGTCGTCACGCATGCTTGCGGCCTCGCCGGTGAAGTCCTCGCGTTCGAAGATCCGCCACTTCTTCAGCACCGGCATGACGACGTCATCGAGGTGAATACGCGGGTCATAGATGCCGCCCACCGCGATGATGACGGCCTTGCGCCGGAACTCGGGAACGGTGTAGCCGGGCATCGTGAAGTTGCGCAGCACCCGGTGCAGCGACTTCATCGCCTGGTTCGGCGCGATCTCCAGGCCCGCCTCGGACACGTCGCGGTAGAAGATCATGTGCAGGTTCTCGTCGGCCGACACCCGCGCCAGCAACTGGTCGGCGACCGTCTCGTCGCAGGCCTTCCCGGTGTTGCGGTGTGAGACACGGGTCGCCAGTTCCTGGAACGTCACATAGATGACGGAGTCGAACAGGCTCTCCGCGAACAGGTCACCCTGGCCGTTCTGGCCCGGACTGAAGCCGCGCGTCACCTGCTCGAGACGAAGCTTCTCCAGCTCGACCGGGTCGATGGCACGCGTCACCAAGAGGTAATCCCGCAGCGCGATGCCGTGGCGGTTCTCCTCGGCGGTCCAGCGGTTCACCCAGTTGCCCCACGCGCCGTCCATGCCGAAGTTCATCGCGATCTCGCGGTGGTACGAGGGGAGATTGTCCTCGGTCAGCAGGTTCTGCACCATCGCCACCTGCGCCACCTCGGACAGCTTCGATTGGTCCGGATCCCAGTCCGCACCGCCGAGCGCGTAGTAGTTCTTGCCGTCCGACCACGGGATGTAGTCGTGCGGGTTCCAGTTCTTGGCCATCGACAGGTGGCGGTTGAGGTTTGTCTCAACCACGGGCTCAAGCTCGTGCAGAAGCTGCAAATCGGTCAGGTCTTCAGACATGGACCCCTCCCAGTTATCTGTACCTGATAGTTGCAGTCAATATATCTGTGTATCGCGGTGACATTCAAGTTCCCCCGCGGAACTTGGTGCACAAGTGACAGCTGGACGATACTATCGCGGTGGGCTATCTGCCCTGCTGAACCCGTATATCCGCTGGCTTGTGGTCAAATCGGAGGTCGTCAGACGTGAGGAAGGTCATCGCTATCGGTGCCGGCGCGGTCGGTGCTGCCGGCGTTGCGATGGCGTTCGTCGGCCAGGGCGTGGCACGGGCTGATGCGATGAGCGACGTCACCGGCAAATACTACGGCCAGGCGAAGTCGGTGCTGTCGCAGGCCGGGCTCA
>Ga0209526_10002052_pt1 | contig 13535 bp, 11 predicted proteins | sample JacPinW_OM2H0_M1_FD_188566 | JGI IMG/M metagenome (GOLD analysis project Ga0209526, IMG submission 188566) | Forest soil microbial communities from Algoma, Ontario, Canada - Jack Pine, Ontario site 1_JW_OM2H0_M1 (SPAdes) (version 2) | ecosystem: Environmental > Terrestrial > Soil > Boreal... | reverse complement strand
GTCCGACACCTCTACTCAAGGCCGCCGAGTAGGCGCGCGCGCCGAGGTTTCTGGTGGCTCGGCCGTTCGCGCAATGAAACTTTATGCTGAGACCCGCGCGACTTGACCCTGCCCGGGTGGTGTTTTCAAATTGCCACAAGGCCCGGAAAACGGGTGGACAGAGGGATGTAACTGCGCGCGGGCGCTTTCGCGCGTTGAGGGAGGAGGCGGCATGCAATTCGCCGCACGCGCCGACACGTCTGCCGAGCTCGCGGACACCTTTCCTAAGCTATTGATACAAAACGCAGAAATCCTGCGTGGCCGGCCCGCGATGCGGCACAAGGATCTCGGCATCTGGCAGACCTGGACGTGGGATGCCGTGTTCGAGGAGGTGCGCGCTCTCTCTGTCGGCATCGCCGAACTTGGCCTTGCGCGCGGCGACAAGGTTGCGATCGTGGGCACCAATCGGCCGCGGCTCTATTGGGCGATGTGCGCGGTTCAGGCGCTCGGCGCGGTGCCGGTGCCGATCTACGCCGACTCCGTCGCCGACGAGATGGCCTATGTGCTCGACCACGCCGAAGTCACCATTGCGGTCGCGGAAGACCAGGAGCAGGTCGACAAGATCACCTCGATCTCGGATCGCCTGACGCGCCTCACCCACATTCTCTACGATGAGCCGCGCGGGCTGCGCGACTATGACCATGGCCGCCTGCAATGGATCACCGACGTTCAGGCGCGCGGTCGCGCCAAACTCGCGGCGGGTGGCGCCGCCGCGGTTTGGCTGGCGAGCGTTGAGCGCGGCAAGGGCTCCGATCTCGCCGTCATTCTGTATACTTCGGGGACCACGGGACGCCCGAAGGGGGTCATGCTGACGTTCGACAACCTGATCGTCTCGGCCCGCAACGGCAATCTGTTCGATGACCTCGGCCGCGACGAGGAAATCATTGCCTACCTGCCGCTCGCCTGGATCGGCGATCACGTATTTTCCTACGCCCAGTCCTACACCGCCGGATTTTGCGTGAACTGCCCGGAGACGCCGGAAACCGTGGTGGAAGATCGGCGCGAAATCGGCACGACCTACGCGTTCGCGCCGCCGCGCATCTATGAGAACTTGTTGACGCTGACCATGGTGCGAATGGCCGATGCGGGCGCGCTCAAGCGCCGGATGTTTGACTATTTCATCGGCGTTGCGCGTCAGTGGGGCGAGAAGATTCTCGATCGCGAGCGGGTCCCGCTGTTCGCGCGCGTGCTCTATGGGCTCGGCGAGCTTCTGGTCTACGGTCCGCTCAAGAACCGGTACGGCCTCGGACGAATCCGCGTCGCCTACACGGCCGGCGAGGCCATCGGTCCTGAGATCTTCCGCTTCTATCGGGCGCTGGGCATCAATCTTAAGCAGCTCTATGGCCAGACCGAAGCCTCAGTTTACATTACCGCGCAGCCTGACGGCGAAATCTACGCTGATACGGTCGGCACACCCAATATCGGCGTCGAGGTCAGAATAGCGGACTCCGGCGAAGTGCAGTTCAGGTCGCCGGGCGTGTTCATCGGCTACTTCAAGGATCCCGAGCGAACCAGCGAGACCAAGACCGACGACGGCTGGGTGCGCACCGGGGACGCCGGCCTTCTCGACGAGCGCACCGGTCACCTGCGGATCATCGACCGCGCCAAGGATGTCGGCCGGCTCGACGACGGAACGCTGTTCGCGCCCAAATACATCGAGAACAAGCTCAAGTTCTATCCCAACATCAAGGAAGCGGTTGCGTTCGGCGACAAGCGCGATTTCGTTACTGTGATGCTCAACATCGATCTGGTGGCGGTCGGGAGCTGGGCGGAGCGCAACAACGTCGTCTACGGCAACTATCAGGAACTCGCCTGCCACCCGCTCGTCTATGACATGGTCGAAGCGCATGTACGCGAGGTGAATCAGTCGCTCGCCGGCGACCGTGCCCTGGTCGGCGCGCAGATCCGGCGCTTCTTGATCCTGCCCAAGGAGCTCGACGCCGACGATGGCGAATTGACCCGCACCATGAAGGTGCGGCGTGGCCTGATCGGCGAGCGCTATGCGCCGTTCGTGCGTGCGCTCTATGACGGCGCGACGCAAGCAACGATTGCGACGGAAGTTACATTCGAGGACGGACGCAAAGGCGTGATCAACGCCCGCGTTGCGATCCGCGACATCGGCCCGCCGGCCGCGATGGAGAAGGCCGCGTGAAGGCCCGGCGCGCGCGAACGGCGGGTGGGGCCGTGTCGACCCAGCACCGGACGCGGGGCCGCCGGTGAGGGCGCGCGGGCAGGTGGACGTTGCCGCCGGCGAGGCGATCCTGTCGGTCGAAAACGTGTCGCTTGCGTTCGGCGGCGTCAAAGCGCTGAGCGATGTCTCCTTCGACATCCGCAAAGGCGAGATCCGCGCCATCATCGGCCCGAACGGCGCCGGCAAGACGTCGATGCTCAACGTCATCAACGGCTTCTATCAACCGCAGCACGGGCGCATCGCCTTCAAGGGCAAGCAGCGGTCGCAAATGCGTCCCTACGAGGCGGCTCGCGGCGGCATCGCCCGTACCTTTCAGAACGTCGCGCTGTTTCGCGGCATGACCGCCCTCGACAATATCCTGGCCGGTCGCTCCCTCGCCATGCACGCGAATTTCTTCTGGCAGCTGCTGCGTTACGGGCCGGCACTGAGCGAAGAGGTCGCGCATCGGAAGCGCGTCGAGGAAATCATCGATTTCCTGGAGATCGCACATATCCGCAAGGTCCAGGTCGGGCGTCTGCCGTATGGGTTGCAGAAGCGCGTCGAACTTGGCCGCGCGCTCGCCATGGAGCCCGACCTGCTGCTGCTCGACGAGCCAATGGCCGGCATGAACCTCGAAGAGAAAGAGGACATGTCGCGCTTCGTTCTCGACGTCAACAATCAATTCGGTACCACGATCGCGCTGATCGAGCACGACATGGGCGTCGTGATGGATCTGTCGGATCGGGTGGTGGTCCTCGACTACGGCCGCAGGATCGCCGACGGCACGCCCGAGCAGGTCAAGCGCGACCAGGCCGTGATCGACGCCTATTTGGGCGTGGCGCATTGAGGATGATGATGAGCGCTTCCGCACGCTTCGCTGCCACTCGTCGCCACGCTTACCGGCTCGCCGCATGATCCTGCTCTACAAGATCTTTCTCGATCCGTTCGTGCAGATGGGCACGGCGCCGGATCTGCTAGTGCAGACGCTGTGGGAGGGGTTGGTTGCCGGTGTTCTGTACGCGCTGATTGCGCTCGGCTTCGTGTTGATCTTCAAAGCATCCGGCGTATTCAACTTCGCGCAGGGCATCATGGTGGTGTTCGCCGCGCTCACACTGGTCGGCCTCTATGAGCGCGGCGTGCCGGCGTTTGTCGCGCTCGGGCTGACCATCGCGGTGATGCTCGGGCTCGCGTTCGCGGTCGAGCGGCTGATGCTGCGCCCGCTGGTCAATCAGCCCGACATCATCCTGTTCATGGCGACGTTCGGGCTGACTTATATTCTCATTGGGCTCGGCGAACTCATCTTCGGTGGCGATCCCAAGGTGATGATCACCGACGCGCTCTATCTGCCGCGCGGCGCCATCGACGTTAAGATGCTCGGCGGCTTTGTGTCGTTGCAGAAGATCGACATCGCAGCCGCGGTCATCGCGTCCATCATGGTCGCGGGGCTCGCGGTGTTCTTTCAGAAAACCCGCATCGGCCGCGCGTTGCGCGCGGTCGCCGACAGCCATAAGGCTGCGCTCTCCGTCGGCATATCGCTCGAGCAGATCTGGGTGGTGGTGTGGTTTGCAGCCGGAATCGTAGCCCTCGCGACCGGCATCATGTGGGGCGCGCGATCGAACGTTTCGTTCGCACTCGAGATCATCGCGCTCAAGGCGCTGCCGGTCCTGATCCTTGGCGGCTTTACTTCGATCCCGGGTGCAATCGTCGGGGGCGTCATCATCGGGATCGGCGAGAAGCTCGGCGAGTTCTACTGGGGACCGCTGCTCGGCAGCGGGATCGAAAGTTGGCTCGCCTATGTGATTGCGTTGATCTTCCTGCTGTTCCGACCGCAAGGCCTGTTCGGCGAGCGGATCATCGAGCGGATTTGATTGTCATGCTCTATCGCGAAGCCGGGCAATACAAGACGAGCTACGCCGCCGATCAGGCGGTGTTCCCGATCCTGCAAGATCGCATCGGCCTGGCGATTATTCTGCTGATCGCGTTCGTCGTCATCCCGGCGACGGGAAGCGACTTTCTGCTGCAGGCCATGATGATCCCGTTTCTGGTGTTGGCGCTGGCGGCGATCGGCCTCAACCTGCTGACCGGTTACACCGGGCTGCTGTCGCTCGGCACCGGCGCGTTCATGGGGGTCGGCGCCTACGCGTGCTACAAGCTCGACACGCTGTTCCCCGGCGTCAACATCCTGATTTGGATTATCGTGTCGGGCTTCGTGGCCGCCGGGATAGGGGTGCTGTTCGGGCTGCCGTCGCTGCGCATCAAAGGGTTCTATCTCGCGGTCGCTACGCTCGCAGCCCAGTTCTTCCTGTCGTGGTGCTTTATTCGCGTCCCATGGCTCTACAACTACAACATCTCGGCCTCGATCGAGGTGCCGACCCGGACCTTCTTCGGAATCCCAGTCACCGGCCCGACGGCGACCCCAGTCACCCGCTATCTCGTTGTACTATCAATCGTCGTTGTCATGACCTGGCTCGCGTCCAATCTTGTGCACGGCCGCTTCGGGCGCATGTGGATGGCGGTGCGCGACATGGATATCGCGGCCGAGCTGATCGGGATCAAGCTCTATCGTACCAAGCTGCTGGCGTTCGCGGTCTCCTCGTTCTATTGCGGGGTCGCCGGCGCGATGCTGGCTTTTCTGTGGCTCGGGGCGGCCGAGTCCGAAAGCTTCAACATCAACCAGTCGTTCCTGGTTTTGTTCATGGTCATCATCGGCGGGCTTGGCAGCCTGGCGGGCTCGTTCTTCGGCGCCGCCTTCATCTGGGGACTTCCGATCGTGCTGCGCAACGCGCCCGGTCTGTTGGGGTTGTCGATCCGCTCGGCAACGATCGAGCACATCACGTTCATAACCGTCGGCGTGCTGATCATCTTCTTTCTGATCGTGGAGCCCAACGGCCTCGCTCGGCTCTGGCAGATCGGAAAGCAGAAATTGCGGGTGTGGCCTTTCCCGTATTGAGAGTGCGAACCGGTGGCCTTTTGGGCCATGTGGGTGCAGACTTGGAGTACAAACCGCGTCCCGGCCATCCGGGCAAAAGTAGCTGCCGGCCCGAACGAGTGCCGGTCCAAAGAGGGAGAAACGGAATGCGTATGAGGCATTTGATTTTGGGCGCGTCGGTCGCGTGCCTGGTGGGGGTTCCCACCCTGGCCACGCCGGCGTTCGCCGAGGACACGATCTTCGTCCCGCTGTTGACCTATCGCACCGGCCCGTTCTCGAACTCGGGCATTCCGATCGCCAACGGAATGCACGACTACCTGGACATGCTCAACGAGCGCGACGGCGGCGTCGGCGGCGTGAAGATCGCGGTCGAGGAATGTGAAACCGGCTACAAGAACGAGAAGGGCGTCGAATGCTACGAGGCGCTCAAGAGCAAAAAACCGGTGGTGGTTAATCCGTACTCGACCGGCATTACGCTTGCGCTCATCCCAAAGGCGTCGGTCGATCACATACCGGTCCTGTCGATGGCCTACGGCCTCTCGGCTTCGGCGGTCGGCCAGGAATTTCCATGGATCTTCAACCCGCCCGCGACGTATTGGGACGGGCTCTCCATGATCATCAAATACATCGGTGAGAAGGAGGGTGGGCTCGCCAACCTTAAAGGCAAGACCATCGGATACGTCTACTTCGACGGCGGATATGGACTCGAGCCTATACCGCTGCTCGATCAGTTGGCCAAGGATTACGGCTTCGAAGTCAAGAAATACCCGGTGCCGCCGGCTGATATGCAAAACCAGTCCGGCCTCTGGCTCAACGTACGCCGCGATCGTCCGGCCTGGATGATCATGTGGGGCTGGGGTGCGATGAACCCGACCGCGGTGCAGGAAGCCGCCAAGATCAACTACCCGATGGATCATTTCATCGGCGTCTGGTGGTCGGGCAGCGAGGATGACGCGCGTCCGGCTGCGGCCGGCGGCAAAGGCTACCTGTCGCTGAACTTCAACAGCGTCGGGGCCAACTATCCGGCCATTCAGGACATCGTGAAAAACGTCGTCGACAAGAGCAAGAGCCAGACGCCGAAGGACAAGGTCGGCGAGAACTTCTATAACCGCGGGGTTCTGAACTCGGCGATCGTTGCCGAGGCAATCCGCAACGCCCAGCAACTGACTGGCAAGAAGGTGGTCAACGCCGACGACGTCCGTCGCGGCTTCGAAAGCCTGAAGATCTCGGCGGCGCGCTGGAAAGAACTCGGGCTCGAGGGCTTCGCCGGCCCAATCGAAGTGAGTTGCACGGACCACAACGGCCACCATGCGGCTTACGTGCAGCAATGGGACGGCACCAATTGGGTCAAGATCTCCGATTGGATCACGCCCATGAAGGACAAGGTGCAGCCGTTGCTCGATGCCGCCGCCAAGGACTATGTGACCAAGAACCAGCCTTGGCCGAAGCGCACCGAGGCCTGCGATAAGTCGTCGTAATCGCAAGAGCCTTGCGGGCATGTCGCCTCTCCCCGCATGGGGAGAGGCGGGGAAAGGGGAACACGTGACCGCGGTCGCGCAGTCTGACGCCGTCGCCCCCGCCTCGGCGGTGGACGCGATCCTGTCGCTGAACAACATCGAGGTCGTGTACGACCACGTCATCCTCGTGCTCAAGGGCGTGTCGCTCGACGTCCCGCGGGGTCATATCGTCGCATTGCTTGGCGCCAACGGGGCCGGCAAGACCACGACGCTCAAGGCAATTTCAAACCTGCTGAATGCCGAACGCGGCGAGGTCACCAAAGGCTCGATCGTGTTCGACGGGGCGCAGGTCGAGGCGCTGTCGCCCAACGAACTCGTGCGACGCGGCTGCATCCAGGTGATGGAAGGCCGTCACTGTTTTGCCCATCTCACAATCGAGGAAAACCTGCTCACCGGCGCGTTCACGCGTCGGGACGGCGCGGCCGCGATCCGCCACGACCTGGAGCGGGTCTATTCGTATTTCCCGCGGATCAAGGCGCGCAGCAACTCGATCGCGGGCTACACCTCGGGAGGCGAACAGCAAATGTGTGCCCTCGGTCGCGCGCTGATGTCGCGGCCCAAGATGATCCTGCTCGACGAACCGTCGATGGGATTGGCGCCGCAGGTGGTCGAAGAGATCTTCGAAATCGTGAAAAGCCTCAACCACAACGAAGGCGTGTCGTTCCTGCTGGCCGAACAGAACACCTTTATGGCGCTCAAATACGCGCAGCACGGCTACATATTGGAGAACGGCCGCGTCGTGATGGACGGCGAAGCCAAGTCGCTGTCGGAGAATGCCGACGTCAAGGAATTCTATCTCGGCATTGCCGAGGGCAAGCGCAAGTCGTTCCGCGAGGTGAAACACTACAAGCGGCGCAAGCGCTGGCTGGCCTAGCGTATTTCCGCGGCAGCGCAGCGTACGAGTCAAGACATGTCCGATCATTTTGACGCCTTCGAGACGCGCGATCCGGCGCAGCGCGAGCGTGAGCAGTTCGCGCGGCTCCCGGGCGTGATTGCCAATGCGCTGCGCGGCCCAGGCTGGGCCGCGCACCTTGCGGGAGTGGATCCGCGGAAGGTGAGCGGCCGCGCCGCGCTGGCGAAATTGCCACTATTGCGCAAATCCGACCTGCCGACGCTGCAGCGTGCCAGCCCGCCATTCGGCGGGTTCAACGTGATCTCGCCGCGTGAGGCCAAGCGGCTGATGGTGTCCCCGGGCCCCATTTTCGAGCTCGAGGGGCAGGCCGAAGACGTTGGCGGCGCTGCGCGCGCGCTTCATGCCGCCGGTATCCGCAAGGGCGACATTCTGCACAACGCGTTCTCCTATCACCTCACCCCGGGTGCGTGGATGCTTGAAGCCGGCGCGCATGCGCTCGGCTGCGCGGTTATCCCGGGCGGCATCGGCAATACCGAGCAGCAGGTTGCGGCGATCGCCCACCTGCGCCCGAGCGCCTACGTGGGGACGCCCGATTTTCTCAAGATCCTGCTCGATACTGCCCAGAAGTCCGGCCAAGACGTCTCCTGTCTCAAGCGCGGCCTCGTTTCGGGCGCTGCCTTGCCATCCTCTTTGCGCGAGGAGCTCACCAGCCGTGGGGTTGCGGCGATGCAGTGCTACGCGGCGGCCGAAACCGGCGTCATCGCTTATGAGACATCTGCCGGTGTCGGCATGGTGGTCAACGAAAATCTGCTGATCGAGATCGTGCGGCCCGGGACGGGTGAGCCCGTGCCAGACGGTGAGGTCGGCGAAGTGGTGGTCACGACATTCAATCCCGATTACCCGATGATACGGCTCGCGACTGGCGACCTGTCGGCGGTGATGGCCGGACGCTCGTCGTGCGGACGCACCAACACGCGCATCCGCGGATGGATGGGACGTGCCGATCAAACCACCAAAGTCAAAGGCATGTTCGTGCGCCCCGAACAGGTCGCCGAGCTCGCCCGCCGCCATCCCGAGCTTGGCCGGGTGCGTCTCAAAGTCACGCGCGCACAAGAGCAGGATGTGATGACGCTCTTGGCCGAGGCTGCCGCGCCCAGTCCGGCGCTATCGGAAGCGGTCGCCGCAACGCTCGCAGCGGTTACCAAACTGCGTGGCGGTGTTGAGCTGGTGGCTCCGGGCAGTCTGCCGAATGACGGCAAGGTGATCGCGGACGAACGGCCGGTAGGCTAACGATGGTAGGGCCTGCAAACCTACCGCGCGGACAATGATCGATCGTCCAGTCTCGCCGCCCGTCGGCATCCTGCTCGTCAACCTTGGAAGCCCGGACGCGGCCGAGCCGGCGGCCGTGCGGCGTTATCTGCGTGAGTTCCTGTCGGACCCGCGCGTCATCGAAGATCAGGGCTTGCTCTGGAAGTTTGTTCTCAATGCAATCATCCTGACCACGCGGCCGCGCCGCCGCGCCCGCGACTACGCCAAGATTTGGAACAAGGCGGACAACGAGGCACCGCTCAAAACCATCACGCGCGCGCAGGCGCAAAAGCTTGCAAGCGACCTCAAGACGAGCGGCGCCCACGTGCTGGTCGACTGGGCGATGCGGTACGGCAAGCCCGGGATCGGTGAGCGGATTGAGGCGCTCACCGCGCAGGGCTGCGATCGCCTGCTGGTGGTTCCGCTTTATCCTCAGTATGCCGCTGCCACCACCGCGACGGTCGGCGACGAGGTCTTTCGCGTGCTGTCACGGCTTCGCCGGCAGCCGGCGCCGCGGATCGTGCCGCCCTACTACAACGACCCAGTCTATATCGATGCAGTCGCGTCCACGCTGCGCGCGTCGCTCGCCGGACTGGTGTTCGAGCCCGACGTGGTTCTTGCCTCCTTTCACGGCATCCCCAAAAGCTATGCCGAACTGGGCGATCCCTATCCGCAGCAGTGTGCCGAGACCGTCAGGCTATTGCGCACGCAGCTCGGTTACGACGCGAACAAATTGATGCTGACGTTTCAATCCCGCTTCGGGCGCGCCGAATGGCTCACGCCCTACACCGACAAGACCGTCGAGCAGCTCGCGCGCCAAGGGGTGCGCAACCTCGCCGTCGTCATGCCGGGATTTTCGGCGGATTGCCTGGAGACCCTGGAGGAGATCGCGATCGAGAACGCCGACATCTTTCGAACGAACGGCGGCGTCAATTTCTTTGCGGTGCCGTGCCTCAACGCCAGCGCTGCCGGGATGGCGGTGATCAGAACGGTGGTCGAGCGCGAGCTAAAGGGATGGGCTTAAGCAACACCTGCCCTCCCCGCCTCGGCAAACCAGGAACCGCTCTCGGCTTTATTATTGAGCGCAGGTTTGATCGGCTTTCTGCGGCTTCCAATACGCGCGACCCATGTTGTTGGTCCCGGCCGGAGGCGGGTCGTTCGGCCCGGCGCATACGTTGGCTTGCCGGCCTTCGCACGAGAACGCCCCGATCGAATAGGCTTCATTGCGGAAAATGCAGAAGTTCTTGAGATCATCCGGCTTCACGATGTCGTAGAAGCTCTTGCCGTTGTCCTGCGCTGACTCCTGCGCAATGACCGGCTGAGCGAGCACGGGCTGAGCGAACGCGAGTCCAAACAGGACGAGTGCAGTCGCGCGGATCATAGGATCTCCTGTGATGTTCGTCTTTGAAACGTGGTTGGGGTCGTCGCTGTCATCACAACCTGAGCGGCAAGGCTTCACGCCACTCCCGCGCGCAGCAGATCGTGGAGGTGAATGATGCCGATCGGAGTTGCGGCATCGACCACGAACAGCGCAGTGATGCCGTGCCCGGGAGACAGCGGATTCGACGAGTTGAGGATCGCAAGCGCTTCGCTCGCGAGCTGATCGGGGCGAACGGTTTTCGGCGCTCGCGTCATCACATCGTCGACTGGCAGTTCGAGCAGGTCGGGTCGCATTTTCCGGCGCAGATCGCCATCGGTGATGATGCCGACGAGCCGGCCACGGTCCAGAATTCCGACGCAGCCGAACCCCTTTGCGGTCATCTCGACCAACGCGTCTGCCATCCGCGTGCCGAGCCGCGTCAGCGGAACTGCGGTGCCGCTGTGCATGAGGTCGCGAACCAGCTTGAGGGCCGCGCCGAGCCGACCGCCAGGATGCAGCGCGCCGAAATCGAGCGCCGTGAACCCGTGACTTTCCAGAAGCGCGATCGCGAGCGCATCCCCGAGCGCCAGTTGCATCAGCGACGAGGTCGTCGGGGCAAGATTGTGCGGACAGGCCTCGCGAGCCTGCGGTAGCGTCAAGACGATATCGGCCGCGCTGGCAAGGGTCGAACCCGCATCGGCGGTAACGGCGATCAGGCCGATGCGATGACGCCTGGAATAATCGATCAGGTTTTTGAGCTCGACGGTTTCGCCTGACCAGGACAGCGCCATGATGACGTCGTCGGCCGTGATCATGCCGAGGTCGCCGTGGCTGGCCTCGGCCGGGTGCACGAACAGCGCCGGCGTCCCGGTTGAAGACAATGTGGCGGCGATCTTGTGGCCGACGTGCCCCGACTTGCCCATGCCGGAAACGACGACGCGGCCGCGCGCAACACGGATCATGTCGACCGCCGCAGTGAATGCCGGTCCCAGACCGTCCTGCATGGCAGCCGTCAGCGCGGCTATACCACCAGCCTCGGCTTCGAGCGTGCGCAGCCCGGACAGCAGCAGCCCTGACGGCTCCGCCTGGTTATGACGTGGCTTGTGTTTCGGCATCCGATCCCCGCTGGCCGGCGAATCTAGCACAATCCTCCTCGTGCCGCTGCTATGCCAGCAATCGGCGGATCTCATCGCGCAACGCGGGCGCGATATCGTCGCGGGCCAACGCATAGGCAATATTGGCGGCGAGAAATCCGATCTTGGACCCGCAGTCAAAAGTCTTGCCTTCGAACTTGAGCCCGAAGAAAGGCTGCGTCTGCGCGAGCCGTAACATGGCGTCGGTCAATTGGATTTCACCGCCCGCGCCGCGCGTCTGGGTGCTGAGGAGATCCAGCACCTCCGGTTGCAGAATATAGCGGCCAGTGATGCTCAGATTGGAGGGCGCGTCTTCGATCCGCGGCTTCTCGATCATGCTGGTGATCTTGAACGCGGTTCCGTTTTGTTTGCCGACCCCGACGATGCCGTACATCGAGACGCGCTCGCGCGGAACTTCTTCGACCGCGATCAGGTTCGCTTTGTCGCCGAGTTGCTTATAGGCGTCGATCATCTGCGCGAGGCAGCCGCGCTTGGCTTGCACCAGCACGTCGGGCAGCAGCAGCGCAAAAGGTTCACGCCCGATGACCTCGCGCGCGCACCAGACAGCGTGGCCGAGCCCAAGCGGCGACTGCTGGCGCGTAAAACTCATCTGACCCGGCTCGGGCAGCTCGCTCGCCAACACCTGCAGATCCCCGTAGCGCCGCTTTTCGGTGAGCGTTGTTTCGAGTTCGAACTGGCGATCGAAATGGTCTTCGATCACGCCCTTGTTGCGGCCGGTCACAAAGATGAAGTGCTCGATGCCGGCCTCGCGTGCTTCGTCGACCACGTGCTGAATGAGCGGACGGTCGACGACCGTTAACATTTCCTTCGGCATCGCCTTGGTGGCGGGCAGGAAGCGGGTGCCGAGGCCGGCAACCGGAAGAACGGCTTTGCGAATGGCCATGACAGATGCAGAGGTCCCGATTCTTCGGAGCGGGCGGACCAAACCACGGCCTCTTGGACAAGTCTACAGGACCCGGGTAAGCCCGATATGAGCGTCGTTGTCGCTGCTTTTCCACCCCTGATGACCAATTCCCGGCGCTTTGCCCCCTTATTTCGCCACATTAAGCTTCTTCTAACCAAGTTTGGTCTCTGTTCCTCGTGAAGGGCCGAAAGGCTCAGGCGCCCCGGTTGGCGGGGCTTAATTGGCAACCGGTGTCGCCATGTCGAAGCCGATCTCGACGAGCAGTATTCTGCTGATGGCTGCGCTTTTCGCCGGCTCGGCGGCTGCGCAAGGATTTGACCTGCGCAACCTCCTCGGCCAGCCGGCGACGGCTACGGCGGTCCCGCCCCCGGTGAGCGGGAGCCGTGAGTGGAGTGGCGAATCGGGCGCGTCCGGGCATCCGTTGATGACCTCCGACGCGATCCGGTCGGCAGCGGCAAATTTTCCGAATTGCATCGCGGGACTGTGGCCGGACGCATCGCGACGCGGGGTTTCCCGAGACACCTTCGAGGCCGCAACCAGCGATCTTACGCCCGACTTGCGCATCATGGATCTGCTCGATCAGCAGCCGGAATTTACCAAGTCGTTCTGGGACTATCTTGATCTGCTGGTGAGCGAAGCGCGCATCCAGCGCGGACGCGAACTGCTGACCCAATACAAGTCCGTGTTCGACGCCGTGGAGAAAACCTATGGCATCGACCGCCGCGTTGTCGCCGCCATCTGGGGCGTCGAAACGAATTACGGGACAATGGGCGGCGATCGGTCCGTGCTGCGTTCGACCGCGACGCTTGCGTGCGTCGGCCGGCGTCAAGCCTACTTTCGCGACGAGTTTCTCTCGACGCTGGAAATTCTGGAGCGTCGCGACGTTGCGCCCGATGCGCTCAAAGGTTCTTGGGCCGGCGCTTTCGGTCCGACCCAGTTCATGCCCAGCACCTTCAAACGCTTTGCGGTCGACTTCGACGGCGACGGTCGTCGTGACGTCGTGAATTCGGTTGCCGACGTCATCGCGTCGACCGCCAACAACCTCAAGCTCGACGGCTGGGTCCCGGGGCAGACGTGGGGCTACGAGGTGGTGGTGCCGGCGAATTTCAATTACATGCTCGCTGACCGTTCGCGGCCCATGACGATCGCTGACTGGCAGAAGCTCGGCATCGCGCGCGCCGGCGGCAAGCCGTTTCCGCGTGCAAGCGATCGCGCCTACTTGCTGGTGCCGGCCGGCGTTCGCGGTCCGGCATTTTTGATGCTGCAGAATTTCCGCGTGATCATGAAATACAATCCGGCCG